>Ga0228700_1000405_pt1 | contig 40250 bp, 36 predicted proteins | sample McNCre317_Aug_MG_FD_178019 | JGI IMG/M metagenome (GOLD analysis project Ga0228700, IMG submission 178019) | Freshwater microbial communities from McNutts Creek, Athens, Georgia, United States - 3-17_Aug_MG | ecosystem: Environmental > Aquatic > Freshwater > Creek | place: USA: Georgia...
TTTTCCATTCGTCTCTAGCTAAATCTGCAACTTCGGCACCAGTAATTTTGCGACCTAAAAGAATTGCTAAGTGAATGAATACGTGCTCAGTCCAACTAAAAAAAGCATCAATAGCCGCCTGACCACTCCACTTAGCTTCGCGTCGTATCTGATGGACTAATGCCCAATCTTTTGTTTGAGTGCTTCTGATCTGTAATTCTTGAAATTGATTTCGAAAATAGACATAGCGGTCAAATAGCTCGGTGCTCTTATTTGAGACATTTAGATCAGATGTCAACACTGCTTGTTCGGCTCTCCATTTGAAATATGGAGATGCAACTGCTACTGCTTTGTTAATAACAATAGCGATGTCACGTGCATCCGTTTCAGCATCTTCAGATGGAGTCCCACTCGCATTTGCATTTGGTTCATGGGTCGGTGCAAAAATGCCGATTCCAAATTTTCGATGCTCTAAAGAGTAGAGGCGATCTTTGTATCGTATTGGGATAACCCACGCAACCTTTTCCCATTGGCCGAGATGATAGTAACCAAGCAGATCAACCAAAAGGAAATATATCAAATAGTATTCTGGAAGGTCACGACTTGCCGCTGTCCGTGATGAGAGTAGCAGTGCGTGTCCTTCATCATGAGATCTAGGTGGTCCAGCAGGGCAGAGTTCGCCTAATGCACTTGTAGCTAATGTAATGATGGGTTCAAGTTCAGTTGGCAAAGGTTTTGATCTATCCATGTTTTTCAAACCATCCATGTATCATGTCAAATAAAAATCCATTTTTGCGCACATTTTGTGCAGTAAGTTTGCAAAACCTTAAGTAAAGCATTTGCACGAAAACAGCCGACCATTGTTTGAACTCTGCGCCAGCTACCCAGCATAGCCTTAGTGCTTGATCGTGCGATGTCGGCTGTTATCATGAGTTTCGTTTGCAAACGAAATGCAGGTTGAAACGTCGTCAAATTTGCTAGGCGAATCTTTTCCGTATTACCTGGCCACAATTGCGTCAACTGACTCTTTGAAGTTCTCTACTACTTCATCAATTGGTCGCCCCATCTGCGCATGGACGATGGCGCCGTCTATCAGTAGCGATAGCGTATGTCCTACAGACACGAAACCCTTGCTAAAAAATACATTCAACACGGATGACATCTCTTGCTTGTGTCGACAGACAATTTCCAATATTCCGTGGTCAGATGAGCCGAATTCAGCAACGGCATTCAGGAAAGCACAGCCACGAAAGTCAGGCTGCATAAACCAGCTCTTGAGTGTTGAAACTAGTGCTTCCGTCGCAGACGAACCAGCAGCTGTTTTCTCGGACAGATTGTTCTGAAACCAAGAAATCCATCTTCCGTGTCTGTAGTCTAGATAAGTTCGAATCAGGTCGTCTTTACTTGCGTATTGACGGTAGAACGTGACTTTGCTAACAGACGACTGCTCAATGATTCGGTCAACGCCTGTGGCTCGGATTCCATCTCTGTAAAAAAGCGCATGAGCCGCTACCAAGATGCGTTCACGCGGGGGTAACGAGTCAAAAGATTGCGTTAAAAATTTCATGGACCCATTGTAGACAGATCGTTCTGCATCAATTAATATTAGATACGTAGACAAGTCGTTCTACAAACTTTTGAGATTTAAAACATGAAAACACGCCCACCCCTTCCCCCGTTCACTCTAGATACCGCCATCCAAAAAGTCCGGTTGGCAGAAGACGGGTGGAACACTCGCGATGCAGCCAAAGTCGCGTTGGCATATACCCTCGACACTAAGTGGCGCAATCGGGTGGAATTCGTCACTAATCGGGCGGAGGCGCAAGCATTTCTCGAGAGCAAGTGGAAGAAGGAGCTTGATTACCGACTCATAAAGGAACTCTGGGTCTACGACGGAAACCGCATCGCGGTTCGGTATGCTTACGAGTGGCATGACGACGCGGGCAACTGGTTCCGATCATATGGAAACGAGAACTGGGAATTTGAGGCCAGCGGGCTAATGCAACGTCGTTACGCATGTATCAACGACATGCCCATCAAGGAGTCGGAGCGAAAATTCTATTGGCCACTGGGACGTCGACCTGAAGACCATCCCGGGCTATCTGACCTCGGTCTCTGAGAAAAGCTCAAGTGCCATCAAGCATATTGCGAACATCAGGAACGACGGCTAGCTGGCACGATTGAAGTTGCGCTCGAGGCTGTTCTCGCAAGCCTCGAGAAATAAGTTTGAAATATTTTTTTGTGTCGATGTAATCTACGCTGGCACTCAAAACCTTAAGTTAAGGTTTACCTAATGAATCGCAAACATTACAAGTAGGAACGGTAAAAAAACGGTTTCGAATTGATTGCATAGCGAACTAATTGAGGCTATGATGAGTCCATGTTTGAACAATGCCTGTACTTCAATACGACCTCGCTAGCGCGAAAGCTGGAACGCGAGTGGGCACAAGCCTTTAAGGAATTCGGGTTGACACCATCGCAAGCATTTCTTTTGCGTGTGGTGTTGGATAAGAACGGTGCATTACAGAGTGAGCTTGCACACAAGATGAATATTTCACGCTCAACTGCTACGCGAACACTGGACCAGTTGGAAAAGCTGCACTACGTTGAAAGGCAACAGTCGACGAATGATGGTCGTGAAACGGTAATTGCGCCAACCACCCGTGCAAAGCAAATTTGGGCAGAGCTAAATGAGGCGAGTGGCGCTGTAACTAAACGCATTAAGCGAACACTTGGCGACCGAGCATTCAAGGATGTGGTTGCCACAGTCAAAGCGGCGAGCGAAACGATTTAATTTTTTTGATGTGATAGTTGTATAGCTAACTAAAGGAGATGAAAATGCCAATACTCAATGTGAAAGTAAGTGGAGACAAGGATGCAGCAGTAACCAAGAAGGTGACAGCACTGCTGTTGGATTGCACAACAAGAATTTTGAAGAAGAAAGCCAATGTGACAGCCATAACAATTCATTACGTGCCACGCGACTGCTGGGTAGTCGGTGGTGAACTGTTAAGCGAACAAAATAAAAATAGCTTTTACTTGGACATCAAAGTAACTGACGAAACCAACACCAAAGACGAAAAGGCAGACTACATTCGTGAGGTGTTTACAGGCTTCAAAGACATTCTTGGGGACTTGCACAATGAAAGCTACATATACGTCGAGGATGTACGCGCAGCAGCGTACGGGTACGGAGGCAGGACACAGGAATTTCGTTACCACCAGTAATCTGTACAAAACCTTAAGTTAAGCATTTAGACGAGAACAGCCGATCTGCGTTTCTACTTCGCGCCAGCTACCCTGCGTAGCCTCAGTGCTTGGTCGTGGGTTGTCGGCTTGCTTCGTAAAAACTAGGGCCGCTTGATTGGGGACAAGGTATATGTGCCACAAAACAAACCCACGCTTGGCGACGGAGCAAGACAATCAAGCCAAGCTGACGCAAAGTTGGTGAACGCAAGTTGTTAAGTGTCGTAAGTGGTCAAGATCATCACAGCGGCTTTTTGACGCAACGGAATCAATGCCTGATAAGCCTCCGACTTGTACCACCCATCGGCGTCGGCCAATGAGGCAAAACGAATCACCACGATATCGGCATTCGGACATTCGCCCGACAAAGCTCTTGCCTGCTGACCACGAAACACTAGTTCAGCGTTCCAAGGCGCGAGCGTGGCCGGCACTTTGCTACGGTACTCTGCCCACAAGGTTTCATCTTTGACAGTGATTTGACCCACCACATAAGCGTTCGACATGTGAACTCCTTAAAGCGTCATGCGTTAACTTTATAAAATTGAGCGCAATGGTAAGTGCCTAATGCAAAGGTACGTTCAGGCACCTTGTCGCGCAGAAACCATGGCCTTGCCTAGCTGATCAAAGTACTTGTCTGCACTTGCTGTAGGCACAAGATATTTGGTACGGCGGTTTGTTCCTTCAAACACCTGTGTAATGAAGCCAGCATCTCGCAACTGATCAATTTTCCTGTGCAATGTTGCTGGAGAGGCAATGTATCTTAATTTCATGGTGTCTGAAACGGTCATGGGCGCAGAAGTGGCGTGTGCAGACGCCACAATTTCTAGTAACCGTAGTGCAGTTAGGTCTAGTCTTGTGTCTATGTCACCTGAAACGGCTTGAGATAGATGTAGGAAACGCAAAAATACCTGGGAGCTGCGCATAATAGAAAATCAAAAACCAAACTCTCGAACCAGTACTGAAATGGATGCTCTCAATAAAGGCCACAAGATGGGTTCATAGTTTTGTTGGACGTAAACATGCCCTCGCCATTTGAAGTCATAAATAGTCGAAGGCAATGAATTCGTAGTAGGCGATAAAGAAACACGGTAATAAGCGCCCTCAGGAAAGAATTGCCCTTTTTGTTCACGCACCAAGACGCTTCCGCCAAAGTTTGATGCCAACTCAGGCTCTGTAAGTGTTCGGACTCTGTCCGAATTTATTTGTGACACCTGTAAAGAAAGCTTAGGACCCGAGCCACTATCAGGAACGAAGAAGGCTGAGGAACCAATCTCCAAACGATTGATTTCAGAGTCTCTTAAGTAAGTAACTATGTGGACTCCATTGCTTCCAACGATCTGCGCCAAGTCTTCAGAATCTTTTAACCACTGCCCTGATTGAACATCGGGATCAGTCATGTGAACCTTTCCCGAAAAGGGCGCATGCACTTTGTATTTACTTAGATCGGACGCAATTACGGTACCTTCTGCGCTGGCAACATTGCTTTGAGCTGTTAATGAGCCCCATAAGCCTTGTGTTTCAGTGTTCATGGTTGCAACACTTGATTGCCACAAAGCCGCTTCCTTCTTAGCCTGATTGGCTTTTTCTTGTGAAGCCAATTGCGATTGATTAAAGCTAAAAATCAGATCGTCTTTTTTGGGCGCCGATGAAGTGCTGTGGAGCGTCTCCAACATGGCGCCCTTGGGTGAATAAACTTTGAAATGTTCCGTCGGTATTAAGACTGCAGAAGCGACAAGGCGACTTGGCATTGGAATGACGAACAAGATTAGAAGAATACCTGACGTATAGATCTTGAGCAAAAGTTTGCGTCGCATCTCTACTTCCGTCGCTCGTTGCTTCCATGTGTCAATCTCATTCCATATGGGTTTAGCAACAAACCAAATCATTTCGACGAAGAACAGGAATATTCCAACTAACTTTATGAAAAACGAATACACCAAAGCCGCAACGCCCAAAAATAGGGTGAAGCGATAAATCCATGTCGCCCACGCAAAGCAGATCAATGCCCGCTGTCTGCTTCGGCTGAAGTCCTCAGGTGGTGGATCGTTCAGCCCTAGAACGAAGTTGCGCAATTGCCATCGAGCAAGTGCAAATGATCGGGGGTGCAGGTTTGGAAACTTCAGTAAATCCATCAGAATGAAGTACCCATCAAATCGCATGAACGGACTGAGGTTGATCAACACTGATGAAATCCACGTTGTACTTGCTAACAAAAACAACATGTCCCGGAGCATTCCCTCTTGGGTGAATATCCAAAGAAATGTGGCCCAACACGCTACTACAAGCTCCGTCAGAACACCTGCACTAGAAACATTCAGACGTTCTCTGTTGGACTTTAGTCTCCAAACATCGTTCGTATCGGTATAGAGAACGGGCCACAGAACCAAGAATGCAAAACCCATGGTCGGAACATGACATCCGTATCGTTTAGCGGTGTATGCATGCCCAAGCTCATGAAGAATTTTGACAAAGCCAAGCGTGATGCCGTATGCCAACATGCCTTGCGCAGAAAAACTGTCAACTAGGCTGTGTGAGAACGTTTCCCATTGACGTGACACACCAAGCACGCCAACCAACCCCACAGCGAACGTAAGCCAAGCAAACGATTTACTGAAGAAAAATCGGATTGAACTCTGAGTTTTATCCAAGAAATGATCGGGACGAATCAGTGGAATCCGAAAGAACAGGTAGTTGTGTAGTAGCTTAGATTTCCACGTGCCAGACATGTTGCGGTTGATTGCTGCCATGCGACCCGCTTGCCCCGTGGAAGTTGTGAGCAACTGATTAGCGTTTAGGAACTCGATCATCTTGTCAATGTCTTGCCCTGTCACCTGAACACGTCCAGCTTGGTTGATTCGTTCTAGCAACTGTGTCTGGTCAACTTCTTCCCAATGTCTGAAGATCTCAAAACTGACCCAGTCAAGCTTGAAATACAAATTTCGTAACGGGTCATGAATCAACCAGCTAGGACTGCCATCCCCAGAAATGGGGCCCTCAATCAGTTCAAGGTCCTGGCGTAGTTCAGGGAGACGGTGGCTCTGTGCTTGCATCAAATTAACAGGTAGCCGCGTATAACGGCGAGTGGTTTTCTGAAGATCCAATACGACAGCGGTACAAAACCAGCTGATACCCTTGTAGTTCCCTTCGATCCCACTGGGAAGTCTGTTTTGCCATCTATCTTGGCGCGCACTCGGAATGCAAACGTACCGTCGGGTCTCGGCTGTGCTTCATAGCCAACAAAAATGATCTCCCCACTTACGGTGTTTAATGGGTTTGCCGTGAGAAATAACTTCACACCATTTCCGTTTTCAAGCGGTACAGCATCTGCCAAATTAATCCAAACTTCGAGTTCAGAATCTCTAGGGTCTGCTAGACGTACAACACGCTCTCCTGTTTGCACTGGGCGACCAATCCATTCAGATACTTCATCAAACAACACGATTCCAGCTTGCGAAGCTGTCACAGTTGTCCTGTTGACTTGCTCCGTCAGATATTGCAACTCTGCCTGTTTCTCTTGCACTTTGCCAATCAAACCTGCAAGTTGATATCTAGCGCGGGTGTCGGTGAACGCAGACTGTGCAGATTGTCGGTATTCGGCTTGTGCTGCTGCCAAGCTTTGTTGGGCAACTTGAAATCGGCTACGAACTACTTGGTTGTCATAGCTGAACAATGAATCACCCGCTTTAACCTTTTGGTTAGGTGACACATGGAATTCGTTGATTACACCGTCTAATGGTGCTCGAACAACAACAGGGTTACGAGGAACCAGCTCACCCGAGCCAACGACTGTGAGAGGTACTGGGAAAAAGAAAAATGCAAGCAATGAACCTGCCCAAATTCTTCTTGTTCTTTGTGGTGCGTTAGAAACTCGTTCAACTTGTACTTGCCACCATTGCCTGAGTAAGCTTTTGAGCCCTAATTGCTCACCTTGGTCTAGCCGATCACAAGCATGTGACCAAATATGAATCCATTCTTTCCAGAGAGGAAGCAATTCATCATTCAACTCGTCCGCACAGACTAGAACACCCGCTTTGAACTCACTGCCGTCATCTGTTTGGTGAGTGAATGGCATCCACCACGCACGAGATGGAAGCCATTTAGCCCATCCTTCTTGCAAAACCTCAGGTAAATCATTTACACCAATTGCATGCCATGACAACTCATCCTTACCTGAGAGGAACTCACACAACCGCTTATTCCATTGGAGCAACGGGCTGTGCTTTTCAGGTTTGAGAACTCCCGAGACGTGAGTTATTCCCTCATTTGGTGAGTAACAGAAAGCTTGCCTATAGGGGCTAAGCCTTCTTGAGTCATTGACCAAAAGGAAGAGAAGTTCCTCACGTGTGCTGGCATTTCTTGCCTTATGACCAAGATCAATCAGGGCCAGCAACGGATTGTTCGGTGCATCGGCTGAATCGGTCATGAATGTGAGCGACTTGCATTGCTAGCCTCAAACGCTTTATTCAAAGCTGCCAAGTGCGACATGAGTTCTGAGGGTTTCTCAGAGTTCCTTAGTTGCTCCGTGAAAGCCATCTTTCCAGATACGGGCAATACGTCAATCGAACTGGTGGATTTAGACTTCCCCTTTATCTTGATCACTACAGTGGTGTTTGCAGTTTTACCTTTGTCATCCACTGCAATGACTCGAATTTGAAGATCAACAGGAGGGCGATTGCTTGCTTCGACTGTGAAGGTGCCTGTCGTTGGGTTGAATTTCACGTAAGACGGCAAAGGTTTTCCGTCAGAAAGCCTTGCCGACAACGACACGCGAGCTGTTGCATCTGTATGAACAAACGTCCCTGCCGGTAAGCTGATCGTTGATACCTCGCCTTGAGGTATCTCCATTTCAGCCAATTTGTTAATAGCACTTAGTCCACTCGCGAATATCTCCCCTGAACCAGATCTAACACCAACCGATACTGCTCTAGGAGCTGTTTCAATTACCTTTTCCTTGGTTACTGGCGTCAAAGAATTTACTAATGAATCGATCGTTATGCCAGTAATTTCTCCTATCTTAGGTTGACTGAAGAAGCTTGCAGCAGTGCTTCGCACATTCATTTCAGGAGAAGCAACAGGTGGCCTAGATGATGGAGATGATGGCAGAAAAGTATTTGAAGGCGTCTGAGCAGTTAGCACTTGCTGGCTTGCCACTGTCACACTCAAAGCAGCAGATGAAGCGCTCGTATTTCCAGCTGCATCTGTTGATTTAGTTGTAAGAGTGTGAACTCCTAAAGTTAGCGTAATGCTTGTGATACTCCAGTTTCCTGAGCCATCGGCAGTTACGGTTCCAAGTACCGTGGTGCCGTTGGTGTCATACAAAGTAACTGTGCAACCTGGCTCAGCTGTCCCTGTAATAGTAGGTGTAGTGGTATTTGTAGTGTTGTCTGTAGTGTTGCTTGCACGTGAGCCACTTGCTAAGTCTGGAGTACTCGGTGCATTTGGAGCGATGGTATCTACAGACACTAGTATTCCTGCAGATGCAGCGCCAGTGTTACCAGCTGCGTCGATGGCTTTAACTGTGAGGGTATGGCTGCCTTCGCTCAAAGTTGAAGAGGTGATGCTCCAGTTGCCCGAACCATCGGCAGTGGCTGTGCCAAGAACTGTGGTGCCATCCGTGTCATAGAGCGTGACCGTGCTGTTAGCCTCGGCTGTGCCTGAGAACGTCGGAGTCGTATTGCTGGTCGCGTTATCGCTGTTACTGCTGCCCGTATCAGAGCTGCTGACCAAATCAGGAGCCAAGGGCGCTGACGGCGCTGTGGAGTCGATGGTTGCTGTAAGACCTGCCGAAGCATTGCTTGTGTTACCTGCCGCATCCGTCACCTTGGTCGTGAGGGTGTGCGTGCCATCGATCAAGGTGCTCGAAGTAATCGTCCAATTTCCAGCGCCATCTGCCGTGGTTGTACCAAGCACAGTGGTGCCATCTGTGTCGTACAGGGTGACTGTGCAGTTGGGCTCGGCTCCTGCGCCAGAAATCGTAGGCGTGTTGTCACTGGTGTTGTTATCTGTGTTGCTGGATCCACTGTCAGAACTTGCCAGCAAATCCAACCCTGAGGGTGCCGATGGTGCAGTCGTGTCTAAGGTGTAGGTTTGACCGCTCGTGTAGCCCGCTGTAATGGCTTGTGAGCCGCCATTCAGGATGCCTGTTCCTGAATTTTTGAGGTCCAAACGCAGCGTGCCGTCACCCGACAAGCCGTTGACTGTGACGGTGTATGTCGATCCCGTTCCAGACACCGCAGAAATGGTTCCAGTCGCCGATCCAGTGCTTGTCAGCATGAAATCCGTGAGGTCTACTTGTGTCACCGACTCGCTGAACGTCACGGTGTAGTCAACGCTGGAGGCATTGGTCAACGCCGTTGGACCCGCACGGTTGATGCTCGCAACAGACGGTCCAGAAGTGACCGTGATTGTCAACGCCTGATCAGTTGTGTTGCCCGCAGCATCCGTCGCACGAACCAAGATTTGGTAAGTGCCCGCACTTAGATTGCTGGCCGCTTGCAGGTTACCACTGACGATGTTGAAGCTGGTGTTGTTCGTGTCACCCGAACCAGAGACCAAGGCGTAGGTCACCGTATTGGTATCGGTGGCACTAAGCGTGGCCACTGTGCTGCCGCTGGTCGCGGCTGTCTCAGCCACGCTGGTTTGGCTCAAGCTCACAGCTGTCGGCGCTGCCGCGTCCACCGTGATGGTCAAGCCTGCAGACGCGCTGCTGACGTTGCCAGCCGCATCTGTGGCCTTTGTCGTGAGGGTGTGGCTGCCGTTGCTCAGCGTGGTGGCGGTGTAGCTCCAGCTGCCTGTTCCATCCGCTGTGGCCGTTCCCAACAAGGTGGTGCCATCGTAAATGGCGACCGTGCTGTTGGCTTCTGCCGTGCCGCTCAGGGTGGGCGTGTTGTCGTTGGTGATGTTGTCTGTGGTGGATGCACCCGTGTCTGACACCGTGTTCAAGTCTGGCGCAGACGGAGCCGATGGATTCACAGCATCCACCTTGACCGCAGTCGTGCTGCCCACGCTGTTCAGCGTGAGGGTAGCGTTGTTGCCCGCAGCATCTTGAATGGTGCCGCCGTTGAGGCCCAATGTACCCACGGTGATCCCGTCGGTATCCAGTTCGTTGGCTTGCACCGTGTAACTGAAGACCAGTGCATTGGTGCCACTGCCAGACACATAAGTGGCATACACCGTAGTGCTACCTACCGTCAGAGCAATTCTTGGGGTACCGCCTGTCGTGTCAACGATGACCACTTCACTGAGGTTGACTGTGAAATCCAGGTTTTGCCCAGCCGTGTACCAAGCGTTGGACGGTACGCTGACCGAGGACACGGTTGGTACCACATCGTCCACCACGGTGATGGACAAGGCCTCTTCGTAAGTGCTGGAACTGGCATCGGTCGTGCGCACCCGTACCGAGTAGGTCCCCGCAGCCAAGTTGGCTGGGTTGGTGGCGCGCAGGTTGCCACCGCTGATGTTGAACGAGCCGTTGTTGGTATCACCTGCGCCAGAAACCAGGGTGTAGGTGAAGGTTTCACCCGTATCCACATCGGTGGACGAGAGCGCACCCACGGTGGCGTTGGCCCCGGCTGATTGGTTGACCGTTGCCGCAGAGAGCGCCAAATCGGTCGGTGCATCGTTAGCACCCGTGATGTTGACCGACAGAGTGGTCGTGCCGGTGGCTGGGCTGACGTTGTTGTCCGTTGCTGTGACGGTGAAGGTTTCGCTGGTGCTGGTTTTGCGGGCATTGATGGCTGTGGCGTTGGGCACAAAGACATACGAGCCGTCGCTGCTTTTGACATACAGCGTGCCATAAGTCCCTGCTTTGGACACGTCGTAGGTAACGCCGCCAATGCTGTCAGCGCCACCCGTTGTGCCACCTTGGATGCCATAGCTGGCCACGCCATCGGTGTCTGTCGCCGCAAGGGTTCCAGTTTGGTTACCGAAGGTGTCCGTGGCCGAAGTGTCGACCAGAGTGATCGCCGTTGGTGTGGTAACCGAAGGCGCCTGGTTGCTCGTTACCGTGATGCTGAATGCTTGTTCAAAGTTGTTGCCCGCCACATCGGTGGTGCGAACACGGACTGAGTAGCTTCCGGCAGTCAATGCACTTGGGTTGGTGGCGACCAAGGAGCTGCCACTGATGGAGAAGCTGGCGTTGTCGGTGGATCCTGCTCCAGAAACCAACGAGTAAGTGAAGCTGTCGCCCACAGTTGCATCGGTGGATGACAGCGTTCCAACTGGGGTGTTGCTGCCAGCAGTGTTGCTAAGGGTGTTGCTGCTCAGGGCAATGGCCGAAGGCGTGTGGGCGTTGATTGCATCTGCCGTTTGTGCAACGGCTGTGCTGTAAGTGGTGCTCAGGTTACCAGCAGCATCAGAAAGCACCAGACTTACTGGAATGCTGCTGCCTGCAGCCACATCAGTGCCGCCTTCTGTTACCGTGAAAGTGGCTGAATAGCTGGTTCCGCTGATTTTGGTCAAGCTGCCAAGTGCAAACCCACCAACACTGCCGCTGCTCAAGCTGTAAGTGTCGGAGTCTGTCGAGACCGTTATGGTGGCTGTGACAACATCCCCTACTTTCATAGTGGTGTTCGGAATGCTGACAGAAGCGATCACGGGCACCACGTTATCCACTATGGCATTCGTAGTGTCTGCTGTTGTTGTGACATTACCTGCGTTGTCAGTTGCCGTGACCGAGATGTTGCGGTTTGTGCTTCTGTTCAGTGCGCCTGCCACTATGTTGTAAGTGGCAGTCCAAGTACCTGAAGCATTGCTGGCAGATACAGCAGACCCACCACCAAACTGACTGAAGTCCATCGTGACGGCTGAAATAGTGTCAGTGTTGTTATCACCACCTGCCGTGTTGTTCCAAGTTGCGGTGACAGTATCGCCAATTTTGAACGCACCACCAGCACCTGTGCCGCCGCTGATACTGATCTTGGCATCAGTCACTGTGGGCGCAATGTTGTCGACTGTGGCATTGGTTGTATCGGCTGTGTTTGTAGTGTTACCTGCGTTGTCGGTGGCTGATATCGATACATTGCGGCTTGTTGTATCCACACTGCCACTCACTATGGTGTAAGTCGCAGTCCAAGTACCACTTGAATTGGAGGCCGCTACAGCGGAGCCGCCGCCAAACTGACTGAAGTTGACTGTCGCTCCAGAAATAGTGTCAGTGTTGTTATCACCACCAGAGGTGTTGTTCCACGTTGCAGTGACGGTATCACCAGTCTTGAATGCTCCGCCTGTTCCAGAAGCACCGCTGATACTGATGCGTCCATCAGTCACCGTCGGAGCAATGTTGTCGACTGTGGCGTTGGTTGTGTCAGCTGTGGTTGTTGTGTTGCCTGCATTGTCAGTCGCGCTGAATGACACATTGCGGCTGGTTGCATCAATTGCACCTGCGGTAATGGTGTAGCTCGCGCTCCAAGTGCCCGATGAATTGGTTGCTGTCACTGCTGAACCACCACCGAACTGGCTGAAATCCGCAGTGACACTGGAGATGGTGTCACTGTTGTTGTCGCCAAGTGCCGTGTTGTTCCAGGTCGCGGTGAGAGTGTCTCCGATCTTGTAGGCTCCGCCGGTTCCGGTGCCGCCACTGATGCTGATGCGTGCATCAGTGATGGTTGGAGCAATGTTGTCCACCGATAAATTACTGCTATCTGCTGTCGTGGTAGTGCCTGAACCATTAGTAGCAGTTACCGACACGTTGCGACTGGTTGCATCAGCAGTCCCTGATGTGATTGTGTAACTCGCAGTCCAAGTGCCGGACGAATTGGTAGCAGCAATTGCTGATCCCCCACCAAACTGGCTGAAGTCAAAGGTGACACTTGTAACGCCGCTTTGATTGTCTCCAGTCGCACTGTTATTCCAAGAGGCTGTTACGGTGTCGCCAATTTTGTAAGTTCCACTACTGCCAGATGGCGAAGTAGTAATTGAAATTCTGGCATCTGTTACGGTAGGTCCAAGTGCCGCTGTTGGTGGTGAAAAATCTAGCGAATCAAGTGCGAGCATTGCACTAAGGCCATCTGTTTCTGTAAATCTAACAGTGTCGATTCGGTCCCAGGCTGATCCGAAAGTTAATAATCCAACTCCGTATCCATATCCATTTAGATCCGGATCTTTCGTATAAGTAATAGCGGCGTTACCAATCCCATAAGTGCCTGAATGCTGAAAATCAAAGCCAGTAACACTGACCACTACGGGAGAAGTAGATCCTCCGTCATAACCAGTGATAGTGAAAACTTGTGAGAAAGCAGCGGCCGTTGTCCAAGCATTTGCTGCCAGACTATTCAACTTGAAATTACTGCCATCTGCAGTTGAAAATTGAACATATGTCATCGTTCCATCTGCGCTTGAATTGATGTCACTTACCAACACGTTTCCGGTTAGATGTGGATTAGGATCTAAATAGAAAGATACGTAGTCAAAAACATCTGGAGAACCAGTTCCATTAGTGCTGTATGTGACTCCGCCGATGGTTATGTTGTTGGTCAAGTTTCCAGCTGTAGTTGATGATTCGAAATTTTGATCCGCAGGTACAGCCAAAAGAGTGTTAAATTTTGATACAGCTGTTGGATCGATGACACTAGCAGTGGTAATCGCACCGATATCAGTTTCAAGAACCCAATCACCACCTAAACCACTTGCCCCTGTCGCATCAGTGGACGCGGCGACGTCAGAACTCGTCAGCTGAGCAAGTGCCGTAACGAATGTTTGGCCAGAGCCCCCTTCAGAAATTGAGCAGCCGTAAAGCAATAGATCCCCGCCAGCATTTAGCGATTCACCTATCGTATGCAACTCAATATCAACTTGTCCGTTTGATAGGGTTGCTTGGTTAAGTTCTCTACTACCTAAGAAAATAGTGCCTTGGGCACCATGCGAAATCACATGAATGGCGTCATAGCCTGAGTGGCTTTGCGCCCACAACGCCATCTGCGCCAATCCATCCTGTCCTGCATCCAGCAACACAACTTCGACACCCGTCCGGATACCGTCCACCAGTGTTTGGTAGTCGGCCACGCCCGTGTCGACGAAGGCCACTTCTTTGCGGCCGTTGTTTAACGCGGGATCAACAGTACGTACAACTTGAGGCGGTTGAGCCGATACTTCTGCAACAGCAATTGCTTTTGATAAGTCTGATTGTGTTGTGTCTGCATGAACATCGGTCGCAGTTTGTAGATTGGGATCTACCAAGGCAGAAACTAATGCACCATCAAACATAAAGCGTTGCTCTAGCAAGATTGGATTAATTTGCGACGCACTCAATACCTCAGCTTGTTCACTGCTTTTTCGATTGCTTCGAACAACTTCAGCAACAGCTACGAAAGTTCGGGTAATTTCATTCCAGACACTGCGATGGACTTTATTCATGGAAATTTTGAATTCGGAAATTTATTTGTTTTGAGATGTAGGAGCTAACGTAACTCGACCACTCATACCTGCCATCAATTCAGCAGGTCGGCCATCAATAACGGCGATGACTTTGATCGATTGGCTCACTGGGTCAACCCTGGCACCTAGGCGAGAGACTTTTGCAAGGTATGACCTTCCTGTTTCATCAACAGCAACGTTGACTTCGCGTTGACTCTTCAATCGCTCAAGCCATTGAGATGGTGCTATGAATTCAAGCTCTAAAACGCTGTCATCAATCAGATCAAGAAGCGGTTGGCCAGTTTGGACAAATTGCTCTTCACGGACTTTTTGCTCGGCAACGCGGCCACTGAATGGTGCAATCACTCGGCATTTGCTGTATGTGGTTTCACTGCTCTTCAAATCAGCTTTGGCTTTGCCGGCTTCAGACTCTGACAATCGAAGTTCAACAATGCCAATGCTGTTGAGTTCAGCCAATTCTTTGTTGGCTTTTAGCGTGGTTTGTGCCCCCGCTAAAGCAGCCTGAGCTTTTTCTAGCTGGCTGTGTTGCATTGCACAGTCAAAGGTGATGAGCGTTTGCCCAGCACGAAAAGATCCACCTTCCGGCGGACGAATAGTTAAAACCTTTGCAGGAATTTCTGCAGCAAGTGTTGTGTACCGCTTAGGGCTAATTTGCCCTCGCACATCACGACCTTCCAGCAGTCCAGGACTTTGTTGTGCGCTTGCAAAACTAGTGCAAAGAACGGTGACAGCTGTGACTACTGAAGCAGGGCTGAAAAACCGAGCCATATTTACCATTTCACTTGTGCTGGCAGTTTGGGTAAGACGCCTGATTCCCAATCAGCAAGGCTCTTCGCTACAACGCTTGTTAACTCAGCAAGCGGCATGTTGTCGCTTCCTGCAATGACTGGCTCTAAGCCCAATGTCGCCTGCAACTTAGATGCCGCTGTCTGAGCGTTAGACAAAGCTTGATAGCGGCGCAAGTTAGACAAGATGCTGGCTGTTTGCTGAGCCACACTTTCTTGTTTAGATACTTTCTCAACCCGCGCTAGGTTGGCAGAGTGGTCGGCCATTCTTTGGTCAACGTTTGCAATTTTGGTCGCACGTTCATACTGTCTGCTGGAGTTTTCGTACTGCAAGCGAGCAATATGAAGTTGCGATATCACCGCCATGTGGGAGGCAATGCGTTTCTGATCAGTCAACGAAACGCCTAATTCAGCCAGTCGACTCTGAGCTGGAGCACTCAATATTCCAAGTAAGTTGAAAGAGATTTGTGCGCCTGCCTCTTTCCAGCTTTGGTTGACAAGGTACTCATCGTTGCTGGATTTATTTCCGTAAGAGAAGGAAATTCCCGGAAACATTTTCAGCATTGCACGTTTAGTTTCTGCTTGTGCAATGCGGGTGTTGTAGATGCTTTCACGCATATCGGGGTTGTTGACTATGGCGTGAAGCTCCATTTCATCTGTGCTCGTACTCAACCAAGTCTTGCTGAGGTTGAACTTGGGTTCGACCACAGTGAATTGGGTCCCCATTGGCAAGCTGGTTAGAGCTGCCAATTCGAGCTTTGCTGTCGATAGTTCTTGATCAACCGTTTCCAACATACGCAAGTTCTCTAGCAATTGACGTTGGTAACGAAGTGGCTCCATTGGTGAGCGCAGCATTGCGCCCTCAGTGGACTCTGAAGTTTGAAGTGCTGCTTCGGCGTCGGTGATAGTTTCACGAATGGATTTGCCGAGCTTGTCAGCCGCAACAACACGCCAATAGGCTGTACGAACGTCTTGCACTAAGTTATGCAAGGCTTTGCGACGACGCTCCATGGCAATCAATAGACGGTCTGCGTTCTGTTTTGAAGCGTAGTAACTTTGACCAAAATCCAGCAGACTCCATGTGAAACTCAAGTCAGTCGTTGTCACCTCACGACTTGACGTTAATGAGCCCTGCGAACCCGGGATCCTTGTAATTAGATCGTTGTTGCGATTTCGATACCCCGCACCCGCAACCACCTTAGGCAGCATGTCGAAATTTGATAAATCGAGAGTGCCGTACGCAACCGCCTCTTCCATTGCCTTCACGCGTCGATCAGCGTTGTACTTGATCGCGCGAGCAATCGCTTCTTCAAGCGTCATGGGGCCAGCGATTGGCTCAATTTCTTTACCAACTTTTTCTTTGTCTAACTTTGCCTGAGTTGCTATGTCAGCCTGTTGCAACGGAGTGGGGTCGAACGATGCACAACCAGCGAGTGTGATGACTGACAAACTAGTCGCCAAGAGCTTAAAAGTGTGAGGAATTTTCATTAGATTTGAATCAAAGCAGCAATGCAAAACTCGGAGCAAAAGCTCCAGATCTGAACGACTTTCAACCAATTGAGGCCCTGTGAGCGCAGGATTTCCAATTTGTCAAAATTGCTTCAATTAAATGAGAAAAGCGTCAAAAAATGACCTACTAACATTAGTAGTTAAAGTCGGCGAAAACCACAAAATTTTCCATTTGGGCTCGCATATAGCTAACGTTAGTTAGGTCAAGTTGAGCTGCGATATATAAAATTTGTTGAAGCCAATTTGGTAAGTTTTAACAAAATGACAGATTCAACTTATCGATTACGCGATTCGGAAATGCAATTGATGCTTGGCATTATTGACAAGCTGAATCGTAGTTCTGACTCAAAGCAAATTAGGAAGTCAATCGCTGATGATCTATTAGCATTGACAGACGCTGACATGTTTGCATCATTTGTGTGGAATGACAGTCTTCAGCAATTTGATGACTTGGTTTACCACAACATGTCACAAGCAAATTTAGATAGATACGTTGAGTACTATCAGTACTGCGACCCCATTACTTCACATTTACAGATTCGGAAAGAGGCCACCTTAGTCAGCGATGTTATGGCGCAGGACGAGTTAGAGCGTACTGAATTTTTTAATGATTTTTTACAAACAGATGGATTGAAGTGGGGAATCAACCTGTATGCATATGATGGAAATTTGAACGTAGGTGACCTGCGTATATGGAGAAGCGATGAACGTACTCCATTTAGTTTGCGAGAGGTGACACTGCTCAATTTACTGAAACCACACTTCACTAATGCGATGATCAATGCAAAAGCAATGAAGCTGCTGCAGGAGCAAGTGTCTGGATGGCATGACCTTTGGGAGTTTCATCCAAATCCCTGTTTTATTTTTAATCGAGAGCTAAAAAATATTCATCGCAACCAGGCCGCGTTGGCGTTTATGAAGACGTTAACGTTAAACGAGCAATTGCTTTTACTGGAATCCGCAATTCAATATGCAAAGTTAAACAACGCGAATGAACATTGGCAAGGGTACAGATTTTCGTTATCGAAATGTGACCTGGCACTGGAAGACCGGCGAGACTTGTTGATGATTCAGCTTAACCCTCAATCTAAGGCGGTGATTGATCAAGCCTGGATTCTTCAGCGGTTCAACCTAACCCCAACTGAAGCCAAGATGTGTCTACTAATGCTGAGAGGCATGACTGACCAATCTATGGCGGAACATTTATTTCGCAGTGTATGGACGGTGCGAGCACACACAAAGAGTATTTTTGAAAAACTGAAAGTGGCAGGTCGTGCAGAATTGACGCACGTAATCACAACTACAGTGGCCGATATCCAGTTGCCAAATAGCTAATCTTGGTGCTGCTGCGAATAGCTAACATTAGTGAGTTGGCAAAATATTCGGCAACAGTTGTACGCCTTAGCAACTTCAAGTGGCAATATCATGCCCCTTCGATAGGGGGCAAGTATTCATAAATTACGGAGCTGACACTGGCATTCATCTTGCTGAGTAATGAGCATCTCAGTACAAGTGGAGTTGCCGCAATGTCCATCAGCAGTGTAAATAGTTCAGTTCAAAACCAGTATCCGCAAATTAGTTCCCCGTCTGCAAACAAGCCAGCAGATATAGAGGTGGCTATCGCGTCAAGTAAATCTACAAGCACCGTAGTTTCAAGCGACACGGTGTCTATCTCGGCGGCAGGTCAGGCAATGGCTAATGCAGCCACTGGTTTTACAACTATGCTTCAACCCTTTGATGCTGGACGAGCTTTAACGGCAGATGACAAGGCATTGATTGGCTACCCGAACCCCGGAAGCCCATGCGTTACGAGCATGGCAGCAACGATTAGCGAGCTGCGTGAGAAAGGTGTAATACAAGGCAAGATGACAAGTGAGTACTACAAACTTGCTGATGGAACACAAGCCAGTGTTTTTGATGGGATGCCACAAGATGCTCAGTCACAAGTTGATATGGCGCCATTAAAAAATCGCATGATGGCAAAGTTTGCTGAGTATAAAAACGGTGCAGCAGACGAGGTGACAAAACTTGCTAATGACAAGTTTTTGTTGAACCTCGGGCGTGATTCGCAAGGTATCACCAGCACAAAGGCTAAAGCAATGATGCGTGAGTACACGGTTTAACAAATGCTATGACGGAGTAGCTCATGTCTATATCAAACATCAATAGCGCAGTTCAAAATCAATACGCATCAATCAGTACACAAACAGTCAAAAATACAACAAGCAGCAACTTGATTGATACGAGCAATGAAAAAAATGTAACAACAGACACTGTGAACATCTCGGCGGCTGGACAAGCACTATCTAATGCTGCAAGTGCATCAAAAGTAATTGGGGCGTATTCTGTAAGCGACTATCCCGACCAACTAACCGAGGATGACAAAAAAGTCATTGCCTCATTTCCTAGTGATGAACCATACAACTTGCTGCGAAACGGTTTAGCATTTGCAGTGGAAGCTGCAAGAAAATCTGGCGAGCTTAAAGGTCCATTAACACTTGAAACATTGCTTGGTAGTTCAACTGATCAAGGCGGACTGATTGCTGATCTTCCCCAAGATGTTCGGTCGAAAATTCCTATGCTAGCTTTGAAGAAGGTAATGGCAAACGGTGCAGCTGCTATTAAGAATAGTTCAGCAGATGCGTTGGCGAAGATTATTGGCGATGCATTCCAATCCAGTAATCAACCTCAAAAAAGCATTAGTCAAGCAAACAAAGCTAAAGCGATGTTTCGTGATTACACGGCGTAGCCCACACTAAAAACTTAACTTAAGTATTTGATTTCGCATAGCCTCTGCCGTGCCGACAGCCCCGTTTATCGACACGGACACGGCCTTGAAGAAAACCGCTCTGTCGTGCCTCTAGCCCCGTTCTTAGTTATGGCGAAATGAGATCAATGGGGTTTGGGCCACGCTTGTCTGGTGGCAACCACATGCGAGTGGCTTGATCAACGTCACCGAGGTTCATTACTGTGTTGGGCGCAGTTGGTTTGGGTGCTGGTTGAACTGCTCGGGGTTGTGCCTTTGCTGCTGCCATGTGTGTGGTGGCTGGCAATGGGGTTGCAGTTTTAACAGGGCGATAAGCTGAATGGGTCTCAGCCTTTGATTGTGGTTGTTGCTTGGGTTTGGGCAAAGGCTTGGGTGGTGCAGCGTGGGGTGAACGCTTGGCCTTACGTGCAAGTGCTTTAGACTTCTTCGTTGCTTGGGGCTTGAGTGTTGCCGTGGGCTTGGTTGCAATCTGTTGTATCCGTGCTGTTGTGGCACGTTGCTGTTGGTAAGCAGCCAATGCTTTGTAGGCCATGGCGTAAATCAGCTGTTCCAGTCGCTGCCACTCTTCGTCGGTGAATATTTCTTGTAGTCGCATGTTGTGTTGTCCTCCCAAGTATTTACACGGGAGGCATCAACAACATTCAGTATTCGCTACAAAGCATGATGACCCAGAAGTCGCCGCCCCAGCAAGCGTATAGCTGGATGCTGGACATGGGGAAATCGGTGTACTCAATGTGCTGTTGATCAAGCACACGTCCATTGCCATCGTCCAAAGTCAGTTGTGCGGAGCAGTTGGAAGATGAGCGCACTAGCTTGGCAACGATGAAATCCTGCTTGCCCATGAACTGCGGTAAGTAGCAGGCAATGGCATCCATCAACCAGTACGCACCAGCTTCTTCAGCCAAGTACCGTGTGCCATCTGTCAACACAGTGCGGGGGTTGATACGGTAATACTTCTCTGTGCCCGTGAAGTGGCTGAGCATGCTGGGGTCAAAAGGCTTGTTCATCTCTCACCCCACCAGCTGAGGTAAGTGAACGAGGTTGTCACTGCCGTACGCACCTTTAAGCAAATTGATGGCATCGCTGAGGTTGTTGGCACAGACTTGGGTTTGAATAACAAGGCCGTTGGCACGAACGTAGGCTGAATAAATGTGCATGTTGAACTCCAAAACAAAAACGGAGTTGATGCGTTACACACCAACCCCATGTTGATCACTTGCCAAAACCTTCGCGTGTTGCTTTAGTGGCGCTATCAATTGCTTTGTCGAACTCGCCCTCAAATACAGCTGTTTGCAACGACTTGAGTACGGACAAAAGTTCCTCTGTGTTGTTCAACTCAATTGCAGTTGCATTCTTTGCATTGAGATACAAAGTGGCTGCGCCATAGCGAACACTCAAGTTGATCTTGCCGTTGTCGCCTGCCCAAAACCATTCGCGTGTTTTCTTAGGAACTTCAACAGTTTTTGTATCACCTGTTTCTGCATCTTTAATGGTGCGAAGCTTGGTCGGGGCATATACGCGACCTGCATGCTTTGCTTCTGCAATGCGAAGTTGTTCCTGCAGCTTTTCCACCAACTTGTTGCGGCGGATTTGCACTGGATCAGCTGCTACGGAACGTGTTGCAGAAACGAGTTTAAGGTTTGTCAAAACTGCCATATCAATTACTCCTTTAAGTTGTTTATGACAGTCGTAAGTCTGAACATGACCTTGCATGAGGTCGATCAAAGAAGGCCAGAATCAGGCAGAGGAAAACAACAGATCAGGCAAGAAAATTGATTGACATTCATATTGAAGTCATTCACTTGCTATGAGCTAAGCTATAGCTTTGCTAAAAATGAGGTGCTCCATGGCAATTGAGTGGACCAGAGAAGAAATCGCCAAATTGAGTATCGATTCGATTGAGTCTTTGATGTTGAATGTAAAAATCAAAGGTCGATTTGATACTGCTGCGCTTTGCCATGAAGTCTTGCAAGAAAAAATCAAGCTAACCCCTAAGATCCAACGCAAAAGCAGAGCTAGCAAAAATCCTGTCAAAGTTCAAGAAGCAACCATTTGCGAAAAGCTTCTTGAGGTGGCAACTGAGTTACTAGAGCGTTATGACCTAAGCGGCGAAACTGCACGAAGTTTGTCCCGTGGAACAAAGGGATTCAGATCGCACAATTTGCTCTCAAGTACAAAAAGTGGAATTAAGACCGGAGCCCATCAAACACGAGATAAGCGAGTGGCATTCGATCGCTACATTTCCTACAGATTGGGCGATTACTCCTACGCTCTTTTTTGTATCTTGTTTGATGAAGACGATCTGTCATCAATTAGATACCACGTGCTAGGTGATCCAGTTAATTTAGATAAATTTCAATCCATATACAAGCTTCGCCCCTATCTGCGCCCTGATGAACCAATGGGTGCAACATTAGGCGGTGAAGAATTCATGACGTTTGAAGATGCCGCCGCTAGATACAAGTGGCTTATGAGCAAAATTGCACCGCCGCTTGTTAAGGCTTAACCTCTTGGCAAGTACTTGTAGAGTGTTTCTCTGCTGATCCCGTATTTGTCTGCAATACGTTTTTTCACTGCCCCTGGTGCAGTCGCTTCAGAGATGATCTGCTGTAGTACTACGGGGTCAGTTATTTTGGGAGCACGGCCCTTGTACACACCGCGCTGCTTTGCTTTGATGATGCCTTCGCGTTGACGCTCTCGAATTAGCGTTCGCTCGTATTCAGCAAATGCGCCAAGCATTGACAGCATGAGCTTATCCATCGCATCAGTGCTATCGCCTCTGAAGGTCTTGCACTCTTTGACGAAATGAACAGCGATACCTTTGCTAGTCAGCTGTTCAACTATTCGTAACAAGTCGCTGAGGCTACGTGCAAGGCGGTCCATGCTGTGAACGACTACAGTGCTGCCCTCGGGCCAGTTGCCAGCTAATAGTGCTTGAAGTTGTGGGCGGTCTGTGTTTTTGCCGCTGGCCTTGTCAGTGAATGTGACTGTTAGCTGCTCTCCGTCTAATTGACGATCTGTCTTCTGATCAATACTGCTAACGCGGATGTAGCCGATTCGAATTCCAGTTTGTTGCATGTGTGTCTCGTGCTGTAGTTTGTGTCAGCATCGAGTCTGGAGTCTGCATAACGGTGTGTCGATCTATTGTTGAAATAACCCGAGCTCGGCAAGATGTATTAGCCAAGCGACGGTGTACTCTAAGTTGACACTGAATCAAGCGAAAACTACGTCGCGCATTTCTTCATCAACCGAAGTACAAGAGAAATTGAAAGATTGTTTTTCGTCCACTTCGGCTTTGACGTGTTTGGCGAAGCCATCGATGTGCGTTTCGCCCAGTCGCCAGAAGCGATTGCCCGTCTCTTCCTGCATCAGCAGTTCCAGTTCCTGCTTGCGTTCAAAGCCAATCTTGTTACGAACAATGAATGCGTCATGGATGCGTGCCAGGGGTTCTTGGCCAAAGCCTCTGACTATGTCTGCAGCAATTTGCATGTTCTGTGCTTCCTCCTGTTGGTAGAGATAAGCCATGAGCTTGGCTTTGTTGAAACGCTTGGAGTGCTTAAACAAGGGATTGAAGATAACACTTGGAGATTCATGTTTGATCGCTTCAACGATGCACTTGTCCATGAGAGTTTGCTCAGTCTTAAATTTCTTGATACTTGGACTGGCTAAGAAGGCATGGGCTAACGCATGATCTTTGAATATGCCTGAGATTGCTGTGCGATTGCTGAACCCATTGGGGGTGTACTGCCAACAAGCGACAGTAGCTCTTGCGCCAAAGGAAATGGCTGTGATTGCTTGTTTGATGAGTTTCATGTTCGCTTCGGTCACAGACGTTTCTCCCGTGTGCGAGAACGTATCTCTGTAAACGGTATGCATGAAATCTCGTTTATCTTCGAGGTAGTTAAGAGTGGCGCTGAATGTTTTACGAAACTCTGCTGTACTCATGTGCGGTTTCGTCAGTCGCTCCACCCACGATGTCTTCCACCCAATGACACTGCTTCGCACGTCATATTCCCAGCATTCACCCAAGATGCCGCCACGCATTAGCTTGGGAACACTTTGAATGTTGATGTTCTTGTAGTACATGCGTCCAAACGTACTTGGGTTGCGTTTCATCGGAAATAGGCCTGCATTAAGTGCTGCGACTTTAAGGATGAATTCAGAGTCTTCAATCTGTCGTTCGCGTTTGTCTGCATCCATCTTAGTGCTGGAAAACTTGAGCCAGTGGATGTAATTGGCCAGAGACTCTGAATCCACGATCACGTGATCGTATGAGTCTGGGTCTGCTTGGTAATCTGGGTAATAGTCTTGAAAATCATTTGATGTCATTGGATAAGTGCTGATGATGTGGTTGTGCAGCACTTTGGTGGACATCGCTTGGGTTATCTGGTTTGAAGCTATGCACACATCAAGTTGGACCAAGTGCGTGAGCTTGACCCGGCTTAACTGATGGCTGATGTTGTTGCCTTCAACCACCTTTTCGATCAAGGCCAGACCGTTGTCTTCCAGCCATTTATGGAGACGGACTTTCTGCTTGTTTGAACCAATTCGAGGTCCAGCATGCTGCAAGGTATTTACCGGAATCGTGTACAGGTTCAGCAGCCTATTGAAGTTGTCGGTTTTGTGGCTCCTGCTGGTGCGGATCAGCTGGGTGAGTAAGCGCACATATTTGTCCAGTGCCTTGCTGGCGCTATTTGCTTTGGGAAATGCTTGGCTAAGTCTGGCCAGGACCACGGGGTCTACAGTAAGTTTGATCATTTGTACCTCCAGGTATTGATGGAGGTATTTATGAATTGCTACTGGTTTGCGTGTAATTTTTTAAGTGGAATTCCGACTGACCTGGTGAAAAAAGGGGAACTACCCCCAAGGGGGTAATGCATGGGGTACCGGGTGATCATGTTTAACTCGGATGATGTGTTTTCCTATAAGCGTGTAACTTTTTGTATGGCCCAGCAGTAAGGAGGTGAAATGCCCCCAGTTCGTGTGTAACTTTTACTGGGAAGGTGATGATTAAAAAAGTTACACGCTTATAGAAGAAGAGAAGTCTCCCCAGATCACATCCCCCACATAGCCCCATGGCTTGTTGAAATAAGGCGAAGCCAACTAGTTCCCCCCTATGTGTATCCCTTCCTCTTTATTAATTCGGTTAGAACAACTCAGCGGAGATCGGAAGAGGCCGGAAAACTCGGCCTTTTAAAACGGCGTTTAAGCGATTATTTTGAAGTGGGTAAGGGGTATGGTAGGGTTGAAATCAACAATAAAAGGCTAAAAAATCATGTTTTTCGGTCCTTGGGTCTAGTAAATGTGGCACCGAAAGCTGGCTCATCCACACAGGGGAACACGCCGCGAGCCGCATTTTCACTGAGATTTCTGGCCTTTTTGAGTAGCCGCGCGACCATAGCTGTAACAGATTTCTTTTGGTTATAAAGCTCTTTGTTTATTTTGGGGCCATTGGGGTCAAGCTTTTCTTCGTGTGATTGGCAAATCTCAATTTCTGCACCGATACGCCACAGCTCTAGGTTTGTGTTTTCAAACAAATGCAGTGCCTTAAGTCCAAGCTCAAGTGTGCGGCGATTTACTTTGTTGATCTCAAGTTTGTACTTTGCCTCATTTGTTGGCTTGGGTAGCGATCGCATTTCCTGTTGAATCCGATCGACCACGCTGATCATCTCAGTACGGCTAGCTCCTGTAGGAAATTCTGCGTAGAACAGCTCGCCATCAGATCGATAGTCAGGGCTATAAAGTGATTTGGCTTTTGTCTCAAGAACAGAACCTGGATTTTTTGTATCTCGCGGAATGACAAGGATGACTCTGGATCTAGGCGCCCCTCCGCGCTGTCCAAACATAAAGATCCCTTTTTTACGCCACCACTCCTCAAAGCTCACATTTGAGATGTCACCAGCGTCACGTGCCGTTTGCCGAACAGTGTTGAAGTCCTTGGGATACCAGACTTCTGCTGGAACAGGGGGCTCAAGTGGGTTTAAGTCTGCCAAGGCTAGTTTGTAGCTAGGGCTAATCCCCAAATATTTGAAGAAAAACTCGTAATCGTCGCTTGAAGGAGCGTAAACACGCGAATTCGAGTAAAAAGTTTGGCTACTTTTGCTATCCATAATGGGTGATCATTATATCAGTACGTTGATCATATGAGATGTTCAAAATATACTATTAACAACAGCAGCAAGCATTAATAAAAACATGTTTTTTGCTGTTAATGCATATAAAACTATTACTAATGTAAATGCAAAGCGTTTTTGTGTTCGTTAGTAAATTTTTTAAAGAAGGAGGTTTTTATGCAAATTAGTACAGAGACTTTGGACGTTAGCAGTGTGCTTATGTGTGGCAACAAGCTTGCAGAGAAATTTGCAAGCGGGCATGACACAGAGCAGGACTACATGCAAATGTTGGACTACAGCACAGATGTGCTGATTGCTGAAAACAGCGCAGAACTGTTGGACGCAATGCACAGCAGCGTGAAACAAATGGGCATTGAAATTGAACGGGAAGATGAGCACAGCGTAGTTGCAGCATTTATTGCAAAAAACAACAAAGAGCTGTGGGAAGAAATTAGCAATGTGCTTGATGGAATTGCTATGGGTGACTTTGACGAAGAGGAGGCAGAACACACACATACAACTGTAAGCGGCTACAACTTGTACTTTGGGCAAGTTGGCTATGAAGACGTAAAGCATATTGCACAAACATTGGAAGTGCATGGCACAACGTTGCGTGCAAAAACAGTTAACGCAACAGAGATGGATGATGAGTGGTGCGTTAACTACATGTTTGAAAACGACATTGTTATTAATGATGATGAGCTTGCAGATGTTGTTATGGCTGTGCGCAATATGGGAATTGCATTGGCTGAGCAAGAAGAGTGCACATACAACGGTAGTGAGGTGTACGTTGATAAAGATGCACGACTGTTTGGTAAAGCAGTAGGAACGATGCTGCATTAAAGCAAACAATGTGCAAATAAAAATGCAGCTGCTTACATGCGGCTGCACATTAAAAACATATGGAAAAAATTATGACTGATAAAAAATTAATGGTTAGTGGCTTTGACTTGTTTTATTACGAAATTACAGACGAGCAAGCTGCAAATATTGCAACGGCTATAGATGGTAAAGCTTGGGAGTTTGGCGATGGTTGGTGCGTTACAAAAAAGTTAGACAACTATATGTATGTCCCAGAGGCAGAAATATATTTTGCAGTACGTGGCACAACACTTTTTGGCAATGAACTGGCAACTGAATATGGCGGCATTTGTGATGGGTGTGAGCTTTACTCTGGAAGTTTGGGGGAGAGGCTATTGACTGAAGTACTGGAAAGTAAAGGTTGAGAAAAGTGCGACTGCTTACATGCGGCTGCACAACTAATAAACATAGGAGACAAATATGGATAAAGCAGGACAAGTAAACGCAAGTGTGGAAAAACTACTTGCACAAGGTAAGCGTTATGCAGCAGCAATGGCTGCAGGGGAGGAGTTTGCGTTTTATGCAGGGGTAGTAATTGACTACTGTGTAGAGGCAATTTTTAGTGACTGCGTGGATGAGTTGTTAAACGAAATGCGCGTGTTGCTAAATGCAGAGGGCTTTGATATGGATGGTGTGTGTGACGTGTGCACAGTAACAACATTTGTGGCAAAGAAAAATGCAAAGGCTGGCAAAAAAATACATGACATTTTGGACATGATTTTGGCTGACTGATGCAGCTATGCAGGGGGTGTACGTATCCCCTGCGAAATTTAACTTAACTTTAGGAGAAAAGACATGGCAATGTCTGATACGTGTTACGAAACATTGGGTAGTTTAAGTAGTGATTTTATGCACTACATAGATTGGGGGTACGACGGCAAAGACTTAAGTCTTGTAGTTGACTCTATGTACAACTTGGCGAAGTTTGGCGTTTTGCACGACAACTTTGACCGCCCTACAGACGAGTGGCTTGCGGAAGCAGCACATAGAGTCGTGATCTCTAGCTTGCTGGAGGACATGGAGATAGGCAACGTAGATGTTGCGTGTGAACAGATTGCAAGTATTGCAAAACATAACGTCTCGCTTGCTGAGGGTATTGAATACTTAGCAAAATGCCTGAAGCAAAAAGGTAGTTTGTTTGATTCAATTACAGAACCTTTATTGAATGAGCGATTGACAAAAATTGCTGAGCACTACACCAAGCAATAAGTTAGCTAGTCTAAGCAATAGGAATTTCATTCCAGGCGGTGGTGTAGCAAGGCGATCTTCGTTCTTGCTTCATTTGCCAGCCTCGATGTGCACCTTGCGTGGAGATCTTCACAGCACCACGACCAAAGCGAGTATTGAGGTGATCAATCGCTGACATCAACTTGCTTTTGGTTTCTATTTCAAGCGTTAGCAAATCACCCTGAATGTGGCTATTAGGTGAGATTTCGCTCAACACAACGCCAGCCTTTTTGTACTGGTACTCAGACTTGAACATCAAGTCGATCAAGTGGCATGCCCACATGTTTACTGCCAAGCTGTCGTTTGTAGGCATTGGCAACGGAATAGCAAGACTGGGCATGTACTGCGGCAAGTCTTTCCTAAAACGATTGGTGTGTAGGAACACTTGGATGACAGATGCGTGTGAGTCTTGTGCTCGTAGTTTGGCGCATGCATTCGCCACAAAGGTGCTCATGGCATCTTTTAGTACGTCCACATCTTGGACCATGCTGCCAAACGAACGACTGCTGATGATCTGCTGCTTATCAGGAGCAATCTCTTGTAGGTCAATGCAGGCAATGCCTTGCAACTCCCGCTGAGTTTTCTCAATCACAACCCCAAACTCTGCACGTAGGGTGGGTGTATGAGCTAAACGAAGATCTTGCACGGTTTGAATTCCGTGCTCACCCAATCGTTTGGTGAGTTTTCTGCCAACGCCCCAGACTTCATCCACAGTGATTTGAGACAAGAGCTTGGTCTGCTGTGCCTCAGTCAAATCGTTGTAGTTGAAGACGCCTTTAGATCTAGGGTGCTTCTTGGCCACAAAGTTAGAAAGCTTTGCCAAAGTCTTGGTAGGACCAATGCCTACGCATACAGGTATACCAGTCCACTGCATCACTTGCTCTCGCATTTGATAGCTGACATCCCGAAGTTTTGGGGTGCCCGTTAAATCTACAAAGCATTCATCTATGCTGTAGACCTCTGTACGAGGTGAATACGTGGAGAGCACATTCATGACCCGATTGGATAGATCGGCATAGAGGGCATAGTTACTGCTCAGTGCCAAGATGCCGTGTTCTTCTGCAAGTGCTTTGCATTCAAACCACGGTTGCCCCATATGCACACCAATAGCCTTGGCCTCGTTGGAGCGTGATACTACACAACCGTCATTGTTAGATAAGACAACGACTGGTGTTGTTCTTAAGTCAGGTCGGAAGAGCCTTTCGCAACTCACATAGAAGTTGTTGCAATCGACCAATGCGAGTTGCTGCGTCATACCTGTTCAATGAGTGCAGTCCCAAGCATGATGGGTTTGACCAAGATCTTGTAGGTATCTAAGTCGAATGCCGTCTGTGCAACGCCACTGTTGCCCTTTGCCTTTGTGCACCAGGTGCCGAGATAGCGCCAGTTGTGGATTCGATGCTTCTGAGTCCAACTGTGTGTGGCTTCAACTATGTCGATAGCGCCTGGATAAGGCCACGCATGAACTTTCATGTCCATCAAGGCGCTAAACAAACGTTGGTCGTGCACAGCCCGTGCTTCCTGTCCGACACATGCACCTCGACAGGTTTTGATTTGGACTCCAAAGCAGCCGCGTTTGCTGAGCTTTTCTAAACCGAGCAGGGCGTTGCACAGCTCATGCTCTTTGGCTATTTCTCTCAACTTCTCTTGTGCCGAGCGTTGTGAGCTGAATAGACCATACAGGCCATCTACTTGACCAATGTCGGTGTCTTTGCTGCTGACGATTTCAGGAGTAACACCATTGCCGCTATCAGCTAGCCGAATGGAGTTCATGTTTCTAAGACGTCTTAGCCGGATATTGAACAAAGGGCTATATGCCTTAATCATCTGTGCTTCAAGTAGCAGGGCTCCAATTTCTCCTGCCGTTTCAATGAAGTCAATCCTGCGTGTTTGGGCAATCATGTTTGCTTCATCGGGCGTACGCAAGTGAGACAGAACGCGAGATCGAATATCAATGCTCTTGCCTATATACAGAGGCAGCGTACCTTCACCTTTAAAGATGTACACCCCAGCAGAGCGAGGCAATGCAGCCAAGCTCTCAGGATCGATTTGATGTGGGAGTGACTTGTCCATCAGCTGAGCTTGTGGAGATTGAAGGTCACCACGCCCCAAACTGTGAGTTCCTCTTCTGGCTTGATCACGCGGGCTGGGTAGATGGGGTTCTCGGCAACCAGTTTTACAACACCACCACGTCGGTACAAACGCTTGACGGTGAACTCGTTATTCAAGATTGCAAGAACAATGCTGTTGTGTTTGGGCTCAACGCTGCGATCAACCAGCAACGTGTCGCCTTCAAAAATCCCTGCGCCAATCATGCTGTCCCCCTTTACGCGAAACAGGAAAGTTGCCTCTTTGTTGCGTATCAGGTGCTCGTTGAGGTCAATTCGCTTTTGGGTGTGATCAGCTGCGGGCGAAGGGAAGCCTGCGGGCACTTTCCACCCGCACATGTCAAGCCACAAAGGGTTGGGGCTTATCTGAATAGGCTGATCTGAGAAAACTGGCAAAACTGACATGAAGGCACTATACTGGATAAAAGAACAGTGCTCATTCAAGGGGTTAAAGATGCCACCAAACACCATCAAGTCAGAGGACCAGGGCGGTTGCCAGCGTTGTGCCTACGTGCTGGGCGGAACGGGGGCAGACATAGACATGCACTGCGGGTACAAGTACTTCCAGCAACCAGCTACAGAACGGAAGGTAGAAAAATTATGCAACTTCCCGTCAGTGAGCGCTAACAACGTATGTGGAAATTGGCGGCTAAAAGTAGTCTAACCTTTTAATCTTCGTGCACATGGCATCAATGACAGACTTTTGGAAAGAAGGGCCACATGACCCGATCCCAGTTGAGGAAACTTGGCGGGAGTTTGTTCGTTCTGTCGGCGGGGTTGTTGTCGAAGATTTGTTATCAGAGCCTCGGACATTTCAAAACGCAGACTTCCTGTTTCAGGCAATCCCTCTGGTCGCTGAACTCAAAGAAGTAGAGACTGAGTTTGATCGATCACCTGCTTTTCAAACTGGTTATATCGAGTTACTCGAGCGTGTGACCAGGGAAGATCCCAGCTGGCGCCCTAAATTGTTTGGAGGGCATGGTCAATATCCAGCTTGGTTCAACAATGAATTTGTTCGACTGTTTCGCGATCCAATCTCTCGAATCTTGAAGAAGGCCAATCGGCAGATTAGAGAGACGAAGACGCATTTTGGAATTGCCGAGCCTACGGGAATGGTGATTTTTGTAAATGACGGGTTCACACAGTTAGAGCCACATTTCATACGCTCTCTGGCATGCAACATTCTTGCCTCTAACTATTCGTCAATTGATTGCTTTTTATACGTTACTGTTAACCGGTATGTTGAGATCACTGGTACTGATGTTCCTCGGTTATTGTGGATGCCTTCATACAGCGACCGTTCATCGGCAAACCTTGTTGATTTTGTAGATGATCTTGGGCGTAAATGGTTTCAGTACTTAGAAACAAAGATTGGACCATTTACGATCCCGCCAGAGGAGTTGCCTCAAGATAACGGGGAAGCACGAACAATGCTGTCCAGATCAATCGTCTTGCCCAATGAGCGGCGATGAAGCGAACGCCACAAAACAAGGCGAACAGGTATCAATACTAAATTCTCAGCGTAAGGTGCTAACAGCAATGACCCGACAGAAGCCGAAATTTGAGGTACTTAGAGCACTATTCGCACGTTCGGGAAATCAGTGCGCTTTTCCAGGCTGCACAGCACCTTTGTTTAACGAACGAAATCAGCTGATTACACAAGTCTGCCACATAGAAGCCGCTGAGCCTGGGGGAGAACGGTACAACCCCAATCAGTCAGATGATGAGAGAAGAGGTTATGAAAATCTAGTAATACTCTGCTATCCACATCATGTTGAGACAGACGATGTGTCGCGTTTTTCAGTCAAGGCTCTGCAAGAGATGAAAGCTAACCATGAGCAACAATTTGAGCTAAGCCCATTCAAAATTGATGAGTCGCTGCTACGAAAAATTTCAGATGAAATGGATCAATATTGGGATAACGTACAAGAAAAACATAAGGAGCACATCGTCCCTGAATTAGCTATTCCAATCAACGCAAAAGCAAACTTTGGTGAACTTGTTGAAACTGCAAGAAGTTTTATTGGAAATATCTATCAGTATCAGGATTCCCTGTCGAAATCGGAAGAATGTCTCGTGCCTGAAATCAAGGAGTTCCTTCTGGCGTTAAAGATTTCTCCTGAAGTCTTGGAGATGCATCCTGAACATCTTCGAAAGTTTGAGTCTCGAAATTGGGAAGTTTTGAATCTTGGGCTAACAAACACCGCGGGCAACTTGCAAGTACTGATGGAGCAAATGGAACTGAAATATCTGGAGATATTTTTGCAAATCAATCCTCATGACAAAATCGCTCGACTGCGACTTGACTCTCTAAAGGTAAATTTTGAAAAGCTCGCAACGAGTGCTGGGTATGCTGATTAGCCTTAAAGGATAGAAATTTCATTTACTCTGATTAGAGCGCCTGAGTGATAGCTATTGAGCGATCACCTATTTGGTTTGCCTTGAGCTGTGAGCTATTTTGACGAAGTTCGCTTGTTTCAGATTGAAAGTCATGCATCACCAATATCTATCTCGCCTCAGTCAGCCACTACGAGAGTTTGTAGCACATGTTGAAGAGCAAGCTGGAATTGCCATTGATGTGATTCAGGAGTTGAGGCTTAACAAGGGTGGTCCGTTCGGCGTGGGTAATTTAGAAATAGAAATACAAGCACAACGAGTTCAGCTGTTTGCCCCAACAAATGGATACTTTCCAGACGGTGCAGTTCGGCATGAGGTACTGCACGTTCAACGGTTCCATCTTGATGGTGTTCCAAAGCTGGCGCTAGCTGATGCAGTGGATTGGGATAAGTCTTTTTCTGATGCGTTAGGTCAGATTGACAATGCGATTGAGCATATGGTTATTGTTCCCATTGAGTTGGAGCTGCATCCAGAACGACGGGCTCACTGGGAAGCTGTAATGGCAAATGTGTGCAGCAATCTTCATACGGTGCCTGACGTCGAACGCAGTCTTGCGGTGTGCCTTCACTGGCCATTTATGAGTCGAGTTTTTCCTGACTCGCAAAATTTTCAGCTTCTAAGGGACTATGCATCTGAGTTTGATTTGAGCGATGTTGCAACGAGCTTTTCGGAACAATTCCTCGCATCAAGTAAAGAAGATCAGGTAGGCATGCTTTTCGAAAAGTTCTCAGACATACTTCCAAGAGAACGTGCTTCTCTTGAGTACGTTAATAGCGCAACAGGAACAAAGCAATCGCCGATACCGTAACTGAAGCGTTTGATATTTAGGAGACTGCTACACGCTTAATGACTGTCAACTTCTGCTCCAACGTGTAGCCCACAGTCCCATAGGTATCAAACTCTGATCCACCGCTTGAGTGTCCTGTGATGCTTTCAGCAAGTCGAACTGGGATGTCGTTACAGGCCTTCATGCGATCAATAATGGCGTGACGGAACATGTGTGAACGAAATTTCAAGCTTGCAAGCGTTTTATTCACGGCTGCAGAACAATGATTTGCACCATTGAACTTCGCGTATTGCGGGGCAAGCCATTCACTTCGTAGCTGAGTTGCACGTTTATGTAGTTTCTGTGCGGCATCAAGAGAAACCCCATACAAGGGAACTGCTCTGATACTGGACTTGTTCTTACGCTCAGACAGACGATTGCTGCGTACCCATAGATGTGGAATCGGATGGTCAAGAACGCAGTCTTCAAGTCGTGCAAACGTTGGTTCTGAAATTCGTAGACCAGTGTTGACTTGCATTAGTGCAAGCAATCTATGTGTTGAGGTGGTCCATTGCAGAAGTTGGATTGCCTTATGTACAAGCTCAGTTGTTATCACAACCATCTCGCGAGTCACTTGTCCTTCGTTGGGAATCTTGATTGCTCGAAAAGGGCTCAGCCTATCAATATCGAGATAACGGAATGCCAAATTGAGGATGGCATTTAATGTATTGAAGTGTTTACGTACGCTAACAGGAGATAGGCCGCGCTGAAGTTGAGCATCACGATATTGAATACCATGCCAGTGCTTAAGCTGATGCAGCTTTACATCGCCAAAATGATCGCGGAAGTAGTTGAAGTATCTAGTAGCGTCTAGAGCGAATTTTCTGCGCTTGTCAGCCATGCTTTCTCGCATGTAGATTTCAAAAGCGTCGGTGATCGTGGGGGCTGATGCGGTGGCTGAGCCAGTCATGTGCTCAGCGATCAAATCCGCAACGAAATCTTCCTCAAATGGAACGCCCCTAACAAGCACTGCCCTCAACCTGAACCTCGCTAAGAAAAGTGCAAGTCTGCAGCCGACTTAAAAAAGAGTCGATCTAAATTTTTTGATGGAGGTGATCAGATCGCGAGTTCGATGGCGTGCTTAGGAGTCGAACTGTTTCCCGGAACGAAATAGGCGCGTTGATTACGGACAAGTTTGGGCAGGACAACTTCTGCTTAGTCAAAAACCGGGCACTCGGAACTGCACCGGACTATGATGCCGCCGACCGAGCTTGTTCATCCGCAATAGACTTTGAGCGGCGTCTGATATGTCTCGGATAGGAAGCGCTCTGTCACCCCGAGCAGGGCAAGCTGATGGTCGGCCGCCCTAGTTTTTGATAGGCCGGGTTGGACAATATATACCCTCAACGTAACGGCGCAGATACGGCTGAGGTCACGGATCTGGGCCAGACGGTCCTTGGATCCAACCTCAAAGCGCGTTGGCCGCCCGCTCTCGAGGCGATCTGCGTCGCGCTTGAGAAGGTGTGCAAAGAGGTCCGTGCGACGTTCCTTGTTGTGGAGCCACATGATGCTGCGCTGGGCTTGCCCACAGACGACGTACATATCGTCGATCCGTGCGCCAGGTGTGATTCCGCCCGAATACTTGCAGTGGTAGAGATCCACGGTGATGATCCGGGGCTGCGTCTGGCTGTCCAGGCTGATGCCGACGATGTCCGCCGCTTCGCCCGCGCCGTCGTCATCGAATAGGATTTCGTGCCTGTTTTCCGCCTTGATGTGCTCAATCGTTCGATACTGAACGGAGTCCCTGCGACGTTCTTCCCGCTGGGACTCTTTGGTGATGTCGATGCCCGTCCAGTCGAGGACTTCCAACCGATCGCGCGAGTACAACTGCCCCGACGTGGGCAACGTTACGTGCATATTGCCCTCCAGCTTGGACCCATCAGCGAACCAAATCGTGGGAGGGTTTTCAGTCAGATAGGCGCACAGGTCGTGGTCACCGCCTCGATGAATCGTCGCCGTCGCTATGCCGTCGTACACGAATTGGAAGTCAACCGACTCGCCACGAGTCACAAAATCAAGCCGTACCTGGACCTCGTGGCGCTCGCTGAACACGCGAAGGACAATCGGGGCAGCCTCGGTGAAGTCCCGAACCTCTATGCTGATGTTTGTCAGGTATTCCTGGACCGTGTGGACAAAGGAGATTTTGGTCGCCGACTCGACCATGTCGAGCACCTCCACCGGCCAGTCCACGCCAACGGGCACCGAGGTCGGTCTATCGCCAACAAGCCGGGGTATCAACGTGCCCTTCAGCACTTCGTCAGAGTCAATGCTTTCGTCGATGAGCTTGGAGCCGACATGCTTGCACCAAGCAGCAAACTCGTTGACCTTCAGGCGCAAGGTCGCCCAGACGCGCCCCTTCTTGCCCGCACCGATTGATGCTGGCCCTCCATTCTCGAAGCCGAATCCAGCAAGGACGGCCTTCGTGGTCGTCGCCAGGGTCGCTTCAGCCAATCGAGCCGCCACGTCTGGGCCCATGCGACCCGTGTAGCGCACTTGGCGGCCAAATTGCTCATCCAGACCGACGTTCATCAGCATTAGCCGATTGATACCTGCGAAGACCCTAAAGATCTCAGGCGCTTGGATCAGCTCGACGTCTTCTCCGCACAAAGCGCGCGCAAAGGGGGCGTACGCACCCGTGTTCGTTGATCCATGAATAAACAGCAGAGACTGGTCTTTGTCCCAAACGGCAATACAAAGCTCCCAGACCAATCCCTCAACAGCCGGTACGGCGGTCCAAGGTACGCCCTGTCTGCGGGCCGCGATGATGACTAGCGTACGCTCTTTCTCGTTGAGGATGGGGTAGATTTCTTCGCCCTCGGCCAGTCCTGGGAAAGCTTTGCTGTGCTCTGCGGGCTTCCACTGGGCACAGTGTGTTCGGTAGGCGACCATGCTTGCAGCTGGCCTGATCTCGTTGACCGGTATCTCCTCCAACTGATTGTCGAAGCCCCCCATGAAGCGCTGTGCCTCAATCTCCTGCCCGATTGCGCTCTCGCTCAGGTCGGGCAGCAGGAGGTTCCAGTCCGGGTCCTGCGTATATAAGGTCCGCAATTCCTCGCGCAGGTTGATGTCGGCTATGTTGGCGATAAACACCGGGTCGCCCAGATCGGCCCGGGACCGAGTGAAGCGGCCAGCCAGTTGCAAAGTCACCGCAAGGCTCTTGCGAAGATCGTGGAAGGCTGCGATCTTCAGCTCCGGCATATCAAAGCCTTCCCCGAGCATGTCAACGCAGACGACGATGCGCGACTTGCGCTGATCCAACAGGCTGCGCGCCGCCAGTGCGTCGGCCTTCTTCATTCCGCTGTGGAGCATGACCGGGTTGAACTGGCCAAGCTCCTTATAGACAGCCACCACCTGAGCGGCCCTTAGCTGCGTGGATACTCGGGCCATGGCGACATGCAGACCAGTGGCGTCGGCTCTCAATTCTTCGATGACCTTAGCGGCGATGTCTCGGTCCGCCTTGGCGCCATTGAAGGAGTAGACGGAGCTAAACCTGATGGGTCGGAAATAGCCCTCCAGCTGGGCCTGCCTCATTGGATAAACGTAGACAATCTCGCCGTCGAGGGGAACGCCGTCTTCGCGGAACGGCGTGGCGGTGAACTGTAGGACGTGCCGCTTCTGCGCCTTGAAGACAGATTTGAACGCGCGCCAAGTTGGCGCCTCAGCGTGATGCGCCTCATCGATGAACAGGTGCGAGCAGAGTTCACCCATCCTAGTTTGCACCTCGTCGCTGCATCTTCCTGCGAGGGCGCTGGTCGTGACTATGACATTGCACCGTCTGAACAGCTCGTCTACCTCTTCGACAGTAGTGGGCCGCTTCTCAAGCGTGCCAACAACAGGCCTCAAAACATTCGCAGCGAGCAGAACGGAGCGAGGATCCTTCAGCAAGCCCAACGAGAAGAACTTTGAGGCGATCTGCGTCCTCAACGCGTCGGTGGGCACGATCACCATGACGCGTGTGCACTGGGCAGAAATCATCACGGCCAGCATCGTCTCGGTCTTGCCCGTGCCGGTCGGCATGACAATGGTCGCGACAGCCCGCTTGGTCGACCAATAAGCGTGGATCGCATGGAGCGCTCCCAACTGCGGGCGACGTAAGCCGACCTGCCCGTCTCGTAGCTGCTCCTCACCAATAAAGTTGAATGCGGCGAACCAGCTATCGCGTACTTGAGAGGCAGTGGGGACGATGTCGAGGTCCGGGTGTGCAAGCCATTTGCTTGCACTCAGGTCGGCTTCGCTGGCGCTGTCCGCAACATCGCCGAGCAGAACGGGGCCGTCTTTCGGCATGTGGCCTGGCAGCGGTGCCTTTGGAAAGATATACAGGAAACGTCCATCCGTGCCGGTTAACTTCCATCCCGTGCGCGATGGTACGGAGAACTTCGTCAACTCGCCCTCAACGACCTCGGAGGGATGCGCGAGCTGGCCGATATAGCCATGCGCAGTCTTTGCATCAATGCCTTTCACGAGAGGCACGGTCAGTCGCATTACAGTCCCTTCTATGGGCCGGTAAGACCAGCTTTTCTGATACTTATTCAATCCTAGCTCAAGTCATAAAAAGTTTCGTTTGCAAACGAAATTTTGATGACGTACCTGTATTTGAGCTCGAAGACAAGATTGTTACATTTATAGATATTGGAATAGTTCTGCTCCTACTAAAAGGGAGATATACGGGAGTTCTGGATGAAACCATGTTTGGTAATTGGTAGTGGCTTTCATAGCTGGGTTTTGGGCAAACCTTCTACGCCGCTATCAAGTTGGGACGCCTTGATAGAAGAAGTGTCAACGGTAATGAAAGTTTCACTTCCATCCGTGGCCCTATCTCCCGTGTTGCGCTGGGAAAGGCTACTCGAGTTGGCCGCTTCAGACGGCTATCGAAATCCGATTGATGGAACGCAATGGGTTGCTGCAGGAACTCATGCAGTTAACGCGATCGAGCTCCACGCAAAATTTGCGTTGAAACACGTTATCGAACAGCATGCGAAAACGTATCCGCATCAGAGTGTCAAAGCCAGATTTCCGATGGTTGATACGTTTGCCACTGTTATATCGCTAAATTTCGACAATTGCTGGAGCGGCCCAACGGGGTACGCTTTCTCGCCAAGTAGCGATGCATTCAAAAAAGGCGCACTTAATAAAAATGAAGCAGGTCGTTTGAAGAATTACATGTTTGAAATCAACAAGCAAGAGAAGATCTTCTGGTTTCCAAATGGATCCATACAAAATCCATCGACCATAAGAATGGGGTTGTATGACTACGGGTCTCAGGCGCATGCATTGAAAGTTGCGTTCAACGGTATCAAAGCGCATGAGAAAGAAGTGGAAGCGCGACTAGGGACAGACGACTGGATAAAAGTTGGCCCAGCGATTGAGGCGGAGCTTGCAAAAATCCCCGCTGAGCAGGATCCAAGAGTTGCTAACTGGGTTGCGCACTTTTTATATCGCCCTATCTATATGGCAGGGGTAGGACTGTCGCAAGCAGAGACAGGGATGTGGTGGTTGTTGGCTCAGCGTGCAAGAAATCTCGCGCGAGTTCCACTTCAAAACCGCCCTGCGACAGTCATCCTCGCTGACTCCAATACCCCATTACGCCCGTTATGGGCAAATAGACCTTGTGGTGTCGAAGCGCTCTACTGTGAAAACTGGGACCACGGTTGGGAGTTGCTGCATGAACGAGCAAAAGGAAATTCAATTGATGGTGGTACGTTTTAAGTAGAGGGATAAGAGCATGGAGATTAATTTTTTTCAGACAGCGAATGTACAGATTGCATTGCAAGCTGTCATCGATAGCCTCCGAAGCCGCCCTATCGGCGACAGTAAGGCTCAACTTCTGAGAGACATCCTTGGCATCATTAAGGCTAATGGTGCTGCGTTTGATGAAAAGTGTGCGACTAACATTGGTTGGATTGGTTCTCAGCTTGAAGGGAATGCTCAGGTATTAGCTAAGACTCCTGCAGATGACAAAGCACTTGATCTATTCATTGCGTTCGTATATCGGTTCATAGTTGAGTTTGATCTAAGCAACATAAATGATCTTTCGATGGAGCTTGGTTCATTTCTAGACTTTGTGCGAACCAATAGATACTTATTCACGGAAGATGCGCAGCGAATAATGAACTACGCTGATCATGCTATGCCTATAGCGATCATGAAAAATTTGCTAGGCACGGACGTTCTTTCCAACATAAAAAATGTAGAGAAGTACGCTGGGGATGTAGAAGGGAAATTTTCGAAGTGGAACAAAGACCTTGATGATCGGGAGGAACGTGCCGAACAAATTAAGGCAAGTCTTGAAACTTACACAACAGGATTTAACTTTGTGGGTCTTTACGATGGATTCAATTCTCTGACTACCGAAAAGACAAACGAACTGAAGAAACTGCAAGATGCCCAGATTTTTATGGGCAGCTTAGCGATTGCGCCAACGCTTGTTGAACTAGGCGTAATTGTTTGCAATCTTGCGAATTTTGATGGAATCAAATACGCACTCCTTGCTAGCTCTGTTCCTGCTATTTCACTGACGGTGTTACTTGTTTACTTCTTCCGATTAAGTGTGAGATCAGTGGATAGCTGTAAGTCTCAACTTTTGCAGCTAGAGTTGCGTAAGACTCTATGTCGTTTTGTTCAGAACTATGTTGAGTATGTTGGAAAACTAAAGCCAGAGGAGCGTGAGTCCATTGCCAAGTTTGAGACGGTTGTGTTTTCTGGAATAGTTGCAACCGACGAGAAAATTCCAGCTACGTTTGATGGGTTGGAGCAATTGACAAAGCTTCTAAAAGTGGCTCGCAGCAACTGATTTGTAGTAAAATCGCACTACAAGTGGATGTGTGGTGATGAATAAATGCATTTATTGGTTTGCAGAAAATAAAATCCGCACTACACAGTTCACTACACAGTTTCAATAACTTGTTGATTTACAACAGATTTTTCAAATAAAACCGCTTGAAAATCCGCGTGTCGGCAGTTCGATTCTGCCCCAGGCCACCAGATTCACCCCGTAGTTTCGTAAGAAGCTACGGGGTTTTTCTTTGCAAGGGTTACTCCTGATGCATGGGGCCAAACTCT
>Ga0228700_1000407_pt1 | contig 40208 bp, 38 predicted proteins | sample McNCre317_Aug_MG_FD_178019 | JGI IMG/M metagenome (GOLD analysis project Ga0228700, IMG submission 178019) | Freshwater microbial communities from McNutts Creek, Athens, Georgia, United States - 3-17_Aug_MG | ecosystem: Environmental > Aquatic > Freshwater > Creek | place: USA: Georgia...
CCCCCCGACCCCGCCCCCCCCCCCCCCCACAGGCAGATGCCTTGCACAAGGCCGCGTTGCAGGCCCGGGTCGTGCAGGCCCTGCAAGCCGTGCTGCCAGCCCACGCCCTGCTCTACCAGAGCGAAGACACTACACCCTATGAGTGCGATGGCCTGACCGCCTACCGCGCCCGCCCGCTGGCCGTGGCGCTGCCGGAAACCGAAGACCAGGTGGCCGCCGTGCTCAAGGCCTGCCATGCCCTGGAAGTGCCGGTGGTGGCCCGCGGCGCCGGCACCGGCCTGTCCGGCGGGGCCATGCCCCATGCGCTGGGCGTCACGCTGTCGCTGGCCAAGTTCAACAAGATCGTGAAGATCGACAAGCGCAGCCGCACGGCGGTGGTGCAGTGCGGCGTGCGCAACCTGGCCATCAGCGAGGCGGCCGCGCCCTACGGCCTGTACTACGCGCCCGACCCCAGCAGCCAGATTGCCTGCACCATCGGCGGCAACGTGGCCGAGAACTCGGGCGGTGTGCACTGCCTCAAATACGGCCTGACCCTGCACAACATCCAGAAGGTGCGTGGCTTCACCATGGAGGGCGAGCCCATCACCTTCGGCAGCGATGCGCTGGACCAGCCCGGCTACGATTTTCTAAGCGTGGCGGTGGGCAGCGAAGGCATGCTGGCGGTGACCACCGAAGTCACCGTGCGCCTGGTGCCCAAGCCCCAGCTGGCGCGCTGCATCATGGCCAGCTTTGACGATGTGCGCAAAGCCGGCGAGGCCGTGGCCCAGGTGATCGCCGCCGGCATCATTCCGGCCGGCCTGGAGATGATGGACAAGCCCATGACCGCCGCCGTGGAAGACTATGTGCACGCCGGCTACGACCTGGAGGCCGCTGCCATCCTGCTGTGCGAGAGCGACGGCACCCCCGAGGAGGTGGAGGAAGAAATTGAGCGCATGACCCAGGTGCTGACGGCGGCCGGCGCCACGGCCATAGCAGTGAGCAACTCCGAGGCCGAGCGCCTGCGCTTCTGGAGCGGCCGCAAGAACGCCTTTCCGGCCTCGGGCCGCATCAGCCCGGACTACATGTGCATGGACAGCACCATTCCGCGCAAGCGCGTGGCCGACATCCTGATTGCCATTGCCGCCATGGAGCAGAAGTACCGCTTGCGCTGCTGCAATGTGTTCCATGCCGGCGACGGCAATCTGCATCCACTGATCCTGTTTGATGCCAACGACCCCGACCAGCTGCACCGCTGCGAGCTGTTTGGCGCCGACATCCTGGAGACCAGCGTGGCCATGGGCGGCACCGTCACCGGGGAGCATGGCGTGGGCGTGGAAAAGCTCAACAGCATGTGCGTGCAGTTCAGCGCCGAAGAAAATGCACAGATGTTTGCGCTCAAGGCCGCCTTTGACAGCAAGGGCCTGCTCAACCCGGGCAAGGTCATCCCTACCCTGCAGCGCTGTGCTGAATACGGCAAGATGCTGGTGCGGGGCGGGCAGCTCAAGCACCCCGAGCTCGAACGCTTCTAGAGACCGGTTCGCGGTGGGTACCTGACGGGGGCCCGCGCCGGTACCCGGGCAGTGCTGCCTTGCGGCCTTTAGTGGTGGGTGCTGCCGGGGTTGGCCGCGTCAATCCAGCTGCGGGTCATGCGCAGCCATTCGTCCTGCGCTTGGCCCCAGGCCTTGAGCAGCGCATTACCCGCCTTGTCTTCCGCCGCCGCAGCGGACTCGTGCTTTTCGTCCCACTGGCCCAACCACAGGAGCTGCGCTTCATGGAGCTGCTGCATCAGGGCGGTGTACTGGCTGGCCATCTGCTCAAACTGCTGGCTTAGCACGGACATCTGGGCAGAGACGAGTTCGGCGGGATGCCGGGCCTGCTGCAGGGTCTTGAACTGCTCGGCCAGGGGCTCGCTGCCCTGGGCCAGGGTTTCCAGCCATTGCTGCTGCATGTGCACAAGGGCGTCCAGCGCCTTCTGGGTGTCGGGCAGCATCTGCTGCAGCCAGGCCTGTGCCTGGGTGCCATCTGCCGCGGTGCCGTGCGCTGCAGGGCGGCTGCGCATGGGGGCGGCGCTGCCGCTGTCCGTCCCATGCGCCTGGATACCGTGTGAAGCCGCAGCTTGCGGGTTTGCACGCGTGCTGGATTTGCTATGCGCCATGTCGAACTCCTTGAGAAATGCTGAACTGCGCAGGATAAGCAAGGCATCCGGACACGGCTTGCGCATTCGCAATTGGCCCTAGGGTGCAGAGGCATTCAATCGGCACAGGCAGCTATACCCACAGGCGGGTTTCGCCCGAATCTCCATCCCGTGGAGGGCATCGGCATGCAAGAAGTCGACCCGAGTTACAAAAAAGTCCTGGGCCAGCGCGTATCGCGGCTGCGCCACAACGCAGGGCTCACCCAAGACGCTCTGGCCGAGCGTTGCGGCATCTACCGCACCTATCTGTCGCGCATCGAGGCGGGTGCGGCCAATCCCACCATCGTGGTGGTGGCAGCGCTGGCAGGCGCCCTGCAGGTGCCGCTGGACAGCTTGTTCCGTCCCTTTGCGGACGCAGACTGACGGGGCTGGCGCCGCTTGGCGTGTGCGAACTAGTTGCCTGCTTCCAGGAACAGGTCTTCTTCGGCACCCGTGTGGCCCTGGCTGCTGCTCTCGGACGACTGGCCGTTGGACTGCACGGTCACGGTGTCGTAATGGCCGGTGGCCTCCAGGTAATCGGCCCAGCGGCGCGCGCTGGCTTCGTGTGGCTGCCAGGGCCCCAGGTCAATCTGGCGCCGGCGCACGCCGTTTTGCATAACCATGGCTTTGGTGACGACTCGGTACATGGCGGTATCTACATTCAGGTGCTTAGCATTTTTACCGTTTTTATACCAAGAAATGCCGGCGTGCAAGAGCGTCCGAGAGCACTTGCGGGTCTTGTGCGCATAAGGGCGAACAGGGGCTTCTAGCGCTTGTCGGGAAGCGGCGGCTTGTCATGCTTGCGCGGCTTGCCTGCCCTGCCGGCTTTGGACCATTCATAGGCGTGACCATCGGGCGTCTTGCCGTTTTCAACCGCATCCACACCGGGCCTGCCCACCTGCTGCGGGTCTTCGGCCACCATGGTCACAAAGGTGCAACCGGCATCGCGCCGGGACTTGACGATGGCCAGGGCCGCGGTCAACTGGGACTCGTCCTGCGCCCAGGGCTGCTGGTCGGCGTCGGTCCAGTAGATCTTGAACACCGCGGATGCACCACGCAGGCCAAGGGCCTAGAGGTAGTAGGCCTCGACCGTGCCCTTGATCTTGATCAGCAGCGGGCGGCCCTTGCGGTCCACCGTCTTGCCGGCGGGCACTTTGATCCACCCCTCGCTGATGCAGTACTCCTCCACATCGTTGCGTTCGCGGCCATTGATGCGGATGCCGATATCGTGTTCAAACACCGCGGCGCTGTAGTGCGGGCTGCGCGCATCGATCGACAAATGGTCGGGCAGGGGGGGACGTTGGGGGGCTTCGCTCATACCACGATTATCGGCCAAAAGCAGCAAGTGCCTGTTCGCCGCGCGTCCCCACATTCTGTGGAACGCCCTGGGGATAAGTGCTGGGAGAAGTCTGCCAAGCCGCATGGGCATTGGCTTTGCCAAGACTGCCTGTTTGGCAGGCAGGTGCTGAAATTTTTTAGGACAAGGCGCCCAGGGTCTGGGTGCCAGACCATTTTTGGCCCGCTTCCAGGCACACCGGCTGGCCAATCTGCGCCGCCTCCACACACAGAAAGTGGCGGTGGCCGTCGGCCGGCAGATCGGCCGGGGTGCCAGCAGGTGCAGCCCCCGGGTTCCACACCACCAGGTCGGCAAAGCCGCTGTGCTGCAGCAGGCGCTGGCCCAGGGCCGAGCGCAGCTGCAGCTGCCCGGGCGCCTGGAAATAAATGCGGTCCATGGCCGCCGGGGGCTGCCAGGGCATATGGGGCTTGAACACCCCGGCATGGGGCTCGGTGCAGTCCTCATAGGGGCAGTGGTCCAGGCCCAGCAGTTGCAGGCCGTCCAGCCCGCCCACCGCCAGGTAGGTATGCAGTGCCGCCTGGAAGGACAGCGCAGCACTGCCCGCGTTGTGCACCGTCAGCGTGAGCGCCAGGCTGTGGGGCCGCAGGGCGACTATTAAGCGGCAGTCAAAGTCATGCGGCCAGAGCGCTTGCATCCCGGCCGTGTGCTGCAGGGCCAGCGTCAGGCTGCAGGGCTCGGCCTGGGCCTGGTCTTGCGCCTGGGCATGGTCCTGCACCAGCTCCCATTGCGCCGTGCGGGCAAAGCCGTGGCGCGGCAGTGGCCCCCGCGCATTGAACTGCGGAAAGATCACCGGCACGCCACCCCGAATGGCGCCGCTGCCGTCCAGGCGGGTGAGCGGGCTTAGGTAGAGCTGTTCGACGCCGGCCGCCGTGGTCCAGGAAAGCACCTGCCCCCCAAACAGGGTGAGGGTGACAGCAGCGCTGTCGTCAGCGCACAGGCGCAGCGCTGGCTGGCCATGAAAGAGGCAGTGTTCGATAGAGGGCATGACGGAATTCTAGGGTGGCACCCTGCCAGCACCTCGCCGGCACTCCCCGGTACCCGCCCCGCCACGCCCTTTGAATAGGCTATCCGCCCTGCAGCGCCTGCACCGCCTGCAGCCACTGCTGCTGGTAGCTGGCCACACCAGGCAACGGCGCGCAGCCCTGCAAGGCCAGTGCGCCTGCGCCCGGGCTGCGTCCCCAGTGGCACAGCATCCAGGCGCCGCGCGCCGTGCCTTCCACGGCGTCCTGGCTGGCCAGGCACTGGCACTGCGGCAAGAGGGCCTGCAGCATCTGCATGTAGAGCGCGTTGGCGGCCAGCGGCCCCTCCACCAGCACGCGCCCGCGCACGGAGTCCAGTGCCGGCTTGGCGGATGCGCCCTGCCCCAGCCACAGATACGCCGTCAACCAGGCAGTGACCTGCGCACAATACAGGGCGGCCAGCGTGGCGCGCGTGGCTGCGTCCAGGTGCTGTGCGCGCGGTAAGGGCACCTCCAGGCCCGCCTGCAGCACCCGACCGGCCTGGCGGCAAAAGGGACCGCCCTGCGGCGAAAAGGCGGGTAGCGCCAGCGTGGGCGCATCCAGCACGGCCTGCACGCTCGCCGCTGTGGCGGCCTTTGGGCTGGCGTTTTCCAGCAGGGCGGCGAACTCGCGCCCGCCCATGAAACGCGCCGTGGGCGTCATGCGGCCGCTGACATCGACATTGGCCAGCATGTCGTGCTCGGGCACCAGGGCCTGGGCCGGGGCGCCGGGCGCCATCAGCACGGTCCAGGTACCCGAAGAAACCAAGGTGAGCGGCTCGGGCTCGGCCGGGGCCGGGCCGGTATCTTGCTGCAGGTAACGCGCCAGGCATGCATTGCTGTCGTGCACCCCCACATGCACCTGGCAGCCTGGCGGCAGGCCCCAGGCCGCAGCGCGCTCGCCCACCGTACCCAGCACCTCCCAGGCGCGGCGCAACGGGGCAAACAAGGTGGCCCAGCCCCGCGCCAGGGCCAGGCTGGAAAAGCTGCCCTGCACCGGGTTCCACAAATGGGTGTGGCAGCCCAGGGACGAGACTTCGGAGCAGGCCACCCCACTGAGCAGCCAGGCCCAGTACTGCGCATAGGGCATGAGCGTGCGCGTGCCGCGCCAGGCCTGGGCATGGTGGTTCTGCAGCCAGTGCAGCTGGCGCGCGGCATTCAGACCCGCCGGCAGGTCGGGCGAATAGGTTTCACTGAAGCTGCCACTGGCGGCGTTAAACGCGGCCTCCAGCACACCTTCGCAGGCCACGGCTTCAAACTCATAGTCCAGCGGGTCCCAGGCCAGGCCCGCATCGCCCAGGCCCACCAGGGCAGCGCCATGGGTGGAGGCAATCACATGGCCACAGCGACGTGCATGGGGGGATGCCTTGAGCGTGGCCTGCATCCAATCCTGCAGCCCCCCCACATCCAGCGCCGGGTAGCCCAGCGCGCTGGGCACGCTGGCATTGGGGCGGCTGTGGCGCTCCACCACGGCGCCACTGTCGTCCAGCAGCACCAGCTTGGCATTGCTCTTGCCGATGTCGATGACCAGTGTCAGGTCCAGGGTGTTCGCAGCTTGCATGGAATGGCAAAGACTCCGCTACGCTTAGTCCATGTGGAACATGCAGGGCAAGGGCTCCACCACGGGGGAGCCGTCGGCATTGCTCTGCATGATGTCGCCCATATAGGCCCACCATTTTTTCATCACCGGGTGCTGCGGCAGCGCGTCCATGGTGTGGCCGGGCAGGCGGCGCAGTACGGCAAACAGCACATGGTGCTGGGCATCAAGGTAGATGCTGTAGTCCCGCACACCGGTATCGGCCAGCAATTGCTTGAGCTCGGGCCAGATGGCGTCATGGCGCTGTTGGTACTCGGCCACACAGCCAGGATGGAGGAACATGCGAAAGGCGATTTTTTCGGTGGGCATGGCGCGGTCTCCAGAAAACGTCTAGGCGCGCGCGGGGCGGCGTTGCAGCAGGCGTGGCAGCACCATGGAGACGATCAGCAAGAGGCCGATCACCATGGACATCACAATGCCGGTGACATTGGCCATGCCCATGCCAAAGGTGAAGAGCCCCAGCAGCAGCACCGCCAGCATGGTGCCCACAATGCTGCCGCGCCCGCCTTCGATGGCCACGCCGCCCAGAATCACCATGGTGATGGCGTCCAGCTCCCAGCCCATGGCGATGTTGGGCCGGGTGCTGCCAATGCGCCCGGTCAGCAAAATGGCCGCCAGCGCCGCCATCAGGCCGGCAAACACAAACAGCAGGAAGCGGTAGCGGTCGGCCTCGATACCCGAAAAGCGCGCCGCCACCGGATTCGCCCCGATGGCATAGATGCGCCGGCCCACCACCGTGCGGTGCAGGAACAGGCCCACCGCCACGGCGCACACCATGAGCAGCACGAATTCAATGGGCAGCACCAGCCAGCGCTGGCCGATGACTTCACCCAGATAGGCGTTGCCCAGGGTGGAAAACAGCTCGGGGTAGCCCGAGATGCTCTGGTCACCCAGGGCCACCAAGGCCAGGCCGCGGTACAGCGAGAGCGTTCCGATGGTCACCACGATGGAAGGCAGCTTGTAGCGGGTCACCAGCACGCCGTTGACCGCGCCCGCCACGCAACCGGTGACCAAGGCTGCCAGCACGATGAGCCCCGGCCCTGCGCCGGCACGCATGCTGTAGCCCATGGCCAGCGAGCACAGGGCCAGGATGGCGGCAATCGAGAGGTCGATTTCGCCGCAGACGATGAGCAGGGCAATGGCCAGTGCCAGCAGGCCTTTTTCGCTGAAGTTGAAGGTGCTGTCGGCCAGGGTATCGGCACTAAGAAAACCAGGCTGGCTGATGCCAAACACCACCATCAGCAAGACCAAGAGGCCCAGCAGCACGCGCTCCCAGGTGTTCCATGCTTTCATTGCGCGATGCTCCACAGTGTGCAGTTGTGCCAGGGCTTCATGCTGCGGCCCCCTGGCGTTCCAGGATCTGGCGGCCCGACCGGCGCTCGGAGCGCGCATTGAGCGCCACCGACACCAGGATGACCGCCCCCGAGATGGCTTGCTGCCAGAAAGGCGAGACCTGGATCACCGGCAGTGCGCCATTGACCACGCCGATGAAGAGCACGCCCAGGGCCGCCCCCAGCACCGTGCCCACGCCGCCGCCAATGCTCACGCCGCCGATCACGCAGGCCGCCACCACGGTGAGCTCGTAACCCGCGGCCAGCTCGGTGTAGGCAATCGAATAGCGCCCCACCCAGAGCAGCCCTGCCAGGCCGGCCAGCGCGCCCGACAGCGTATAGACCAGGCGCAGACGCTTTTGCACCGGTATGCCCACATAGGTGGCGGCATGGGGATTGCCGCCCAGCGCATAGATCTCGCGGCCGGTCTTGCGCAGTGTCAGGAAGATGGCCGCAAGCGCCAGCACCAAGAGGGCGAACCAGACCAGGGCCGGCAGCCCCAGCCAGACCGCGCGCGGCAGGCCCTTGATGGCCAGGTGGATGTCCTGGTCGGAAATCCAGGCACCCTTGCTGGCCACAAAGATGGCACCCCGGTAGGCCGAGAGCGTGCCCAGGGTGACCACGATGGGCGGCAGGTCAAAGCCGGTGATCAACCAGCCGTTGAGGCCGCCCAGCAGGGCCCCCACCGCCAGCGCCAGGGCGATGAGCACCACGATGCTCACGCCCGGAAAGGCCTTGCCCAGAAGCGCGCAGGCCATGCCGGTGAGGGCCAGGTTGGAGGCTACCGAAAGGTCGATGCCGCGCGTGAGCAGCACCAGCATCTGGCCCATGACCAGGATGGCCAGAATGGCCGAGTCATTGGCAATGTCCAGGGCATTGCGCCAGGTGAGAAACACCGGCGCGCGCAGGCCCACGGCCAGGGCAATGCAGGCGCTGATGGCCAATAGCAGCCACTCGCGGCGAATGTGCAAAAGCGTCTTCATGCCGCCACCTCCTGCTGCAGCGCGGGGGCCGGGGTGTGCGTGCCGTCCAGCCCCGAGGCCGCCGCCACAATCGCCTCGGCCTGGATCTGGGCCCCGGCAAACTCCGCCACCTGCAGGCCGCGGCGCATGACGATGACGCGCTGGGCCAGGTGCATGACCTCGGGCAGCTCGGAAGACACCAGAATCACCGCCAGGCCCTCTTGCACCATCTCGGCAATCAGCTGGTAGACGGCCTGCTTGGCACCCACGTCAATACCCTTGGTGGGCTCGTCCAGGATCACGATCTTGGGGTCCAGCCCCAGCCACTTGGCGATCACCACCTTCTGCTGGTTGCCACCCGACAGGCCGGAGAGCAGGGTGTGGGGCGATGCGGTCTTGATGCGCAGGCGCTCGGTCATGCGCTGGCACAGTGCCGACTCATTGAGGGCCGACAGCCAGGGCCCGTTGGCAAAGCGCGCCAGGCCCGCCAGGCTGATGTTGTCCTGCACCGAGAAGCCCAGGATGCCCCCCTGGCGCTGGCGCTCTTCGGGCACATAGGCGATGCCTGCCGCAATGGCATCCCCAGGACGGCGGGCATCCAGCCTCTGGCCCAGCACGGTGAACGTGCCGGTGGCCTGGGGATTCAGCCCCATGATGGCCAGCATGGCCTCGCTGCGCCCGGAGCCCACCAGGCCATAAAAGCCCAGGATCTCGCCACGACGCAGGCTGAAGTGCAGGCCCTGGAATTCACTGGGGTGCGAGAGGTTTTCCACGCGCAGCACTTCCTCGCCGGGCCGGGCATCGATGTGCGGATAGATCTGGTCAATGGCACGGCCCGCCATGAGCCGCACCAGTTCCTGCTCGCTGGCATCGGCAATGGCGCCGGTGCCCACGGCCGCGCCGTCGCGCAGCACCAGGTAGCGGTCGGCCACGGCAAAGATTTCGTCGAACTTGTGGGTGATGAAGATCACGCCCACACCCTGCTGGCGCAGCTTGCGCACTATGCCGTAGAAGTCACGGATCTCAGCCTGCGAGAGCGCGGCAGTGGGTTCGTCCAGGATGACCACCAGGGCTTTTTGCGACAGGGCCCGGGCGATCTCCACCAGGTGGCGCTCGGCCAGGCTGAGGTCTTTGACCAGGGTGGTGGCGGCAAAGCGCGCACCGATCTCGTCGAGCACGGTCTGGGCCTGGGCGTTCATGGCGGCCCAGTCCACAAAGGGGCCGCGCAAAAGGTGGCGGCCCACAAAAATGTTTTCGGCCACGCTGAGTTCTTCGAACATCACCGTTTCCTGGTGCACGGCCAGGATGCCGGCGGCCTGTGCGTCCTGCGCATTGCGAAAGCGCTGGGGCTGGCCCCGCAGGGTGATGGCCCCTTCGTCCATGGGAACCACGCCGGTCAGCATCTTGACCAGGGTGGATTTGCCGGCACCGTTCTCCCCCACCAGGGCCAGCACTTCGCCGGCCTGCAGTTGCAAGTCCACGCCACGCAGGGCACGGGTTGCGCCGTAGCTTTTGTGCACGCCGCTTAGAGTTAGCAACACATCGGACATGTCAGGGGTTTCGTTTCTCTTGTGCGGATTGTTGGGTAACGGTGTCGCTATGTTGTTCGCCTGCTTTTGTAGCGGACTATGCCACCGGGGTGGGTGCTTGCGTTCGTGTCCCCCGCCCTTCGGGCTCCTCCGTTACCTCACTGCAGCACCCACCCCGGCGGCATAGTCGGCCTGCGACCAGGCACGCTCTGGCCATTTTGAATACCTTGGTGCGCCACCTTGGCAGGCGGACGCAGGAGCATGGGGTACTCAGCGCAGTGAGGTAAAGGAGGAGGACTGGGCAGCGCCCAGTCCGGGGGACACGAACGGAGCTGGGTACCCCGTGATCCTGCGTCTTGAAGGAACGTCAGCCAAGCGACGCCTCATTCCAACAAACACAGTCTCCAAGGGCATTCAGCAAACCAAGTCAGAAGAACTTGGCAAACTTCTCCACGTTGGACGCGTCATAGGTGAAAGGTTCGGCCATCGCAGCTTCACCATTGGCATCCAGGGTGACGGTACCCACACGGCCCAGCGACACCTTGTCACCGGCCTTGCCCGTGACCTTGCCGCTGATGAACTGGCTGGCCGCCATGATGGACGAGTAGCCCAGGTCAATCGGGTTCCAGATGGCAAAAGACTTCACCGCGCCGCTCTTCACATGGCCGGCCATCTCCGAGGGCAGGCCCAGGCCGGTCACGTAGATTGCGCCGACCTTCTTCTCGTCCTGCACCGCCTTGGCAGCCGCAGCCACGCCCACGGTGGTGGGGGCGATGATGGCCTTCAGATTGGGGTAGCTCTTGAACAGGCCCTGGGCTTCGCGGTAGCTCTTGTCGGTCTGGTCATCCCCATAGACCACGCTCACCAGCTTCAGGCCCTTGTAGGCGGGCTGGGCCAGCACCTTCTTGGCCTCGTCGATCCAGATGTTCTGGTTGGTGGCCTGGGCGGTGGCCGACAGGATGGCAACCTCGCCGTTGTCGCCGATGGCCTGCTGCGTCATCTTAACCAGCTTCTCGCCGATCAGCGGGTTGCTCGAGGGGTTGAGGTGCATCATGCGGCCGTCCTTGCGCACGCCGGAGTCAAATGACAGCACCTTGATGCCACGGTCCATGGCGCGCTTGAGCGAGGGAGCCAGGGCATCGGGGTCGTTGGCGGAGATGACGATGGCCGAGACCTTTTGCGCAATCAGGGAGTTGACGATTTCAATCTGGCCTTCGGCCGTGGCCTTGGCCGGTCCGGTGTAGATCACCTCTACATTCTTGAGCTCTTTGGCCGCTTCCTGCGCGCCCTGGTTGGCGGCGTCAAAGAAGCCGTTGCCCAGGCTCTTGACCACCAGTGCGATCTTGTCGGCGGCCAGCACGGGGCTGACCAGTGCGGCGCTCAGCGCCACGGCCAACAGGGATTTGAGTTGCTTCTTCATAAATGTCTCCTGGATGTTGTTACAGCAAAAATGGCACAAGGCCGGACACGATGCCTGCCGCCGTGGAGGCCACGGCGACAAAGGACTCGATGGGGTGGGACGTCTGCATGGGCAGCGCCTTCAGACAATGCCGCCGCTGCCGCCAGCGACCGCCGGGCGGTCTTTGGCAACCTGGGCGCGGTAGCCGCTGGCGCGGTAGGCACCAATGGGATCGATGGCGCCACCGGCCTCCAGGCGCACGCGTTGCAGGATGGGGCTGACGTCGGTCTCAAAGCCGCGCTTGAGCGCACGGCTGGCCATCAGGGCGTCGTTGGCTTCCTGCGCGGCGTCGAGCTCTGTACGGTCCACGATCAGGGCCTGGGCATAGCTGCGCTGCACCTGGGCGGCGCTGCTCATCAGGCTCTCGATCGGGTCGGTCACGTTGTGGCTCTGGTCCAGCATGTAGGCGGGATCGAACCCGGCCACGTCCTCATGCGCAGCTGCCACCAGCTCGTTGAAGACCAGGAAGAGCCGGTAAGGCGCCACACTGCCGGCGTCCAGATCGTCGTCGCCGTACTTGCTGTCGTTGAAGTGAAAGCCGGCCAGCTTGCCGGCGGCAATCAGGCGGGCCACGATCATCTCGATGTTCACATTGGGCGCATGGTGGCCCAGGTCCACCAGGCACTGCGCCTGCGGGCCCAGGACGCTGGCGGCCAGGTAGCTGCTGCCCCAGTCCTGGATCACCGTGCTGTAGAAGGCCGGCTCGCAGATCTTGTGCTCCAGGAACATGCGCCAGTCCGAAGGCAGTGCGGCATAGATCTGGCGCGTGCTCTCCAGGTAGCGGTCAAAGGCGCGGCGGAAGTGCTGCTGGCCGGGGAAGTTGCTGCCGTCGCCCACCCAGACAGTGAGTGCCTTGCTGCCCAGCTGGCGGCCAATCTCGATGCACTCGATGTTGTGGGCAACGGCCTGGGCGCGGGTGGCGGCGTTGCTGTGGGTCAGGCTGCCGAACTTGTAGCTGTGGTCCTGGCCCTTCTGGTCGGAGAAGGTATTGGAATTCATGGCGTCAAATGCCAGGCCATAGCTCGCTGCGGTCTGGCGCAGCTCGCTCCAGTCGGAACACTTGTCCCAGGGAATATGCAGCGAGACGGTGGGCGTAGCGCGGGAAAGCTGCTGGATCACGCCGCAGTCCTGCAGCTTGTCGAACACATGGCGCGGCTCGCCCTGGCCAGGAAAGCGCGCAAAGCGCGTGCCGCCGGTGCCCACACCCCAGCTGGGAATGGCCACGCCAAAGGCCGCCACTTTCTGCCGGATGCTGTCGATATCGATGTTGCGCCGCGCCAGCTGCTCACCCAGGGTCTCGTAGTCGGTATTCAGGTGGCGCTGCAGGCCGGCGTTGTGGGCCTGGATCTGCTCGGTGGAAATCAGGGGCATGGTGGTCCTTGGTATGGGAGGGGTGCGCGGCTTAGCGGGTGAAGGCGGCCAGGTTGCCGGCATCCACATTGAGAATGTTGCCGGTGCTCTTGGCACTCAGGTGCTCGGCCGCAAAGAAGTAGGTGGCCTCGGCAATGTCTTCGGGGAACACGCTGCGCTTGAGCATGGAGCGGTCGCGGTAGAAGGCCTCCAGGTCCTGCTCCTGCACCTTGTTGGCAGCGGCGCGCTCCTGGCTCCAGCTGCCGGTCCAGATCTTGCTGCCGCGAATCACCGCATCGGGGTTCACCACATTGCAGCGAATCCCCAGCGGCGCGCCCTCCAGGGCAAAGCTGCGCGAGAGCTGGATCTCGGCCGCCTTGGCCGCACAATAGGCCACCGCCTGGTTGCTGGCCACCATGCCGTTCTTGCTGGCAATGAAGATCATGGAGCCGCCCGCGGCCTGGGCCTTCATCACGCGGAAGGCCTCGCGCCCCACCAGGAAGTAGCCGGTGGCCAGAATGCTCTGGTTGCGGTTCCACAAGGCCAGCGTGGTGTCTTCCAGCGGCGCGGCCGAGGCAATGCCGGCGTTGGAGACCAGGATGTCCACACCACCAAACTCCAGCGTGGCACGGGCATACGCTGCCAGCACCGACTCTTCGCTGGTGACATCGCAGACCACGCCGCGCACCACGTCTTTGCCGTACTTCCTGGCCAGCTCGGCCACGGTGCTTTCCAGCGCTGCGGCGTCAATGTCCAGCAGCACGGCGCACACGCCCTCCTGCAACTGGCGCTCCACAATCGCGCGGCCTATGCCGCCGGCGCCACCGGTCACCACCGACACCTTGCCCACCAGCGGCTTGGCCTTGGGCATGCGCTGCAGCTTGGCTTCTTCGAGCAGCCAGTACTCGATGTCAAAGGCCTCCTGTTCGGGCAGGCCCACATAGCTGTCCACCGCGTTGGCATCGCGCATCACATTGATGGCGTTCACATAGAACTCACCGGCAATGCGGGCGGTGGCCTTGTCCTTGGCAATCGACACCATGCCGATGCCGGGCAACAGAATGATGACCGGGTTGGCATCGCGCATGGCCGGGCTGTTGGCACGCTTGCAGCGCTGGTAGTAGGCGGCGTAGTCGGCCCGGTAGGCCTGCAGTCTGGCCTCCAGCGCGTCTTTCAGGGCCTGGCCTTCCAGCGTGTAGACGGCTTCCTCCACGATCATGGGGCGGATCTTGGTGCGCAAAAAATGATCGGGGCAGGAGGTGCCCAGCGCGGCCAGCGGCGCCAGATCCTTGCTGTTCACAAACTCCATCACGGTGGGCTGGCGGTCCACATGCAGGACTTTGTGGCCGCTCTGGGACGCCAGGCCACGCAGCACCGGCAGCAGGCGCGCCAGCAACGTGTCCTGCTCGGCCGCAGGCAGGGCGCTGCGCGCAGCTCCGCCAAAGCGCGCGGCACCGCGGGCTGCGCTTTCCCGCGCCAGCCAGTTCTGGGCATGCTCGATCACGCCCACGGTGTTCTCGTAGCAGGCGCGAGCGTCATCACCCCAGGTGAAGAGGCCGTGGCCAGCCAGCACCAGGCCGCGCTGCGCGGGGTGGGCCGCCTGGTAGCGCTGCAGCATCAGGCCCAGCTCAAAGCCCGGCTTGCGCCAGGGCAGCCAGCCGACCGTGCCCTCAAAAATCTTCTGGGTGAGCGACTCGCTGTTGGCCATGGCGGCAATGGCAATCACCGAGTCCGGGTGCATATGGTCCACATGCGCAAAGGGCAGGTAGGCATGCAAGGGCGTGTCGATGCTGGCCGCACGCGGGTTCAGGTTGAAGGTGCAGTGCGGCAGGTAGGCCACCATCTCGTCTTCATGCTCCGGGCCGCGGTAAATGCCTTGCAAGGCCTGCAGCTTGTCCAGGTACAGGGTGGAGAAACCATCGAGCTTCATGGAGCCCACATCGCCGCCCGAGCCCTTCACCCACAGCACGGTGACGTCCTGGCCGGTCAGCGGGTCTTTTTGCACCAGCTTGGCCGAGGTGTTGCCGCCGCCGTAGTTGGTGATGCGCAAATCCGAGCCCAGCAGGTTGGAGCGGTACAGCAAGAGGCCGGGCGCATCCAGGGAGGCGGCATGCTCCTGGTTCCACGTCGGAAAGGGGGCGGGTGATGGGGTCATGGTGATGGCGTTGCGGCAAATGGAACAAGTGATTGCCGGCAACTGTAGGCAGCGCCAGCTACAAGCGCCAGCCATATATTTTTATGATTTGGATCAGAAACGCTGATACATTGAGACCCGGCAACGCAGCTCCCCGGCGCCGCTTGCAGGGCGCTGGCAAAGGCCCCGCTGCGGCCCGCAAAAACCAAGGGAAACCACCGATGAAAGCCAAGCCTTTGCCTGCCCCCGGCCGCAGCAGCGGCTCAGGGATTTCCCGCAAGCAGATTGCCCCGCCTGCAAAGCCCAGGCCCATCGCTACGGTTACCGGCAAGCCCCTGCCCACAGGCGCACGCACGCCGCGCGACAACCGGCTGAAGAACCTCACCCTGCGCCAGCTGCGCCTGTTCGAGGCGGTGGCCAGCAGCCTGAGCTTCACGCGCGGCGCCGAGCACATGGGCGTGACGCAGCCCGCCGCCTCGATGCAGCTGCAGCAGCTGGAGCAAGACCTGGCATTGCAGCTGCTGGTGAAGCAGGGCCGCAGAATCAGCCTCAGCCAGGCCGGCGAAGAAATGCTGCGCCAGGCCCGGCGCATCCTCAACCAGGTGCAGATTGCCGAAGAGGCGGTGGCCGCATTCCACCAGGCCGAGGGCGGCCACGGCGGTCTGTTGCACCTGGGCGTGGTGCCCACCGCGCACTACTTTGCGCCCGCGCTCCTGATGGCCTTTGCCAAGGAGTGGCCGGGCCTGAAGTTCAAGCTCACGGTGGACCGGCGCGAGACCATCCTGGCCATGCTGCAAGAGCACCAGCTCGATGTGGCGATTGGTGGCTACCCGCCCTCGGAGGCCGATGTAGAGGCCGACACCTTTGCCCAGCACCCGCATTGCATCGTGGCCGCCGCCGACCACCCGCTGGCACGCAAGCGGCGCCTGCACTGGGACGCGCTGAAAGACGAGCCCTTTATCTTTCGCGAACCCAAGTCGGCCACGCGCCAGTTCTTTGAGCACCTGGTGCAGGCCCAGGCCCTGCAGGTCAAGGTGTCCATGGAGCTTTCGGGCAACGAGACCATCAAGCAGGCGGTGATGGCAGGCATGGGCATCAGCTTTTTGTCGGCCCATACCTTTCAGATTGAACTGGAGGCCGGCCGCCTGGCGGTGCTGCACCTGGAGGACATGCCCAAGATGCTGGACTGGTGCTTTCTGCATCGCCGGGACGCGCTGCTCTCAGGTGTGAACGGTGCCTTCAAGACCTTTGTGCTGGAACATGGCGCACGCTTCGCACGATGCCGCATGTAAGAGCCTGCCTGCGGACAGGATGTTTACGGGATAATCAAACGCAGTGCATGGGTGAAGCGGCTAGCTGCATGCAACTTCCAATCGACTCTGCCGAAAAAAACTTATCAGGAAAATCCAACATGGCAACTGCAAAAAAGGCCGCTCCCAAGGCAGCCAGCAAATCCGTCAAGGCCGCACCCGCCAAGGCTGCCAAGCCCGCCGCCAAGCCTGCTGCAAAACCGGCTGCGAAGCCTGCTGCGAAAAAGGCCCCGGCCGTGTCCAAGACCGCCCGGGCAGTCGCCAAGATCAACGCCAGCCTGGCCAAGCTCAACGAGCGCAAGGCCAAGCTTGGCGCTGAGATTGCCGCCCTGAAGCAGCAGCGCGCCGCCCTCAAGGCTGCCCCGGCCAAGGCCGCCAAGCCGGCCAAGGCCGCCAAGCCGGCCAAAGCTGCCAAGCCCGCAGCCAAGCCCGCAGCCAAGAAGGCTGCCAAGGCCAAGTCAGCCAAGTAATCCAGGTACGCCGCCTGGCCGTGCCGCCGGTGCATGCCCATGCACAGGCGGCATTTTTTTTGGGGATTCCGGCAATCAGCCAGGTGCCATGGCGGCACTGCGCAGCATGTCTTCTCGCGTGTAGGGCACGGTGTGCCCGGAGAGCCACAGGGCCAGGCGCGTCACCAGGGAATGGGTTTGTGATGCGGGCATGCCCGCCGGCGTGAGCAGCACCCAGACCAGCAGCACCATCGGCACCACTGGCGGCAGGCGGCTGTGCCCAAGCGAAGCCAGCACCAGCACCGCCACAGATACCGAGCCACCCACCACCAGACCGGCCAGCACTTCCGAGGGAGAGTGCGCACCGACGGCCATGCGGCTGCATCCCAGCAGCACCGCCAGGGCCACGCCCAGTAGCAGCGCCAGACGCCAGCGGCCCGGCGTGCTGCCCACCATCACGCTCACCAGCAGCACCGGATAGACGGCTGAGGCAAACATGGTGTGGCCCGAGATGCCGGTGAAGTTGATGGCTGCTATGCCGTAACCCCAACCGATGAAAGCCAGCTTGCTGGCGGTGGTGAGGGCCACGGCCAGGCCGAGCAGGAGCATCCAGACAGCCACCCAGCGCCGCTGCTGCGGCTGGCGGCACAGGGCCAGCCCGGTGAACAGGGCCAGCGGCAGCAGAATCTGCGCCTCGCCCAGGCGGCTTAGCAAGAGCCACCCGTACAAGGCATCCGCGTGGGTGGGCATCAATGCTGCAGACGCACCACCTCGCCGATGACCAGCAAGGTGGGCGGCTTGATGCCATGGGTCTGCGCCACCTGGGGCAGCTGGCCGAGCTCGGTGACCCAGATTTTTTGCTCCGGCCAGGTGGCCTTGTAGATGAGCGCTGCCGGCATGTCGGCGCGCAGGCCGGCCGCCTGCAACTCACGTGCAATCACTTCCAGCCCGGTCACGCCCATGTAGATCACGATGGTCTGGTTGGGCAGTGCCAGGGCGGGCCAGTTCAGGGCGATGCTGTGGTCCTTCAGGTGGCCGGTGACAAACACGCAGCTTTGCGCAAGATCGCGGTGCGTGAGCGGGAAGCCAAAGCTCGCCGCAGCACCCAGGGCCGCAGTGATGCCAGGCACGATTTCCAGGGGGATGGCATGGCGGATCAGCTCGTCCATTTCCTCGCCGCCGCGGCCAAAGACAAAGGGGTCACCGCCCTTGAGGCGCACCACGCGCCGGCCAGTGCGCGCCTTTTGCACCAGCAGTTCGCAGATGGCCTCCTGCGGCAAGGTGTGCTGGCGCGCTGCCTTGCCCACATAGATGCGTTCACACGTGGCGGGTGCCAGCGCCACAATGGCCGGCCCCACCAGGTTGTCATAGACGAGCACCTCGGCATCCAGCACGCGCTTGTAGGCACGCAGGGTCAGCAATTCCAGATCTCCCGGACCTGCCCCCACCAAACTGACCGTACCCGGCGCCTGCTGCGACAGCCCTGCCGTAACGGCGGTGTGCGCCAGCGTGTGCGCTTCATTCATCACGATGCTCCTGTTCAACCGGCGCCCAGTGTACCCAGCCGGGTTTTGCGCACCTACCAAAGTTGGTAGGTTACAGCGCGCCGGGAAGCGCAGACACTGGCGCCCCACCCCCACCCCCACCTTCCCCTGCCCACCTGGCCCAGCTCCCGCGCCCACTCATGAACAATCTTGTCAGCTGCCTCAACCCCCAGCGTGCCGCCCTCACCGCCTTGCTGAAGTTCGACAAGACCATTGTGCGGGCCAGCGGCTGCTACCTGCATGACAGCGATGGCCATCGCTACCTGGACTTCTGCGCGCAATACGGCGTCATGGCCTTTGGCTACAACCCGGCCTTCCTGTGGGAGGTGCTGCAGGCGGCACAGGCCGAGCAGGAACCCAGCTTCGTGCAACCTCTGGTCGCCCCCGCCGCCGAGGCATTGGCCCGGCGCCTCAGTGAGCTGGCCCCCGGCGGGCCACGCATCGTGGTGCTGTGCAACAGCGGCGCCGAGGCCGCCGAAGCGGCCATCAAGCTGGCCCGCGCCCGCACCGGCAGGCCTTTCATCCTGGCCACCACCAACGGCTTTCACGGCAAGACCCTGGGTGCCGCCTCTGCCACCGGCACCGCCGTCTACAGCCAGCCCTTTGGCGCGGATACCACCCACTTCGATCACGTGCCCTATGACGATCTGCCCGCGCTGCAGCAGCGCCTGGCCCGCAAGGACGTGGCGGCCTTCCTGGTGGAACCCATCCAGGGCGAGGGCGGCATGGTCACACCCCGCAGCGGCTACCTGCGCGCCGCCCAGGCCCTGTGCCAGCAGCACGGCACGCTGTTCGTGGTGGACGAGGTGCAGAGTGGCATGGGCCGCACCGGCAAGCTCTTTGCCAGTGAATGGGAAGGGCTGGAGCCCGATGTGCTGCTGCTGGCCAAGGCCCTGGGTGGCGGCCTGCCTGGTGGCCCAGCACGCCTGGCACCCCGACATGGGCCTGTACCACAGCTCCACCTTTGCCAACAACCAGCTCGGCTGTCAGGTGGCCCTGCGCAGCCTGCAGGCCCTGACCGAAAACGACGGCGCGCTCCTGTCCCATGTACGCGCCATGGGCAGCCACCTGCAGGCGCAGTTGCACCGACTGGTGGAGCGCTACCCGCGCGCCTACAGCCAGGTACGCGGCAGTGGCCTGCTGCTTGGCCTGGAGCTCACCGAATGGCCCGGCGATGCCGGTTACTTCTTTGGCATGGTCAACCACCGGGGCTACCGCGTACCCCTGGTCTCGGGCCACCTTCTCAACGCGCATGGTCTCCTGGTGCTGCCCACCATCAGCCGCAGCAATGTGCTGCGCATTCAACCCGCCCTGGTCATCAGCCGCGCGCAGATTGACCAGGCTGTGGCGGCGCTGGACGCCACCGGCCACCTGATTCAACAGGGCCGTTTTGACCAGCTGGTGAGCTACCTTAGCGGCGGCACGCTGCCCAGCGCACTGTGCGCTGCCGAGCCCAGGCCCGCCCCCTTCGCAAGCAAGCCACCGGCCGCACCGGCCAAGCCATTTGCCAGTCCCAAGCAGCCGCACCTGGGTCGCTTTGCCTTTCTGATGCATCCGCCCGACATGGACGAGATGGTGCGCTGCATGCCCCTGGGCTGCGAAGACTACCCCCCGAGCAGCAGGCCCGCCTGCGCCAGTGGATCAGCCGCTGGCACGCGGTAGACGGTGCGCCCTGCCCGGTGCACTTTCTGCCGCAGCTGGCCTCGCGCGCTGGGGGCTATGTCGACGGCTGGCTGGTCTCTTGCATGCTCACGCCGCGCGACATGATGCGGCTGCGCCCGGCCGAGCGCAAAGAGCTCATGCAAGGCTATTTGCAAGTGGCCCGCTCGGTCGGCGCCAACACGGTGGGGCTGGGTGCTTTCACCTCGGTCATCACACGCGGCGGACTGGACATTGCCGACAGCGACATACCGCTCACCACCGGCAACAGCCTGACCGCCATGATGTGTGCCCAAGGCCTGGCAATGGCCGCAGACAAGCTGGGCCGCCCCTTGCGCCACCAGACCGTGGCCATCATCGGTGCTGCCGGTTCGGTAGGGCGCCTGGCCGCCCTGGAGCTGGCCCGCAGCTGCCGCCGCCTGCTGCTGTTTGGCAACCCCGGCAACCCCGCGGCTGTGGACGAGGTGCGCAGCGTGGCCGGCGAAATCTACCAGCTGCTGCTAAGCCTGCCCGCGAGCCAGATCAGCGGCAGCATTGGCCAGGACCTGCGCCGCCTGCTGGCCACCGGCCCTCTGCCGGCCGAATTGCTGCAAGACCCGAGCAGCGCGGCCTGCCTGGCACTGACACAGCTGGTGGAACAGCGCTTTGCGCAGATCTCGGGGCGCAATGCCCCGGTACTGATCAGCATGGACCTGCAGGCCGACCTGTCGCTGGCCAATGCCATTCTCTCGGCCACCAGCCAGGGCAAGCCCTTTATCCATTCCTCCTGGATACAGCCCGACACCATCGTCTGCGATGCCGCCCGCCCCGGTGATGTGGGCGACCTGGTCCGCCAGCAGCGTCCGGATCTGTTCGTGTTTGATGGTGGCCTGGTGCAGCTGCCCGAGCCCGTGACCTTCGGGCGCAACAATGTGCTGGGCTTTGCGCCCGGCATCAACCTGGCGTGCCTGTCAGAGACCATGGCCCTGACCATGGGCCAGGTCACACAGCACCACAGCCTGGGGCGGCGCATTGCGCTCGCAGAGGCGCATCGCATCCGCGCGCTGGCCCAGCACCACGGCTTTCTCTGCCACCTGCCCGAACCGCAGGCCGCCCTGCTGGCCCCTGCACCCGCCTTGCCAAGGAGCCGCAATGGCCTCGTCACGCACTGAAAAATGGACCGAGCTGCTGGGCTATGTGGCCTTGAGCGCCGGCATGGCGGTCGCCGCCTCCAGCTACCTGGTGCTGGGCCTTTTGGCGCGCGGGCACAGCCTGGGCAGCCTGGCTCTGGTGCTGGGCCTGGCCTGCGCCATGTGCCTGCTGCTGGCATTGGCCCTGGGCGAAATGTCCAGTCGTTTTCCCTCGGCACCGGGCATACGCACCTACCTGCGCCGCGCCTTTGACGACCGCACCAGCCTGTTTTTCACCTATGTGATGATGCTCATCATTCCCTTGGTGGCCTGGGTGGAGATCAAGGTTTTCCTGGCAGCCTTGCTGCCACAGGCCGGTGCAGCGCTGCAGTGTCTGGTGGCAGCGCTGCTGGTCCTGGCCCTGGCCTGGCTCAACCTGCGCGAACACCATGTGCCACGCCATGTGCAGACCCTGGTGTTCTGCCTCCTGGTGGTGCTGTCCTTCGGCTTGTCAGCGCTGGGGCTGCAGGCACCGGTTGCCAGCGCCGCCGAAGCAGCGGCCGGGCCGGCCTTTTCACTGGCCATGCTGGGCGAAGGCGTGGGGCTTTCCTTCTTCCTCTTTGTGGGGTTTGAGTGGGTCGCTCCCATGGCACGCACGCCAGCGGCCGCCCGCCAGGCCGTGCCCTGGAGCATGGTGCTGGCCGTCCTCCTGCTGGGTGCCATGTACCTGGCCTTTGGCCTGGCCCTCAAGCAGGCCTTGCCAGCCGCCCGGCTGGCCGCCAGTGCAGCACCCCACGTCACCCTGGGAGAACACCTGCTGGGCGCACCCGGCCGCTGGGCCGCGCAGGCACTCTCGCTCTTCGCGCTGCTCACCACCCTGAACGCCGGCCTGCTGGGTGCCACCCGCCTGGTCTACGGATTGGCGCGCGAGCAGGCCTTGGGGCCACGCGCCTCTGCCTGGCTGCGGAATCTAAGCCCCCGTGGTGTGCCCAGCCATGCGGTGCTGGCCCTGGCACTGGCCAGCCTGCTGTCCGCCCTGTGGGTCATTGCCGGCAACCATGCGGCCGCCGTTGCCGGCGTGGGTGCCGGCCTGTACACCCTGGTCTACGCCGTATTTGCAGCGGCCCATGTGCGGCTGCGCCAGTTGCCCAACCCCTGGCCCGGCTTTCAGGCCCGGGTGCCGGTTGCGGTGTACGGGCTGCTGGCCGTGCTGGCAACGTGCGTGGCGGGCGCCACCGTCCTGTCGGTGGTGCAGGACCAGCCCCTGGCCATGCTGGCCCTGCTGGCCTTTGCCGTGGCGGCACTGGGCCTGTCGCACCGCGTCGCCCAAGGCAAGCAGATGCAAGCCGCCCTTCCCACCCACTAGAGGCACCACACCATGACCCCGCTTCTGCAAGCGCTTGAGCAATTCAGGCAGCAAGCCAACAGCCACCCCCGCATTGCCACCCTCATCAAGGGCTGGGAGCCCACCATCGTGGTCGATGCCCTGGACACCGGTGTCACCCACTACCTCTCGGTGCACGCAGGCCGCATGGCATCCATTTCCGAGCAGGGCAGCGACAGCCGCCACCTGTTGCATATGCGGGCCACCGAAGCGGTCTTGACAGCCTTGTTTGCCGGCCGCTCCAACCCTGCCAGCGCTTTCCTGGACGGCAGCCTGGAAGTCTTTGCCGACGACAAAGACCATGTGAAACTCGAAGCCATCAGCCTGGTGCTGTGGGGCGCCTGACATACCAAGGAACCTGCCATGTCCACCTTGCCCCTACCCCCGCACGACACCGCAGCGGCGCCTGGCGCTGCCATAGACTTTGAAGCCCAGTTCTCGCGCGATGCGCCCATGTACCACGGCGACGTGGGCGGCAACACGCCCTGGTCTATTCAGCAGTGGCTGGAGCGCACCGCCTGGCGCACGCTCAAGGACACGCGCTACCGCCGCCCGCCGGTAGAAACCGGCCTGTTGCCCGAGCTCTTCACCGACCCCCTGCTGCGCCAGGTCTACCTGATCGACCTGGCGGTTTTCCTGGGTGGCGAAAAGACTTCCATGGATGCGGTGGCCGGCCTGCTGCGCTGCGCCCCGGATGAAAGCAGCCAGGTCTACCTGGGCACCCAGGTGGTGGATGAGTGCCGCCACTACGAGGTGTTCTGCCGGCGCATGGCCGATCTGGGCATCAGCCCCGAGAAGCGCGACACCCTGGTGCAGCGCTACACCACACCGGCGGTGCGCAACTTCTACGACCTGATCCTGGAGCAGGTCGACAAGGGCGATTTCATTGCCGGATCGCTGGCACAGAACATCGTGATGGAGGGCATGGCCTATCCGCTGTACCGCTACGAGATCAAGTACTGGTCGCGCATAGACCCTTCGCTGGCCCAGATCATCCGCGGCGCCTTTGCCGACGAGGCCCACCATGTGGGCTTTGGCGAGGCCGTGGTGGGGCGTCACCTGGCGCGCCTGGATGCGCCGCAAAAAGCCAGGCTGCGCCAGTTGCTGGCCCAGTTCTCCGGCCTGATGACCGAGGCCTTCGAGCAGGTCATCACCCACTACATCGGCCTGTACCAGGAGTGCGCCAACCAGTACATGGGTGTGATGGGCGATGTGGAGATATCCCCGGGCCACCGCATAGCCCAGCTCAGCGAGGAAGACCAGGTGCGGCTCTTGCTGGAAGAGATCCGCCAGGAGCATGCAGCGCGTGCCGCGCGCATCGGCATTGCCTGAAGCGCTGAACACCAGTGCGCGTGCGGCGGTGTTGCGCCGAGCACCTCTGGCGCATCAGCTCAGGTAACCCAAGAGGGCCGCCTGCACCACCGAGGCCGTTTTGTTGCAGGACTGCAGCTTGGCCATGGCATTCTTGATGTGAAATCCCACGGTGTTGCTGGACACCTGCAGGATATCGGCCACATCCTGGGTGGACTTGCCGTCGGCGGTCCAGCGCAGCACCTCCACTTCGCGCGCTGTCAGACGCACCCCGGCTTGCTGGCGCATGCTGCCGCGCATGGCCGGGGCCAGACGCAACTGGGCCACCTGCGCCAGGCAACGAAGCGCAGCCTGGCGGCCCACCATTGCCTTCCAGGCAAGTGGCCTGGGGGGCGCCACCACCAGCGCACTGGCGCCCCCCAGGCCATCGACGCAGACCTGTGCCCAGGCGTGGCAATCGGCAGTGCAGGCAGTGGCTGCGGCCTGTGGCGCTGCCCAAACCTGGGGCTCCACTTGAAATTGCGGTGCGTTCCAGACCCAGGGCGAGGCGCTTGCTGCAGCGGGGCCTTCACGCGCGGCCAGCAGGTATTCGGCGGCGCGTCGCAGTTTCCAGTCCCCGGGAAAGTTGTGCAGCATGCTGACCCTGGGTCGGCTCAAGGGTAGCGGCGCGCGCATGGCAAAGGCACAAAAGGCAAAGCCCAGCGCGTGTGCCTGGGCTTGGATGCCGGCGAAGAGCTGTTCCTCGCTTTGGTCTTCCACTGGGTGTGTAAGCAGATCTTCCAGCCAACTCTTCATGCGCGTCCCCGGTTGCGTCCTGGTGCTGGTGGCCACCCGGACCCGTGTGTTGTTGTGCAGAGGGGAAATCTTGCCGCGCGCGGTCTGCTGTGCACTTGATCGCAATCTGATGCAGGGCCGGTTGTGTGTGGGCGCAGACCGGCGAAGCCGCTGCTTCTTACATCCGTTTACCCAAACTTTTGCGTTTCGTCATGCTGCTGCCATCGGATGGGTGCACCATCGGAATCCCCCTCCCGAGCCGCAAACTGGGGCCCGCCAGGCCCGGCCCAAACGGGGACTGACCACTATTGAAAACGTCAGGAATCGACAGACAAGGAACGGCAAAGGATCCCCATGCCATCGCTGCAGAAACGCCATGACGACCGAATGCACCCTACCGCCTGAAAACCCCCTGGAAATCCCTTTGCCTGAAGAGCTTCCCGCTGTGCAGCTGCCCTTGCAGCCCTCGCCCGACATGGTGCCCGCGCTGGTGGCGCAGGTGTTTGAAGAAGCCCCCCTGACCGTGCGGGGGCGCCTGCTGGAGCAGTTGCTTTCGCCCTTGAGCCTGCTCTCCCTGGCCGCGGTGGCCAACGGCATTTTTGCCAGGATCACACTGGAGCGGGGCTGGTTCCCGCTGCAGGTGAGCCCTGAGGACGCCAACCAGGTTGACGCCGCCGATGTAGTCGCCCTGGTGCTGCATGTGCAAGAGGTCAGCGTGCAGGCGCTGGACGGGCTAGCCGCCATCATCCAGGCCTCCCCGGTGCTGACCGGCTCCGCTACGGCCGCCATGCTGCTGGCCATTCTGCGCAAGCAGGCCAAGGCACGCCGCCCGGTGCTGACCAACGATTTCGATCCACTGGGCTAGGCCGGCCCTGCCACCATTCGGCGATAAAATGCTGCTGTGCACCATGCACAGGTATGGGCAGTGCGGGGTACCGCACAGGCCGCCCCAACAGGCCCACCCTTGGCCCCCAGGCTGTGCGAGACCGCTTTCCCGCACCGCTTCCCCGGGTACCTGTGTTCAGCCGCCCCTCCTTTTTTCTATTTCATTCCCCGGTTTTCGATTGCCAGCACGTCCCGAATCGGCGCCCAGGCCGCCGTCCCCTCCCTTTCACAGTGCCAGACTGCAGCGCGTGCTGGGCGAGCTCGGCTGCCTGCCCCGCCCGCTGGAGCCCGGTGCCCTGGCGCAACAGCTCAGCCATTGGGTCGGCTTCAGCCAGGCCATTGAGCTGGCGGCTCTGCACAGCGGCAAGGTCAGCACACCAGGCCGCGGCCTCGGGCTCACCCACGGCCAAGACACCAGCCCGCTGGACGACCTGCAAACCCTGTATGCACACACCCGCGCCCAACTGGAGCGTGCCGTTCTGGAAAGCACCCTGCTACCGGCAGAGCCTGAACCCCCAGCCGGTGCGCCCATTGGCGCAGGCGGGCGGGCCGCCGCCTTCGAGCCCTACCAGCGCTACTACCTGAACCAGCAGCGCGCCCTGGAAGCGGCTGTGGGCCCCCTGCGCACCAAGCTGCGTGAAGCGCTGGGCCGTGGCAGTCCTACCATGCGCCAGCTGGCGCTGCTTGACAGCGTCCTGGAGAAGCTGATGGCCGAGCAGGAAAGTCGCCTGCTCTATACCCTGCCCCGGCTGCTCAAGGCCCGCTTTGATCAACGCGGCCAAAGCGCCGCGCCAGCCCCGGGTGCTGCGCCCCCGGATGGAACCTGGCTGGCCGGCTTTGCCCGGGACCTGCAAGCCGTGCTGCTGGCCGAACTTGAGTTGCGGCTGCAACCGGTACTGGGGCTGCTCCAAGCCCTGCAACAAGAACCCCGATCCAACGCATGAACAAACACGTCTTCTCCTTTCTCTTTTTGCTGGGCACGGCCGTGCTGCTGTGGGTGGGCGCCGGCTTTCTGGGCGGCCCCTGGCTGGCGCTGTGCGTCACCGTACTGATCGCCGCCGTCTTTGCCTACGGCAGCCTGGAGCTGGCACGCTTTCGCCAGGCCAGTGCCAGCCTGCAGCAGGCGCTGCACGCCATTCCCGAAGCCCTGGGCGACCTGCAAAGCTGGCTGGAGCGCCTGCCCGCACCGCTGCAAAACCCGGTGCGCCAGCGCATTGAAGGCACGCGTGGCAGCCTGCCCGGGCCGGCGCTTACGCCCTACCTGCTGGGTCTGCTGGTCATGCTGGGCATGCTGGGCACCTTCCTGGGCATGGTGCTCACCCTCAAGGGCGCGGTCTTCGCGCTGGAGGGCACGCCGGACCTGCAAGCCCTACGCAACGCCTTTGCCATTCCCATCCGCGGCCTGGGCCTGGCCTTTGGCACCTCGGTGGCGGGCGTGGCCAGCTCGGCACTGCTGGGCCTGATGGCCGCCCTGTGCCGACGCGAACGTGCCAGTTGCCTGCAGCTGCTGGACAGCCGCATTGCCACGGTGCTGCGCCCCTTCTCGCACAGCTACCAGCGCCAGCAGGCCTACCAGGTGCTGCAAAGCCAGTCGCAGGTGCTGCCGCAGGTGGTGGACCAACTGCAGCAACTGGTGCAGCAGATGCACGCCATGGGCGAGCGCACGCATGCGCAGCTGCTGGCACGCCAGCAGCACTTCCACAGCGAGGTCGGCGGCGCCTACACCGCGCTGGCCGCTTCGGTACAGGCTTCGCTGCGCGAGACCCTGGCACACAGCGCAGCCGTAGCCAGCGAGGGGCTGCAGCCCGTGCTGCAGACGGCGCTGGCCGGCATTGCCGCCGAGAACCGCGCCCTGCAGGAACGGGTGCTGAGTGCCACCCAGGCCCAGACCAGCCAGCTGCTGCAGACCACGCAAAGCCAGGTGGCACAGCTTCTGCAAGAAAGCCAGGCGGGGGCCCGGTCGCTCCTGGACAGCGTGCAGCAGGCCCACACACAGCTGCAGGCCAGCCACAACGCACAGCAGCAGGCCCAGCTGCAACAGTCCGCAGCATGGAACGAGGCGCAGGCCCGTCGCAGCGAGCAGATGGCACAGCAATTGCGCAGCGAACTCAACAGCCTGGCCCAGGCTGAGGCGGCCCGGGGCGAAGCGGCTGTGGCCCGCCTGGGCGAGCTGCAAACCGCCCTTGCCAGCCACCTGCAAACCCTGGGCCTGGCGTTGGAGGCCCCCATCAGCCGCCTGATTGCCACGGCCAGCGAAGCCCCGCGCGCGGCGGCCGAGGTCATAGGCCAGCTGCGCGCCCAGGTCAGCAGCCAGGTAGAGCGCGACAACGGCTTGCTGGAAGAGCGCGGCCGCATTTTGCAAACGCTCAATGGTCTGCTCGACGGCATCCAGCATGCTTCGCTGCAACAGCGCGCCGTCATCGACCAGCTGGTGGACCGCTCGGCGCAGGCGCTGGAACAGGCCAGCAACCAGTTCTCCCAGCGCGTGGAGATACAAGCCGACAAGCTGCAGCAGATTGCCGCCAATGTGTGCAGCAGCGCGGTGGACGTGTCCAGCCTGGGCGAAGCCTTTGGCTTTGCGGTGCAGGCCTTCAACAGCTCCAATGAAAGACTGGTGGCCAGCCTGCAGGGCATTGAAGGCGCACTGGACCAGTCGATGGCGCGCAGCGACGAGCAGCTGGCCTACTACGTGGCCCAGGCACGCGAGCTGATCGACTTGAGCATCGGTTCGCAGAAAGACATCGTGGGCGAGCTGCGCCAGCTTGCCCAGCGCCAGGCCCAGCTGGCCGGTGAGGCCGCGTGATGGACGAGCACGACGCCGCGGGTGAGCACAGCACCGCCGTCTGGGCGGTGTTTGGCGACCTGATGTCCGGCCTCCTGGGCGCCTTTGTGCTGCTGCTGGTGGGCGTGATGGTGGTGCAGCTGCAGCTCACCAGCAGCCTGGAAGACGAGGTCAAGAAGCGCCAGGCCGAAGAGCAACGCCGCATCAGCCTGGAGCAGGCCCTGGCCATTCCGCTGGCCAGCGGGCGCATCACCCTGAACAACGGGCGCATCGGCATCAGCGGGCGCCTGCTGTTCGCGCTCAACTCCGACCAGCTGCAGCCCGAGGGCCGCGCCCTGCTGCAAAGCCTGGTGCCGCCGCTGCACGCCTACCTGGGTGCGCGCCAGGAAATGCTGATGGTCAGCGGCTTTACCGATGACCATGCCATCCGCAGCAGCAACAGCCGCTTTGCCGACAACTGGGAGCTTTCAGCCCAGCGCGCCCTTACCGTGACGCGTGCGCTGATTGAAGAAGGCATGCCCTCGGCCCTGGTGTTCGCTGCAGCCTTTGGGTCTGAGCAGCCGCTCACCCCCAACACCAGCGAGGCCGCGCGCGCGCAGAACCGGCGCGTGGAAATGGCGCCCGTGCCCCGGGCCGAGCCGCGCCAGGCCGCCCAGCCATGAGCGCCTTGCAGGAGCAGCTGGACACACTGCAGGCCGCTGGCGCCGCGCAGCACGACCCGGTGCACTGGCATTACCTGCAGACCCTGGCCCGGCGTGCCGACCAACAGGAACCGGCGGTGCGGCAACGGCTGGAGACCCGGCTGCACGGCCTGCTGGCGGCTTTGCAGCAGCGCATGCACAGCGCAGCACCCCTGCCCCCTGCCGGGCGGCGCGGTGCCGGCGATGCGTTGGCGCCTCTGCGGGAACTCCGGCGCATGCTGGAGCAGCCTTCTGCCAGCCCGGACCTCGCAGCGCCCACAGACCCACCGCCGCCAGCCGTGCGCACCGAGCTGCGGGCCGTGCGCCAGGCGCGTGAGACCTGGTCGCGCCTAAGTGCCGACAAGCAGCTGGCCGCCGCGCTGGCGCAGGCGCCGCAAAACGCCGGGCCCATCAACTCGCAGCAGGTGGTGTTGCGCACCCTGCAACGCATGCGCGCGCTGTCACCGGCCTACTTCCAGCAGTTCATGTCCTATGCGGATACCTTGCTCTGCCTGGAGCAGGCACAGGCCGAACGGTCGAGCGCGTCCAAGGTCAGCAGCAAGGCGCGGGAAGAGAAGAGGCCCAAGCCCGCGGCGGCCGCGCCCGGGGCTGCACGCCAACGCCGCAGCCCGCAGCCTTGAGACCGCCGGCGCGCCACGAAGGGCTGGCGATTACCCGGCGCGCTTTGCCAAAAGCGCCCGTGTCACGCGCGAATGCGGCGCGCGCCCCAGAAACTCGCTGATGTACTGGCTGGCCACCATCAGCTGATCCAGGTCGATGCCGGTCTGGATGCCCATGCCGTGCAGCAGGTAGACCACGTCTTCGGTGGCCACATTGCCGGTGGCGCCCTTGGCATAGGGGCAGCCGCCCAGCCCCGCCACCGAGGTGTCGAACTGCCACACGCCCAGCTGCAGGCTGATCAGCGTGTTGGCCAGGGCCATGCCGTAGGTGTCGTGGAAATGGCCCGAGACATCGTCAATCGCGTAATGCCGCAGCGTGGCTTCCAGCGCGCGCGCCACCTTGTGCGGCGTGCCCACACCAATGGTGTCGGCCACACCCACATGCTGCACGCCGATACCCTTCATCAGTCCGGCCAGGTAGCCCACGCGCTCGGGCGCAATCTCGCCCTCGTAAGGGCAGCCCACGGTGCAGCTCATGGCGCCGCGCACGTAAATGCCGGCATCTCTGGCGCGCTGCACCACCGGGGCAAAGCGCTCGATGCTCTCTGCAATGGAGCAGTTGATGTTGCGCTGGCTGAAGGCCTCGCTGGCCGCGCCAAACACCACGATCTCGTCGGGGCGGGTCTGCAGCGCGGCCTCAAAGCCCTGCAGATTGGGCGTGAGCACGCTGTAGCGCACGCCCGGCTTGCGCGCAATGCCGGCCATCACCTGCGCGTTGTCGGCCATCTGCGGCACCCACTTGGGTGAAACGAAGCTGGTGACTTCGATCTCTTTCAGGCCGGCTTCTTGCAGCCGGTGCACCAGGCCGACCTTGATCTCGGTGGGCACGGTCTGGGCCTCGTTTTGCAGGCCGTCGCGCGGACCGACATCGACCAGTTTGACGCGTTGGGGCAGTGTCATGGTGTTTGCAAGCTCAGCAGTTCGGCGCCTTCGGGGACCTGGTCTCCGCAGGCGTACAGCAGTTCGGCCACCACGCCGTCGGCGGGGGCCACGATGGTGTGCTCCATTTTCATGGCATCCATCACGGCCAGTGCCTGGCCACGGGTCACCTTGTCGCCCACCTGCACCGAAAAGGATACCAGCTTGCCCGGCATGGGGGCGGTGAGGCGCCCGGCCTCGCCATGGTGGTCGCCCGCATGGGCCAGCTCGTCCACGCGGTGGATCGGGCTGGCGCCGCGCGCGCCAAAGACATGCAGCACCTCTCCCTCGGCATGCACAGTGACGCGCTCACGCAGCGTGCCATAGCGCACGTCCAGGCCGCCCGGCGGTTCGCTGTTCAGCCCGCTGAAGGCAAAAGCGGCGGTGCGGCCCGCCAGCTCCAGCAACAGCGCGCCATCGGCCTGGGTGTGCAGGCAGGCCGCCAGCGGCTCGCCCTGAAAGTCAAAACGGAAGTGGCGCTGTCGCGGGCCATGGGCACACCATCCATCCAAGGCGGCCCAGGGGTCGCTCCATTGGCCGGTCGCAGCCAGGCGGCGTGCGGTTGCCTGCTCCTGCCACAGCGTGTGGGCCACGGCACTGGCCACCACCAGCGGCAGGCCCAGCCTGTCCTGGTGAAACAGCACGGCCTCTTCGCGGGTGATCAGCGCCGTGTCCAGCCGGGCCTGGCCGAAGGACGGGCTTTGCACCACGTGGCGCAAAAACTGCACATTGGTGGCCAGACCCACGATATGGGTCTGCGCCAGCGCGGCGTCCAGGCGCGCCAGGGCTTCGGCGCGGGTGGCGCCATGCACGATGAGCTTGGCCACCATGGAGTCGTAGAAGGGGCTGATGGCGTCACCCTGGCGCACGCCGGCATCGATGCGCACACCCAGCGGCGCCCGCGCAAAGCGGGCATGTGGCGGCTGCGCATAGACCTGCAGGCGGCCGGTGGCGGGCAGAAAGCTGTTGTCCGGGTTCTCGGCGCAGATGCGCGCCTCGATGGCGTGGCCCTGGATCTGCAGCTGCTCCTGGCGCAGTGGCAGCGCTTCACCGGCGGCCACACGCAGCTGCCACTCCACCAGATCGAGGCCGGTGATGGCCTCGGTCACCGGATGCTCCACCTGCAGCCGGGTGTTCATCTCCATGAAGTAGAACTTCATCTGCTCGGGCGCCTCATAGCCGCCCGGCTGCTCGACAATGAATTCGACCGTGCCGGCGCCCACATAGTGCACCGCGCGCGCCGCCTCCACCGCAGCCGCACCCATGCGCGCGCGCAGCACGGGCGTCGTGCCTGGCGCCGGTGCTTCTTCCAGCACCTTCTGGTGGCGCCGCTGCACCGAGCAGTCGCGCTCGAACAGGTAGACATAGTTGCCCTGGGTGTCGCCGAACACCTGGATTTCGATGTGGCGCGGGCGCTGCACATATTTCTCGACCAGCACCGCGTCATCGCCAAAGCTGTTGATGGCCTCACGCTGGCAGCTGGCCAGGGCGGCGGCAAAGTCTTCACTCTTGTCGACCGCGCGCATGCCCTTGCCACCGCCACCGGCACTGGCCTTGATCAGGACCGGGTAGCCAATGCGGTCGGCCTCGCGCTGCAAGAGTGCGGGATCCTGGTCGGCGCCGTGGTAGCCGGGCACCAGGGGCACACCGGCCTTCTCCATCAGCTGCTTGCTTTCTGCCTTGAGGCCCATGGCCTGGATGGCACCGGGCGGCGGGCCGATGAACACCAGGCCGGCTGCGGCGCAGGCCTTGGCAAAGTCTTCGTTTTCGCTCAAGAAACCGTAGCCGGGGTGGATGGCCTGGGCGCCGGTGGCCTGGGCGGCGGCGATGATTTTTTCCCAGCGCAGGTAGCTGTCCTTGGGCGCGCTGCCGCCCAGGTGCACCGCCTCGTCACAGGCGGCCACATGCAGTGCATCGGCGTCGGCATCGGAGTAGACGGCCACGGTCTGGATGGCCATGCGTGCGCAGGTGGCCGCCACCCGGCAGGCAATCTCGCCGCGGTTGGCTATGAGGATTTTCTTGAACATGGGTTAGGTCTCCAGAGGCTTCAGGCCAGCCAGGCCGGTTTGCGCTTTTGCAGAAAAGATTGCACGCCCTCGCGGCCTTCGGCGCTGGCGCGGACATCGGCAATCTGCTGCACGGTGCTGGCAATCAGGTTGGCGTCAACGGTCTGGCCGCCCACCTCCTGCAGCAAGGCCTTGCAGCGGCGCACCGCCTGTGGGCCGGCATTGCACAGGGCGCTGGTGAGCTGCTCCACCTGGGCGTCCAGCGCATCGGCCGCCACCACCGCATGCACCAAGCCGATGCGCAGGGCCTCGGCCGCGCTGAAACGCTCGGCAGTGAGGAAATAGCGCTGGGCGGCACGCTCACCCATGGCACGCATCACATAGGGGCTGATGGTGGCCGGTATCAGGCCCAGCTTGACTTCGCTGAGGCAAAACTGGGCGCTGTCCACGGCAACCGCCATGTCGCAGGCGGCCACCAGGCCCATGCCGCCGGCAAACACATCGCCCTGGATGCGGGCCACGGTGGGCTTGGGGCAGGTGTAGAGGGTGTGCAGCATGTCAGCCAGCGCGCCGGCATCGGCCAGGTTTTCGGCGTGGCTGTAGTCGGCCATGCGCGCCATCCACTGCAGATCGGCACCGGCGCAAAAGGAAGCGCCTTGCGCCGCCAGCACGATGGCGCGCACATCGTCCCGCGCACCGGCCTGTGCAAAGGCATCGCGCAGCTCGGCAATCACCGCATCGTTGAAGGCATTGCGTACATCGGGGCGCGCCAGGGTGATGGTGAGCACCGCACCCGTCTGGGTTTGTAGAAGGGCTGCCATGGCTTACATCCGAAAGACACCGAACTTGGTGTCGGGTATGGCGGCATTGAGCGATGCGGACAGGCCCAGGGCCAGCACGCGGCGGGTGTCGGCGGGGTCGATGATGCCGTCGTCCCACAGGCGGGCGGTGGCGTAGTAGGGGTGGCCCTGCTCTTCATACTGGCGGCGGATGGGGGCCTTGAAGGCTTCTTCTTCCTCCAGGCTCCAGCTGCCGCCCTTGGCCTCCAAGCCGTCGCGCTTGACCGTGGCCAGCACGCTGGCGGCCTGCTCGCCGCCCATGACGCTGATGCGCGCGTTGGGCCACATCCACAGAAAGCGCGGGCTGAAGGCACGCCCGCACATGCCGTAGTTGCCGGCCCCGAAGCTGCCGCCGATGATGACGGTGAACTTCGGCACGGCGGCGGTGGCCACGGCGGTCACCATCTTGGCGCCGTTGCGGGCAATGCCCTCGTTCTCGTATTTGCGCCCCACCATGAAGCCGGTGATGTTCTGCAGGAACACCAGCGGAATCTTGCGCTGGCAGCACAGCTCGATGAAGTGCGCGCCCTTCAGGGCCGACTCGGAAAACAGAATGCCGTTGTTGGCGATGATGCCCACCGGCATGCCCTCGATGTGGGCAAAGCCGCAGACCAGGGTGTTGCCATAGCGCGGCTTGAACTCGTGCAGGGCCGAGTCGTCAACAATGCGGGCAATGATCTCGCGCACATCAAAGGGCTTGCGCGTGTCGGTGGGAATCACGCCATACAGCTCTTCGGCGGCGTGGCGGGGCGCCACCGGGGCTTGGGTATGCAGCACCTGGGGCTTGGTGCGGTTGAGGTTGGCAATGGCCTCACGTGCCAGTGAGAGCGCATGCAGGTCGTTTTGCGCCAGGTGGTCGGCCACACCCGAGAGGCGCGTGTGCACATCGCCGCCACCCAGGTCTTCGGCCGTCACCACCTCGCCGGTGGCGGCCTTCACCAGCGGCGGGCCGCCCAGGAAGATGGTGCCCTGGTTCTTGACGATGATGGTCTCGTCGCTCATGGCCGGCACATAGGCACCACCGGCGGTGCAGCTGCCCATGACCACCGCCACCTGCGAGATGCCCTGGGCGCTCATATTGGCCTGGTTGTAGAAGATGCGGCCGAAGTGCTCGCGGTCCGGAAACACCTCGTCCTGGTTGGGCAGGTTGGCGCCGCCCGAGTCCACCAGGTAGACGCAGGTGAGCATGTTCTGTGCGGCCACTTCCTGGGCCCGCAGGTGCTTCTTCACCGTCATGGGGTAGTAGGTGCCACCCTTCACCGTGGCGTCGTTGCAGACGATCATGCAGTCCACCCCGCTGATGCGGCCTATGCCCACGATCAGGCCGGCAGAGGGCGCGCTGTCGCTGCCATCGCGGTCCGGGTACAGGCCCAGGGCCGCCAGTGGCGAGAGCTCCAGAAACGGCGTGCCCGGGTCCAGCAGACGGGCCACGCGCTCGCGCGGCAGCAGCTTGCCGCGGGCGGTGTGTTTGGCGCGGGCGGCCTCGCCTCCACCTTGCATGGCCTTGTCCATTTGCTGGCGCAGGTCGTGGACCACGGCGCGCATGGCGGCGGCGTTGGCCTGGAACTCGGCCGAGCGTGGGTTGAGTTTGGATTCCAGAACGGGCATGGGGTCCTCTTTGGCGCAGGCACGGCGCCTGCGCATGGCTTTGACAGGGCCACAGCATAGGGCCCGGGGCTTGCGAAAGTACGCCACTGCGGTTGCAAATCCTGCCACAATGAATGGTATTCATGCGCCCCCAAACTCCCCCTGCCGCTCGCGCCGATACGCCAATTGCCTTTGTGCAAGCCATGGTACTAGCCTATGAGCGGCGCGGCCTGAGCCCGCAGGCGATGCTGGAGCAGGCACAAATCACGCCAAGGCAATTGGCCAATCCGCGCAGCCGCATCACCAGCCTGCAGTTCGAGCAGGCCTCGGCGGCGGCCATGCAGGCGCTGGACGACGAGGCCCTGGGCTGGTTCGAGCGGCCCCTGCCCTGGGGCAGCTACGGCATGCTGGTGCGCGCCTCACTTACGGCACCCACGCTGGGCGTGGCGCTCAAGCGCTGGTGCCGCCACCACAACCTGCTCACCTCCAGCATCCAGCTGCACATCAGCACGGCAGAGGGCTTGGCCACCTTGGAGCTAAAAGAGTCCACCGAGCTGGGGCCGCTGCGCGAGTTCTGCATCGTCTCGGTGCTGCGCAATGCCCTGGGCGTGGCGTCCTGGCTGTGCGACTCGCATATTGCGTTGGGCCCAACTTGCCTGCGCTACGGTGCCCCCGCCCATGCGGCCAGCTACCGGGTGCTGTTTGAAGGCCCCTGCCGCTTTGGGCAGCCGGCCAACCAGCTGCAGTTTGATGCGCGCTACCTGGCGCTGCCGCTGCGCCGCGACGAGGCGGCCCTGCAGCGCATGTTGCAGCGCGCCCTGCTGCTGACGGTGCGGCCCTACCGGCGCGACCGCCTGCTGGTGGAGAAAGTGCGCCAGGCCCTGCGCCAGCAGCCGCAGGCCACCCGGCGCGCCGAAGACCTGGCCGCCGGCCTGAACCTCTCGGTGCGCACCCTGCACCGCCAGCTGCACGACGAGGGCAGCAGCCTGCAGCAGCTCAAGGACACGGTGCGCCGCGAGCTGGCGCTGGAGCTGCTGCAGCGCAGCCAGCGGCCACTCAAGCAGGTGGCCCAGGCCGTGGGCTTTCGCAATGAAAAGAGCTTTATCCGCGCCTTCAAGGGCTGGACCGGACACACGCCGGACGCCCTGCGCCAGGGCGGCGCAAGCGGTTCCGGCCTGGTGGCATCCGCCTTGAATGCGCCGGGCTGAGGCCCGCGCTGCCACCGCAGCTGTGCTGCGGAATCCTCAAAACCGTCGCTCGCAGGCCGGGGCAGACTGCCCGCCATGCACAGCACGCCGGAAGTCCCTCCCACCTACCTGCGCGCAGTGGACGGGCTGCGCGCCCTGGCCATCCTGCCGGTGCTCCTGCTGCATGCCGGCTTCCCGTTCCTGCCCGGGGGCTTTGTGGGTGTGGATGTGTTTTTTGTGATCTCGGGCTTTCTGATCAGCCGCATCCTGCTGGCGGAAATGACGGAGCCTGACCAGACGCCGGGTACCTTCTCGCCGGCCAGGTTTTACGAGCGGCGGGCGCGGCGCATCCTGCCGCCTCTGCTGCTGGTGCTGCTGGGCAGCCTGCTGGTGGGCTGGCTGTGCATGCTGCCGCAAGAGTTGCAGACGCTCGGGCAAAGCCTCCTGGCCAGCCTGCTGTTTGCCTCCAATGCCTACTTCTGGCAGACCAGCAACTATTTTTCCCCCGGCGCCCAGCAGCTGCCCCTGCTGCATACCTGGAGCCTGGCGGTGGAAGAGCAGTTCTACCTGCTGTTTCCCTGGATGCTGCACGCGCTACACCAGCGCAGGCAGCGCGCTGGCGGCCTGCTGCTGGGTCTGGCGGCCGTGCTGTCGCTGCTGCTGGCCCAATGGGCCTCGCAGCACCTGCCCATCGCCAACTTCTACCTGCTGCCCAGCCGTGCCTGGGAGCTGCTGGCCGGTGCCGCGCTGGCCTGGCAGGAGGGCCGGGTGCGGGCCCTGCTGGCGCGTCCGCCGGCCCTGGCCCAGGGCGCTGGCCTGCTGGGCCTGGGACTGCTCGTGTTCGCCCTGCTCGCGCTGGACCACCACACGCCGTTTCCGGGCCTGTATGCCCTGCTGCCGGTGGCTGCCAGCCTCTTGCTGATCGCTGGCGCCCGGCCGGGCACCGTGGCGGGCGGGCTGCTGGCCACGCCGCTGCTGGTGGGCATAGGCCGGGTGTCGTACAGCGCCTATCTGTGGCACCAGCCGCTGCGGGTATTTGCGCGCTACAGCGCGCTGGACATGGACCAGGCCTGGGCCCAGGCCGCCCTGGTGCTGGCCACCCTACTGCTGGCGGCCTTGACCTGGCTGCTGCTGGAGCGCCCCTTGGGCCAGCGCCGCCTGCTGGCCAACCCGCGCGCACTGGGGCTTGCCTGCACGACCGGCCTGGGCCTGCTGGGCGCTGCGGCCCTGGCGGTGCAGCTGGGCCAGGGCTATGCAGCGCGGGGCAAGCAACCGCTGCCGGCCGCCAGCACCTACCTGGACTCGGTGGACACCGGCTGGTGCTTCTACAGCGTGGACAGCCTTGCCGCACTGCCACTGGGCCGCAGCGGCCCGCCCTGCGTGCTGGGCCACCCGCGGGGCCGGCTGCGGGGCCGGCTGCGGGGCCTGCTGGTAGGCGACTCGTTTGCCGGGCAGTACGAGCCCTTGTGGGACGTGCTGGGCAAGCAGGCCGGCTGGCGCCTGGAGGTGCTCACCACCAACTGGTGCTACCCCTCGCTGGGCTCGCAGTTCCCCGGGCCGGCCAGTAGCCGCGCCAACGCCCAGTGCCAGCTCGACCGCAACGCGGCGGCGCAGCATCTGCCGGAGTATGACTTTGTGGTGATAGGTGCCGACTGGCGCAACCTGCTGCTGCAAGGGCTGTGGGAGGACGCGCAGGCTTTCATCCGGGCTGCGGCCCGGCAGGTGCCGCACGTGGTGCTGATGCCCACGCCCCAGGCCTTTGACAGCCCGGCCTTTCTGCGCATGCAGCGCGCGCTGTTTTTCGGCCGCGCCGCTGCATTCGACGCGCCCCAGCAGCGCGACGCCCTGGCACGCGTGGCCAACCAACGCCTGCAGGACCTGGCACAGGCCCTGACCGGCGTTCGCTTGCTGGCACGCGAACAGCCGTTTCAGGTGCATGGCAGGCCCTCGGCCCTCAGTGCCGACGGCCTGCCCTTCAGCCTGGACGGCAGCCACATCAGCGTCCATGGGGCGCTGGCAGCGGCACAGCAATTCGAGCGCAGCGTGTACTTCGGGGCGCTGCAGCACTGGCTGGAACAGGGCCCCCGGCGGGCAGCGCCGCCACGGCCCCGAACCGTCAACGCAGGCGGTGCCTGCGGTCCCTGCCCGTCAGGCGATCAAGCGCCCACCCAGGCCGGCGCAATGCCGGTGCCGCGGCCGGCGCCATAGCCGAAGTAGATGTTCAGGCCGGCCAGCGGCTCCAGGTAGCGGGCGTTCTTCAGGCCGCCGGCGTCTGCCGTGGCAAAGCCCATGCTCTCGGCCAGAGCGCGCACGGTCTGCTTGGCGCTGTCCTGGTCGCCGGCATAGAAGACCGTGGCACGGTTGCCGTCGGCCAGCTTGGCACCCTGGCCCAGCACCTGGGCAAACAAGGTGTTGAAGGCCTTGACCACCAGGGCGCCGGGCACGGCCTTGGCAATCTCTTCGGCGGCCGAGCTGCTGTGGCCCAGGCTCAAACCCATGTAGTCGGCGGTCAGCGGGTTGGTGATGTCCACCACCACCTTGCCGGCCAGATTGCCCAGGGCTTGCAGGGCGCCCACGGCATCGCCATAGCCGGTTGCCAGCACGATGACATCGCGTCCCTCGGCAGCACCGGCTGCCGGCACGGCCTTCACGCCGGGGTACTGCGCGGCCAGGGCGGCGGCCCGGGCGGCATCGCGCGAGGTGACACTGACCGGATGACCGGCGGCGTGGAGTTGCTTGACGAAGGCCGAGCCCATGTTGCCGGCGCCGATTACGAGGATGTTCATACAGATGTCCTTTCAGAGGGGGTGGATTGCTTCAGTGCCCCGCACACCGGTGCGCTGGGCATGGACGCAACTGTATTTGTTGCAACCCGGAAGATAAATATGCTTCAATGGCATGAACTATTCCGAAATATTTAACAAACTGCATCGGCGAACCGCTAAGCACCCCCGCCATGGACAAATTCCTCGAAATGAAAACCTTTGCCGCCGTGGTGGACGCCGGCAGCTTTGTGCAGGCCGCTGATGCGCTTGCCATGTCCAAGCCGGCAGTCTCGCGCCACGTGGCCGAGCTGGAGCAGCGCCTGGGCGTGCGCCTCTTGCAGCGCACCACGCGCAAGCTTTCGCTCACCGAGGAAGGCCGCCTGTTCTACAGCCGCTGCAAGGCGCTGCTGGCCGATGTGGAGGTGGCCGAGGACGAAATCACCGCCAAGTCGGCGGCCGTCAAGGGCCTGATCAAGGTGAACGTGCCGGTGTCCTTCGGCCTTTTGCAGCTGGCGCCGCTGTGGCCGGACTTCATGGCCAAGTACCCCGATGTGACCCTGGACATCACCCTGGCCGACCGCATCGTCGACTTGGTGGAAGAGGGCTTTGATCTGGCGGTGCGCATTGCCCGCCTGCCCAACTCCTCGCTGGTCAGCCGCAAGCTGGCCGCCACCCGCCTGGTGCTGTGCGCCGCACCCTCGTACCTGCGCAAGCACGGCCGGCCCAAGCACCCAGAAGACCTGGCCGAACATGCGGTGCTCTCCTACAGCCTCTTGGCCAGCGGCGACCAGTGGAGCTTTGAAGGGCCCCAGGGGCCGCTCTCGGTGACCGTGAAGCCGGCCCTGCGCACCAACAGCGGCGACACCTGCATCGCAGCCGCCCGCAAGGGACGCGGCGTGGTGCTGCAACCCTCGTTCATGGTGCAGGCCGACCTGCAAAGCGGCGCCCTGGTGGAGCTGATGCCGCAGTACCGCTCCATCGAGTTCGGCATCTTTGCGGTCTACCCCACGCGCCAGCATGTCTCACCCAAGGTGCGCGCCCTGATCGACTTCCTGGCCAAGGCCCTGCAGGCAAGGCCGGACAAGGCTTAGGCCTGCCGGCAGCGGGGTCGGCCCGGGTGCCCCGGCCGTGCCCCTCGCCCGGCCCCTAAAATGGCGCCCTGCTGTGCAGCCGGGACGCCCCGGCTGGCCGCCCCCTTCCGCCCGAAAGCCCCTATGCCCCAATACCGCTCCAAAACCTCCACCGCCGGCCGCAACATGGCAGGCGCCCGTTCGCTCTGGCGTGCCACCGGCATGAAGGACGACGACTTCTCCAAGCCCATCATCGCCGTGGTGAATTCCTTCACCCAGTTCGTGCCGGGCCACGTGCACCTGAAGGACCTGGGCCAGCTGGTGGCGCGCGAGATCGAGGCGGCGGGCGGTGTGGCCAAGGAATTCAACACCATTGCCGTGGACGACGGCATTGCCATGGG
>Ga0228700_1000408_pt1 | contig 40174 bp, 69 predicted proteins | sample McNCre317_Aug_MG_FD_178019 | JGI IMG/M metagenome (GOLD analysis project Ga0228700, IMG submission 178019) | Freshwater microbial communities from McNutts Creek, Athens, Georgia, United States - 3-17_Aug_MG | ecosystem: Environmental > Aquatic > Freshwater > Creek | place: USA: Georgia...
AAGGCGCAGCTAGCGATGTTAAAGACTACGCCCAAAAAAGCGTCCGCCGATCTCTGATACATACATAGGTGTAGCCTCTTATGTACTGTATCTACAAGGAACTGGTATAGTACATGACACGGCGGCAAAGCCATCTTGTCAAACTCGTCAGGCTTCCATGCTGACATGATGATTCGCCGGTCTGTAGGGGTGTTGATAATCTTACTCACTACCTCCTTGAGTTGGTCGATGCCGTTGAAGTCGCGCCAGATAGCCCCATAAATACGACCAAGATCGTCTGTACCCTTGCGGTTAGGGTTATTCAGCCATGCTTGGTTCTCATTGGCATTCTGCGTCCAGATGTTGCAGTTCAGCGCCCGGAAGTCGGCGGCAGACTGGCAACCGTGCAGGAAGCCAATCAGTTCGCCCTTCACGGCACCGAAGGCCAGCCGCTTGGTGGTTATGGCTGGAAAGCCTTGTTGCAAGTCATAGCGCAGCATAGCGCCCGGAATGAACCGGGCTGATACGCCAGTGCGGTTGACTTGCGTGACTCCCGTATCAAGTACGGTCTGTAGTAGTTCGTGATAGTTTTGCATTGTTGTCCTTACGCAAAGATGGCTTCTACAGCCTTGGTTATGGCTTCTTCATCAAATACTTCGCCAAGTTCATTCAGTTCACCAAAGCTGCGGCCTACGCCGATGGATGATGCACTTGGTACAGTCTTCAAGAACTGCTCGGTCATGAAGCCATGCAGTACCTTAATAACAGGTACTGCATGCTCACGGGCTACGCTGTGAACAGTCTCGTCATGTACTGAGAAGTACCAACGGTAGTCATAGTCCTCAATCAAGCGGCTGTCCCAGATACGAGACATGATACGCTTGATCTGGTTACCACCAGCGCCCTGAATACGAGCATTACCTGCTTGGCGCATAGCCTTAGCCGCTGTGTACTTGTCATCTGACAGCACAAGCGAAGCAAGGTGGCGAATAGTGCCACCGTGTATGCTGACAAAGCCAAGCCTACGAGCTTGCTCTTCCGATGCCTCTTTCCATGCCTTAACATCGGGAAACTGTGCGTAGATGGCGTCGATGTACTCCTGAGCCTCTGCTTCTGTAATACCAAGGCCCTCTGCAATCTTAGGTGCCGCAGCGCCGTAGATAGTAGCGAACAGAGTAATCTTAGCAGCCTGACGTTGCTTGGCAGATAGTTCATCACCGGACTTTAACCGAGCACGGAACTCTTCGTATGTGCAGCCTGCAATCTTACACGCTACGATAGAGTGAACGTCGCGTAGCTGCTCCTTGGTGCCAAGGTAACACGTAAGCAAGTTAGCGTCTTGGCAGTAGTCAGCTAGTTGCCTAACCTCTTGTGCAGACTCGTCCAGCGATACCACAATAGCGTTGCGATTGTGTGGTATGCAGGTGGAGCGTACACCGCCCGGAGTAGAGTCCTGCTGCTGGATGTTGGGGGCAGACCCAGCATAGCGGCGCGTGTTTGTAGCACTCTGGCGCAGCTCTGGGTGAAGCCTGCCAGTCTTCCAGTGCAGCAGCTTGGGGTAGGCATCCCAATACAGGGAGCGGCGGGTATTGATGAACTTGAGTTCCATGAGAGCCTTCAAGGCGTCTACATGCTCCTCTGGAACATCCCCCATCTTGATGGCCATCTTAACGGCGTCTTCGTCGGTACGCGGTGTACCTTCCCGTACACCTTTGTCTCGCATGGCCTGTGTAGGCTTGTTGCGAAGCCGAACAGGCATGCCAAGCCTGTCGTACATCAACTCTTTAAGCTGCTTTGGGCTACCTACGTTCATCTCCGGGTGACCAGAGAAGTGCGTAGCTATCAGTGCATTAATGCCAACAACGTCATTGCTGTCAATAAGGTTAGCTAGCAGAATACACTGCTCATTACCAGTCTCACGAACCATTTGAGACAGCTTGCTGATGGTGCGTACTGCAGTCTTAAGCTCAATGCCAGAGATGATCTGTACGGCTTCCTTGACGCTTATAGGTGTCAGCTCTACGTATGTAGGGCATACCGTACCCTCCCAGCCAAGTTGAATAAGGCTCTTGTCAAGGACGACTTGCTGCACTTTCTCAAGCTCTTGGTCTGCTGCAGATAGCTGCTGCAGCTTTGGCATATCAAGCTTGATACCTTGGCAGTATGAAAGCGCCTGCAAGTACATGGGCTTTTGCTCAATCTCCATGAACGCATCGAGTGTACCCTCGATAGTCATGATGAAAGAGAAGAAGTCCCACAGAGCACCTGACGTATATACGTCATCACAGCCATATGCAAGTACTTGGGTGGCTGGTATCTGGTTCATCTTAAGGCCACCAGTAACCTCGGCGTAGCTAGTCTGGTCGTAACCAAACAGCTTCTTGGTCAGTGTCTTCAAGCCAAAGCTGAACTGGTTCTCGTCCCAGTGTGATGCAGCAATACGAGAGTCAACTAGGTTGGGAAAGAACCCGCGCCAGCCGTTATCAGCCCACTCCTGACCAAACTCCATAAACAGCACTGGCAACTCAAAGCCTTGAGCATTGTGTGCCACTGACAGTTTATCCGTAGGTATGAGGCGCAGCAGGTCACCAAACTGCTTCATGGTGACGTTGTTTGTGTCCTTGTGGTCCACTGATATGTAGTAAGCGTATTGCCCGTTAGCTCCAAAGCTAACAGAACCACCAGTGATCTTAGAGGCAATAACGTCTACTCTGTCTGAGCCAGCGGCTGCAAGCCAGTCGTCACTTTCTTCCGGTGTAGAGGTTTCAAGGTCAATCGGGAAGTATGCAGTCTCTGCAATCTTGGACTTAAAGAACGCTACTGCAGCATCGTAGTTGTCCGCAGTGATAAGGCGCATCTGGGCCTTGTACTTGGCAAGGCGCTCGTCATCGCAGGTGGGCTGAACAAGGCCCGGAAGGTACGTGATGGGGTTGCTCAAGGTGTTTACCCACTCGGGGTGCAGCTTGGCGCACTGGTAGCTACGCAGAAAGTCTTCTGCGCCTTCATAGATACGCGCTACCATATCGTTTTGAGTAGCTTCCAGTGCAAGCTCCTCCAGTGAACCCTTCTCAGCAAGTCGGGTAAGCTCCTTCATGCCAGCGGCCCCGAATTGACGGTCAAAGTCGATCCACGCAGCTGGACCAAAGCCCTTGATACCCTTGATGTTGTCGCTAGAGTCTCCCACCATCGCTTTGTAAAGCGTGATGTACTCAAAAGGAAAGTCCCCGTACTTATTGACGGCAGCATCCCCTGCGATATCTACGATAACGCGGTTGCTGTTAAGTGCAGCCATATCGTTATCAGTAGTCTTAATGACTAGCTTGCCGGGGTAGGTTTTGGCTAGCCATGCGATAACATCATCACCTTCTACGTTATCTTGCTGGATGGCCAAGGCCCCAAGGTTACGAAACAAGGTAACGAGCCGGTCACGCAGTAGGCCAAACTCTTGGTACTGCTCTGGGCAACGCTTGCCGCGCTGGGACTTGTAATCCTTGTCGATCATCAAGCGAGGAGCCTTGCTGTTAGCACCCTCGATCACGATGATAAGGTCACGAGGTGAGGCGTTGTATTTGTCTAGTACAGACTTGATAGAGTTCACGGCATACTCGTAACCATGTGCAGCAGTGCGTACAGTGAAGCTCTTGCCTTCGTACTCTACCTTGTACTGCTGGGGGTCTGTACCTGCATTCATGCAGTTCCAGATAACGGAGGAAAGGTCTACTGCTATTTTCATATTAATCCTTTGGGTAGCCTAGGGAGAAGTCCCCAGCACATAAACGTTTATGCTGCTCTTGAGTAGTTATACCTTGTGGGTTAGGTATCATGGTTACGCCACCAGCACCACCAGAGGTGGTTAGCTGCGTCTTAACCGCATCCCGTGCCCGTAGCTCAAGCTCAAAACTTGCAAGCAGGTTCCATATCATCTGCGCCTTGTGGTAGCAGCCTGTACCACTAGGCCCATCGTCCAAAATTTCGCCTTTGCCGAGGGCGGTTTTGTGACGGCCAAAGGCTTCCATGTACCGGGATGGGCCGTCTTCTACCTGCGCCCAGCCGTTAGGCGTGTACTTGATAGCGCCCACTGTAGTCACCTTGGCAACTTCCTCAAGTGCCCTTGCAAAACCTGACTCCATGAGCCAGGGTCTTGTCTTTCCGGCGTCAAGTTTAGCGCCGGGTGCGTGTGCATCTAATCCGCTTGGGTCTTTTTCTGCCATCTTAAATCTCCACGAGAAAAGCCCTCCGTAGAGGGCTTATGTTTAGTTACTACTACTCAGACCATGCGGCTGCGTAGTTCTTCCGCAATAGAAGGTTCCGGCTTCCAGTACGAACTCCCTTTCATGACCTTGCCGTCTTCGTTGTACGTTGTACTACCATCTGGATTCTGCTTGGAGAAGTTGCTTTTCATAATCAGGTTAAGTACCTGATCGTTTGGCAGGCCAAACTTAGCCATCTCACTAGCCGCATACACCTGAATATCTCCAAGCCAGTCGGCTACTGCTACCAGCGCAGCAAGATAGTTCTCGCCAGTAGGGTTCTTCTGGTACTCCTGAATCAGGCCGATAATCTCAAGGTTCTCGTCAAGCTCGTCTTGCAGCGTCTTGCGGAACTTGATAAGCCGGTCAATCGGGTTGCCCACAGCTTCCAGCGTAGGCTTGCTTGGGCAGGGCAGTCGATACATGGTATTGAACTGCTGGATTTGTTCAGAAAAGCTCATAGGTCTTTCAGTCTTTCAAGTGTGTAACGAAGGTCTTTATCAAGTTCTGCACGGCTGAGCAACCAGTCCCTATACTGCTTTGGAACCTTGAGCATTGGCTTTCCCTTGTGCTCTCCGAAGTACATATGGGAGAGCATACGTGGCTTGCTACCACGCTCAAACAAGGTCTCAAGGTCCAAGCTTGTCATAGGCAAGATGTACTTGAGAAGGTCCAGCACGGTGTAAACGTCGCCAAGTGCAGAGTGCGAAGTCTGCTCTGAGAAGTTTAGCTCTTTCTTTAGTGTCTCAAGTTTGTGGTTAGTCGTACCTTTAACGTACTGCCTTGACAGTGCTAGTGTACAAAGGCTACGCACTACGGGTAGGTCATCCTGTATCATCCGTACATCGAATGGGGCATTGTGACATACTACCGATATGGGTTCTAATTCCATCTCTGCAATAGCGTCCTGAATGCTCCTGCAATCTGCAACGTCTGTATCGTAGATGCCATGAATTGCAGATGCCCCCGGCTCAATAGGCACTCCGGGGTTAAAGCGCTCACAAAACTCACGCTTTACGTTCAGGTCCTTATCTACAACCAAGAACGCCAACTCAACTACAGGCCCCTTAAGGCCTGCAGTTTCCGTATCAAGAATGTAATACTCTTGCATATTTGTTGGTGGGACGGATAGGAGTTGAACCTACACCTTATGACTTATGAGGTCACGGCACTAACCGTTATGCTACCGTCCCACGTAGCCTTTAGGCAGCAGCCACAAACTTGGCCAGCGTGTAGGTGTTGCTGCCGTTCTGTGCGAGTTCAGCCGTAGCTTTCACCCGCTTAGCGCGATCTTCCGTCAAGCGCCCAACCTTGAGTTGGTACGCTGCATTGGCCATGTAACGCTCCCACTGTGTACGGGAAGCGGGAGACAAGTCGAACTGCATCAGTTCGTTGTTGAACTTGTCGGTCTTTGCGGCAGACTCAATAGCACCGACAAGCACTGTACGGCGACGCAGCCGGGCCTTGACCCAACCAGTCTTGAACAACTCGTCAAGGGCTTCTTGGACGGGGATTCCGTCTTTGGTAGTGATGCCGTCGTCAGAGTACTTGACGAGTTCTTTCGGTGCCTTGTCATCTTCCGGTGATACCACGAAGCTGTCTTGGAACGACAGCAGCTCAAACACAACAGTGTCACCCATAACGATCTTGCCTTCGCGTTCCACGAAGTTGCCGTTAGTGGTGGTCACCTGTGCAAGTGTGTTGTAGTCCACCTTGAGGGCGTCTTTCATCTCCACGAGGGCATTCATGTTGCCCTTTGCGCCTGCGGTGGAGAGAGCGCCTGATGGCCTTACGGCTGGAGGTGTAGCAGCGGGGGCGCTGGCTGTGGTTTCTTTTTTCGTGTCAGTGGCGGCAGCGGGTGCTGCGCTGGTATCGGGGTTGGTGCTGGTGCTGGCATCATTTTCTGCCTCAAAGGCGGGAGTTTGGTTAAGAAGACCCATTTTGCTATCGCTTTCAGTGTAGTTGAAGTTTGTGCCGTCTATTCCGTGCTGTCATGTTGGAAATTATATTACACATTTCCAAAATTGGGTGACTAAGTTGTGAATCTTCCTTGGAAAGTTTCAACCCCGGCCCGTAAAAGTGATTCATAGTCAAGGACCACGGTATCCGTCTGCAAGGCTCTTGTTCGTATATCTCTGCGTATAAAGTAAGGTGAATCCCTTAACGCATGTGCAAAAGCGCCGTCATCGTAGAATAGAGGGTTGACTCCTACTGTCCTACAGTAGGACCTATACTTTGAATATATAGGCCTTACAGCAAGATGTATAGTCTTGAACCCACCAGTGTCATACAAGGCGTACTCAAAGCCGTCTCGCATGTGAGCAGGGCCGTCTAGTACGATGCGGGTTATATCAGACATTATCTGCAGGACCTTGATGTACTCAGGTACTGTAGTAGCGTTAATGTCACCCATACGTGCGAATACAGCATCAGTGCTAATAGCGAACCACTTTCCGCAAACAGCGTCAAACTCGTCCTTGAATACATTCCGAAGGACTTGTTCAAGTTTCCTGATACCGAACAAGGCTACAGAGTAGTTGTACACGCTGCGCTCACGGTTAGAAGCTCTGACCTTGAAGTCATCCTCTGACATAGCCTCCATATCCAACCCCGGAATAATCAAGTGACGTTCCCGGTTCTGGTTGTATATCTCGTTGAACTCTGCACGGAACTGCTCCTTGTTGTACCTACGCGATACAATGTTTGCAAAGTACAAACCGAGCGCGGATAGTGGTTCACCTGATTCCTTGAACTTGGCAAAGGACCCATATGTCTTGTATGACGTAAGAGAACTAGGCCTTGTCAGGGTCAGCAAGACTACCCGTTCAAGTAACGCTGTTTCTGTCTCCATTGCTTCCGCAAGGAAGATAATTGGGGCCGACATAGTACATACGTTAAGGGCATTGAATGCGTCCTTGGTACGGTTGCCGCCGCCCCGTGCTGTGTCGCGCATGTTGTAGGCGTCACGAAACATACCCTTATAGATTCCGTGCTTCTGGGACCCCATTTCGGTAGGCTTGTACTCGTCAATGATAACTGGTATCGAAGAGCTTCCTGCGATAGCGCATAGCGTACTGAAAGTGGTACTGGATGGTGATGTAACGAATGGTGCATTTTTGTGATAGAAGAGCCTTGCCATAGCAGACGTAAACTCAGTCTTACCTGCTCCTGCGCTTCCATTGATGTGGAGCAACGGAAACTTGCCATGCACTTCGTGGAACATGGGACGCCAAAAGCAGGCAATGCACCAGCCAAGAAGCTTGGCTACCGCGCTTGGGGATTGAGAATGTATAAGACTGACAATCATTGTCTTGAAAGCCTCATAGTTCTCAGGTTCTTTAAGGTACGTTACAAGGTTCGGTGCATAAGACAGGTCAGTTTTAAGCACGCCCTCTGGCGAAGGGTAGCCTTGAAATGTAAAGTTATAGCCATAATCCTTTACGTGATCTGGCATCCGTACACCAGAAGAATCTACCCAAGCTACTACGCCCTCTCGGAGTTCTTCCTCTTCTGCATTACGCACCTTGATAATGTTTACGCCTTCGCTCTCTACCGCGTAAGACTTCTTGCTTATGTATCTGAGCATAATTTCATAAATCCCTCTGGCATGAATGTCCGAGCCTGTAAAAGATAAACCCTGCCCCGATACAAGTCTGTGCAGGCTAGCACTGCTTGTAAAGTCCGCTCTTTCAATAGAAACTCTGTTCCCGGTATCTGCTCCGGCTCTTACGAGCCTTGCAGTAAGGCACAGAATACTCTCGTCAGAGACTGACCTAAGCACTTCAATATCTTGGAACGTAGCGTCAAGGATACGCTTATCCCCAGAATCTCCCCCTAGGACTAAGTATCTTCCTCCTTCGATAGCTACACCGGTAGAGGAAAACGCTCCTTCGTCAGACTCTGTAAAACCCTCAGGCACGGCTTCTTTGGCTAGCATGGACCTAATAGGTCCAATGCTATAGTCATAGCCGCCGTTATCTTCTACATAGGCCACCATACGCCGAAGCTCACGCTCCCGCTTATTTGGCGTATTGTAGCGCGTACCATCAGACTGGTGAGTGTTAATCAAGCCTTGGCAGGCTGCGACAAGCTGATCTTCATTGAGGTGGGCTTCTCTAGCATACAGGGCAAGCTGAATAGCCGCCTTGTTGAAGCTGACCTCGCCGTTTGTCTCGCCGTCCATCAACCGCTTGACCGTTGGCTCGTGCTGTTTCAGGGTAGCAGCGTCTACGGGCTTGCTCTTTTTCTTCTTTGTCTGTGCAATCTTCTGCTTGGCAGCATCGAATACAAGTGCAAACCTCGGCCTGTACTGGGGGGTACGTGGAGTGACGTATCGCTGCTCCTTGCAGAACTCTGTGTATGTCTCTGGTGTAAGAGAGAGAAGCTCTGCTGCTGTTACAGGTACTCTGTAGTTACCATTCTCACGAATGTTAAAGCAGGTACGTAGCATACGACCTTTCTTTGCGGTATATACCGCAAAGTCCATCGTATCCACTGCCATCTTGAAGGCTATCTCTTTATACACCGCAGGCAGCTTGACAAGTGGAATAACCTTGTCCATGAAGCACTCTTGCGGTACAAGAATGTGCAAGCCTTTCTTGCCGGATAGGTAAACCTCAATGTCTGTTTCCTCGATGCCGTGTTCTTTAAGCTTCTCAAGAAGCTCGATAGCTCCTGCTATAGAGTATGTAACATCGTCGCTGTCAAGGTCGAAGTACAGGGGACCTTGATACTTTACCAGCTCAGTAACTTCTGATTTTGCGTCTTTCTCTAAGAGTGTATCCAGTGTTAAAACTGTGATGAATGTTGGCTTTATGTGGTCAAGTGGCTGGTTTGCCTGTATTGGCTCCCACGCTTCTTCCCCACCTGTACGCTGAAAGTAGCGGTACATCTGAGTCACACATGTTCTCCAAACATAAATTTGAATTGAGCTTCTTCGCAGAGGGTAGTGCCACCCTCTACTTTAAGCTTTGGGTTATGTGGTACTTTGTAGCACATAGACCACTGTATGTCTTGAACGTCGATTCCGTCCACTTCTACGTAGCGTACTTCATTTACCTTTGGTGAGTAAAGGAAGCAGCCCTCTATGACCTCAAGAGGCATAGTAGTAGTTGTGAACTTGTCTCCGTTACTAGACAGCCAGTTAGTCCTCATACCCTGCTCGTTGTCCGCTGAGAAGCTTACAACCTTGAACTTGGTAATGTCTACTGGTACTCCATTCTTTACGGTATAGTGGACCAACTGCTTGTTGGCCCATACCATGAACCGATGGCTGGATTTGCAGTCTTTCCAGCGCAGGTAAGAAGGGTGATTTAGTCGCTTGGCATTTTCGTTTGCGAACGAATACTCAAGGACTAGGGGAGGTGGGCCGTTAAATTTCTGCATTAAAACCTCGAATGAAGGGGCGGATTCTAGCTCAGATTTGGGATTTAGCGCCCCATCAGATACTCCCGCAACGCCTTTTTATTTTCCACCTTGGATACTGTATCGTCGTTACTTAGCAGCATCTGATGCAAGCGTACCTGCACGGTATTCCGTGCTACTGCAAGCCGCATACGTGGTACGTGTAGCTGCCCAACTCGGTCTAGGCGTCCTACAGATTGTGTCATTAGCATAGGTGTTGTAAACATCTCCGCAAATAGCGCTTCCCAGCAGTAAGCCTGAGGGTTAAGCCCGGCACCGGCACTCGATGGCTGTGCCACAAGTATCCGACACTTCTCGTCGCTATCGAAGATTTGAAAAGACTTGTTAGAGTCTACTTCTGAGTAGGCTCCTACAGCGTATATGCCTATTGACTTCAAGTACTCCAACATCCTTGCAGATGTGCGCTTGTAGTACGTCCAAATAATCAACTTGGAGTTACCGGGCTTTTCTATACCAGCTTCTTCTATAGTTTGGTCAACCATGTCAAAGATAGCCGCCCTTACCGTAGGGTCCCCAGAGTAGTAGTCATAGTTAACTACGACTTGCTGCAGGGCATGCCTTAACCTTGCACTTACAGTCAAGTCTATCTTGGTGCCATCTGGTAGGAGCAGTAACTGCTCGTCCACCATTCTCTCGTATAGCGCTTGGTGCTTATTGTCAAGTTCGTATTCAGAATCCGGAAATAGAGGCTTTGTTGTATAACCATGTACTTCTTCTTTTGTGTACTTAACTGATTGCTTGTACAGATGTTCGTTGACTATATCAAGTCCTCGCCATGCTGTAGGCTGCTTGTACATGAAGTCTCTATCAGCTACATGCAGATTCTCAAAATGAGATAGAGACCTATAGGCTTTAGGTGTCTTCAAGAAGATGTATGAGAACGCATCATTTGGCTTGCTAGTTGGCGTACCAGTCATCAAGTGCAAGTAGTTATCTTCGTGGGCATTGGCAAGTGTGCATACCATACGGAAAAGCACGGAGTTGCTATTTTTTAGCCACTGGGCTTCATCTACGGCCAAGAAGATATTCCTTGCATTCCATGTCTGTATGTTTTTGTTGTCCTTTCTAAAGACAGCGTGAGACATTACTACTGCATCGTAGCTAAATATATCTAGCAGCTTTCGGTCCCGCCCTCGGTAATCTACCACCTTGTTAGTGAACCGCTTAAGCCACTTGACCCAAGGTACGATAAGAATAGGTGGGCATATAATGACAGTAAGCCCAGCCATAGACATAGCCGCTAGCGCAGTAGCGACCACAGTTTTACCAGCCCCCACCTCGGAGAAGTTTGCTGTTCTCCGGTGGGGGGCTAGTTCATCAATAGATTTTTCTTGCAGTGGCTTTAGCTTAAAGCCTGCCATGCCCTCAAAGTCTACTAACTTTTTCAGTTGTTCAAAGTTTGTAAGCGACACTTGCAAATACTAGCTTGTTCAGGGTAATGTCTATTTCTTGGCCAAGGAACTTATGCCTATTCCTAATGTATAGCTGAATGAACTTGTTATGCGTTAGTAGTGTTGCCCAGTCGCTTAGTGGCGCACCTTCCACTTCCATAGCCATCCTGCTACCTACGTAAGAGAATACCTTGATGGCCTCTACGTGTGTAGCTGGATTTTTGCTTGGGTTAGTAAGCGCCCACGCTATGTTAAAAGCAGCGTAGTTGTTGTGAGCTATCTTGCCGATGCCAGAAACCTTTCCGTTATGCACAAACGTATAGGTTTCTGGTGGGTGCGGCGACCAGTAGAACTTACTGATACTCTCTATAAACTGCTTACTATCCATATTACTCCTTTGGGAAAATATCAGCCGCGTGTAACCAAGAGTCAAACCTTGGGTGCCTTGGTGCATCTTTCACGCCATAAGTCATGGACGTGTACTTAATGTGTGTATAGCGTGCTTGGTTATCCCAAGCTTCTTTCCGCTCTCGGTGTGTCAGCTTGCCTGCACCAACCTTGAACTCAAGGCCTGATAGAAGGTCCCGCACATTGAACCCGCCAAGCGTACCCATACCAACCTTGTTTTCTTGGTGGCTAGTGCGCTTGGTTTCTCCAATCTCATTCGTAAATGCTTCATTGCCGTTGTGCATGGCTTCGTACATGGACAAGATCAGAGCGTCTCTGGTATCTTCCGGCTTGAGCTTCAACTGAATTTGCTCTTTTTCCGTACACTTGCCGTGCTTGTATAGGCCGTCTGGCTTTGCGATGATGACGCCCTCGTAGCCGTTCTCAAGGCATAGATCGTAGTAAGCGTCAAGCTGCTCTTGGTTCTCAATCCGCACAGGCAGCACAAGTACTACACGCTGCGTACCCGGTACATGCACATAAGGTCTTGAGAAGGCGGTGTCAAGTGCCAGCACATTAAGTCCCGACTCGCCAAGCACCTTAACCATGTAGCTGATACGCTCTGTCTTTGTCAATTCGTCCATGTTGAACACATCAAACACGTACAAGTCAAAGTCAGGCACACCCTCAATGGTCATTGCCGCACTGAATGTCTTCGCGTAGGTTTCTTTGGTTAGATTCGGCGCACCTGAGATAATCTCAAAATCCATACCGTTTGGCATATATTCGTCTAGCCAGTTACGAATATAGTTGTTGGGAATGGTCTTTCCAGATTTTGTCTTGGAGCCGTTGTCCATGTACCCACGGATACCGTCCAGCTTGGGGCTGGCGTAGAACGGGAATCGAAGCGGGTATTTCCCGTAGTCAGGAGCTACTGATCGCATACATTTTTTGGTACTCATACTGGCCTTCCGTTAAAGATTGATGGTTTGTCTTTGTAGTCGTAAGCACCCTCTCGGTTGCTAGTCCTTCCAAGTTCCTTGCCGTCATAGAAGGTCTTGGTGAAGCGCGGCACGAGCGTTCCGGGCGTCATGGGTACTTGGGGCTGGTCTTGCTGCTGGCGAAGCTCCGTGGCCCGTTTGCGGCCCTCGAACGTGGGCGCAAAGTGGTGGCCGTTTCGGGTGACAAGGCCGGCTCGGGTCAGCGGCTTCATCTCGTCTTCCTCAAACACATCTACCCGCATATGGTTCACACGGCACTGGACCATCAGTTGGTGCAGCGTAGCGATACCATTTACAGACAGGACATGCAAAGCTTTATGCTTTGCGCTATTTACTTCAATCTGCATCTGTTACTCTTAATAGTTGAGGGTTGTTGTTAAAGTCTGCAAGCGCCTTGTTAAAGGCACCTACCATGTTGTTGTACTCACCGCGAGTGAGTAAAGATAGTTGCTGCTCGTATATCGCAAATACATTCCTTATGTCTTCAAGTTCTGTACCTGAGTAGCCGTACCTACCGTGAGAAATAAATCTTGCTCCGCAGTTTTTATGCGCTCTCATTGCAGCCTTAATTTCAGGCCCACAACTTGCAAAGTACATTTTATCGCATATGTACGACATATTTACTAGCGTACATACAAGCATCCATGCATGCTGAGTACCGACGCCAGTTAAGATAAGGTCTAACGCATTTTCTGCGTGTAGCATCATTTCTTTTCTGGTTTTCTCGTCTAGCAGGGACTTGTAAAACCTACTCTCTTCTGCTCTCTGCGCGTAGCTTTTTCTCATCCCCTAGCTACAGTGTTTGAAAGGTTGACGATAGTGTTAGCTTCTTCCTGAGCGTCCTCAATGCTTATATACCCGGCCTGTACTTGTTGTTCCAGCATATCTCTTACAAGGTCCAGCCCGGCGCTTATGACGGATGCGCCCCGGCTTGTAGCCTCTACTCGATCTACTCCTACAAGCTGTGACCACTCTACTACGAGTCCTGCGTAGGAGTTAAAGTATGTAAGGACGTTTACAAGGATGGAGATTCTTTTTGCAGAGTCTGCACCCTTAACAGTGGCTGTGTTTGTGAGAATGTCTGTGATTTTCTCGGCAGCGGCTGAGTTCATTTCCCGGTCCTCAAGTGGGTGCCCTTGTCAATGCAAGACTGTTCAAACCGCTGCAAGGCTTGGTATAGCCTGCGCTGCTCCCCAATATCAAAGGGCTTGAAGGCTCGGCAGGCTTCAAAGAAGATAACAGAGTTAATAGGAGGGAAGTGCGAGGAGCCAAGGCGCATATACAAGTCTGACTTGTTGCCCTTATCCATAGCAAGCAAGCGGTGCTTGCCCGTTGAGGAATAGAAGTAGAGCGCGGCCTCGTGGAAGGATGCTGGACCTAGCTTGTCTTTCCAAAAGAAGTACAAGTACTTCTCCTGCACGTAAAAGCCATCACGTTTAGACTGGACTCTGAGCATTTTGTACCTCTTTAGCCCGAGATTTTACCTCGGCAGCAATAGCGTTTTCCAGCACAGCCCTGAAAATAATCATTACCCTTGTACCCTTGCTAGGCACACTATCAAGGTTCTTCATCTCTGCTTCGCTCTCAAGCCAGCTAGGTACTGGTGTACCAATCATTCTCAAGTGGTAGAACAGGTTACGTGGGGTTTTCTTATTCCCCTCGTACATACCCATCCACATTATAAGGTCCCGTGGTAGGCCGTTCCAATGTTCTTCTTTATCCGCCTGAATCAAAACCTGCTCTAAGCTCGTCCTTACGTCTTGCTCGTACTGCGTCAAGGCTTGCGTCATAGTAACCCTCTTTCATACATTCGTCAATTACACACTTGCAGGTATCACGGTCAGGGCAGGACTTGAGTACAGTGCCCTTCATGCCGTGGGTAAGTCTCCGTCTGGGAGCCGGTGCCCACCCCTGCCACTGTGGGTCTTTGCCGTCCCAAATTCCGTAGGTAGCTGTACCGCCCTCGTTAAGTAGTTGCACTGTGACTTCTTTGGGGCAGGAGTTCATCTCCTGCCAGAAATAGTCAGTAGCCACAGCTACCCTAGAGTCTGTGTTTATTTTGTAGCCACCCAGTGGCTCAGACTTTGAGATAATCTTCAAAATCTTCCCGTCTTCATCCTGCCTTGTAACTGCAAGAATCTGCCCTTGCCTGTTCTTGGTTACTACTACTGTACCTTCTTCCATACTAACCTCCTAAAAGTCTCCAACGTGGTCTTGCCTTTGGCACCTCTTCCACCATAGAAAGAGTAACTACCTTTGGCTTCAAAGAGAACTGGAACTCTGGCATCTCAAGCGCTTCCCGGATAAGGTCGGGGACCATAACCCTAAGCTCCTGTGGCATCTTATCAAAGTGTACGCAATGTAAGGCACTTAACTGTAACCATGCTGGACCTTGCTGCACTTTTCCTAGTAACTCTGCTACTGTTCTTACAGCCGTAATGTCAAGGTAACCACGCTTGAACATATTATCCAAAGCAGTCTCTGCAATCATCATGTTAATGTCAGACATATCTGCTCCTTATTAAGGCTGAGTTATAGCTACTCAGCGCTTCCATCCCAGACTCGTAATACTTATAGTCGTGGTTAGTCAGTAGCTGAATCTCAAGTTCTCTTGCAAGAGAGGATGCAATTTCCGCAATAGCGGCTTGATCTTGCAACTTCCAGACTACTTCTTTTATCTCTTGCCAGTCTCTTTGAGAAACTCCACTTCTATCGGTCTCCCCGCCAAGTAGGCGCTTAAAGGCGTGGATAAACCCAGCCTCTGCGTATTGGTACGCCGCATATTCTTTATTATCCATCAAGTCCAGCAGCATGCCCGGAAACTCATCGTACAGCTCTGGGTAGTTTCTCTCGTGACGAATCCATGAGAGTGTCATCAGTAGCTTGTGACTGGCTACTGACATATCTATAGAGTCCTTGATTCGATCAAGTGCTTGTGAACAAGCAAGGTTCAAGTCCATCTAATTTCCTTTCTAAGTACTCGATATAATCGAGTAGTGCTTTAACTTTAACAGGGTTGAACTCAGCTATAAATGCCATGTCATCCGATGACATGCAGGCATCACGGCCTTGTGCTGGAGAAATAATCTTGCTGTGTATCGGTGCTTTCTTAGTTGAAACAAAGTCTACTCTTGTACCGGGAACCTTGCCGTGAATAGTCATGCGCGAGGGTAGCGCCATATATGGCTGGCAGTGATACCAAGGTCCCGTAGTAGCGTTGGAAATTATAGAACCTTGCTTAAGGTCTAGCAGCCCAACTGGGCGGTCGTAAAGGTCACTAGGCATCTTTGCTTTTCCTTAATTTATCCGCAGCACGTATGCCTGCAGTTGTATCAAGTGGGTCTTCCGTAGACTTTACCCTTGCTGGTTTAGCAGAACCAAATGCAGCTTTTAAGCGAGACTTTACTTTATCTCGCTCTATAGCAGCTATAATATCTGCTATAGAGCTTAAGCTGCCTCTCTTTTTACTTTGCACAGTTTCTGCTCCTTAATATAGACTCCACCGTGTTCGTACTTGCATAGCCTAGCTCTTTCCGACTCCTTATAAGCTAGAATACCGGCTCCTACGCAGTAACCTAGTGCTGCCAGCACCAGTAGTATCAGCCAGTGTAGTATTCGTTCTGTACTAAAATGCACCACTGATAGTCCCTGCTGGCACTCTGCGTACCTTTTTTGTGTGAAGTTCCGGGGCTGGAAGGCTGGTAAGCCCGTGGGGCGCGGTTTGGCGCGTCTCAATGCGCCAGTACTCGGAGTTCTTCCGCAAGGTCTTCATATCGCGTTTGCACTGCTCAAGGTCTGTGTAAACATCCACGATAGCACCTTCTCGTCGCAGGATATGAATCTCTACCTGCTGGGCGTATAGTACGTTAATGTTCATGCTTTAAATACCCGGATTGCGTTTACTACGATTGCAAACGTGTTGATAAATGCTAACAACAATAAGCCGGAAAGGATGTAACCATCTGACACTGGAAACTTAACGGCAGCAACTAGCAGGGTTAGCAGTGATACTATGCTAACTACAAGCAGCAGTACACTTCTCAGGTACTCGCTCATACTGGGTCCCTCATGAGTGCCATAAATAGTGGCACTTCCTCTGCCACCCCGAGTCGCTCAAACACGCCTTGAGCAGTAGCGATATGCGACTCGTACATCTTGAGTCCTTGTTCCTGCTGCTCCGACAACTGCTGTAACCCTGCATGCTCTTTCTGTAGGGTCGTATGCTTGTCGTATAGGTTTTTATAGTGCTGCTCAAGCTGCTCAAGGGCGGCAATAGCATCCCAAATGTTCTCGAATCTCATTTGATTCTCTCCATGTTCAAAATCTCTAAACCAGTGGAGCCCTCTGATATAGACTTGGAGTTGCCAGCAATTACTATTGAATTGACTGCACCATCTTTTCTATACACTATGCGCCACTGGGCCTCTACTTCAAGTATCTTTGGGTTAAAGATGCTGTTCATGCCTAGGTACTTGCATCGTTCCCGGATATAAGCGTCACTAAAGGCAGCGGCAACTGAGGTATCGAACTTGAAGGTGTCTTCTGGTGCATCAAGGCCGAGGGAAACGGCCATAGCCCTTGCTTTCTGCATTTCTCTATCTCCTTATCACACGCTGAGAGGCGTTCATTCCGAACCACCACTGATTGCACGTTGCTGACACCTGCTTCTGATTGCTCAGTATTACTTCCGACCATTCTGTATTCTCCACTGCGTCTTTATAGCCCTTGCTGTATGCATCTGCCACCAGCTTGTCGCTAACGGGCAGCATTGTGGCTGCACCGGATAAAAATGTAGCGGCCATGATGCCGCCGACTGCAAGCCACCCGACTGCTTTCTTGCGTTTGGCTTGTTGCGCTTTTGCAACAAACGGGTTATGGACTGGAAATCCCATTTTGTTCCTTTCAAGTTTTGTTGCCAATTAGGGCTAACCCTATACTAAGGTTACTGTCTTTGTCTCGACTGCAGCTGCAAGCTTGCCAATCGAGGGCATCATTCCGGCGTATGTGCTGATACGCACCTCTGTACTATCTCCCGTATAGGCAATAACTGCACTACCTATTGCTTCCGGGTATCTGAGGTATATCTCGCTAGTCTTCTTTATAAACTCTGGAAGGCTTGGCATATGCACTTTTGGGTATGAGTACATTACCTCTTCTTCTTCATCCCTGATGGGAACTGCATATAGCAATTTACCCTCAAGTCTGATTGTAAACAGTGTAATTTCTACGGTAATCATTTCTTAGCTCTCCTTAAAAAATCGGTTGCACTTGAGTAGGCTTTACTGCCTGCATGATGATCTAGTCGATCAAGTTCAGCTTGAAGGTCCTTGATCGTCTGTATCGCTTCATCCGGCAGCTTGCTACGATCAAGTAGCTGCTTTTGATACTTACGGGCGGTTTCTCTCCACTGATCTGCACGTACATTTGCGGAATTGAGCTTAGATTGAAGCTTCGACAGCTTCTTTTTATGCTCTTTCTCTACCGCAAGAGATAGGGTTTTAATTGCACTAACTACACCGCTATCCGGCATTTAAGTCTCCCGTAATACAGCTATAGGGCTATCAAGGTAAGCTAGCCACAACTGAAAGTAGAGAAATAACTCCTTGCTCCTTGGGTGTTTCCTATAGTGAGCAATGATGAAGTCGGCAAAGTTCTGCCGCTTGTCTGCTACAAGCATATCTCTGCAGTCCTTTGACATAGGACCTACCAACTTAAATACGTCTGCTACTGTGTTTACTTTATCCGTATCCGGCTTACATAGATAAGCATTAGCTCTGTCTCTGTATTCGCAGGCAAGGTCATAAGCCTCGGACGCTCCCACCTCCGGGCCTTCGTTGTTCTGCACCAATGGATGGATACAGAAGGCTTTCTTAGCTTTGCTACTTGCACCAATAGAATCTAGGATATTAAGCCCTTCTTCTATGTGGCGCATCAACTTAAAGCCGCTGCGCTTAGCTTCTCTGTCTCCATAGAAAGACTTTATTGCGTAGTACTCAAAAAACATGTTTACTCCTTTAGTTCCAGGTTTATAGGCCCTAGCTATAGGCCTATACAGTTAATTTTTAGGCTTATCAGCCACTAACCGTGCAAGTATGGGAGCCTGTAGTTCAGGGCTGCCAAACTGGCTAGGTTGTTTAATTTCTCTGGTTACCTTATCTATGTTTGTAAGGCTAGCTTGTACGGCTTTGCCTCCTGCTCTTGTAGGGCAGTTGATTAAGTGAAAAATAACAACATCACCCAAAGACCTACACCTGCATCTTGAGCATTCAACATACCTCATTGCGTATTCGGGATGACTTGGTGGTAAGTTCATGCTTTACCCCCAGCCCTGATGTACGACTCAACCAAACAGATTAGGGCATGGCCTGCCCCAGTCTGGTTGTGTATCTCCTGCTTTTGCTCGTCCGTCAACTCCTGCGCTAGCTGTGCCGGTGTGGTTTCCACATATTTTCTAGCTTCAAGCTCTGTAGTAATTAGGTGCTTAGCCGACTTTATCCACTCGTCTTCTGCCTGTGCTGATCTGACCGCCATTGCTGGCGATGACCTTAACCACTCATTCATATTTAGCTTGGCATTAGTCTCTTGGTTCATTGCTTCAAGCAGCTTTGTAAGGTGCAGTAATGCGGCAGGCTCTTGCGCTGGCTGTGATTCGTCGCCGTCCTTGCACCACCCTTTGGACCTTCTGGTTATGCCAATGTCTCTCAATTTCTGAGAGCGTGTCGGCTCCTGCGCTGGCTGCTCAGGCTTCGCAAGCTCTGCGCGGAGGGCTTCCGTTAGTAAGTCCAGCTTATTGGATGCGTAATCGTTCATAGAAACATCTCGCCAAAGAAATTCTGTGAACTCAAGCGCCTGCTGTAGTAGTGCTCTGGTCATGCTTTGCCCCCGATGCCGTGGGCTTGCTTGATTGGAAACTGGATTACTTGCCCGGCCTTTGCTGTGATATGTACGCGCTGCTCAATCGGCTTCGGTCTGAATTTCCGGTAGTTGGCGCAGTCGCAGGGCTTGTATTGGTAAGCGCAGTTGGCTTCAACGTCGCAGGTATCGCAGTTTCCGTTCATTTCAGATACTCCTTGTCATCATCGCATGGCGGCATCACCGGCTCACCCATAAACGTTGGTGATTCAATCTCATGAATCGCGTTCATTGCTGCCCGATAGTCGCTCAGCGTATTCATGGCTGTGTCGTACCACTTACTGCTAGTGCAATCGGAAAGCACACATTCAAGATCGAGTGCGAGTTTGTGGGCAAACGTATCCGCAACTTCGGACATGGCTTGTATTAGCGGCTCCTGCGCTGGCTTCGCAAGCTCTGCGCGGAGTGCTTCGTTCTCAGTGTGTAGGCGGCGCAGTTCGGCTGCGGCTTGTTCGGCATCGACTCGATAAATAGCTGTTTTTGCAGTTGAGCAAAGCTCGGCCAGCCTCAGTGCTTCGGGCTGTTGCGCCTGCTGTAGTAGTGCGCTGAGCATCACAATTCTCCACAGTTGTAATAGTTAGGGTCCCTCCATGTGCCAACGTCTGCCAGATCGCTTAAGTGCGATACCCTCTGAGCGTCTTTTACAGATTCTTTTTCCAGAGCATCAATTCTGGACTGTAAGCGGCGAACTACTGTTACGTGTGTTTTCTTGGCAAGCTCAAGTTCTGAGGAAAAGAGCTCCCGCTCACGCAGCACAGCGGCTGCTATCTGGTCAGGGGTGTAGTAATCATCACATGCCTTGGTGAATAGATACTCATGCCCATCATGAATACGCACATATTCCACCAGCTCCCCCGTGCCTTCCAGCAGCTTCGCCATCAGGCGCGCTTCTACTAAGGCGGTATAGCAGTCAAGTTGGTTTCCCCCATCTACGGAATCAAACCGTTCATACTGGTGAACTCCAGCTTCACGCGCAAGTTCAATGTTTGTTTTCACTTGTAGCTCCTACGCTCTCCACGAGCTTGTAACTTTTCTTTTCGCCGCTTATCTATAGTGGCATTGTGGGCTGCTATGTCAGGGTTCGTTGGCTTGTAGGTAACAACACCTACTGTGCGTAAGTCGCTACCGTACAACTCCGCAAAGCGTAGAGCCTTGCCCGTCCTCAATGGGTTAATACCCGCAATAGCCATCCGGTCTTCAAGAGCCTTATTGATTTCCACTAGGTCCTGTTCTGCCCTTCCTGTTTCTTCTATGTAAGAGAGGTAGCCGGAAGTAACTTCGTACCGTACTTCCTGTGGACTGTCTACAAGAGCAAACTGGTGCAAGAACTGCCATCCGGACTGCTTACGGCCAAGATAGATAAGTCGTTCTGGTTGATTCTTCCAGTTGTAGAAGCCGCCTACTACTAGGCCAAGGTTAGATGTTTCCATTTTTGCTTTCCAGTAGTTTCTCCATTACGGCCACTCGCTGCTTAATTTCAAATACAAAAGCAGAAGCGGATACAAGGTCCTCTGGCATTCTGTATGTAAGACTTCCTATCAAGTCTAGCTGCTCCTGTACCTTACGTAGCGGGTGGTCTGGCGGTAGTGGAACTTTATGTATGCTGTGTACCATGCTACACCTTTATAGGCTCAGCAGTCACTTCAAGTGCCAGTATGCTTTTAACAAATTCAGACTTCTCGTTGTACTGGCCTGTTACACCTACAGTGTAGTTAAGCATATCGTATGGGCTACGGTCTTCAAGATCGAACTCCACGGACACTTTCTGGTATCCTACTATCGGTAGGTAGATGGGCTTTTCGCCCTCTATGGAAATTTTCACTCGCATTTAGTACCTTTCTGTCTGTCGCGGCGCATAGTCTCTTGCCTAGCTTCTTCAAATAGTCTTACCATGAACTCGTCCCGGTATATCTCCTCACCACGGCGCCTAAACATCTCGTTCATGTCCGCAAGAACCCAATCTGGTACGTCTCTTAGTACATACCACCTGCCCCGCATTAAGTTCCACATAGGTTTAATTAGGTGGGCTATAAACCTAATAAGGCGTAGCATCACTCCTCCTTAGTATCAGGCTCAATCTTTACGATTGGAATGGTATTCATAGTTTATCCTTTTATGCACATTACTTGCTTGAGGGTGTGTACCACTTCTACCAAGTCCTTCTGGTTCTCCATCACTACATCTATGTCTTTGTAGGCACCCGGAATCTCGTCCAGTACGCCCTCGTCTTTGCGGCACTCCACGCCTTGCGTCTGCGAAACAAGGTCGGTCAGGCTAAACCGCTTTTTAGCCTCTGTGCGGCTCATTGAGCGGCCTGCTCCGTGGCTGCAAGAGCAGTAGCTCTCAGCGTGACCCTTGCCGCAAACGATGTAAGACTTCTGGCCCATGCTGCCGGGGATGATACCAAGCTCACCTTTGCCTGCACGGGTAGCGCCTTTTCGCGTAATCCATAGGTTCTGCCCAAAGTGGTTCTCCCTTTGGGCGTAGTTGTGGTGTACGTTAATGGCTTCCTCTGTAACCCTAAGGTCCGTGATTTGTTCTGTCAAAACCTTGAGGACGTTCTCAAGCATCACCTTGCGGTTGTTCTTAGCGTAGTGTTGTGCCCATAGCGTGGAACTGATATAGTCTTGAAACAGCTTGTCACCCTCTGGCAGAAAAGCAAGGTTGGGGTCTGGTAACTCAATGAAGTTACGGGCCATGTGTTCCTTGGCCTCGTTGATAAAGTAGGTCCCAATAGCGTTTCCGATACCACGAGAGCCGCTATGCAGCATAACCCATACATCTTGGTTCTCGTCCAAGCATATCTCAATGAAGTGGTTGCCACCGCCTAAGGTTCCAAGCTGGGCTATCGCCTTGGAGTAGAGTTTGTCTGTGCGAACTACTTCTGGCAGGTTCGCCATATCCCACGAGTTTTCCGCGAACTGCCTTGAGTTCTCTTGGTGTTGGTTAAACCCAACCGGTACTTCCTTAGAAATAGCATCAAAGATACTCTTCATAGAGTCTGGTAGTTGGCTAGCCTTGAGGTTGGTCTTGACAGCGCACATACCGCAGCCAATGTCAACACCTACTGCTGCCGGAATAATTGCTTTGTGTGTAGCGATAACGCTACCAATAGTAGACCCCACGCCTGCATGAACGTCTGGCATAAGAGCTATGCCGTTCTTTGCAATGAATGGAAGACGCGCAAGGTTCTTGGCTTGCTGCAGCGCAGTATCTTCAATGTCAGGCACCGTAGCACCGTTAAGTACTACATCTTCGTAGGATGCTCCGGGCATGTGTTTTTCTCCAACCCATGCCTTAATCGGCCTGCTACCCTGTTCTTGAATGACTATCATACTAAAACCTCATAGTATCTTGGAATGTACCGCCACACGAGCACTTGCTGCGTGTCAGATCTAATAACTCGCTAGGTGTTGGATTAAACAGCACACAATCACTACCGCACTTGGAGCATTTTGCGTAGACCCTTTTTTGAGCGCACTTACGTTGTGGTGCTGATTTTGTATTTTGTTTATACTTACTTGGCATACATACTACTCTTACAGCTTACGCGCCTGTTCTGGTTTAAGATTTCTTGCTGCTGCACCTACGATAACTAACTTGCGTAGGTACATAGCGCCTAATGTACAACCGTACTCTGCTGCACACTGCTCCCAAGTAGCTCCCGCTAGTACCTTGTCAATTATCTCCTTGTGTGGGTACTTCTGCGTCTGGTGCTTGTAGTCCATCTTGTACCCTGATCGAGTACCTGTTGAGGACTTCCGTTCTTTTGGCTTCTCCGGGAGGTACGTTCCCGCTATTCTCGGAAACACGGCTTGGTAGGACATTCAGTTCTTCCTCAAGTGCGTTTAATTGGTCATCAAGGGCGCATATTGACGCACTTGATTCAAAGTTTGTCTCTCTCAAAGCCTTAGCAAGTGCTCTTGCTTTAGCTTCAAGTGGGTGCTGTAGAAACTTGGTGATGGCAGCGCAGTCGTACTCTGACGCTACTGTAGTGACTGTGATATAGCCGATGCTCTCAATGTCTATAGAGAACTCAAGGCTCTTTACTGGTCTCTGGCCTAGGTTTAACGCTGATAGCAACTCAAGTAGTTGTGGGGAGCCCGGCGTGAGTATCCTTTTCATATCTCTCCTTAAAGTGGTGGTAGATAGCTAGCGCACCTGCAGGTACAGGAAACGCATGTACTAGAGGAAACGCACCCAGTAAGTGCCAAGTGTATGCGACCGCTGTTGCTAGCTATCTCGTAGGCACGCTAAGCTACTCAACCTACTTTCGCCTAACGCGCCTACGGTATAGCTGGCGTACCGGGAAGGAATCGAACCCTCAACCTTTGGCTTTGGAGGCCACTGCTCTGCCAGTTGAGCTACCGATACGTAGTGGTATTACTTGCTCACTGCGGGGTGACCCTCTACTTGACCCGCAAACCGCCATTTTCCTTACCACTATATAAAGACAGCAGGGAGCTTGCTACCGACTTACCAAGTACAGGCCCCGTTGTTAAGGGAGCCTTCCACAACCCATAGGGTAGGGGTAGCGTTCTTGGTGTCATCACATTACTATGCTGTCAGGTCGGGGCGCTGTACTTTAGCTGCCTACTCTTTGTTTGTGGGCCAACGCCCCGACCTGACAGGAATTGAAATTCTACACGCAAAAACGGGGACCGAAGCCCCCGTTTTCTTAGGAAAAACCCTTAGCAGGGTTTAGGCAGCGGCTTCCGGCGTTGCCAGTTTCCACACACCCACACAGTCCTGACCTTCTGCGTTCTTGAAGGTACGCACCGTGAACTTGTCCTTGCTACCGCTACGCTTGCGGTAGGCCACAACGGCGCTTGACAGTCGTGCATGTGCCTTGCCAGCGTTGACGACACCCATTTCTGCGATGCAGTCTTCGGTGCCAGCGCGCAGGCCAGCGAAGTCATAGGACGAGCCTTTGGAAGCGAAACGCTTCAAAGCGGGGATTGCGATAGAGGTTTGAATTGCAGCCATGATAATGGTTCCTTGGTTGGGTTTTGTTTTGCAGCACTGTGCTGCTGGGATTGAATTCTACACACATTTTTAGGCTGTGTGTGTCACCTTTGAAAAAATTTTCATTTATTTCATAACGTCTCTCCTGTGTTGTATCTACACAACACTCAACTGTTCAGTTTGTCAGACTCCCACTTGAGGATGGTATCACCAAGCCGGGCAATACGTGCTTCGTTGTATTGCACTGACGCTTGTGCCATCTCAAGTGTGGACTGGCTTGTAAGAAGTTCCCGCTTAGCGGCTTCAAGCTCGTGCTTGGCCAACTTGAGTGGGTCTTGGGTGAAAGAGGTGAACATGGTTTACTTTCCGAAAAGTGAATTGAGATACGTGTGCATCTCACGCGCTTCTGAGACGGTCATACCGTCTACAATTTCCTGTACGGAAATTTTCCGTGTGCAGGCGTCATGGTCCGCTGGCGGGTGCTCCGCACCAGCCGCAGTAGCTGGTGCCTGCCCAATAGGTGGGGTCCTTGGAGAAGATACCGTTGGACGCCACTTCTTTGGCGTAGCGTCCTTAGTCTTAGGCAATACCGTATAGGTGTCACCTACTGCCTTGTAAATCCACACCTTGATGTTGCGGCGCATGCTCCGAGTCTGCTCCCTTACCAACATTCCCCGAGAGGTCATGTCCGCCAGTGCTGACGCTACCGACTGCTCCGACTCCTGCAGTGCTTTCGAGATTGACGTTGAGTTGTGGTCCGGGTGGTCCTTCAACCACAGCCACACCCGCTCCTTCAACGGCTTTGGCTTGATTCCTGCTGCGATCAGGGCTTGTGCTACTGCTGTGTTCATTTCTTTTTCCTTTCAAGTGGGTATCTTTGATTTGAATCTCTGCGATCTTTGCACCATGATAGTACACAGACCACTTCCTACGACCTGATGTGGCGTACCCTTTAGCGCCGCATGCAAGCAAGGTCCTTAGAGTCACGCCTATATCCTGTATTTCAAGGGTATTCTTATCGGTATTGACGATGACTGCCATGGTTTATGTCCCAAGCAGGCGCAAATACACCTGCTTTTCTGCCTCAAGGGCAGCAACCCGGCCCATGAGTACTGTGAGTGCAGCCGCTGCCATGACAGGCTCAGCATCTACGAAACCCTGCACATCCTCTTGATTGCCGTCAAACAACTCACCAACATACTTTGGCAACGAGTCGCAAAAGGAAGGCAGAGACACCTTGATCGGCTTTGCAGCCTGCTGTGGTGTCTTGAATGGTGAACGTGGTGGCTCGTAGTCCTCGAAGTCGTTGGAGCCAAGGCCACCAAAGCCGGGAAAGCCGTAGCTTTCGTAAGATGGTGCTTTGTACTTTGGAGCCTTTGGCTTCGTGTACAGCGCTTCTGGCTTACGAACAGTAGGCATCTCGTCCCAAGGAACGGTCTTGCATACCGATACAAGGTTTTCAAGGTGGGTAACGTCCAGAATTTCTTGAGGTCCATGCTCAAAGTCGTAGCCCACAGCTACGTTGAAGCACTCAGGAATGGTGTCAGCGTAGATTTTGGTGTCTGTGAAGCTACCCCTATCAGACGGCTTGTACGCAAGTCCTGCGTCATTGAGCTTGCTGCACAGCCACATACTCGCCGTATCCGAGGCGCAGCGCATGCCGCCTTGAGTGTGGATGACCTCGGCCCCGCCACGGCGATCAAAGGCCACGGCGCGGTCGTAGCCATCGAGCATGGCTTGGTGGTCCTTGCGGACGGCGCGGCTACCCTTGCCGCCGCGTTCTTCGCCAGTGTGGAAGATGTAGCCACCGGGCACCTTGGCTTCGATCAGGTTGAGAAGCATGTAGATGCCAGCACCATTATCGGCACCGAGACAGCCCGATGACTTGAGGTTAGACAGGAAGATATGCCCCTTAACAGAGTCGTAGCTCAACTCTTGAGCGCCCGGTGCATTAGATTCTTGCACACCATGCACGGTATCAACGTGGCATGAGAATAGTGTCTTGCCTTTGCCGATTTGGACGTATAGGCAACCCAATGCAAGTGCAGTAGGCTCCTTGCCGGTCATTTGCTTGAGGTGCTGGAACAGCCAGATACGGAACTGCCTTTCACCTTCACTGCCATCGGCGCGGCGAGTGCGGAGAATGGATACGAGGAGGGTGTTAGGGTCTGTTGGTGGCTTTGACAGCAGTTCTGGCATGACAATGCCTTTGGCAAGGGTCAGCTTGCCCTGTTTGCCGGGTTTTGTGGGTGTAGTGGCTGCAGCAGCCTCAACTGCGGCTTTTGCTTCGGATTCGGGGGTTGTTGCGAGTTCGGACATGATGTTTCCTTAATTAAACAGTTTCGATAACAGGTTCTGGCAAAATTGCCGATACAGGTTGCGGTGCAAGGTAGTGGGGTGCTTCTACGGCCTTAGCGTCAGCAGCAAGGTACTCACATAGCTGCTTGGCTCTAGTGAGAGCTGAGTGGGTACGGAATTCGCTGTCATTAAACCTAGTGTTGTACAGTGCCCGATCTGCTACCGTGTAGCAGTCCTGTAGACTCAGCGGTGCAAGTGTCTCACTGTTGACGTAGCGAACTGGCCCGTTGTAGATCATACCGCGGTAGTATCTGAGGTACGCCTTGATATCAGCAATGGTATCCCCAGTCTCCGCTTCCTTGTAAAGTTTCTGCTTGAGGAACTCGCGAAGCCCTGCCTTGGTATTCTTCTCAAAGTAGTAAAGTTCGTCAAAGATGTAGGCGCTGTCAATGTTACGCTCAAAGCAGCACTTTCCGTCCCATGTAATTTGTACGTCGTGGATGACAGGGTGTACCTTCTTCTTTGTAGGCGTCAGGTAGAACTTTGCATTAGGCTCTGCAAATACTAGCTTACTCCTGAATGCAAACAACTTCACATGCTGCTTGGTAAGCTCAGACGCATGAATGCTAGCCCTGCTACCGTCTTCCTTCAACAAAATGTACGTATCTGCCTTCTTGACGCGCTTCCCACTTGCTGTTGTAAGCACGTTGTACAGGCTTATAAGCCCCTGCTCGTTAGGGTACAACTCTGCATCAAGCCGCACCAAGCTGTACTGCTCAAGGTTCTTTTCGGTGTTGTAGTACTTGTTTCCTGCGTAGTCCACAAGTTCATTGCCGTCCATGCAGTAGGCCGTAGTACCGTAAGCCGAGCATAAAGGGTAAATAGTCATGTCTGACGCAGTGCTGACATGCTCTATCGTGTCATTACGAACTACAGCGTAGTTACTAAACTGCACTGTCTCTGTCAGCAGGTTATACGTCTGACCAGTGAGGCCATCGGTGACGATAAAGTCGCTTGAGTTGACCACCGAAGGCTTGACTTTACCTGCCGTAGTACTTCCTGCGGCTGGGTAGTTGCGAAACCTTGTGTAGTACGCATTTACCTGCTCCTTTGTAAGAACGACCAGCTTGTCATCGAGCATGGCAACACTTGCGTTTTCCCTGTTTCCGGCTGCGTTTCTGCCATCAAGGTAGGACATAAGGTACTCACTGCCGATTGGGATGGCTTTCAATTCAATACCCTGCCAGTCCCCTAAGCTGTAGCCGTTTCGGTGGAGTCGTTTGGTAAGCAGTGCGTCACCGTAAACACGGATATACTGCTTCTTGTCTTCTCGTACCAATGACCTAGCATTGATCTTGCCTTCTTTGTCGTACAGAACAGCCATACGAATGTTAGGCATAGAATATACCAGCGCCGGCGCCAACCCGCCGGTACTTCTCATTATTACCTCGCGACTGCTGTAGCTGGTTGACATGCAGGACCCTACGCTATCAGGCCCATAGCCGATGTTGGCAATATCGTCGCCGTCAAGCCAAAAGATTTCGTCTGACAGCTCCGATTTGTGGGTCGATACGAAGTCGTTTACCGCCTCGTCCTTGATGGATGGGTAGTACTTGGTAATGAGCTTGCCAAGTGTAGTACGTAGTTGCCTGTCCTGCTCCCCCGCTTGGTTATCCGGCGTATAGGCCACCATTTCCGGGTCTTCCTTGGAAACGTGAGCGTATATACCCAGTTGCTTATTCAGCGACTCAAGCACAGATGTTTGGTAGTAAACGTTCATGTTCAGCCGTACCTGCTCACGGTAAGCCCACCACTTCTTTGGTGAGTTACCGATCTGCCCGTTCCTTGGTGGAATCAGAACAAGGTCTGGTATCTGGTGCTTTTGTATGTGAAGCGCTTCTGCAAGCGCCTCAACAGAGGTGATTTTGTCACCAAGTTTCTCGTACATGATGTACATCCTTTCAAGTTATGCAGCAGTTGCTGCGGATTTTTCAAGCTCTTCTTCTGCCAGCTTGAAGACGAAATAGTTGGTGTCTAGCGTCCGCTTCCACGTTTCTGCTGAAGACTTGAGCGTATCAACGATAAATTGTAGGTCGCTATCTACGTTAAACCAATCTCTCACGTAGCCCAGCACGGAGCCATAACCCTCGGCACGACTCCGTACATAGGCCATCTTAGCGATTTCAATAGCCTTTGCCTTGTCCCCACTCTTGTGCAAGCAGCTATGCCCCCGGAAGTTGTAAAGGTGCCAGTCATCACACTCAAAGCCCATCAGGCCGTCTGTACGTGGCGAAAGACGTTGATATGTCTGTGAGTACAAAACACCCTCGTATGTCTGTACGTCCTCTGGGTAGGTGTACAAAGCAAACCCGTTATACTCGTTCGTCATCTTAACGAACCCGTCAAAGTTAGAGTCTTTGTGTACGAAGACTGTACTGGAGTCGCTGCTGCGATACAACTTCACAGCGTCCACACTCTTTATGTAAGTAAGACTCTCTGTGCGAACAGCTTCACCCAAGGATACCCACTCTGTAGAGTTGGGGTAGAAGGTAGAGTCAAGCTTAACGTAGTCGTAGTACGCACGATTCTCTGGCGTATCGAGCTTGCATACGTCAAACAGGTCAGCCTTGCCGACCAGATAGATTGAGTTTCCAAGGTAGTTGACCTTTGGTACGCCAAAGTCAACCAGCGCCCTACCTACGCTCAGGGTTGTCTTTCCATGTACTGTTTTACCGTCCACAACTGAAATAGTAGGCCATACCCTATCACCTGTCTCGAAGATATCTACCACCTCTCCTGTGATTGCGTCCTTAAACACAAATTCATCCATAGAAATGGGGTCAAGGTCCAGTGTTCCTGCCGTCTCGGTCGCAGTACGGTAGCGAAAATTTGCATTATCAAGTGCGTCCTTTTGCTCCCCTGTCAGAACGCATAGGTCTTCACCGATAACGGCCACCGAGCTTGTGTAGCTGGAGCCGGATTCTCCATCGCCGTCGATGTAAGGCACGATGTACTTACCTTCCCCGGCTTTGATAGCCTTGAGCCTCATGCCGATGAAGTTGCCCACCTCGTAGCCAGCTTCCGTAAGCAAGTTAATAAGTGGTCCGCTGCCATACATGCGAATGTACTGCTTGGTGTCTTCACGTACAAGTGTACGCTGCTGAATGGTGCCGTCCTTGCGACGTACAATGGCCATACGAATACCGGGCACTTCGTACACCCTTGTTGGGCGAATGCCACCCGTGTTACTCATCATGTTGGAGAAGTAACGGTACTGCTCGTTCATACAGGAGTGCGGTGAGTCTTTTCCGTACCCAATGTCAGTAATGTCCGTGCCGTCGAGGTACTCAAGCTTTGCACAGGCCTCAGACTGGTGGGCTTCGACAAATTCACGGATAACGTCGTCCGTGTAGGAAGCCGCATACTTGCTGAGATACTTGCCCAATGTAGAGACAATTTGAATGTCTTTCTCACCGGTCTGTGCGTCCGGTGTATAGGCAATCATAGCCGGGTCGCGGCTAGATACGTGAATGTAGTGCGGCAGGCGGGTGTTGAGCCGATTCAGTTGGCTTGTTGTTTTGTATTGGCCTGTCTGAATACGGGCATTTTCACGGTGCGCCCACCATGCGAACCTGTCTTCTTCAAGAATGGCGTACTGGTGGTAGTGGTGGGCCATGTTCAGGCTTTCCCATTGATCTTTGCTTGTGATTTTGTCGCTCAGTTTCATGTCACTACTCCTATAATAAGTTGAGAGGTAGTCGATGTGACTACCTCCCGCTTGGTGCTACTTACTTAGCAGCCTTCGTTGCCTTCTTGGCAGGAGCCACCTTCACCACCAACTTCTTGGCTGGTGCCTTGGCCGGTGCAGCCTTGGCCGGTGCAGCCTTGGCTGCTACCTTCTTGGTAGGCACAGCTTTCTTGGCTGCAGGCTTGGCAGCAACCTTGGCAGGTGCCTTCTTGGCGGCTACCTTCTTAGCCGGAGTTGCCGCCTTTTTCGCCGCAGTTGCAGGCTTTTTGGCCGCAGTTGCCGCCTTTTTGGCAGGCGCTTTCTTGGCAGCAACCTTGGCAGCAGGCTTGGCCGGTGCCTTCTTGGCAGGCACGGGGGCCGGTGCAGGAGCCGGTGCAGGAGCCGGTGCAGGCACTGGTGCTGGAGCCGGTGCAGGAGCCGGTGCCGCCGTGATAGTAGGCTCTGGCAAGTTGTTCGTCAACGGTTGGTCCGTGCGCTTGTTCCGCAACACGAGGTAGCGTGGGTTGTCAGGATTTTCCACTGCCACACGAAAGCGTGTAGACCGAGCGATGCCGTGGGCTGCGCGAATCTGAGCGAAGATGCGCTTCTTCTCAGTCGCACGGCCCGAAGAAGACAGGGTACGAGCAGCCAAGAGTGCTTGGGCTTGGGCGACGGTGATTTTGATGATTGCCATGATAGTCCTTTTAAGTTGTGGACAAAGAAAAGGCCGCTGTACATGGCTTGTATAGCGGCCCGGTGTCGAAGGTTGATTAAAGCTCAACCTACAAGGCTTTTTGCATGATGCCAAGCATTTAGCACGGCATCTTTATCTGGTGGCATACCCCACATATCGGTGTATGCCCGCACAAGCTGGCCAAATACTGCCAGTAATTGCGCCGGATTCTTCCTTGGTGTGGGGTGCCGGTTCATTTCACACTGCTAGGCAGCAAGGCCAAGGCTTCGGCAGGCAAGGTGGCCAGCATCTGCTCGCGGAACGAGGCTTGGGCACGCAGCCGGTAGGCGTCCGCAAGGACTTTCTCGATCTGCTCGTTTTCTTCCAGCAGCCGATTGTAGGGTCCCATGTCAACCTTGGCGACCACGTAGGCATAGGTGATGCTTGCATTGGGCTGAATCTCAAGGCGCTCATGTACCGCCTTGACTTTGCCCAAGGTCAGGCCCCGGATGCTCTTGACGACGATCATGTCATCGGGCTCCAAGTCGAATGTCGTGACATACGTATATGTCTTTTCGGAGCTGTCGTGTTCGACTTCAACCGTTTTGGTGTCGTTGCGAACAAGCGCAACTGCGTTCTTTTCACTCATATCACTTTCTCCTTCATCTTGCTCGATAGAGTCGAGCGGCTCTTGAGCCAACTCATTTGGCTCATAACCGTGTGCCAGCAGCATCTTTGCAATGGCGTGGTCGATTGTGACTCTTCCGCCCTCACGCTCACTGAATGCCCTGTGGTAGGCTACTATGGCAGCTATATCTTTCAGTGGTACTGGCTGTGATGTTTGGTAAGCTTTATCGAAAGCAATCCAGCTATCAATGTTATTGTCTCCAAAGTTCAATGCCTTGTAGGAGAACAGGGCTCGTACTGCGTTATGCTGGTCATCGGACAGCCATACCTTCAGCATGTTCCTGGTGGCAGCTATAAGGTCTTGGTAAGACCCTCCATTATGGTGGAAGGCTCTACCCCTTCTTTCAGCGCAGCCTCTTAGGCGCTTATACAGCTCTTTGTCGCTCATTTGGCTCTCCTTACATATTTAACGTAGCATCGCATCATGGCTTCCATATGTGATGCTCCGTCGCTTGGAGCATACCCTATCGTGCCGTCTTCCGTCCACTTGGCGGCAGTGTAGTGTAAGCCTTGCACCTTGTTCTTGTGCGGCTTGCTACAGATGTTAAGCTGCATAAACAGGCGTAAGCACTCGTCAAACAGGTCTTCTGGTTGTGGCCTACCTTCAAGGGCCATACATCGGCGCACTTCGGCGCAAAGTTCTTGGTGGGTCATAGCGTGTACTCCAAATTGAAGTAGTGGGCAATGTTTGCCATACGAATTTCCCACTCTTCCATTGACTGGCGAAGGTCCATGTCGTGAGCAGACTGCAGCATGCTCAGCAGGTGGTGAACCATGCTGTCCATAGCGAAGGGCAGGCAGGCTTGTACCTTGTCATTCGATGTGCCAAGTGTTTCAATTTCCGGGTCGTACTTATCATCCGGTATGAGCATACCTACAGCGCACTTGCACCCATCAGGTCCCCGGTAGCGGCACCCTTTACCGGGTTCCACTGAAGCTACTCCCTGCTTACGCAAGCCGAATAGCACGGTGTTGTAAATTTCTTGATGTGTCATGGTTGCACCTCGTATTCTTCAATCGAAAGGTTCCCAGTAGCAGTCTTGCTTTCTACTTTCAAGAAAGCTTCTGCTCCAGCCTCTGTGATGTGTACAGCTACTGGCCTGTCATCCATACAAACGACCCATACTTTCATTTCTTTCTCCTTGAATAACTGCCTAAGCTCGTGTTTCCAGCCTAGGCGGGACATAAACCAATTAGCAAGGCGTCTGTCATCGTCCTGTAGTAGGCCCGGTGGCCAGCCTGTCTTACGGGACATAGCCCATGATGATGCCGATAGGCACCGCTGGGATGCCGATGACGCGCAAGACAGTCTTGCCTGATAGTGGGCCGTCCCAAGCGTCTGTAAGTGATATGATGTTAGCGATGTAGCCGTAGCACAGCGCAAGTGTCAGGGCAAGGCCTGCAACTGTTTTCATACTAAAGCCTCCCGTACTGCCCTGCAGAGGGCCTTGTCTCTCTTCTCTCGCAGTAGTCCACGCTTTTTATCGAAAGCGAGGAGCATTTTCTCTCTTTTAGAGTGTAAGATGTCGAACTGCTTGTCAAATTTGGTCTTAGCGCTGCAGTAGGCGTCTTCCACTTTTTTCTTACCTTCCTCGTTCCCTACCACCAACTTCATCACGGATAGCATATCTTCAGTTCCGTTAGAGGTAAGTATTGTCCTCAAGTCCAGCGGTTCATCGTCTGCTTCCGCTTTTCCTAGGTAGGCTAGCAGTTTTTGAAAGGCTTCAGTTCCCGGATTCGTCGCCTTGATAGTATTTAGTGTGGTTTTCATTCGATCTTCCTTCCATGTACCCTGTTAATCCAGAACATGCGCTCTTTCAGCTCGGTAGCCCGGCTCATAGCGTATAGATGAACCCAGCCCTTAGTTGAGTGCAGCTCGTCCAGCAAAAACTGCTCTTCAAGTAGGCAGTCTGTATAGTCCTGCATGTCCCATGGGTAGCGTATCTCTCGATTCTCCCACTGGGCAATAGCTTTTTGCACTTTTGCAAGTGCTGTAACCAGCTCGTGTGTGTTCATTTGACTCTCCCGTGCAGTTTGTCAAGCCAGTATTGGCGCTCATGCTTTGAGGTATGAGTGCCTATCGCCCTGTTCAGGTAGAAAGCATGCAGCCAACTTTTGCTAGTCGATAACTCATCCAGCAAGAACTGCTCTTCAAGCAGTTGCTTTGTGTAGTACTTCATGTAGTACGGGTCATTTATCTCGGCTGACTCGCAGGTTCTGATGGCTTGCTGTACGTTTGCAAGCCTTGAAATAAGCTCGTGTGTGTTCATGCAGTCCTCCGCATCCAGTTTTGCAGACTCTGCACACGTTTCTGTGCTTCTTCTTCTGTGTCGAAGACTGTGCCAAGCTCAAAGGCTTTGGGCATAATGTACATGCCGAGTACTTGGGCTACGTCATGCAGATTACTTACCCAGTAAATTTTTTCTGGGTCGATACTGCGCCTGAGCCGGTAATCTACACCCTCAAGCATCACATCTTTACGTAGGCGCTCCATCCAAGGCCCTGTACTGTGCTTGTACTCAAGTACTGGCTCTTTGCCGTCGATCAGCAAGGTCATGTACTCTTTCCACAGATCTATGTGGCGGTTGTGGGGCCTTGGAACCTGCTCATTAAGCCAGCACTGCGTGTCTTTCTTGGTGTCGAACTTGCCGTCGCTTTTTCGTACAGGCGTAAATGTGGTCCTGTCGATAGACCATCGTGCAGGTACTACTCTGTAAGACCCCAGGACATTCCATGTCGGAATAGTGCAGTCTTTCCAAACCCCGTTGGCGTGTCCCTGTACCATCACATCTCTGCCGTCGTGGATAGCAGCATGCATAGCTTGCAGCCATGTCTTTCCAAGGTGTGGGTCGTGGCCAAGGTGGCCAGCCTTCTCCGCCTTATGGGCTTCCGCTTCTTGGCGGGTGCTGAACTTGGCTTCTGGATGCAGGTACAGGCTGTCCCACAGCTTTATGCCAAAGGCGTTATCGAAGTAGTATTTCTTTGCAGGGCTATACCTGCAAATGACGTACTTTTCTGCTGTCCAGTCCGGTGGGCCACTGAGCCAAGTCACGCTTGTATGCAAGCGGATTTTCTCTCCGCTAATGTATCGCTGCATAGCCTCTCTCCAAACCGCTACGTGCTGTGTGCCGGCAGGGAACTTGCCAAGCACTGAGACAGCGCTATTTACTGCGTGCTGCGCCTCTTCGGCAGTGGCGTAGTTTCCCGGCAAGGAGTCCGCCTTATATGACTGCACGGCAAAGTCCACCTTGCTGATGTAGAAGGCCTGCTTTTCTACGCTGTAAGCCGTAGAGTCCCCTCCCCAAGTCGGTTTATCAAGGCGCTTGCCGTAGTACGTGATGTACACGTTTTCGTCGCTCATTGCGCGGCGCATGGCACTTTTCCACAAGTCGTATGGGCCTTGGGGTGGGCACCTGCCAAGGTGGCGCGTCTTGTCCAGCAAGAACTGCACGGCTTCGTCCTCGGTCTTGAATGGCCCCCAAGTGCCTACGTTTTCGGTGACGTGGAAGCTGGAGTCGATAAACCAGCCCTTGCAAGGGTACTTCAAGGTGTAATCTTTTCCGGGGTTCCACGCCGGATTCTCGCACTTTGAGCCGCAGCAGTACACTGTAACGTCCTTGTCCTGTGCCAAGGCTTGAATGTATTCCTTCCACACGCTGTAGTGTGGGTGGTTGGGTGCAAGTCGCATGATGTTAGCTCCAGAGTTGGATGATGCAGTAGAGGGAAAAGATAGCCGTAGTTGCTACGACTACGGTGGCAGTGGCAAGTCGTATTGCCAGCTTGTAGTCTTTGTCTGTCAGGGACTCAAGCATTATGTAGATGCTTAAGCAGCACAGCCATACGAAAAAGACGGTGGCGGCGATTTTCATTTCAGTTCCTGTGCAAAGGCGTGGGCAAGTGGCAGGCAAGCCTCGTGCTGGGCCTTGGTGGCGCGTTCGGTGACTCGGACATACTCATGTGCCAAGACGCGGCTTGGCGAGCCGTAGGCGCTGACGTTGAATGCGCCCTCTTGAGTGATGAGCTTGGCGATTGTGGTCAGGGCCTTGCTACTTCGCTTGCAGGTCACTACCTGCAGTAGTTTGTTGTCTTTCACCGGTATGCAAGTTTCTTCATACCATCCAAGGTGTGGGTGTTTCATAGCTGCTCCTTAAAATGGGGTATCGTCGTCGTCATCAAAGCTCCAAGTGGGCATCCTTGAGGATACTACTGGCGCTTCTTCTCTTGGCAAGGTCTTGTAGTGGACCCTCAAGCCTTCCTCTGTGGCTACGGAGAAGAGTTTGGAGGTCTTGGGGTCGTAATTTGCTTCTTCCACCCAGTCGGTGATGTACTTGGGAGGGAAGCGGTTTTGTGGGGCTTGAGCCGTGAACCAAATATAGTCCGTTGGGTCTTCAAGAAGGAATGACGGCCATGAGAGTTCTTCTTTTGGTGCCTCTGGCTCTTTGAGTACGGGTATGGGCAGCACTTCGAGTTCTTTGATGCCCGTGTCGGGTTCGGCTATGAGGACGGGGTTCCTTCTTGGCCTTCCCGGCTTTTTTATTGGTGGCGCTTCAAGTATCTCCCTCAAGTTGCCTATTTTTCTCAGCAGGTCTCCCACAATCTCGTAGACTGTGATGTTCTCGTAGCCTATGTCTTTCAGGGCTGTGGTCTTTTGCAGCAAGCGCTGCAAGCGGTTTTCAAGGCTTACCCTGTAGTCAAGCTTGAAGGAGTGCAAGCGGCTTTGCGGTAGGGCAAGGACTATGGTTGTGGTTGCCTTTGGCTCGGCGGCTTGCTTTCTGCATATGCAGATGCTCTTTCTCCGCAAAAGCTCATACAAGCTCAATTTTAGTTGTGATTTGCAGAACTCACACTCAAGGCGCAGCACTCTGCACCCTGATATGTCTTTCTGTGGCAGCTTCTCCCTGATGTGGTAGTTTTTAACTATTGTACCTACCGTAGCGACTTGTCGGTTATACAAGCGGGCTTTTTCCATAATTATTTCCTACTTGGAGCTATTAAAGTTCTGAACTCTGGATAGAGCAGTCAAGATTTCTGGATATATTTACGGGGACGGGTTTGAGGGTACAAAATTAAAAAAATTTTGGACTCAAAAAAAAAGCTGCTACGACCGCCCGTAAAAATAACTAGAATCTCAGAACGAATTATACAGAAATATTCTGTTATTTTTATTATGTATTCTTCTAGTTCTTTTTCTGGAAGGGGGAAAGACCGCAAAACACTTGGTAGGCGGCTTGTTGTGGCCTGCTTGGGATAGGACGCACAAGTAGAGGGTATGCCTTTGGCTAGCACTTGTAGGCGCTAGTCTTTCCGCAAATACCAGAGAATTTAATGCGCTTTACAGAGTTTCTTTTCCTGCTCGGCCAGCATATGCTTGGCGGTGCCTTCTGCATCTTGCCAGTCATCGGTGAAGTAGTCGGCTGCAGGGTTACCAGTCAACCTGCATACGAATTCGCCATCATCTTTGTAGATTTTGACTTCGGCTTTATCGTTGGAGAAAGTGCGAATGAGGCGCATGGTTAGTCCTTGAAAATGTCAACAAGCCTGAACAAAGCCCGCATATTGGGCTGCTTGTTAGGCATAGACCGCAGCTTCTCTGCTTTCTTAATGAGACGCTTGCTCGCATTGCAGCACCTTGACACGTTGGTCTTGATGTTTACTGCTACAGATCGCATCATATAGCGTTCTTCGTTACGGTTGGACATAGAAATTTCTCCTGAAATTACAACTATTAAAATTGGGACTTTTGTAAAGTACACGTAAAAGTATGCACGGGAAGGGTGATATGGCACGAAAATTGCATATTGCAAATTTTGTCTGGAACTATGTGAGTAGGCACTCACTTCAGTTTTGGCCGTGCAGAATCCGCAAATTTGGATAATCAGTGTACTGACGGTATTACGTGCGCGGCAGAATGTACGAACTGGTTAGTTTTCGTTTGAGACCTTGAGGGACCCAAACGAAAGCGGGCTTGCCGTCGCGTAAATCGGCAAGCCCTGTATTCTGGTTGTGTGTTTTCAGCTAGCAGACACCGAAAATCTGTGCTGATGTAGTGCTATGGAAGGCGCATAGCGATAGCGTCTTCCATACAGGACGCAATGTATGCGTTGTGTCTAGGCTAAGCAGCCACAGCAGTAGCAGCATAGCTGTCTGGCACTGCAGTGCCGATGTGGAACTGGCCGTTTGTAACTCCAACGTCTTTGTAGTAGACGGTCTTACAGTTGCGCCATATCGTTTTTACGCTATCAACGATATTCTGGGCCCTGTCAAGCCTTGAGGACTTGATCTGCACTTTTCTCTCTACCCGCAAAGAGATAGAGTTGAAGTGGATGCGGTAAGTACCACTTGGCACAAGCATGTTGCCGTAGTTATCCTCTTTGAAGCCCATCTCTTTGAGCTTGGCACGGATTTCAAATGGTTTCATGGCTTAGTCTCCGATAGTTCCAAAGCAGCAGCAAAAGACTGCCACCACCAGCAAAATACTTGACTCACCCAACGTCATCACGTTGAATAACTGGCCGAGCGAAGCCATAGGAATGGCTACGACCCCGATAACAGACATGAAAACTCTCATGATACACCTCTCAAGTTAGGGACAATCCCCGCAATAGGGCATACGCCCTATTACTGGCCCTGTCAGTCCTCCAAACACTGCAAGAACAACGAAAGCTGACGGATTTGCGTAGTATCCGCAACGATACCGCAAGCCAGCGCAATAATCAGGCTCAGGTTGTTGTAGTTGAACGTGTTCAACTTGGCACACTCAAGCAGGTGCTGGTCCTTGATAGCCTTGATAATGTCTTGGTGTTTCATAACATTTCCTTTCAAGTTAGGGCGACAATACCCGCAACATAGCAGCGCGCTGCTATGTAACTGGCGCTATCAGGGAATGCAGCGGAACTCCTTGCCTTCGTGCAGGTACTGCTCAATGGCAGGGTACAGCATGGAGGTATTGTCATCTTCGCCATACAGCCACAAGCTGTAGACGGCTTTGAACCATTTAAGCGGAATGGTTTTCCACTGTGAAACCTTGTCTATAGGTTCAGGGTCTACGGGGTCACCTGCCGAAGTAACCCTGAATGATGCGTAACTGGCCGCAATGTATGCTTCTACCGTCATGTCCGCAATAGTCGAGGTTGTGTAAACCTCATGGAATACACATACACCGATAGTGTTAACAAACTCCACAATTTGTTCGAGGCTGTAGCCGCCTAAGCCACCGTCTTCTGCATAGACGGTATCAGTCTTGCTACCTACCGTGAACTTGTAAGTAGCACGGTTAGCGTAGAAACACCGGTCCATAGCGTATTTCAGCGATGGATACTTCTGCATATTTTCTGCAGAGAGTTCGATTGTGGTGTATTTCTGCAGTACGGATTCAACAGCCATTATTGGCTCCTATTAATAGCACGTTAAAGGGAACGTGCAAGACCCTACTAATTTAGCGCGCAGTAGAGCAGCCCGTCACCGGACTGATACCATGAAAGCAGCTCGAAAGCTGCGTTAAAGTCGGCTCTGTTAGGAGCCACCCGCAAGGAACGGGCAATGTCTGCCCGTATACCAACATAAAAGCACTCCGTCTGGAGTGCTGAGCCATTCCAAACGGCAATGATGGAATGAGCAATACTTGACACTGACATGATGAATCCATAAGTCGGCAAATAGCCGTAATCCCTTTAATATCAGGGCAAGACCCACAAACTAAAATGCCCACTGCAAGAGTGGGCATGATGGTTTGCTCTACCGCAAAGGGCAGACACACCGCAAAGCCATTAAAGGCCTAGAAAGTTGCAGCGTTATTCACGCTTGATCGGAAAATTACACTATCTGTGCAGTGCTAGCGCCGAGCGGCGATGCGTCTGTATTCCAGAGCATCGCCGCAAAGGCATTAAGGGTTAAGGGTTAAATCATTATTCGCCGTTGATTGACTACGGCACCGCAAACTCTATCCAGCGGTTAGAACACGCATAGACGCCTATACGTGCAAGCGTCGCTAACATTATCTAGCGACTAGAAAAATCTTGCTACAAGCCCTTTGCTTCCACGGTAAACGAACGAACACGATAAACGTGAGCGAATCAGCCAGTTATCAAGTGGCATAGTACCTAGAAAGCACGATAAGACGCAGGGAAATTTGGTTTGCGCCGCAAGAGGGCGCTTTACAGACGGACTGAGGGCTATTTGTAAGGTAGCCCGATTAGATTCAAAGTGATACGCGCCTTTCGGGTCGGTTATCACGGAAGCACGACTAATCAGCGTGTTATTTTTCATACAGACAGCCTCCCGCCTGCGATAAGCATGGGATTTTTGTTTGTACGCCAGTTCACGGGCACGCCCTGAGGCACGCCCTGAGGCACGCCCTGAGGCACGCCCTGAGGCACGCCCTGAGGCACGCCCTGAGGCACGCCCTGAGGCACGCCCAGAGGCACGCCCTGAGGCACGGCCAGAGGCACGGCCAGAGGCACGGCCAGAGGCACGGCCAGAGG
>Ga0228700_1000409_pt1 | contig 40167 bp, 53 predicted proteins | sample McNCre317_Aug_MG_FD_178019 | JGI IMG/M metagenome (GOLD analysis project Ga0228700, IMG submission 178019) | Freshwater microbial communities from McNutts Creek, Athens, Georgia, United States - 3-17_Aug_MG | ecosystem: Environmental > Aquatic > Freshwater > Creek | place: USA: Georgia...
CAGCCTGCTAGGAGGTGCCGCTGGTGGTGCAGGTGGAGCCGCAGGCTCCACCGCCATCGGTCGCATCCTCGGCGGCACCGGCACCGCGAGCGACTGGGCCAGCGTGCTCGGTCAGGGCGCGACCGGCGTGCTCGACTACCTCGGCAACGAGAAGCGGTTCGACTACGCCAAGGGCGTGGACGAGCGCAACTGGAACGCGGGCGCGCCGTCCCGCAGCCGCTACGAGGCCGCGATGTCGCCCGGCTTCGACATCAACAGCATGCCCGGCTACAAGCAGGCCATGGACACCGCCACCGAGACGTACCTGCGTAAGCTGTCGGCTACAGGCGGGAACCCGGCCGGGATCGGCGCGGCACCGTCGCAGACGATGGCCTACACGATGGGCACCGTGGGCCTCCCGGCGTGGCAGCAGTACGTCAACCAGAACGCCAACGCGGGCGGCATAGGCGCGCTGTCACAAGGCTCGACCGGCACCGGCATGGGCTTGGCCGACGCCAGCGGTGGAACGTACAACAGCCTCGGCAAGAGCATTGGCGCGATCACCAACCCGACCACGTCGCTGCGCGATCTGCTGAGCCTGAACAGCCCGGTATAAGGAGCACACAGTCATGGCATACCAAGGCGCGTGGGAAGGCTACAACGAGGCCCGGGCGGCGAACGACCAGTCGTCCATGGTCGCGCTCAACCAGCTCAACCAAGTCGATGCGATGCAGTCGAAGGTCCGCACGCGGCAGGCGCTCGCGCAAAGCGGCGGCGACCCCGAGGTGGCGATCAAGGCCCTGATCAATATCGGCGACGTGAAGGGCGCGCAGGACTTGGGGCAGCTCGTGCAGTCCCAGATTCTCGCGGACCAGCGCCGCCAGCAGGTGGCGCACCGCAGGGAGTTCGACACGCTGTTCGCGCCCGGCGCGGAGATTGACGACAAGGCCCTGACCCGTCTCGCGCTGAAGATGGGCGTCGATGGCTCCCCGGGCGCGAGCGCGATCCTCGGGCTCGTGCAGAAGCGCGAGCAGGACCGGACATACAAGGAGCTGATGGCGAACCTGACAAAGAGTCAGGCCCCGGGCCCGGCACCTGCCGCGCCCGACGTGCAGCTCAGCCCGAGCGCCGCCGCAGCCGTGGAGCGCGCGCCCATGGAAGAGCGCGCCGCGCTCATCACCGCTTTAAAGAACGACGCCGCCGGGCGCAACGTGGTCGTGCGCGCCGACGAGCCCAACATCAACCGCGTCGCCGACACCAATGCCCCGCTGGCCCCGACCGGCGGGGCGCAAGGCGACCGCCCGCCGGGGCTGCCGCCGGATGAGGTGATCGCCACGCTGCTTGCCAGCACCGACCCGCGCGCGGTCGCGCAGGGCAAGCTGTACGAGCAGCAGCGGTTCCAGTGGCTCCTCACCGGCAAGAAGCAGGACTTCGCGCGCACCGAGCGCGTCGAGAGCCAAGGCTTCAAGCGTGATGAGCGTGTCGCGTCCCAGCAATTCAAGTCGTCCGAGGCCGCCAAGGTCGCGGCGGCGCAACTGGAGCGGCAGGAGATGGGTTACCGCAAGCCGGTGTGGGACAGCGCCACCAGCTCGTGGATGATCCCGCCCGGCGCGGACGGCTCCCCGGGGCGCGCGATCCAGCCGCTGGGTATCGACGGCAAGCCCGTCGCCAAAGACCTCAAGCTCACCGAGGTACAGGCCAAGGCCGTCACGTTCGGGATGCGGGCCCGGCTGTCGGCCGACGTGCTGGAGGATATCGGCAAGCACGGCGAGGTCCAGCGGGGCACGCTCAAGCGGATCGCCGAGGCGATGCCGTTCATTGGCGACGGGCTCGGCACGGTCCTGAACTGGACCCAATCCGAGGCCCAGCAGCAGGTGGAGCAGGCCGAGCGCGACTTCATGAACGCGGTGCTGCGGCAGGAGTCGGGCGCGGCCATTGGCGTGAACGAGTTCGACAACGGTCGCAAGCAGTATTTCCCGCAGCCGGGCGACAAGCCGGAGCAGCTTGAGCAGAAGCGCCGGAACCGCGAGGCGGCGATCCGGGGCTTCGAAATCACGGCCGGCGCAGGGGCCCCGGCCATGCGCGAGGCCGCGCAAGTGCTCAGAAACACGCCAGCGGGCGCTACACCGGTTTATCCGAGCGTCCAAGGGGGTAGCCCCACCCAAGCGCCACAAACGCCGCCAGCGGCCCCTACGCAAGCCGCAGGGCCATCCACGCGCGTCGAATCGCTATTGCAGGCCGACCCCAACCAGTACCCGGTCGGGGCGACCGCCCGGGGGACCGGCGCGGACGCCGGCAAGACCTACGTGATCGAAGCGATGCCCGGCGGGGGCAAGAAATGGTCCGTACAGAGGTGACCAATGCCATTCGAAATTGAGCTGCCGGCGCAGGCCGCCGCCCCGGAAGGGGGCGGCGGCTTCGTCATTGAGATGCCCCCATCCCGGCCGGCGGTCCCGCAGGGGCAGCGCCCGGGGCCCCAGCACGTCCCGGGCCCGGACGGCCGCCCGGTGCCCAAGCCCGCAGCCGCAGCGCCAGACACGCGGTCGCTGCCCGACCGCCTGCTGGACCGCTTCATGGCCCCCGCAGAGATGGCCCTGACGGGTATCAGCGGGGCCATAGGCGGGCTCGGGGCTGCCGCCCGTGGCGCTACCGATTTGGTGTCCGGTGTCGCCGCCACGGCGGGCCGCGCCGCGCTGGGGCGTCCGCAGCCCGGGCCCGCGCCCGAGGGGCAGCGCACCGAGGACCGCATGATTGACACGATGCAGCGGTTCACGTACCAACCGCGCGGGCTGGAGGCGCAGGAGGGCCTGCGGACCATCCAAGAGCTACTTGGCGCGACCAAGATACCCATGGACCCGACGCTGGGCAACGTGGTGATGCCGGCCCGACCCATGCTGCCCACGGGCCCCGGGGAGTTCCGCAAGACGACCGTGGGCACGCCGGCCGACATCGTCGGCGTGACGGCGGGCCCGGCGCGGGCCGCCACGGGGGTGATCCGGGGCGAGCTGGACCGACCCGAGTTCGCCATCGCCGAGCGCAACGCGCCCACGATGGCCGGCGGCGGCGCGGCCATGACCGAGGCGGCGACGCAGGCACGCACCACGGCGGGCGGGCTCCCGGTGCCGGTGCCGATCACCAACGCCGAGGCGCTGCGCGATCAGGCCATGCTGCGGCGTCAGGGCGAGCTGGCGAAGGACGACAGCGCCGCAGGGCGGCTGGTACGCGCCAACGACGCCGAGAAGAACCGCGCGATCGCGCAGAACTTTGAGGTGCTGGTGGACGGCCTTGAGGCGATCCGCACCGAGAACCCCGAGGCGCTGGGCGAGCTTGTCTCCGGGCGCGTGCTCACCGCTGGCGAGCGCCGCCTCAAGGCGCGCCACCAAGCGACCTACGCCGCCGCCGAGCAGGCCGGGCACATGGCCGAGCAGATCGACATGTCTCCGCTGGTCCGGTGGATCGAAACGAACCGCTCGTCGTCCACGATGGCCCCCATCGTCGGCATGGTCGAGTCCGAGTTGATACGGCTCGGGGCTGTGCGCAAGATGCCCAACGGCGAGCTGACGCCGCTGCGTCTCGGCATCAACGACCTTGAAGAGGTCCGCAAGCTGATGGTGTCGAACGCCAAGGGCGGCAACACCAACGACCAGCGTCTCGCGCTGGCGGCCAACCGCGTGATCGATGACATGACCGAGGGCCGTGGCGGGGAGCTGTACCGTCAGGCGCGCAGCGAGTTCCGTGAGTTCGCCAACGTCTACAGGAACAACGGGCTGGTGCGCGACCTGCTGGCGCTCAAGCCCGGCACCACCGACCGGCGCGTGGCGTACGAGAAGGTGTGGGACAAGATCGCGGTCGCACCCAACGACAGCATCCGGCACCTGATGGGCACGCTGGAGTCAATCGGCCCCGAGGGCGTGGAGGCGCTCCGCGAGATACAGGCGATGACGATCAGGCAGGGCGCACGGCGCGCGCTCGGCAACACCGCCATGGACGAGCAGCGCAACATCATCCCGAGCCCGGCCAAGTTCAATCGCTGGGTCGAGGTGATGGACCGCGAGGGCAAGCTGGACCTCCTTGCCGGGCCACGCGCCGCTGCTGTGCTGCGCGACATGCGCGAGACGATGCTCAACGTGCAGACGATGCCGCCCGGCACGCTCAACAGCAGCAACACGTGGTCGCTGATGCGCGAGGCCTTTAAAGAGCTGGCGACCGGGCACTTTGGGCCCGCAGTCTTCAACGCCCGGAACGTGTTCGGGGCACTCAGGAAAGAGCGCGACGACCTCCGGTTCGCGCGCGAGATTCTACCCCCGCAAATTCCGCGCGGGCTCCAAGGCGCAGTCCAACAGCAACCGTGAAAGGAAGAACAAGAATGGATACACCCCCATCGAACGGCTGGCTTGAGGCGTGGCACGCCGCGCTTGCGATCCTCGGCGCTGGAGGCGTCTGGGCGTGGAACTTCGTTACGGGCGACATCCGCAAGCTGCGCGAGGAGAGCGTCACCAAAGTCACCTTCGCCGAGTACAGCGAGCACGCGCAGAAGCAGCGCGACGAGCTGCGCGAGTCCATCATCAAGCTGTACGACGGCCAGACCGCGCTCACCAAGCAGATGAACGACCAGCACGTCGCGACACTCAACGCAATCCACGAGGTGAAGAAATGAACCTGAACGAGCTGCTGCAAGGCCCACAGCAACAGGGCTCCCCCATGTACCCGGGCGGGGCGCCGGGCCCCGGTGGCCCACCCATGCCCATGGGTGGGCCACCCCAAGGCGGGCAGCCGCAGATACCGCCCCAGATGCTCCAGATGCTGCTGATGAAGCTCATGCAACAGCAGGGCATGGGCCAGCAGATGGCCCCGCCCGAGCAGACCCCGTACGAGAAGTGGGCCGCGCCGGGCTCCATTGGCTCCATCCCGCCCGGGACCACGCCACTCAACAAGATCAACGGCACGCCGCCCGGTGGACCACAGGGGCCCATGCCGTCGCCCACCTACACGACCGGGGTGCGCGGATGAACCTGACGCCACACTTCACCGTCGAGGAGCTGACGGTGTCGCAGTGGGCGGCCCGCAACGGGGTGGACAACACCCCGGGGCCGACCGAGCTTGCCAACCTCAAGCGTCTGGCGCAGGCGCTTGAGGTTGTCCGCTACACGCTCGGCGCTCCGGTGACGGTAACCAGCGGCTACAGGTCGCAGATGGTCAACCGCATGATCGGCGGCGTGTCGTCGTCGGCCCACACGCTCGGGCTCGCGGCCGACTTCATCTGCCCCGGGTTCGGCACGCCGCTCGACGTGGCGAAGAAGCTGATGGGCGTCGAGGCGCTGATGTTCGACCAGCTCATCCACGAGTACGGGCGCTGGGTCCACATAGGGCTCGCGGTCGAGGGCAAGACCCCGCGCTTGCAAGCGCTCACCGTCTTCACCCCGGGCAAGTACTTGGCCGGGCTTCTCAGCGAACAGGAGGCTACAAAATGAAACCACTAATCGTCGTGCTGTCGTTGTTCCTTGTTGCGTGCTTCCCTGTGCGGCCAGACACCCCGGCCGCGCGCGCCTGCACAGCGCTCGCCAAGCAGAAGGCCGACGCCGCGTTCGCGCCCGGGCCCAGCATTGAGACAGCGCAGAAGTGGGTACAGGACGAGGGCCGCGCGTACGACGCGTGCATGGGGCTGAAGTGATGAGCTTCACCGACATCGTCAAGACCCTCGCGCCGACCGTCGCCTCGGCGCTCGGTGGTCCACTCGCGGGCGCTGCCGTCACGGCGCTCGGCGGCATCCTCGGCCTGACCGAGCCCACGCAGGAGAAGATCGCCGAGGCGATCACGGGCGGGCGCATGACCTCGGAGCAGATTGCGCAGATCAAGGCGCTGGAGCTGCACTACCAGAACGAGGAGAAGGAGCGCGGGTTCCGCTACGCCGAGCTGGCGTTCAAGGACGCGGACAGCGCCCGGCAGCGCGAGATGCAGGTCAAGGACAACGTGAACATGGTGCTGGCCTACACCATCGTCGGCAGCTTCATCGCCGTGATCGGTGCCACGCTGCTGGGCTACGCCAAGGTCGAGAGCGTGCTCGCCGGCACGCTGGTGGGCTACCTGTCGGCCAAGGCCGAGCAGGTGCTCGCGTATTATTTCGGATCGTCCCGCAGCGGTGATCGCAAGACCGAGCTGCTGGCCGTATCGACACCCCCGAGGAGCTAGACGATGCCACGCCTTTCCGACCTGTTGTCCGCAATCGATGAAGCCAAACGCTACGGGATGCGCCGCCTGAGTGACATAGGCGCGAACCCGGACGCGAACGTGGCGCAGGCGTACGGTGCGTACGTCGGCGACCCCATGCGCGAGCGCGCGCTGCGCGACGCCGAGTCGCGCAGCGTGATGCCGCAGTTGAGCGGACCAGCGCGCGACGCGATACAGCGCGAGATTGAGGGCGGCCTCGTCGGCATGGCAGCCGGCGGCAAGTCGCTGCCGGCCAGCGCCCGCAACGGCGTGCCCATGCGCAGCATCACGGTCAACAACCCGGTACGGGTGGACTACCCCGGCATCTACAAGCGCCCCGACGTGATCGCGGCCGAGGCGGCGGCCCGGGTGGCCCCGGAGAACGAGGCTTTAAAGCGCCTGTTCGGTGTGAACCGCAACGAGCTGTACGAGGCGACCGTGGCGCGCGGGCCGGGCAACATTGAGCCCGTGCTGCCGGGCGCGGCGGCGAACCCCACGGGCTCGGCTGCCGCCACCAACGTGATGACCCGGCGCAACGAGAACCGGCTCATCGACGTGCTGAGCGAGGCCGAGAAGTACCCGCAGCTCACGCGCGGGATGGATGCTTGGTACAACATGGACCCGGTGTACCAGCGCATGGTGCAGCTCGTGGGCCCGGAGGAGGCCAAGGCGCGCTTCACGCGGCTCAACACGCTGTCGGGCATGGCGAGCCCGGGCAGCGACGTGCTGACCGAGCTGAACCGTGGCACGGCCGCCAACATGCTCGCCGAGCAGGGCCGGTTCGGGGACTTCCTCACGCACGGCGGCATGAGCGTCAAGCTGCGTGGCCCGGACTACCCGGCTGACATGCGGGCGGTGCAGGGTCACGCGTACCACAAGACCGCGCAGGCGAAGCCCATGGGGGATTACCTCACCACGGGCGCTATGCAGATGGAAAGCCCCAAGGTGCCTATGTACATTCAGGCTTCAGGCACGCCCGAGACGGGGTTCCAGACGCGCATGCCGGTGGGCGACGCGCACTGGTCGCGCGGCGTGGGTCTCGCCGACGTGCGCACCAACGCGAACCCGGGCGCAAGCGTATCGACCCCGGAGATGTCGCAGCTCGGGCCGTGGTGGCGCGACCGCGTCGCGGCCCAAGTGGGGCTGGAGTCGGTGCCGGCGCAGGCCCGGGCGTGGGGCGCGTTCGCGCCGCAGACCGGGGTGGGCACGCCCATCGCCGCGCCCAAGCTGGAGCTGCTCGCGCAGCAGATCATGAAAGCCTCGCAGCGCATGGGCGTCACCCCGGAGCAGGCCCGCGACATGATCCTGATGGGGCGGGCTCACGCCGGGGCGGCGACCCCCGGGACCATGGGTCTGGCTGCCGGGGCCGGCGCTGGCGGTGCTGTAGCTTTAAAGTACCTCAACGGCGAGCCGTCTCAGTAGCGAGCCCCAAACCCGTACCGCTTCAGCTCCGCAAGCATCTCGGCCACACCCGGCGCAGCGTACTGCGGCCCCAGCCCCTGCACACGCTCGTCGGTCCTGTAGCGCGCCTTGACCAGCAGCCCCAGCACGCGCTCGCCGACGCGCGTGCTCTGCTCGGACTCGGCCAGCTCCTTCTGCTTGCCCTGTAGCCGGGCCCGCAGCAGATCGGCGATCAGGCCCTCCTCGTCCTCCAGCCGCTGGAGCGCCTGCTCGCACTTGGTGACCTCCTTCTGGATGCGCTGGCGCATCTGCCGCACCTGCTCCATGCCGCTCTTGACGCTGTCACTGGCGCGGATCAGGATGTTGTCGCACACGGCGTCGCTGCCGTCCATCACCTGCTGGAGCGTCTGGGACAGCACGGCGAAGACCAGCGAGTCCTCGGCATTGCCCTTCGCCTGCGGGTCTTCGCCGTGCTGGTCGTAGTACGCCCGGCGCTCGGGGTCGCCCAGCACCTCCCACGCCTTGGCGACCCGCTGGAACGTCTCCTGATCGCCACCCCTGCGGTCGGGGTGGTGCTTCTGTGCCAGCTTGCGGTAGGCCCGCTTGATGGTCACCGGGTCGGCGTCGCGCTCGACCCCGAGCGTCTCGTAGTGGTTCATCAGAACGCTCCTCTGGCTACTTGGAAACAAGCGATGCCGGCAGCGCGCCACATGTCGACCACCTTGTCGCGGTCGTCAAACACGGCCGTCAGGCGGCCGTACTCCGGCGGCTCCAGTTCCGCCAGCCAATGCCGCTTGAGCACGTCGTCCGGGGTGTAGTCCCCGGCCTTGCGCATCTTCAGGGCCTCGGGCGGGGTGAACGGCTCCCAGTGCAGCAGCATGGTGCTGCGGATGATCCGGTGCTCGTACAGCCACTCCTCGGTTTCAGCCCGGACCTCGTCGCTGCGGCCGCTCCAGACCCAGCACTCGGCCCCCGCCTTGCGCAGGGTCTGGAGCGTCTGGATAACCGGGATGTTGGGCTCGTCGTTGACGCAAGCGCGGTAGAACGCGGGCCAGTCTTTTTTCGGGCCCTCGACAAGGTGCCGGCGGTGGTCAATCAGCGCCAGCGTGCCGTCTAGGTCGAATATGTACAGTGGTCGCATGTCAGTCGCTCCCGCAGGAGCTGGAACCACCGGAGCTTGAGCCCGAATCACCGGAGCTGTAGCTGCTGGAGCCACCGGAGCTTGAGTCGGACGAGCTGGAAGGGCTCCACGACGCGCTAGAACCGCCGCCATCGAACGAACCGCCTCCGGTTGATACGAAGGGTACGTCGCGCACTGCGGGCTCGCTGGCGGGGCTGTACGAGGCCCGGACGGACCTCCCGTCGTCCAGCTCGGTGAACAGCGGCATCTGCTGCTGCGGCGGCGTGCCGGCGAACTCGACCGCGTCAGCGTGCCGGCGCGCCTCCTCGTTCTTGCGCCGCTCCTCGGCGCGCTCGACCCGGGCCCGGCTGGTCCCGGCCGGGATGGCCCAGCCGTACAGGACGTTGCCCTGCTGGTCCAAGGCCCCGGCCTTGGTCATCCGCTCGGCCCGGATGATCGCCTCGGGGTCGGGCGGCAGGCTGTGCCGGTACGCCTCATCGATCATGCGCTGGTTCGCCTTCCGCAGCAGCTCCTCGCGCTCCAGCATCTCGTCCAGCTCGCGCTGCCACTGCCGCTCGCGCCGGTCGGCGCGCCACATCCTGAAGCCATCAACGGCAAAGTACGCCAGCACGATGCCAAGCGCCAGAAAAGCAAAACCTAGCGTGTAGTCCACGTTGCTCATTTCCCACCTCCACAGGTTGACGTGCCAAAGGCGACGCCCTCGGTCCACGCGCTGAACACCATCCGGTCCTCGCGGTCGCTCACGACGCTGTACGCGAACGCGAGGATCACGAGGGCCGCCACCAGCTCCCCGAGCGCCTTGACCCACCAAGGCGCGCGCGGTGCCGGCTTGATCACCACCGGGCGGCGGGCCGCCCTGCGGATCGCTGACAGGCCGACCGGGCCCTTCATTTGTTCAGGTCCAGAAACGTGCGGCCCTTCTCGACCACGAACACGTCGGGCCGCAGCAGCGACGGCGGCACGCCGCAGTACTCGGCGATCTGCTTGGCGCGCAGCGCCGGCAGCAGGAAGTGACGGTCGGTCGCGCAGCGCGCCTTCCACTTCGACAGGGTCTGTGGCGCGATGTCGAGCTTGGTGGCGAGCTTGGTGTTGTCGCCCGGCTCCTTGAGCTTGGTGGCGTACAGCCACAGCAGCGGGTGCTTGGTGGTACGGCTGCCGTCGGGCATGGTAGCCGCGAGCTTCACTTGCTTGGTGGTCTTCATGGTTCAGTTTCCTTTGAGTGAGTTGAGGATGGCCGACTGGATGTCGGCCTTGTTTTGCAGCGCCTCGGCGATGGACTCGTCCACCGTGCCGGCCGCCACAATGTGGTGGATCACGACCGGGTGGTCCTGACCCTGCCGGTAAACCCGGCGGTTGAATTGCAGGTAGTCCTCCAGCGCCCACGTCAGGCCAAACCAGCACACGGCGTGCCCGCCGGCTTGCAGGTTCAGGCCGTGCGCCACGCTGGCGGGGTGGGCCAGCAGCACCGGCAGCTCGCCCGCGTTCCACGCGCGGACGATCCGGTCGGCCTCCTTGTCGCTGACACCGCCGCCGAGGTACGGGATGCTGTCGTCGCCGAGCGCCTCGCGGATCGCCGGCACCTCGTGCAGGAACGCGACCGCGACCAGCAGCGGGGTGCCCTGCTGCTGCTCCACCAGATCGGCCAGCGCCTCCAGCTTGGCGTCGTGCATGGGCACGCTGCCGGCCTCGCTGTAGACCCAGCCGTTGGTGATCTGGCGCAGCTTCATGTTCACCGCTGCGGCATTGGGGGCGGTCAGCACGGTGCCGCTGGACAGCTTGGCGTACAGCTCCCCGGCAAGGCCCTCGTACGCCGCCCGGGCGGCGCGCGGCAGCTCCACCGGGATGTTGTTGTAGGACAGGTCAGGCATCTGGAGGTAGTCCTCGGCCTTGAGGTGGATCGCAATGTCGCGCAGGCGGTGCTCGACCAGCGCGGGCGCGTTGGCCTTGGCGGTCCACTTGGTGATGGTGCGGCCGCCGCCAATGAAAATCTCGGTCGGGTCGCAGAACTGCTTGCGGAAATGCGTGATGAAACGCCCGAGGCGTTGGCCCTCGTCCACGATGAAGGTCTGCCCAAACAGGTCCTCGACCGCCTGCGGCGCTGGCGTGCCGGTCAGGATGTAGCGGCGCGCGAACTTGGGCAGCAGCGGCTTCAGCTCTTTAAAGCGCACGCTGGTGGCGTTCTTGAATTTGGTGGACTCGTCCACGGCCAGCATGTCAGGCACGACCTTGAACGACTCCAGCCGGCGGCCGGCGAGCCAGCGCACGTTCTCCGGGTTGATGATGTAGATGTCGGCTTCGACGCCCATGGCCTTGAGGCGCTCGGCCTCGGTGCCCAGCACCAGCGACACGCGCAGGTGGCTGAAATCGGCCCACTTGGCGACCTCCTGACGCCACGTCAGGCGCGCCGGGCGGCGCGGCGCGATCACCAGCATGGCGCGAACGGCCTTGTGCTCCTTGAGCACGGTGAAACCGGCCAGCGTGATGGAGGTTTTGCCCATCCCGGGGTCGAGGAACAGGCACCCGCCCGGCTCGGCGCACATGAGCTGGATGGCGCGGAGCTGGTACGGGTGGGGGGCGTATTGCTTGGGCATTTCGGTGCTCCTTGTTGGTGGTGAGGTGCTGAAGCCGTAGTCTACATCACAGAATTTGAAAACGCAAACACCACTCAAAGGCGTCCCGGTCGCGGACCACGTCCACCGTGAAGCCCATCTCGCGCAATTGCGCGTGGACCACCTCCTGCCGCTTGCTGACGCGCCCGTCCGGGGCCTTGAACTCGACAAACCAGACCTTGCCGCCCGGGATCAGGAACAGCCGGTCGGGCAGCCCCGTGATGAGCGGCCAGAGCTTCAGGGCCCACATGCCGAGCGACTTGGCGCGCCGGCAGCAGGCGGCCTCCAGCCGGGCCTCGGGGCCGCTCACTTGCGCAGCCCCGAGACAAAGAACAGCGGGCCGTCCCGACCCGTCACCATGTCCTGCATAAGCTCGGCCACGGTGTCGAGGTCGCAAAGGGCGTTGTACGCGAGCAGGATCAGGTACGCATTGGTGTCGAACCCCAACCGCCGCGCGTCGGCCGCAACGCGGCGCGCCGTGGACAAGGCCGGCGTTTCCACGTGCTCGGGGCCCGGCGGGCGGCCCTGCATGTCGTGTCCGTCGGCGAGCTTGCCGAGTATGTCCGCAACTTCTGCCATCGTGGTCTGTTTCTCGTTTGCCATCACGCACCTCCTTCCACCTGCGGCGTGCCGGCCGGCGGCTCCAGATGCACGGCCCGGTACTCGACCGGGTGCCAGCGGTGCTGCGGCTTGTCCTCGGACGGCACGACCCGGTGGTCCAGCACGGCCGTCCACCGCTGCGCGAGGTCGCGCGCGTACGTCTTGGCGTCCTCCTCGGTGGAGAACCGCAGCAGGTTGCCGACCCACTTGCCGCTGCTGTCGGCGATCACTTCGACTTTAAAGCTACTCATCATCACACTCCTCGGTTTCAGGTTCCCAGCCGGCCGGCGCGGCGTGGTTCATGCCGCAACCACGGCATCGCAGCCACCAGCGGGAGCCCAGCTGCCCGAGCAGCGCCTGCTCGGGGTACTCGCAGCACGGGCAGTCGATCATGTCGAGGCTCCTTCAACGTCGTGCCAGCCTTCCACCCAAACAGAAGTCGCTACGGTGCAAGAGTCAACAGCCGCGATTAGCTCTTCCCGTACCTGTCGCAAGTCGCCGCCAATGCGCGTGAGCTTTGGCGTGCCTTTGAACGGGACGCACACCGTAAAAGACCCCTGCGGCGTCTTCACGCGAACGACGGTGCCGAGATGCTTTCCGTGTGCGACGGTCATGGTTCGCTCCCCATGGTCAGGTCGATGCGGCACGCAGCCAGCGCGTGCCAGCGGCGGCTACGCTCACGCTCGCGCCGGGCCAGCTCCTCGCGCATCAGTTGCAGCTCGTGGCTGTACCCGTCCTCCAGCCAGTCGTCCATCGCGATGTTGAACTCCTGCTCGGCGTACATCTGCGCCATGTCGCCGTGGAGCCCGGCGGGCCACATGGGCATGGGCTCGGGGTCGTAAAAGTTCTCCCGGGTGCGCTCGACCATGGCGATGGCCGCGCGCAGGTGTTCGATGGTCATGTCGGCAAGGTCGATGCGGCGGCCGTCACGCGTAGTCCACTTCATGTCTTCACCTCCGGTTCGATACCCAGCTTGCGGGCCCGCTCGACAAACGCGGCCGCCTCCTTCTTGGTGGCGAACGTGTGCGTGCCTTGGTATTGCGACCCGACCGGAAAGCAGACGTACCAGCCGCGCCCCCGGGGCTTCTGATAGCCCCGGATGACGCCCGGCAGGATCACCGGGCGGCCCATTACGCCACCACCTTGCGGGCCGTGACCTTGAGGACCAGCGTGGTGCTCTCGCTGGTGTGCGCCGTCACCAACTGGCGCGACGGCTCCAGCTTCTTGGCGATGGACTCCCAGTCGATGCTGGTGCGGGTCTGTTCGAACACGTTGGCGTCGAAGAACATGCCGCTGGTGCGGGCGACGCCGCCGCCGGCCTTGAGCGACGCTTCGATGGCCTTGGCCTTGGTCTGAAGCTCGGCGATCTGGGCCTTGAGGTTGCCCAGTTGATCGACCTCGGAGATTGCGAGTGCTTGTGTCATGGTGTGGCTCCTGTGGTGAGGGTTTACTGCTTCTTGGCGTATTTCAACGCCGCTTCCAACTGCTTGAGCGCGGTGCCGAGTCTCGGGGTCGGGTCTTGAAACCACGCCCTTTTGCACTGCGCGTGCTGCGCCTCCAGCAGTGCCAGCCTTGCGGCCGCGTGGGGGTTCTGGGGTGTTTGCATTTTCGTTCTCCTGTGGTGAGCCGTTAGTGTAACCGCAGTCTACAAACAAAGTCAAACGGTCTGCACAACTTTTTTATCGGCCCGGTCGCCGGGGAACATCTCCTCGCCGCACGACGGGCACACCGGGAACCCGTAGTCCTCCAATTTCTTGGCGGTCGCGTAGACCTTGTTGCCGCACCCGCACTCGCAGCCGTGCAGGCCGTTGGACTCCTTCTTGACCTTCTCGGCCAGCACCAGCGAGCGGTGCGGGTACGGGCCCAGCTCGACGGCCAGCTTCTGGATGAACAGCAGCGTGTCGCCGGCCGCGCGGCTGGTCTTGCCGCCCGTGTAGCTGACGGCCACGCTGTTGCGGGTGAACTCCTTGCCGTGGCCCGACTTGCAGTCGTCGGCGACGTGGAGCAGCTCGTGCCCCAGCACGTCGATCACCTGCACCGGGCTCTCCAGCGTCGGGTTGAGGAACACCTCGTTGACGCCGGCCAGCGACCGGCTGCGGGGCCAGCACTCGCCGATCCGCTTCTTGGGGCTGCCGCCGCCGGGGAACCCGCACGTGACCTTGTAGTCGTCGGGCACCTTGACGCCGCTGGCGGCGAAGCGCGCAGCGAGGGCCTTGGCGGCCCGCTGGAGCCACTGCTCGCGCACGTCCGGGGGTGTGGGTACAAACACCGCCGGCTTGCGCACCTTTACGGTTTTAGGGAGCGCGGTGGCCGCCTTGCGGGCGGCGGCGTTGATCTGTTCGATGGTGCGGGTGTCTTTGGTCATGTCGGTTCTCCTTGTGCGGTGTTTAGGTGCGGAGCCAGCGGCGTTGCTGGATCGCGCCGCGAACGCCCCAACCGGCGCGGGCCGTGATGCTGAGCCGCTGCTGGACGTGGCGCACGTACCACGTCTCGGGCGCGTGCAGGTAGAGGTACGTCCGGGGGCGCGGCCGCTGTTTGGGTTTGTGCTTGGCCCACAGGCGGTACTCGTAGTTTTTCTTGGGTGCGCGCTGGTGGTTCATGTCGTCTCTCCTCAGTTGAACTTGGTCGCGCAGATCGGGCCGATACCGGCTTCGATGGACTGCGGGTCGGTCAGGTCGCGGCCGCACGAGCAGCAGCGGCCGCTGAGCTTGCCGTACTTGACGGCGGCCACGAGCGGGTTGGCCTCCAGCTCCAGCAGCAGGGCGCGGAGGGCCTCCACGGACGCGCCACGCGTCTCGCAGTTGCGGACGTATATCTCGGCCACGCCGTCGGCGATGCGGCCCACCACGCCCTCGTGGCCCTCGGCGGTGATCCAACACAGGCTGTCCTGATTGCGGCGGCGAATCTTGAAGGCATCGACGTGGAACGTCGCGTGCTGCTGCATCACCGCAAACAGCGACGGCACCGGGAACTTGTTGGGGTTGACCGCCGGGGCTGGTGCCGGGATCGCGTGATGGTCCGCGCCAGCCCACGCCACCAGCTTCTCGGCGTAGCCGCGCTGGTTCTCGCTGGCAAAGCTGCCGAACCGCTCCAGCTTGGCGGCGATGTCGCGGCAGGTGTCGGCCTTGCCCATGGCGAAGCTGCCGGTGCGGTGGTCCCACACGCTGGCTGCGGCGCGCAGCTTGGCGACCATGGGGTGGACCGCCGGGGCGGCGGCTACGGGGGCGGGGGCCTTGACGGCCACGGCGGCTTTCCAGTTTGCGACTTGCATGGTGTGCTCCTTGTGGTGGTGTGGTTAGACGTTGCAACCGAGGCGGCGAAGCTGGCGCTTGACGCCCGCGATGTACGCCTTGCCCTCGTACAGGTGAAGCCCTTGCCCCGGGCCCGCGTCGCCGAACATGGCGCACTCGCTGCGGTACTGGCACTCGCTCTCGCCGAGGCCCTCTTCGTACGCGTCCAGCGCGGACATCATGTCGTACGGGCCGCTGCCCTCGGGGTTGGACGGGGCGGTCCAGTATTCGATGAACTCGGCGGCAGTCATGGCTTCAGTGTTGGCGATGGACATTTCGTTGCTCCTTTAAAGTGGTGAGGTGTTGCTGGCGCTATTGTAGATCAAGGCTTCAAAACTTTGCAACAACTGTTTTCCTAGTGCCGTTCGATGACAAAGCGGGTGGCGTGGTGCCAGCCCTTGATGGTGACCAGCTTGGGCGGCCCAAGGACCAGCTTGCCGTTGTTGGGCCCGGTGCCGCAGACCCACACGGGGTCTTCCACCACGATGCGGCTGGGGTTCTCGGCGATGGTCGCCTTGTAGCCGTAGTACTTCAGGTACTTGACGATCTGGTCTGCCTCTTGGGCGAATATGTTGGCAGCCATCACGTCACCCGATCATGTTCACGTCGCCGACCTCGTACCCGGCGGCCTTGACGTACGCCGCAGCCTGCGTGCGGGTGTTGGCGTCGATCCGCAGCTCCACGCGGCGGCCCTCGGCCAGCCCGTACACGCCGACCTCGTACAGGTGCTTGGCGTTCTTGCGCCGATACAGCTCGGTCAGGGCGTCGTTGACTTGGTCAAGGTACTTGGCCTCGGCCTTGTCGTCCACGCCCTTCATGGCGCGGGCGGCCAGCCCCGCGTCTTCGAGGATGTAGCGGAGCTGGTCGTCGGTCTTGATGCGGTACTGTGCGAGCTGGTTCATGTCAAACCTCCGTGCGGTTGAAACCTTCGACCATGATCACGCGCGGCGTGGCGGCGTTTGCCTCCTCCAGCGACCGCTCCATGATCCTCTGATAGTGCGGGCCGCCCGTGCCACGGGCGATCAGGTCGGCGTAGTGCTGGCGCGCCCGGGCGAGACTCTTCGCGCCAAGCTCCCGGGCGAACGGTGCCGGGTCGGGCATCTCGGACACGAGACGCACGCGGGTGTTGGTCCAGTAGACCGGGTGCCCGTCCACGTCCTGCGGGTACAGGCGGTGCTGGACCGGCTGACCGTTCTCGTGGCCGACGGCGGTGCCCTGCTTCTTGCCCCAGCTCGTGAGGATGATCTTGCGGACGTAGACCTTGCCGCTGTCCTCGCGCAGGAAGTGCCAGACCGCGTCGCCCTTCTTGAATGTTGCCATGGTGCTGCTCCTTGTGGTGGTGAGTACGAGTCCGTATTGTAGCCGACATCTACAACCATGTGTCAACACTTTAAAGCAAATATTTTCGGTCCGGCACCAACACTATAGTATGCACAAACAGCCGCAGGCTACAAGCAGCAACCGTGCCAACATCAAATTCATCGTATTCCAATGGCATAAACGCGAGCCTCTAGAACGGCCCAAAATCGATTAACGGGGTAGACTGAGGCTACCCCCTTGCCAAACACGAAAACGCAGCCACGGGCCTTCTAGGGGCCTTAGAATCGAATGACATTGGCATAAATCGCCTATTTTTTGTGCAAATGCTCATTTTTTAGGCAGCGCGTTTTCTGGCACACTCTGTGCATGTAGCTTTTAGGCACAACAATTGCAGTGTGCTGCGCCGCACAGACGGCCCCGGATTTGACAACACCCCGGACCCGGGTTTAGTCTGCGCGTCCGCACTTCAACTTCACTTCATTCAAGGAGAGCCTCACCATGAGCCACGCAGTATTCAGCCCCTCCGCGTCCAAGCGTTGGATGGCATGCCCCGGCAGCTTCGCCGCCAACATCGACGCACCCAACACCAGCAGCAAGTACGCCGACGACGGCACGCTGGCGCACGACCTCGCGGCCTCACTGATAGAAGGCACGATGAAGCTCCCGGCAGTCCAGCGGGCGGCCCCGTCGCCCGAGCACGCCGAGGCCATCGCGGTCTACGCCGACTTCGCCCGGGGCATCAAGAAGAGCGCCGACTGGTTCGAAGTCGAGTCCAAGGTCCGCTGGAACGACGAGCTGTTCGGCACCGCCGACCTGCTGGCCGTAACCGGCGACACGATGGATGTCGGCGACCTGAAGACCGGCGCGGGCGTGTACGTGGACCACGTCGAGAACAGCCAGATGCTCACGTACGCGTTCCTCGCGCTGTCCACCATCCCGCGCAACGTCACCCAGAACGTCAAAAAGGTCAACCTGCACGTGATCCAGCCGCTGTTCCCGGGCGCACAGCCGATCCGCACGTGGTCCTGCCCCATCGCCGTGGTGCTGGAGTGGGGGCAGGCGGTCCAGCGCGCCATGGAGGCCGCCAAGCAGCCCAACGCGCCACGGGTGCCGGGCGAGGAGCAGTGCCGCTGGTGCGCCGTCAAGGTCAACTGCCCGGCGTCGCAGGGCATCGTCAGCAGCCTCATGCAACCGGCGCTGGTGGACACCAACCCGGAGCAGCTCGGGGAGTGGCTCCGCAAGGTGGCGCTGGCCGAGTCGTTCATCAAGACGCTGCGCGAGACGGCCCACAAGCTGGTGGAGCAGGGCGTCAACATCCCGGGCTGGAAGCTGGAGCCCAAGCGCGCCACCCGCAAGTGGGCCGACGAGAAGAAGCTCATCGCCGCTGCCGTCAAGGAGGGCATCGACGTACGGGTCCAGACGGTGATGTCCCCGGCCGCGCTGGAGAAGCACCTCAAGGACAAGCTGCCGCCGAAAATCGAGGCACTTGTCACGGCCGAATCCAGCGGCTACAATCTTGTGGTAGACAAAAGCTACGTGCCTAGTCTGCCAAAGGCCGCAGCGCCCGACCTCAAGTCGGCGCTGCGGAATCTCAAGCACCGGGTCTAGGCCCGGGGCTTTTTCACTTCGCTTCACTCAACTCAGAAGGACACTTCAATCATGGCAACAGAAAAAGCATCAACGGCAATCGCGGTCCCGTTCAACCCCAAGGCGCTCGCCGTCTCGCTCAAGGGCATCAAGCGCGAGGTGGGGCCCACGCTCAACTTCCTGAAGATGGGGAAGGACGGCGTGTGGAGCTGGGGCAAGGAGGAGAACGAGGTTGACGAGGACGAGCAGCTCCTCATCAACCCCGCAGGCTTCAAGCACGGGTACGTGTGCTGGTCCGCGAAGGGCTCCACCAAGCTCGGCGAAACCATGGCCGACCTCGGCTCGCCGATCCCGGACCACGGGCCCGCGCCCGACGGCGGCCGGGGCTGGGACTTCCAGCTCGGTGTGCACCTCAAGCTCGTGAGCGAGAACCTCGACCTGCTGTGGGCCTCGGCCTCGTTCGGCGGCAAGAAGGAAATCTCGCGCATCGCTGACGAGGTGGGCACCAAGCTGGAGGAGGGCGACGAGGCGTGCGTCGCGGTCGTGACGCTGACCTCCAGCTCGTACCAGCACAAGGAGTACGGCAAAATCTACACCCCCGAGGTCGTGATCAAGAAGTGGATCACCATCGCGGACGTGGAGAAGATGCTGAGCAAGACCGCAGCGCCGGCCAAGAAGGCGGCACCCGCAGCACCGGCCAAGAAGGTTCCGGCCAAGAAGAAGTAAGCAGCGCCACGCAGCAAGGACGGCCCCACCCGGGGCCGTTTTTCATCTCATCACACAGGAGCTACAAACATGCGAGTTATCACCGAGCACATTGTCAACCCGGCCAACGACCGCCTGAAGATCACCGTGGTGGACGCGCCGACTCACGGTGGCGCTAACCATGCGTACCGCATCGAAGGTTTCGACCCTGCCACCAACCCGGCGTACGAGCAGCTCGCGGACGCGCAGTTGGATATTGGGACCATGAACCCGTGGACCGGCATCGCGTTCCAGAACGGGCCCATCGACGCGGACGGCAACGGCGTCAACGGCGTGACCCACGAGGCTTTGCTTGCCATCGTTGCAGACCGCCTTCGCGGCTTTCAGAGGGGGCCGTACGCGTGCAAGGAGAACGCCTGCGCGCTGACCCACATCGAAGAGGCACAGCACTGGCTCCAGCAGCGCACGCTGGCGCGTATGCGCCGGGGTGTCGAGGGTACGCATCAGGTCTAACCATCGCGGCCCCGCAAGGGGTCGCCTCACCACAAGGAGCTACAAATGCCATTGATACTTTCCGACGCGATGCTCGTTGAGTACGAGCAGAAGGTCCAGACGTTCCTCAAGGACTGCATGGAGCGCACGCTCGACATCGACATGGTGCTGCGCGTGAACCAGTTGCTGATGATCCGCAGCGTGCTGCTGTGGATGACCGACGAGGACATCGCCGTGGTCCGCACGGGCGACGTGGAGGCGATGCTGGCGCTGATCGCCGCCATGGAGGACGCGATGCTCAAGAGCGAAAGGGCAGCCAAGCATGTCCATTAAGACCTACGACGTGGGGTACCACGGCCTGATGATCGAAGGCGACGGCGGCGAGTACGTCAAGGCCGCCGACCTCGCATGGGTTCCCACCGCTGATCGCTTACCTCCAGCGGAAACCCCCGTGCTGGTAGTCGTCAACGGAGCACATCGCATTGGCGCGCTGTTCTGGGAGCGCCCGGGGTACGAGGACACTTTCGACCCGTACCTGTACTGGGATGATCCGGGCAACGATGGACAGGACTGGGACCAAAGCACCGTGACCCATTGGGCCCCATTGATGCCGGTACCGGCCGGGGTCGCCCATGACTGACATCCTCTGGCTCGACATCGAAACGCGCAGCCGCTGCGACCTCAAGAAGCGCGGCGTCTACAACTACGCCGCCGACCCGTCCACGCAGGTGCTGGTGATCTGCTGGGCGTGTAACAACGGCCCCGTGAAGACGTGGACCAAGTCCAGCGGCAAGGGCTGGCCGGTCGAGTTCCTCAACGCGTACAAGTCCTACGAGGCGCAGAAGCGGGCGCACAACGCCGGCTTCGAACGGCTCGTGCTCGGAGCCAAGTGCGGTCCGCGCCCCATAGAGGAGTGGTACTGCACCGCCACGCAGGCGCGCGCCTGTAGCCTCCCCGGGGCGCTCGACACGCTCAGCATGGCGCTGAACCTCGACGTGAAGAAGAGCAAGCGGGGCCTGTTCCTGATCCGCGAGCTGTCGATACCACGTCCTGATGGCAGCTTCAACGAAGACCCGGCGCTCATGGCCGAGTTCGCGTCCTATTGCGCCGACGACGTGCGGTCGATGCGCGAGATGAGCCTCGCGCTGGCACCGCTCACCGACGAGGCGCTGGAGGTGCACCACGTCAACGAGCACATCAACGACCGGGGCGTGCCCATCGACACCGAGCTGTGCGAGCTGGCTACCGGGTACGCCGAGCGTGAGGCCGAGGAGGCCAACGCGATGGTGCAGGTGATCAGCGGCGGGGCGCTCAAGACCGCCAAGGGCACCAAGCTCACCGAGTGGCTGTACGAGCGCCTGCCCGAGCACGCGCAGAACAAGATGGTGAAGCACAAGACCGTCGCGGTGAACGTCGAGCAGCGCGGCTCGGCAATGGCCGGCAGCGGCTCCACCGAGATGACCCCGGGGGCCCCCGAGACGATGACCAAGCGGTCGCTGTCGCTGGACGCCGACATCCGCAGCACGCTGCTGGACCTCGTGGCCGAGAACCCGGACGAGTACGACATCGACGCTGTCAGCATGCTGGAGGCGGCCGAGGCCGCAGCCATGTCCTCCGTGTCGAAGTTCCAGACCATGCTCAACCGCGCCAACAGCGACGGCCGGCTGCGCGGCGCGATCATCACCAACGGCGCGGCGCAGACCGGGCGCTTCAGCAGCACCGGGGCGCAGCTCCACAACTTCAGCCGCACGGTCGCCCCGGACCCGGAGGCCGTCAAGGCGCAGATGCGCAAGGGCGAGGATTTCGGCAACCAGACCCTTGCCACTTTAAAGTCGATGCTGCGCCCGGCCATCGCCAGCCCCAAGGGCATGATCGTGCGCGGTGACTGGTCAGCGGTCGAGGCCCGGGGCTTGCCGTGGCTGGTCAACACCGGGGGCAGCCAACGCTACCTCGACGCGTTCCGCGACCCGACCCGGGACATCTACGTCGAGCAGAGCCACGCCGCCGGCCTAGGCGGGGCAAGGCAGCCCGGCAAGGTGGTGGTGCTGTCGCTGGGCTATGGCGGCGGCCCCAACGCGCTGCTGCGCATGGCGAAGGGCTACAGCGTGACCATCGACGCACCGGACGCCACGGTCAGGCAATGGCGCGCCCGCAACGGCTGGGCGGTGCAGTGGTGGAAGGCGCTGGTGGCCGCCGCCAAGGACGCCATCGTCGCCGATCTGCGCGGCGAGGGCGGCAAGCTGTTCCACGCGGGCCGGATCGCGTTCGCGTGCCACGGCGGCTGGCTCATCATGCAGCTCCCGTGCGGTCGGTGCATCTACTACCCGTTCGCCAAGCTCACCGAGGGCAAGTACGGCACCGACATCGAACACATGAAGGCGGCGTGGAAACCCAAGGCGGGCGCGACCGAATGGCCCCGGGCGAGGCTGTGGCACGGCACGCTGGCCGAGAACGCCACGCAGGCGGCGTGCGCGTCGCTGCTGCGGTACTCGCTCGTGCGCGGCTTCAGGAAGGGCCTGCCGATCATCGGGCACGTGCACGACGAGGTGGTGCTGGAGTACCCGGGCCGTGGCAAGAAGGCCGTGGCGGCGATGCAGCACGAGCTTGAGCAGGTGATGGTGGAGGTGCCAGACTGGGCCGAGGGGTTCCCGCTGGCTGTCGAGACTGCGGCAGCGCCGCGCTTTGGAAAGTGAAGACCATGATTGACAAGAAGCCAGCGGTCGGCCGCATCCTGTTCCGCACCAGCCCGTTGTGGGGCGGGCACTTCGCGCGCTGCGGGGTGATCACCCGTGCCGGCGACAAGACCGTCGCGTACGTCAGGCGCAAGAACGCCAAGCCCGGGATGCTGTACACGCTATCTGTAGCCGCCGTGTGCGACACCGAGGACGAGGCCGCGACGCTTGAAGCGTTCGACCGGCGCGCCCGGGAGACGATCAGCGACACCATCGACCGCTTCCGTTTCGAGGCAGCGGTGCTCACCAACAGCGTGCGCAAGCCCTGAAAAGACAACGGCCCGGGGGTTGCCCGGGCCGCCGCTTCCTCACCACAAGGAGGGTTCACGCCCTCTGGTCGGGAGGAGGGGGTACTCAAAACCAACCAGAGGGATGAACCAGTGACGAACGATACAGACAAACCGGCGGCAACGCAACCGTACCCCGAGGCGATGCGGGAGGCGAAGCGGTGGCTGCTCCACAAGGCCAAGAAGCCGTACTACACCAGCGGCACCAGCCGGGGCAAGACCGGCACCCCGCGCGACATCGCGCGCCTTGCCACGTACGACGAGGCGGTCGCGGCGCTGGCCGCGTCACCTGACAGCTACGACGGGCTCGGGTTCGCGCTCGGCGACGGGTGGCACGGGGTGGACTTGGACAAGATCGGCAAGCCGTGGGGCAAGGTCGCCGAGCCGTGGGCGTCGAAGATCATCGATACCGCTTTAAAGCAGGGCCTGTACGTCGAGCGCAGCTTCAGCGGCAGCGGGGCGCACCTGATCGGGTTCGGGCCGTGCGACGTGACCATGGGCGCGAACAAGAGCGGGGTCGAGGTGTACAGCGCCGGGCGGTACTTCACCATGACCGGCAACACCGGGTTCGGGGCCATGACGCGCAAGGGCGCGATCCTCGGCAACCTTGAGGGCCCGCTGCTGGAGCTGATCCAGCGCCGGCACGGCGCGTTCAGCAAGCGCACCGCGCGCCCGGACATCACGCACGTCGTGGCGCTGCCGCCCGAGCGCGTGCCGACGCTGTGGGACGACATCTCGCGGCGCGCCCCCAAGCTCTTGGAGGACATCGACCCGGACTGCGGCTACGACGACTGGTACAAGGTCGGGATGGCGCTCCACAAGGAGTCGAACGGGCACCCGGACGCGCTCCAGATGTGGGAGGGCTGGTCGATGAAGGGCTCCAAGTTTCAGGACGGGGACTGCTCGAAACGCTGGGACGGGTTCAGCGTGGACCGGGGCGACGCGGTCGGATTCGGCACCATCGTGCATCTGGCCGAAACGGCGCGGGCCACTAGGAAGGCCGCCAAGGGCCCAAAGCGGTCAAGGCAGGGGAAGGTATCAACCGACGCCCAAAACGCCGCTGGCGGGGCTGTACGCAAGCCGCAGGGGCCTTTTGCGGCGATCCCGAGCGGAAACCTGATGCCGGAACAGGAAAGTGTTGCACCAGCGCAACAGGACGGCCTGATCAACGGGCTGCCGTCGAGCTTCATGCTGGGGGCGCTGCGGAAGATGAACATCCCCAAGACCGAGTGGCTGGTCGAGGGGATGATCACCCGGGGCCTGCACATGCTGGCCGGCGCACCCAAGGGCGGCAAGAGCTACCTCGTGCTCCAGATGTGCATGGCGGTGGCGGCCGGCAAGCCGTTCCTCGGGCGCGCCACGCGGCAGTGCCGGGTCAGCTACTTCGACCTTGAGGAGTGGCACGAGCTGCTCGACATCAGGGCCGAGCGGATCGCGCTCGGGAACGACATCGACATGGACCACTGCCCGGTGTCGGTGCGGCTGGAGACGGGCGTCGGCGAGGCGGCGATGGCCGACATGCAGGCCGAGATAGACGCCGGCAGCAAGCTGATCGTGATCGACCTGTTCGCGCGGATCAGGGACGAGCTTTCCGAGAACCCCAAGGCGAACGTGTACGCCCGGGACATGGAGGCCGTGGGGCGCTTGGCGGACTTCGCGCTGAGCCACCCGGACGTCGCCATCGTGGTGGTGCACCACACCAACAAGGGTACGCACAGCGAGTGGCAGAACAGGCTCAGCGGCTCGGCCGGCGTGGCCGGGGCGTCGCACACCAACATCCTGCTGTCGCGGCCGGACATGCGCGGCTGGGACGAGGACGACCGCGAGGAGGGCATGAAGTACCGGACCCTGAACGTGGCCGGCAAGATGGTGGACGAGCAGGAGCTGGTGCTCGCGCAGATGGCGCACGGCGGCGGCTGGGAGGTGAGCGGCCTGAAGCCGTGGGAGGTGAGCACGACGCGCAAGCAGAAGAAGCTGGTGCTGTACCTGCACGCGGCATACCCGGAGTGGCGCGACAGCAAGACCGTGGCCGAGGCCATGGGGATGAAACGCGACGCGGCCCTGAAGCTGTTGCAGCGGATGGCGCAGCAGGGGGTGATTGAGTCGGACGGGCAGGGCGGGAAGGGCTACCGTGCGAAGCAGGCGAGGGCCGGTGATTGACCCTCGCGCGCGATAGAACTGTATTGTTTACTAGTCTGATGTGTCCTATGGTAATCAAAGGTTCGGACACTTCGGACTAGTATTTGATATAGCACGCGCGCGAGGCGGCGACGTTTGCCCCGCTGGAACGCTAACCACATGGGGCTGGACAGTGTCAAGCGGGTGGGGTACAGTCCCGCGCATCAACGGGTTAGGGGGTGCAGGGTATGGCGTTTGGGCACGGCAAGGGCAAGAGCAACCCCGGGGGGCAGCCGACGACGGCTCTGCCCCCGCGCCCGTTTGAGGCCGCTTTAAAGCGTGCGATCATCCAAGAGAACAGCTACCGGCTGCGCAAGATGGCCGAGCAGGTGCTGGACCTCGCGGCCGAGGGCGAACAGTGGGCGGTGCTCTTCGTCGCTGACCGCCTCGACGGCAAGCCGCGCCAAGCAGTGCCGACGCAGGACGAGAACGGCGCGCCGGTCACCGTGGGCAGCATCACGTACCACATCGTTGACGCCACCAAGCCCACCGACCGCAGCAAGGAGCCTCCGGCTACAGTCACACCGCTGCGGCCCACCATGGCCGCTGTGAGGCGCTCGGCGTGAACGCCCCGGCCAACCTCATGCTCCCGGTCGCGCGGCCCTTTGAGCCGCTGCTGGCACCGGCACGCAACCTCGCCGCATGGGGTGGCCGCGCATCAGGCAAGTCCTACTTCTTCGCCGACCGCGTCATCAGTCGCTCCATGGGCGAGAAGCTCGACGTGGTCTGTATCCGCGAGGTACAGCGCACGCTGCGCACCAGCGTGAAGAAGCTGCTGGAGGAGCGCATCTCCGAGCACAACGTCGGGTACGCGTTCGAAGTGCAGGACGCGCGCATCCTGACCAAGCTCGGCGGCGTGATCATCTTCGAAGGCATGCAGAACCAGACCAGCGAGTCGATCAAGTCGCTGCAAGGCTTTAAAGTCGCATGGGCCGAGGAAGCCCAGACCCTGTCACAGCGAAGCATCGAAATGCTCGTGCCGACGCTGCGAGCGCCCGGCAGCCAGCTCTGGTGGTCATGGAACCCCAACCTCCCCACCGACCCGGTCGATGCGTACTTCCGCGCGGAGGGCGAGGAGCTGCCGCCCGACACGATCATCGTCAAGGCGCTGTACCACGACAACCCGTGGCTGTCCGACGAGTCTCTCGCCGACGCCGAGTACATGCGCCGCCGCGACTTCGAACGCTACCTGCACGTGTGGGAGGCAGAGTACGAGAGCCGCAGCGAGGCGCGCGTCTTCAAGAACTGGACCATCGAAGAGTTTGACACGCCGCCCGGCACCATGCTGCGGTTCGGTGCCGACTGGGGCTTCAGCGTGGACCCGAGCGTGCTGGTGCGCTGCTGGCTCGACGGTCGCCGCCTGATGGTGGACTACGAGGCGTACATGCGCGGTTGCGAGATTGACATGCTGCCCGACCTGTTCGACACGGTGCCCGAGGCGCACAAGTTCTTCATCACGGCCGACAGCTCGCGGCCCGAGACGATCAGCTACATGCAGAAGCACGGCTATCCGCGCATGAACCGGGCCGTGAAGGGCCCCGGGTCGCTGGAGGAGGGCATCGCGTTCCTCCAGAGCTACGACATCGTGGTGCACCCGCGCTGCACGCACGTGATCGATGAGCTGAAGGCGTACAAGTACAAGACCGACGAGCTGACCGGCAAGGTGATGCCGCTGCTTGAGGACAAGAACAACCACGTGATCGACAGCCTGCGCTACGCCTGCGAGGGCGTCCGACGCGCCGCCAAGGCGCAGCACAGCTTTAAAGCGGAAGACATGCGACCAACCCGGAGCATCATGTAATGGCGAAGCGTCGCAACAAGACCCCACCTGTAGACAGCCGCTACGATATCGTCAAGGGCACGTTCGCTTTTGAGGACAGGCCGCTGCCGCCCGCGAACAAGGACGGCGACGGTGACGACGAGGCCGGCGAGCCGCAAAGCTCCGACGAGGACATCCTCAAGGAGGCCAACGAGCGGTGGGAGTACAGCGTCGAGAACGACACCGACAACCGGAACCAGTACAAGGAGGACTACAACTTCACGTACACGCCCGGGTCGCAGTGGGACGACAGCCTGCGGGCCCAGCGCAACGTGTGGAAGGAGCCCTGCCTTGAGTTCAACCAGCTCACGCAGTTCGTCCATCAGGTCGTCAACGACCAGCGCCAGAACCGCCCCGGCATCCGCATCTACCCGGCCGGCGGCAAGGCCAGCGAGGCCGCTGCCGACATCCGGCAGGGCATGATCCGCAGCATCGAATACCACAGCAAGGCCGAGTCGGTGTACGACACCGGCTACGAGTGCAGCGTCGTGGGTGGCCGTGGCTGGTGGCGCATGCTCACCGAGTACGAGCCCATGTCGTTCAACCAGCGCATCGTCATCAAGGCCATCAAGGACTCGCTGAGCGTGCGCGCCGACGACAACTACGAGGAGCCCGACGCGCGCGACCGCAAGTGGCTGTTCGTGCAGGAGGTGCTCAGCAAGGACGAGTTCACGCGCCGCTACCCCAAGGCGAAGCCGCTCGACTGGGACAGCCTCGACAAGTCGTGGACCGACGGCCGCGACACGGTCATCGTGGTGGACTACTACCGGCGCGTGTGCCGGCAACGCACGCTGGTGATGATGAGCGACGGCGCGGTGGGCTGGAAGGACACGATGCCCACGCCGCCCGAGGGCGTCACTATCAAGGCCGAGCGCGAGGCCGACGACTGGGAGGTCGAGTGGTTCAAGCTCGCGGGCGGGCAGCAGGTGCTGGAACGCTACGAGTGCCCGGGCAAGTACATTCCGGTGGTCCAGACCGTGGGCGACGAGCTGCTGCTTGAGGGCAAGCGCACGTACCAAGGGCTCATACGCCACGCCAAAGACCCGCAGCGCATGCTGAACTACGGCATGACCCAGCAGGCCATCCACCTCGCGCTGACGCCACGCGCGCCGTGGATCGCGGCCGCAGGCCAGATCGAAGCCTACAAGGACATCTGGAAAAACGCGAACGTGGACAACCACGCGTACCTGCCGTACGACCCGATCACCATCGACGGTGTCGCGGTGCCGCCGCCGCAGCGCACGCAGCCGTCGATGCCCGACGCCGGCTGGCTGAACTGGACGCAGCAGCAGATCGCCATGATCAAGTCCACGATCGGCATGTACGAGAACAGCCTCGGGCAGCGCAACAACGAGCAGTCCGGGCGCGCCATCCTCGCGCGCGAGAAGCAGGGCGACAACGCCACGTTCCACTTCAGCGACAACCTGTCGCGCGCCATCGCGCTCACGGGCGAGATTGCGATGGACTGGCTCCCGGTCGTGTACGACACGCGCCGCATCGTGCACATCGTCGGGCTCGACGGCTCGCGCAAGCAGGTGGAGCTGAACCAGCCGGGCGTCGATGTAGCCGAGAACGGCGCGATCCAGTCGATCAAGCTCAACAGCCTGAACGACGACGGCCAGTACGCGGTCGTGGTCGAGGCTGGCCCGAGCTACGCCACCAAGCGGCAGGAGACGGCCGACAAGCTCGCGCAGCTCGTCAAGGCATTCCCGCCCATCATGCAGGTCGCCGGCGACCTCGTGGTCAAGGCGCAGGACATCCCCGACGCCGACGCGCTCGCCGAGCGGCTTCGGTTCGCGCTGCCGCCCGCGATACAGGAGGCGCTGCGCGCCGAGGAGCAGGGCAACAAAGCCCCGGACCCCAAGTCGATGATGCTGGCGAACCAGCTCAAGCAGATGCAGGGCATGTTGCAGAAGGCGGCGCAGGACGTGCAGCGCCTGCAAAGCGGTGTAGCCGAGAAGATGCAGGCGGCGCAGCTCACCGCTCAGGCTACAAAGGAGGCCGCCGACCGCGCCTCGCAGGAGGCACAGGTCAAGGCCCAGAACGACACCGTGAAGTCGATCCGGCAGGCCGAGATGGACGCCTCTTTAAAGATCAGGCTGGCGATGATCGACCAGCAGACCGCGCTGCGCAAGGCGGCCATCGACCGTGCCACCAAGCTGGAGGTCGCGGTCATGGCGACCGAGGCCGAGCAGGAGCAGCAGCGCATGGTGCTGGAGGCTGAGGCGTACGCCCGGGCGGCGCAGCAGGCGGTCGACAGCGAGCACCACTACAGCTCGCTCGCGGCCGAGCAGGAGGCGCGCACGGTCGAGCAGGAGATGGCGCAGCAGCAGCACGAGGACCAGATGGAGCAGCAGCGTGCTGCCATGGAGCAACAGGCCGCCGCTGACGCGGCATCGCAGACAGGAGCTACAGAATGACCATCGCCGATACCGTACCGTTCCAGCCCCGTGGCAACACGATCCGCATCGCGGGCGTCACCGCCGGGCCGCCCACGGGCGTGCAAGTGCCGGTGTTCCCCAATGCCGACGCTAACGGGCAGAGCACCACCAACCTCAACTTCCGTATCCGCAACACCTCGCTGACCGCTGACGTGGCCGTAGGCTACGGCGAGACAGCGGCGCTGGCGACCACCAACGCGTCGGTGCCTGCGGCCGCCGGCACGGGGACCAAGTCGCTGTCGCTTGGTCCGGGCCAGACCGAGGTCTATACGCTCCCGGCCGGCACGTTCTTCAGCGTGCTGTCGGTCGGCGTCGCGGCGAACGTGGACATCACCCCGGGCGAGGGGGCGTAATGACGCAGCACAGCGGCTCCGCACGGCACGGCCCATCGCGCGCTGGACAGGCCGCGCAGGCTGGCGGCTTTCCGTCGGCCGGGCTGTCGTTCGCCGCGCCGCTGACGACCTCGCTCGTGCCGTCTGTAGCCGCTGGCTCCAACGTGCCTACCTACTCGCGCGCCACGGCCGCGTACGTGCAGGATCACGAGGGCGTGCAGCGGCTGGTGCTTGCGAACGAAGCGCGCTTTTGGGGTGCTAGGCGTGTCTACAATCAGGTGCCGACTAACAGCCAGAACCCCAACAGCGCGGGGTTCACCAACGGTGACGTGACGGTGACCGTCGCGTCTGGTGAGACAAACCCGCACGGTGGCGGCAGCGCGTATCAAGTGCTTGAAGGCTCGGCCGGTACGGCGGTGCTCAGCATGACGCCACTTGCCGCCAACGCTAACGCGATCACAATCGCGGGGTCGATGACCGTCAAGTACGGCGGCACCGCGCCCAACCCGTGGGTCTTGCTGCGCATCGTCGATACGACTGGTTTTGGTAATGGGCGCGCGTGGTTCAACCTGCAAACAGGCACCGTGGGCAGCACCGCCACTACGGTCGGGGTCAACACGCCAACCGTGGTGGGTACGCCCGCCATGGCGGCTCTTGGCAATGGCTGGTATCGGCTCAAGCTCGTTGTGAGCTTCACGGCCGCCGCCGGGAGCACGTACTGCGTGCGCTACACCAGCGCGAGCGCCGACGCCAGCAACACGCGCGTCTCCAACAGTACCACGCTGTTCGCGGCGGCGCAGTTTGAGGATGTTACCGGGCAGTCAGTGCAGACGGTTGCGGAGTACGTCAGCGTGGGCATCACGGCAACGCCGTACCAAGGCGCGAATGTCGATGGCGTGCAGTACCTCGACACGGTGCGGTTGCATACGCAGAACCAGATAACGCAGTCTGTAGACATAAGCAACGCCGCGTGGACGAAGACAGCGTCTTCAATCACAGGCCCGTTCGCCGCTTTTGACGGCTCGTTGACCGCATGGAAGCTCGTTGATACGGTGGCGAACACGCAGCACGTTTTCTATCAAGGCGGCAATGCCGCGCTCCCCCAAGGCACGCCGGTCACCGTCGAAATTGATGTCAAACGCGCCGACTATCGCTACGCGGAACTGCAAGCCAAGGACCAGTCGTTCGCACAGCTTTTCAGTGTGCGCATTGACTTCAACAATCCCACCTTTGCGGGGCTGCTTGCTTCGGCACTTGGTGGGCCACCCACCCCTACGGTTTACGGTATCACCGACCTAGGAGGAGGTTGGTACAGATTGTCGGTGACGGGTGTTTTCACACTATCCACCCCTCAAGTATTTATCCACCCGCTGCTGCAAAACGATATCGGGGCGAACGCTTTTGCCGGGACAGGCTCCAGCGGGACGTTGTTTGCTCGTCCAACTTTGCGTGGCGGCACCCCATCCTTCCTTTCGACCTACGTCCCTACCACCACCGCAGCCGTCGGCCCGACCGACACCGGCACCACCGCGCCGATCCCGGCGACGACGTTGCTGGGGTATCTGGCCGAGGCCGCAGGCACGCAGCTTGTGACACCGACAGCCGCGATCCGCAACATGACCGACGGAAGCTGGACGCTCGGGGCGACGATGACGCGCGCCTTCACCAGCACTGGCGTGGATGGTGTGCCGACCTCCGCTACACGCCTCACTGCTGGCGCTGTCGCGGCTACCAACACCATCACCCAGACGCTTGTAGCCGCAGCCTCCAGCCGCACGTATTCTTGCTACATCCGCCGCGTGACGGGCACTGGGCCTGTTCGGTTGACGCAGGACAACTTCACCGGCGGTACTGACATCAGCGGCTCGCTCGTACCGGGGCAATGGGTTCGCGTGTCGTTCAACGCAGCTATCCTCAACGCGCAGTTCGGCATCAAGATCGACACCAGCGGCGACGCTATTGATGTGGACTTCAACCAGTTTGAAGCAGCAAGTGCCGCACTGAATCTTTCTTACACCAGCCCAATGGCTACAACGGGGGCAAGTCGCAATACAGACAACCTTTCGTATGTTGTTGCTGGCAACATAAACGGCACACTGGGAAGCGCTTACGTAGAGTGGCAGACCTCCCTTGTGGCGAACAACGGCGCGATGATAGGTTCTGGTGGCACCGTTTTGGGTATGGGGGGTGCGAATGTTGACTATAGCTACGACAACACAACCTTCTTGAATGCCGCTGCCGGGGTGGCAGCATTCACGTCGTATAAGTCGGCCGTGTCGTGGGGTGGAGGCGCTAGATCGCTGGTCCGAGGGGGTTCTGCCTTACAAACTGGAGTGTTTGATGGGGACTTTAACCTAGCGGGTATATCCCCCGGCAGCGCTCCCGCTGCTTCACTGATTCAACGCAATCTTCGCATCTATAGCCAAAAGCTGACCGACGCTCAACTCACCGCAATGGTGGCCTGATGCTCTACTACGTGAAGACCCCCACCGACGAACTCGTGTACGACGACGTGGAGTTGTCAGCCGCCGACGCAGCCAAGCGCGCGACTTTCCTCACGCGTGTAGCAAACATCCAAGCGTGGCTAGACGCGAACCCCGGCACCAAGTTCAGCACGCTGTCAGGCGCTGCCCTGATCACCTACAACGCGGTCGTCAACTTCCTCAAGACTGCGGGCGCGTCGTTCATCCTGACGCACGTCGTGCAGCGTGGCGGCACTGCGCAGACCCCGGGCCAGATCAACCTGTCCACAGCGACCTACGCCGCCATGTGGGATGGCAAGCAGCCGTACGTTCGCACGTTGCTAGGCGCGTTCCCGGCCAGTGGCATCAGCTTCATGGGCTGGCCCCAGACCGACGTGCCGCCCGACCCCCCGACGCCACCGACGCAGGCGCAGATCGACGCGGCGGTCGCGGCGGCGGCAGCCAAACAGGCGGCGCAGGCTCAGTGGCGCATCGACGCGCAGGCGCAGATGCAGCTCGGAATCTCAACCTATCAGGCGTGGATCGCCACGCACCCGTACCCGCTTTAAAGTTTGGCGCACAATAGCGCCAATTTCCCGGGCCTCCCGGCCCTCAACCTAGGAGCTTCAAATGTCAACAGCAATCACGCTTCTCGCCGCCGGGAAGGTTTCCGACCCGATCCCGGTAACCCCCCTGCAATCCCTCATGGCCGCGCCGCAGGTGCTTGGCGGCACGGTCCTCATCGAACAGGCCCCGACCCAGAACGGCCCGTGGAACACGGTCGCCTCGGCGCAGGGCTTCGCGCAATCGGCCCGCCCGCTGGTCAACTCATGGTTCCGCGTCACGGCAGCGACGCAGGCCGGCGTCATCGCCGTCTCCGATATCGGTGCCGGCTCCGGCGGCGGCACCAACTTCGACTCCATCGTCAACTGCCAAGTGCCGCTGGCGTCGCCCAACAGCACGTCCGAGGTGGTGCTGGCGACCTTCCGTCTGCCGCCGCTGCTGCTCAAGCCCAACTTCCGTTGCCGCATCCGCGCCACGGCGTCTTTCACCAACAACGTCAACGCCAAGACGCTCCAGTGCCGCATGAACGGCCTCACCGGCACGTTGTTCTTCCAGAGCCCGGCGCTGGCCTCCAACGCCAACTACGCCTTCGAAGCCGACTTCGTTGGTATCGGCGACGGTGCCACGCTCAAGGGCCTCGGCTCCGGCGCGACCGGCGGTTTCGGCCTGTCCACCACCGCCCTGACCACGCTCGCTCGTGACTACATCAACAACGAGACTGAGATTGTGGTCACCTGCACCAAGGCGACCGGCACGGACACGTTCCAGCTCGACTCGTTGTACGTCGACCTGCAACAGTAAGCCAGCAGCTACAAGACCTTCTCTTTAAACCGGCAGTCACGGGCACCCGTTCCCGATATAGCGGGGGTTTCAACCAAGGAGCCTTTCCATGGACCAGCAAGACAACCAGCTACCCGTCACTGATGACTTGACCGGGGATATGCCTGACGACAACGGCGAGCTGAACGGCTCGACGACCGGTGGCACAGGCACGCCGGATGCAGCAGATCAGCAGCACAACGAGGAAACAGACGAGCAGAAAAACGCCCGGATCGCCGCCGAGGCTGCCCAGCGTTCCGCTGAGCGCGCCGCACGTGCGCAGTCCAAGATCAACCAACGCATGGCCGAGCTGACCGCTGAGAAGCGCGCAGCGGAGCAGCGTGCCGCCGACGCCTTGGCGCTGGCCCAGCAGGCGATGCAGAATCGCGCTGCTGGGCCAGCGCCGCAGCAAGACGACCCGCTGGCTCCACCCGTGCGTGGTGCGGAGGAGTCTTATGAGGACTTCGTCATCCGCAAGGCCGTGCATCAGAACCGGGTCGAGATGTTCCGGGTGATGCAGGCCCGCGATCAGCAGGCCCAGCAGATTGCGCAGCAGACCGCTGCGCAGGCGAGCGAGGCCGCCATCGCCAAGGCGTACGCGGAGCGGCACGCGAAAGCGGCAGCCGCCATCCCCGACTTCGCCGAGGTGATGGAGGACGCGGACGTGCAGGTGCCCAACGCGGTCGCGCGGGCGCTTCGCACGATGGAGGACGGCCCGGTGGTGGCGTACCACCTGCAAAAGAACCCGGCCCTCGTGGCCCAGTTCGCGGGTGCGGACCCCATCGCGCAGTTGGTCGTTCTGGGCAAGATCGCCGCATCGTTGAAGACCTCGTCTACCGACGCATCAGCTCAACCATCGTCCGCGCCAGCGCCCGGACGCCCTGTCGGTTCCTCCAGCGGGGGTGGCGGCAACGCCGACTCCCCGCCCGAGGACACCGGGGCGTACATGCGCTGGGCGGCAAAACACATGAGGTAATACCATGCCAAATGCATACCAGAACCCGGTGATGTACACCAACGAGTGCCTGCGCATTCTGAAGAACGACATCATCCTCGGCAAGAAGGTCAGCCGGAAGCACCAGCAGGAGTTCGGCAAGGACGAGATGAAGATCGGCGACACCTTGAACGTGCGCCGCCCGGCGCGCTTCACGGTGTCGTCCGGTGCTTCGTTCGCGCCGCAGGACTACGTCGAAACCAGCGTCCCGCTGGTGGTCAACCAGCAGCGCCACGTAGACACCGCCTTCACCTCGGCCGACATGACGTTGAAGCTGCAAGACTTCAGCAACCGCGTCCTGCGCCCCAAGGTGATCCAGCTCTGCGCCCAGATCGACATCGACGGCTACGTCAACGCGAAGAACACCGTGGGCAACCTCACCGGCACCGCCGGCACGGCCCCCAACGCGTTCTCGTTCCTGACCGATATCGGCAAGAAGCTGGACGACTTCTCGACCCCGCGCGACGGCAACCGCTACTACGTGCTCGACCCCGCGTCGAACGCGTCGCAGATCGGCGCTGTGTCGGGCCTGTTCAACCCGCAGACCAAGATCGGCAACCAGTACAACGAGGGCGTGTTCGTTGACGCGACCAATACCCTCGGCCTCAAGATCGCAATGACGCAGAACGTGGCCCGCCACACCGTCGGCGCGCTCGGCGGCACCCCGCTGATCAACGGCGCGAATCAGGCGCTCACCAGCGGCTGGTCCAACACCTACGCGCTGATCACCGACGGCTGGACCGCCGCAGCGGCTCAGCGCCTGAACGCTGGCGATATCTTCACCATCGCCAACGTGTTCAGCGTGAACCCCGTGACTCGCCAGTCCACCGGCCAGCTCATGCAGTTCTGCGTGGTGTCGGCCGCGTCCTCGGACGCCTCGGGCAACCTGACCGCTGTCGTGTCCCCGGCACCGATCAGCGCCGGGCCGTTCCAGAACATCAACGCGGCCCCTGCTGACAATGCTGCGCTGACGATCAACGGCACCGCAGCCACCAGCTACGTGCGCAACATCGCGTGGCACGAGGACGCTTTCGAGCTGGCCGTGGTCAAGATGCAAGACCTCGCCATGTTCGGCGGCTGGGGTGCGGTTCGCTCCGACGAGGGCTTCAGCATCCGCGTGTTCCGTCAGGCGGCCATCAGCTCCGACACCGTGGGCAACCGCGTTGACGTGCTGTACGGCTGGGCGACCGTGTACCCCGAGCAGGCAACGCAACAGGTCGGCGCGTAAGCACTGACCGTCAACCGTACCCCGGGGCTACAGCCCCGGGGTATTTCAAGGAGAAGTGAAATGAGCAACGCAGACATCATCACGCAGGGGCAGCCCGCGCTCGACTTCAGCGATCTGGTTGTGCCGCCATCTGGCACCGCTGAGGACGACTACGAGCCGCCCAAGCACGTGTTCTACGGCAAGAAAGACCCGCGCACCGGGCGCATGGAGAAGGAGCCGGTGTATGTGCACCAGTCGTACCCCAAGATGCTGTACAAGCTGGAGGCCGGCCGCATCCGCATCACGCAGGTGAACGACGAGCGGGCCTTCAAGGTCTACAGCAAGGACGGCTGGTCGGAGAGCCCGGCCGAGTTCGGCTATATCGGCGCGCCGTCGCAGGAGGAAATCCTCGACGCCAAGGAGGCCGCGTTCGCCGCCGCCGAGCGTACTGGGGAGGCCGCCTGATGAGCTACCCCCGCACGCTGTACAAGCTCCCCGAGGGCGCGACCGCGTCCGTCTCGACCATGGTTCAGAACTTGGACGAGCACGACGCGGCCCTGCTGGACGGCTGGCACGACGATCCGGCCTGTGGCGCGCTTCCGGCCCCGGATGAGGCTGCCCTCTCAACCGAGCCCGGAGCGCCTGCTGGCGGCGATTCTGGCGCGTCTGGGGAGGGTTCCTGATGAGCGTCGCACCTATCCGCCGCAGCGACGAGTTCCTGTTCGACCCCAGTTCCGTGGCCGAGCCCGACGCCGCCCCGGCGTTCCCGTTCCGGGCCGTTCAGGACATCGTCATCATCGAACAGCTCGTCAAGGACAAGAGCGCGGGCGGGATCGCGCTCTTGGACGACGGCCGCAAGTACCCCTGCGGCCGTGTCGTGGCGCACGGCCCGGGCCGCACGTACGCGTTCTACATGGACGCGAACGGCAACACGCAGGCCGGGCACACCGTCCCCATGCAAATCAAGGTCGGGGACTGGGTCGTGTTCGGGCGCTACAACTCCGGCGGCGAGCCCATCGAAGTCGATGGCAAGAAGTACCTCATGTGCAGGGAAGGCGATATCGGTCTGGTCGCGCTGAGCGGCGAGCCCGAGGTCAAGCTCTGCCCCAACCCCGCTGGCTAACAGGGAGCCGCCGACATGGCAACACCAAGCACCATGATTCTCACGGCCTTGCAAAAGATCGGCGAGAAGCCGGTCGGCGGCACCTTGAACGCCAACGAGCAGACCGAGTACCTCCAGCGCCTGAACCAGATGCTGGAGCTGTGGGACACCGACGGCATCATCTGCTACGCGACCCAGACCGACAGCAAGGCGCTGACGGCTGGAGACGGCATCTACACTATCGGCAGCGGCGGCGACATCAACGTGCCGTGGCCGGTGCACATCGAATCGGCGTACACCATCGACGGCGCGGGCGTCACGCACGGCATGGACATCGTCGGCAACGACGAGTGGGCGCAGATCACTTTAAAGAATTTGGGCAACGGCTACCCGACCAAGCTCTGGTACGACAACAGCTTCCCGCTAGGCACCATCTACCTGTGGATGCTGCCGCTGGGCGGGCTCACGCTGTACATCACGTCGTACCAGCGCCTGCAATCGTTCCCGTTGATCAGCACCACGGTGAGCCTGCCGCCCGGGTACGAGAAGGCGATCATCGACAACCTTGCCATCGACTTGGCGATGGGCCTCACCGAGCCCTCGCCGACGCTGGTCAAGGCGGCCGACAAGGGCCTCGCCATGATCAAGCGCAACAACATTCAGGTGCCCAAGCTCAACGTGCCGACCAACGGCGCGCTCTCGCAGCAGCAACAGTTTCCCATGCCCCCATGGTGATATCGCATGAACAAGACTGACGTTCCCAACGTACGACTGCCGCTGGCGGCGAGTTACAACACGCGCGGGCAGAACGGTATTAGCACGGCGGTCACGCGCACCACGGACCAGCGCAAGATTAATTCGATGTACCAGATGATCAACAACGCCGCTACGGGGGCGGCAAGTCTGAAGCTGGTCAAGCGCCCCGGGACGGTCTACAACACCAGCACGTTCGGCCTTGCCACGCAGTACGTCCAGTTGGGGACGCAGGACGCGAGCCAGAACCCGGTGCTATTCACCACCGCCGCATCCGTAATACCTACAGACGTTATCGTCAAGGGGGCGGGCGGGGCCACCAGCACGCTCATCGTGGGCAGCAACTATCTGCCGCGCTACTGTGACCGGGCCTTCATCACCGGTACCGAGACGATGATCGTGCAGCTCGTCTACACCGACACGGTCCGGCACCGCATATTTTTCGGCACCGCCGCCGGTGGCCCGTGGACCGAGATAACGGACGCAAACTTCGTAACATTCCTGAATCGCGGCAAGATGGAGTTCATGGACGGCTGGGCGTTCATAATGACCAGCGACAACAAGGTTATCAACCTCGACCTCAACTCGTTGACGGTGATGACCAACACCAACCAGTTTTACCGCAAACAGATTGAGCAGGATGTACCCCAAGGCTTAGCCAAGCTGGGCAACCAGCTACTGGCGTTCGGTCTGGAAACGATGGAGGTGTTTGTCAATGGCGGAGTCGCTACCGGGTCGCCTCTCACTCCGGTTAAGCAGCTCGCGCAGCGTGTAGGCCTGCCGTCTACCGGATACCTGAACGGGTTCGGCTCCTTCAGCACGCACTACTACTGCGTCATCGGCAAAAAGCTCTACTTTGTCGGTAGCGTCGCGGCCGACACGGGCGTCGCCAGCACGGCGTTCTACGTGTACGACGGCTCCGAGGTATCCAAAGTGAGCCCGCCTAACATCGACGCGTTCCTCAACGGGCAAACCACGTACAGCGTGTCCCGCGTCAACATCATGGGCCGCGCGGCTGTAGCCATAGGACTCAGCAACTGGCAGGCGGCTAGTGCGTACTGGTTGATGTACTTCCCGGACGTGAACGAATGGTTTGAGTGGACCAGCTCGGTGTTCCAGCCCACCAACAACGACGCGTATTTTCTTGGCATCGGCAACACCGCCAGTGCGAACAAGCTGCAATCGTTCTCCGCGCTCGACTACGGGTCAGAGCCTTACAACGTGTGGAACGACGGCGCAACGTTTGGTGTGCAGGGCTCCGGCACGGCGTTCCAATGGGCGCACCAGTTCAAGCTCCCGGCGGACGGCAACGAGCGCAAGCAGCACAAGTGGGCCGCGCTGGTGGGTGACACTGCGCGCGCTGCGCAGGCCATCGACCTCAGTGTCTCGGACGACGACTACCAGACATGGACCTCGCTCGGCACCATTGACATGACATCCGACAAAAAGGCCCTCTACCGCCTCGGCGGCTTCAACCAGCGCGCGATCAGGTTGTCGTACACGGGCTCGCTCGGTGTTGACCTGACGCAATTTCTGTCGAGGATTGAGTGATGCTGGGCGAGTTGCTTCAGCTCATCAACCCCGCGTCGTTCGCATGGAAGAACCTGCGCAACGAAGACGTGTGGGAGCAGCGGACGCAGGCCGACGTTGCGTTCACGCAGCAGTTCAGCGTGGCCGTGGTCGGCACGCCGATTTACACGCTGCGCTGGCGGCTACTGGGGCGTCAGTGCTTCTTCCAAGCCGTGATTGACAGCGGTACGACGCTCGCCACGACGGCGGGCGTGAGCTACATGGTGCTGCCGGTGACGGCCAACGCGCTGAGCTTGGGCGGGCAGATTGACATGAAGAACGCAGTCACTAACGTAGCCATAGGCGCGGGCCGCATCAACCCGGCGCTCAATCATGGGTACCTGCCGACGCAGGCGGCGATCGCCGATCAACTTGAAATATCTGGCTGGTACGAGGTGTAGACGGCAATGAATTACTACGACCCCAAGACCTACGCGGCGGTAGACCCCACAAAGGTCGTTCAGTCCATTTCAGGTTACGACGAATGGAACGCCCCTCAATACGCGTACTCCTTTAACGGCAGCCCCGTCAGCCCCGTGTCGGGGGCAGGCGTCAATGGCTGGGGTGAGTGGCTTGCTGGCGAAGGGGCGACCGCCAACGCACGCAGTTACAACCGGCTTCAGCAATACATGGGCGACCTGTCCAAAACGTATGGCCTCGGCGCGGACGATTTCATCAAGGGGTTCCAGAGCTACGGCGCCACCTACAACCCCGGCGCTACGGACGAATACGGGAACATCCACGGATTCGGGCGCGACCCCAACATGGGATGGTGGGGCGAGGACGCGATGATTCGCGCTCTCGGGCAGGGGTTGGACAAGGCTAATCCTGATGCTGCGTACAAGGGTTCGTGGCAAAACATGTGGGATCAGCAGCGCGAGTTGGGGCAGCAGAACGAGATTGCCACCACATGGCAGGCGAACCAAGACCGTTACAGCCAGTCCGCTGACTTTATGAACGACCTCCCGACCATTCTGGCGGGGCTGGGCATGGTTGCCGGTGTTGGTGGTCTTGCCAATGCTTTTGGCGGAAGCATCGGACTTCCGGGCGCGGATGTTGTTGGTTCGGATTGGGCGTCTGGATTATCTAGTGCGATGAATCCGGGTAGTGCAGGGACAACTGCATTATCGGATTTGGCTGTTGGTAATCCGGGGACTAGCGCAGTTGGCGCAGAAGTGAATCTTTCAGGGTCTGGAGGCGGTATGGGCGACGAATTTTTACCTGACTTCAATTATGCGGATGACGTTATTGATGTTGGTACTGGCGGTGGCGGCGGCATGAGCGCGGCCGACGCGATACGCGAGGCCATCGCGAACGGCGGCTCCGAGTTCGGCACCACCTCCGCAGGTGGCCCGCTCGCCAACGGCTGGCAGGGCGCGCTCGCCAATGCGCTGAGCGGCATCCCCAACTTGCCGCCGGGGGTCAGTACGGCCATCCGCAGCCTGCTAGGCGGTGCCGCTGGTGGTGCAGGTGGAGCCGCAGGCTCCACCGCCATCGGTCGCATCCTCGGCGGCACCGGCACCGCGAGCGACTGGGCCAGCGTGCTCGGTCAGGGCGCGACCGGCGTGCTCGACTAC
>Ga0228700_1000410_pt1 | contig 40150 bp, 56 predicted proteins | sample McNCre317_Aug_MG_FD_178019 | JGI IMG/M metagenome (GOLD analysis project Ga0228700, IMG submission 178019) | Freshwater microbial communities from McNutts Creek, Athens, Georgia, United States - 3-17_Aug_MG | ecosystem: Environmental > Aquatic > Freshwater > Creek | place: USA: Georgia...
TGGGCTGTTGATTTAACGTTTCGCGGGAAATCTGGTTTTCGGGCAAATCGCCCTTTTAGCCCTACACCCCCCAGGCTGTCACCAGAATTCTGGGGGATTTTCCCAAAAAACATTTTTGCTCCAACTTGCTCCAACTTGCTCCAACTACCCCCTTGGGGTAGTGTAGTTGGAGCAGTGTGGTTTGGTGCTCCAGTTGGAGCAAACCGGTTTGCAAGTTGGAGCAAGTTGGAGCAGAAAAATATCGCATTCGCACGGCACCGAATAAGGTGTGAGTGCTATCATTTTTACGACCCATTCCCAAAACGTGCTATCATTTTGTTGCTCCAACTCGCCAAGTTGGAGCAAGTTGGAGCAAACCTGTAGGTTGTTGGTTTTTTGATAGCAACTCTCTTAGATTCTTTGCTATCATTTTTAACTTCGTTTTTTGTAGCACGGGAAATTTCCCGATTTCCGCCAAAAGCCCAATTTGCCCCAAAAACGTAAAAACGGGCGACAACCTGATGGTGGTTATCGCCCGTTTTTACGGAAAAACTGGTTTTTGGCGGATTTTCACGAAACCGCCTACACCCCCTAGGCTGTCATACCCGCCCCTCCGCCAAAATGACCTTTTGGCCGTTGATCCCCAAAAAGCCCATTTCGGCCAATCTGGCGATTGCGTCCATGGCCATTGCTGGCCCTTTTCGCCTTTGAGCCTGATCGGTGCTGAGAAGCCCTTTCGCCGCAAAGACCTCCACAAGCTCCGTTTTTAGCCCCTCAAGGTCGAACTCCCGAATCCCCGTTTCCAATTTGGTCAACAGGTGCTCCTTCGCCGCCGATGGCCTCCCCCTGGTCACGCGCTCCGCAACGCGCCTCGATGCCGACTTGTCCTTGGCCTCGGCCTCCGCAACGGCCCGAGACTCGCCACCGGTAAACAGGACGTTCCCCGCGACCAACACGCAGGAGGTGGCCAGCTCAGGCTCCTCGTCGTCAAAGTCCAGACCGAGGACAACCTGTTTCAAATCGAACTGAAATTCCGCGCCCTCGCCTGCACCGTCTTTCAGCTTGACCACCGTGGCGGCCCGGAAGGTGGCCGTCCGCACCAGCTCAATCTGTGCGTCTGACGCGCCTTTCAAACCCGACCAGCCACGCATGCCCCGGCTGGAATCCTTGCCAACGTGCGTCACCATCATCACGGTGCAGCCCAGTGCCTTGCCGAACGTCTTTGCGTGTGCCAGCGCACGGCCCATGTCTTCGCCGCTGTTTTCGTTAGCGCCCGGAGTGACCTGCGCCAGCGTATCCAGGCACACGATGGCCAGACCCGGTGGACATGCCGCTTTTGCTGCCGCGACCAGTTCCTTTACGTCCGCCTTCTCCAACAGGTTGGGCGCGTCCCCCAATATGTAGAAGCAGTCCCTCATAGATTCAATGTCCACGTTGTTGTGGCTGCACCAAGCCTCAAGACGCTGAGACACGCCCGATGCACCTTCAGCCGCTACATACAACACCGCCCCCTGCCGCGCCTTTTGGCCAAAGAAATCCAAGCCCAGCGCAATACAACACAGCATGTGCAGCACGAAGAACGACTTGCCCGCACCCGATTCGCCAAATAGCGTCACCAAGTCAGCCGCAGGGACCACGCCCCTGATCCACCAACGCATGACTTTCATCGTCTTTGCGTAATCCGGTGCGGCCACGATGTTGAACCGGTTGCGCTTGATGACGGCTGGCGCAGGAACCTGTTTTGAATCTAGGTTCTCGAAGCCATCGGCGGCGGCGGGAGACCCACCCCCCTCATCCTCGTCAACCGGCAGCACCAGCGTGGCCGACAGGTCTTCAAAGTCGTCCGCAGACAACGCCTTGTGGCGGGCTTTGGGTTTGGCGCGAGTAACTTGGTGGTCCCACAGGTAAAATTGCGCCTTGTCAACATCTCCGCTCCGGTGTTCAAGCGCCACTTGCATTGCGAACGGACTGCTGCACAAGATAGAGAACGCCTCCGCATCACGTAGGCCACAACTCAACAGGGCAACTCCCGCGCTGTGCAGAGCGCGGGAGCGATCCCCGGTGCATTCTCCCTCAAGCAAAAAGTCCATCACCGCTGGCGGCAGCTCCAGCGACTGAAGCATCGCAACCAGCATGGGCGGGCTGAATGGGATGGCCGCTGGCATAGGGGGAACGTCCTGTTTGGCCAGCTTTGTGCTTTGGTTGGCGTACCTTGTTTTCAGCGTTGACATGACCTCAGGCTTGAGAGGTCGAACTTCCTTGCTGGTGCCGCCCAGGTGCTTGCCTGTTACGGTAAGAAACCGCGCTTCGTTCCCGCTGTAAACCTCCAGCCCGACTTCGTGGTTCGTCCAATCCGCTGGAAGCCCACCCTGCATGAAGATGCGCAGACCCCGGCCAGATGGGCTGATTTCGGTATAGCTGGCCATGTTGTCCACGATTTCTCGCGCCCACGGCTCAATGGCCCCGGAGGCTTTGTCCAGGCAACCGTCCATGTCGATGCCGGTCAAGTCCTTGAGGCCCGTCATGCAAAAGCCGATGCCGTGCAGGTTGGCTCCGCCGTCAGCGCGATAGACCGCCAGCGCGTCCTCATAGGTGCCCCACTTGTCAGGGCTGGCGGTGGACAGACCGTATTCCGGGCGCTTTGGGTCTCGCGGAATCTTGTCGTACTTCCCGCGACCAGGGTTGAGCTTCGCGGCCCAGGGTGCCCAGCGCGGAATGTCTTTCAGGGCTTGAGGGATTCCTGAGCCGTCGAACGCATCCAGCCGCCCAGGTGGCGGCACTTGGTTGTCAACGTCAGCCATCACCACTCCTGCAAAAGCGCCACCAGTGCGGGATCAACCAATCGGTTGCGCTCAATAGCGTACTTCTCCGAAATTTCTCGGACACGCTCCAGAGGCGCAAAGCCTTGGCGCTGCCACTTGAATACTGACTGCTGGCTTACACCAAGGCTTTTAGCCAGCTTTGCCTGTGATCCAGCCATGCGAATGGCTTGGTCAACGCCCGTTGCGACGGCGCACTCGACTACTGCTTCCATGTTCATCCTTTCAAATAACAACCACTGGTTGTTGGCCCGTAGTGTATTTGAAAAGTAACCCTTGACGCCCTCACAACGGCGCGGTCTACTACAATTAACAACCAAATAGTTGTCGTTGGATGCTTTAGGAGAACGAGATGTATGCGCCTACTAACTTTAGAGAAGCCCTTGAGATGGACATGGAGCGGCGCAGCATGACTGAAGCCGTGCTGGGGCGGTTGTTGGATGAAGACAAACCGCTGTCCCAGCAAGCCATCCACAAGTGGAAACAGCGCGGGTTCCCTCCCCTCGCCCGCCTGGATCAACTCAAGAAAGTGTTGGGCGACGACAGCTATGTGGCGAAACTGACCCACCAGCAGATATATGCCAACGAGGCAAGAACCGTGGTCAGGCCCAGCGCCAGCAAGACTTTGGACCCGGTGACGGTTGATAGGGAGTGGGTATCCCAGGAGTCGAAGACCCTGCGCAACATGCTGACGGCCTCCGACGAACAGAACAGCCACACCTCTCTTGAAAGAGACCTGGAGGTGAAGAACGCAAGGCTAAAGCTCGATTGGGCTTCTGACAAGTTCGTGGTGGAAATGATCTATGTCACCAACGGAGTGGCCCACAAAAACGTCAGTTCAGCCCTGCTGCGGTTGCTGGCGGTGAGCCGCACCTACGGCCTGGAACCGGTGCTGATGCTCATTGAGCGTGACGGCAGCACCAGACTGCCCGCACACGCTCTCGCGGCTATATCGGCGTTCAACATCGTGGTGAAACCCGTGCGGGACGGGGCAGAAGCTGCGTGGGCGTTGAAGCTCATGGCTGGTGACAACACGCTCATAGAACCCGACGACTGAAAGCCCTAGTTCCGTATCAAAACCCGGTACGCACCGGGTTTTTTCATGTCTGACGCAACAACCACAAAAAATAAATAACACCCACTTCAACACCCTTGGAGTTGTGATACAGTATCCCCACCAACAGCGCGAAGGTTGTTGTTTTTAGAAAGGGAATGGATGCGTCTTACCGACAACGAACTGGTCAGAGCCGTGTACGCCACACCGGATGAGTTTGACGAAATGGCGAGGGAGCTGGCCCACAGGCTGGACAAAGCTCTTGAGGAAATTGCAGGTTTGGAACTTGAACTGGAAATCTTGGAAAGGAACCAACGTGGGAATTGAAGTACAACTGGCGGCGCTGATCGACGCCATCAACCAACAGACAGCAGCCCAGCGCGAAACCAACGCAATCTGGGAGAAGTTGTCGGCTGCGGCCAAGAACGCCGCGAACACCGCAGATAGCGGCATCAAGGCGGCGGGCCTGGAGGTGGTACCCCCAAAGCAGACCGCGCAGCAGGATGCACCTACCCCCGCTGCAAGCGCACCGGCCCAGGCGGCTCCTGCGCCAGCAGAGCCTGCTGCGGCATCCCCTTCTGACGAAGTTGCGCTCACCATCAAGGATTTGACCGAAGCCACAACCGATGCGGCCACTCGTAACCGGGAAGGCTTGGTTGCCTTGCTGAAGTCTTACGGCGTTGCAAGAGCAGGCGCACTGCCCACCGACAAGTGGGCCGAGTTTGTGGCGAAGGCCAAGGCGCTCTGATGGCTCACGCAAGACTCTCACCATCCAGCGCGGAGCGCTGGTTGAACTGTCCGGGCAGTGTGAAGCTGTCGGAAGGTCTGGAGGACAAAGGTAGCGCGTTTGCGGACGAAGGCACCGCCGCACACTGGGCCGCAGAGCAGATTCTGTTGGGCGCACACACGGCGGATACCGTGGTCGGGTTGAAAGCCGACAACGGCGTGAAAGTCACCGCAGACATGGTTTCCTTCGTCATGCGCTATGTCAATGGTGTGCGCGACTTGGTGGCGTCCACAGGCGGGGCGTTGCTGGTTGAACAGAAGCTCCCTATCGGGTTGTTCACCGGCGAAACGCACGAAGATGGGCAACCGGCCAAGGGCACCGCAGACGCTGTGGTCATCGCTGGTGCTGAACTGATTGTTTGCGACCTGAAGTTTGGGCGCGGCGTCGAAGTCAGCGCAGAAGAAAACCCGCAGCTCATGCTGTACGCACTGGCCGCGAGGCATGTGTATGACGTAGTAAGCGGACCGTTTGACCGCATACGCCTTGTTATCAGTCAGCCCCGGCTGGGTGCCTGGAGCGAGTGGGCAACCACCAGTGACGCCTTGGACAGCTTTGCCACGGAGGTTTCGGTCGGCGCATCCCTGTGCGACGCCCCAGACGCCCCCCTGGTGCCAACTGAGAAAGGGTGCAAGTTCTGCAAGGCGAAGGCCACCTGTCCCGCACTGTCCAAGGCCGCGCTTGACCAGTTCGACTCGCTGCCAACCCCACTGGCCGATGCGCCTGCCGATGCGCTGGCGACCGCCATGTCAAAGGCCAAGCTCATTGAAGATTGGATCAAGGCGGTACGGGCCGAAGCCGAACGCAGACTGCTCAGTGGCGAAGATGTGCCGGGGTTCAAGCTTGTGCAAGGCCGCGCAGGGTCTCGCAAATGGCTGGACGCCGTAGAAGCCGAGGCCCGCCTGAAGTCCATGGGCGTCCGCCAAGACGACCTGTACCACAAGGAATTGGTTTCTCCTACCGATGTGGAGCGGCTCCACAAGGAAGGGAAACTGACTGAAAAACGCTGGCAGAAGCTCCAGCCAATGATCGTTCGCAGCGAGGGGAGTCCGTCGGTGGCCCCACTCAGCGACAAACGCCCTGCCCTGGTTGTGGCGGCACCCACAGACGAATTCGATTCACTCATCTGAAAGGCAAATCATGCAAATCATCCTGAAAAACGTCACCATCGCATACCCACAACTGTTTGAAGCCCGTGAGTTCAAGAAAGGCGATGGGCGCCCACGTTGGTCCGCTACTTTCCTGATTGAGAAAGGTAGTGACAACGACAAGGCCATCATGTCCGCAATCGAAGCCGTGGCCAAGGACAGCTTTGGCCCCAAACACGCCCAAATGCTCAAGAGCATCGAAGGTGTCAAACAGCAGATGTGCTACATCGAGGGTGACCGCAAAGGCGAGAGCTTCGCGGGCCGCATGGTGCTGTCCTGCCACCGCCAGATGAAGACCAAAGCGGGCGACAACAAGCCGCCACTGGTCATTGGCCGCGATAAGCAACCCGTGGTGGACCCCGGTAAAGTGTTCTCTGGCTGCACGGTCAACGCCCGAGTGGACTTCTGGGGCCAGACAGGCGAGAACCCCGGAATGCGCTGCTCGTTTGATGTGGTGCAGTACGTACAGGACGGCGACCCAATCGGTACTGTTGTGACGGCGGACGGGTTCGATGCGCTGGAAGGCGCAGAGGCAAGTGATTTCGTCTGATTTTTCGTGGCCGACCTCACAACCACTGGTTGTGAGGTTTACTGAAGAACAACCTATGAACCTCTGGCTCGATTTGGAAACGTACAACGACACGCCGATCACGGCGGGCACGTACCGGTACGCATCAACGGCGGAGGTGCTGCTGTTCGCATGGGCGGTTGACCACGACCCGGTTCAGACATGGGATGTGGCCAGCGGCGCACCCATGCCCTACGACCTTGAAGTGGCGCTGCTCGACCCCGAGTGCGTGGTGTTCGCCCACAACTCCATGTTTGACCGCAACGTGCTGCGCCATGCCATGCCTGCGCTATGCCCACCGGTTGAACGGTGGAGGGACACGATGGTGCAAGCCTTGGCACATTCGCTGCCAGGAGCGCTGGGCGCGTTGTGTGACGTATTGACCGTGCCTTCCGACAAAGCGAAGGACAAGCGCGGCAAACAGTTGGTGCAACTGTTCTGCCAACCACGGCCAAAGAACATGAAGCTGCGCAGGGCCACGCACCAGACCCACCCGACAGAGTGGGCCGAGTTCGTGGACTACTGCCGCTTGGATGTAGAAGCCATGCGCGAGGTGTTCGCACGGCTGCCGAACTGGAATTACCGGGGCGCAGAGCTGGCTCTGTGGCACTTGGACCAAACCATCAATGATCGTGGCATCGCGGTGGACACCGAGCTGGTTGACGCCGCCCTGGACGCCGTGGCGCAAGAACAAGAGGTGCTGGCAGCACAGACCGTCGATATGACAAACGGCGAGGTGCAAACCGCGAACCAGCGCAACCGGATGCTGGAGCACATCCTCACTGAATACGGGTACCACCTAGACGACCTACGGGGCGCAACGGTGGAAAAGGTGATGGACGACCCGGAGCTGCCAGAAGACCTGCGGGCCTTGCTGGTTGTGCGACTGCAAGCCTCCACAACCAGCACAAGCAAATACCGGGCGCTGCAACGCGCAACAAACCTGGACGGGCGGATTCGCGGACTTCTTCAGTTTTGCGGGGCGTCCCGCACGGGGCGCTGGGCAGGTCGCACGTTCCAGCCCCAAAACCTGCCGCGCCCAACACTGGACGCTGACGAGGTTGATGTGGGCATCGGCGCACTCAAGGCCGGTACAGCGGGGCTGATTTACCCAAACGTCATGGAGGTGGCCAGCAGCGCCATTCGCGGGTGCATCGTGGCCGCGCCCGGAAAGAAGTTGGTCATTGCCGACTTGTCCAACATCGAAGGGAGAGGCTTGGCTTGGCTGGCCGGGGAACAGTGGAAGCTGCAAGCGTTCCGCGAATTTGACTCAGGCATGGGGTTTGACCTTTACAAGTTGGCCTACGCCAAATCATTCGGCGTGGACCCCGGCGCGGTCACCAAAGACCAGCGCCAAGTCGGCAAGGTGCAGGAACTTGCGTTGGGCTATCAAGGGGGCGTGGGTGCTTTCGTGACGTTCGCCAGCGGGTACGGCATCAACCTCGACAAACTGGCGGCAGGCATCCTGCCCAACGCCCCAGCGGATTTGCTGACGGAGGCCCGCTCGTTCTTGGAGTGGCTGAAGAAGCAGCCCGACGCGCAGACCTACGGACTCGCTGACGACACTTTTGTCGCGTGTGATGTGGTCAAGCGCGGCTGGCGCAACGGCCACCCGGCTACGGCGGCTTGGTGGCCCAAGCTGGAACAAGCGTTCAAGGACGCAGTAGACAGCGCAGCCTTTACGTTCGACTGCGGCACCGTGAAAGTGCGGCGCGATGGCAGTTGGATTCGGGTTCTGTTGCCCTCCGGGCGCTACGTCTGCTACCCCTCCCCAGGGGTGGATGACGATGGTTCAGCGTACTACTACGGCGTCAACCAGTTCTCCCGCAAATGGGGGCGCATCAAGACGTATGCCGGGAAGCTGGCGGAGAACCTGACGCAAGCCTTTGCACGGGACATTCTGGCCTACAACATGCCCGCAATCGAAGCGGCAGGCTATCGCATCGTTCTGTCAGTCCATGACGAACTGTTGACCGAAACGCCGGACAGCCCTGAGTTCAATCACCAGCATTTGGCCGAACTGATGGCAGCGCCCCCTCCATGGGCTGCGGACATACCACTGGCTGCTGCCGGGTTTGAGACATACCGATACCGCAAGGACTGAGATGCGCGAATCAAAGATTGAAAAGCATTTGGTGGAGCGCGTCAAAGCGGCGGGCGGCTTGTGCTGGAAGTTCACCAGCACCAACCTGCGAGGCGTCCCGGACCGGGTTGTGATGTTGCCCAACCGGCCCACGGTTTGGGCCGAGTTGAAAGCCCCCGGTGGGCGGTTGTCCGCGCTACAAGTCCGCAGGCACAAAGACCTGTGGCGCGTGGGCCAGCCTGTCGTCGTACTGGCCTCTATCGAGGCAGTTGACACCTTCATGGAGGCACAGACATGAGCCGACCATTTACACCGCGCCCCTACCAAAAACTCATCATTGACCACATTCTGTCGAACGACAGGTGCGCCATTTGGGCCGACATGGGCATGGGCAAAACCAGCGCCAGCTTGACCGCCATTGACGCCCTCCGCTTCGTGGAGAGCGACCCGATACTGGTCCTAGCGCCAGCCAGGGTTGCCAACACCACATGGCCAGATGAGACCCAGAAGTGGGCGCACACGCAGCACCTTCGCGTACAGCCGGTGACAGGCCCGCTCAAAGGCCGAGTGCAGGCTGTTGCAAACAGGGCCGATGTGTACGCCTGCAACTACGACAACCTGCCTTGGCTGGTGGATCACTGGGGCGACAAATGGCCCTACAAAACGGTCATTGCCGACGAGTCCACCAAGCTCAAATCCTTCCGCATTCGTCAAGGCGGGGAGCGGGCCAAGGCGCTGTCGAAAGTAGCTCACACCAAGGTGCGACGGTTTGTGGCACTCACGGGCACCCCAGCACCAAACGGTCTTCAAGACCTGTGGGGCCAGATGTGGTTCATAGATCGGGGGCAACGCCTGGGGCGGACTTTTGAGGCGTTCAAGCAGCGGTGGTTCAGGCCGCACCCCAGCGGATTCGGCATCGTGGCCATGCCCCACGCCCAGCAGGAGATTCAGGACGCCTTGCGGGATGTGTGCCTGACCGTAGAGGCAAAGGATTGGTTTGACCTTCGGCAGCCCATTGTGAACAACATTTACGTGGACATGCCTGCCAGGGCGCGGAAAGCGTATGAAGACCTGGAAAAGCAGATGTTTGCCGAACTGGACTGCGGCACCGAGCTGGAAGCCTTCAACGCCGCAGCCAAGACCATCAAGTGCTTGCAGTTGGCCAACGGGGCGGCGTACACCGGGGACAGCGGCGCGTGGACCGAACTGCATGACCAGAAGATACAGGCGCTGGACGAAATCGTAGAGGACGCCCAGGGGAACCCCATATTGGTGGCCTATCACTTCAAGTCGGACTTGGAACGGCTCAAACGGGCGTTCCCAAAGGGGCGTGAGCTGGACAAAGACCCAAAGACCCTGAAGGATTGGAACAAGGGGCGCATTCCCCTTCTGTTTGCACACCCGCAGTCGGCGGGTCACGGCCTGAACTTGCAGGACGGCGGGCACATTCTGGTGTTCTTCTCCCACTGGTGGAACTTGGAAGAACGAATGCAGATTCAGGAACGCATCGGGCCAACGCGCCAGATGCAGGCGGGGTATGACCGCCCGGTGTACGTACACAACCTAGTGGCGAAAAACACCGTAGACGAATTGGTGATCGAGCGCGTCAACACCAAACGTGAGGTACAGGACATTCTCATGGGCGCAATGAAACGACGAAAGGCACAAACCACATGAAAGCAACAGACGTACAGATCGCGGGCGACCATTACAAAAAGATGGCGATTCAGCCAATTGAGTTCATCAACGCCAATCGGCTTGGGTTTTGCGAAGGCAACGCCATCAAATACCTGTGCCGGTACCGCGACAAAGGTGGCGTGACGGACTTGCAGAAGGCGCGGCACTACATCGACCTGCTGATCGAGTCCATGTCAGAAGCGCCGACACGCGCCACCTCAAAACGCCGGGGCCGTCCTCGCAAAAATACAACAACCGAAACAACCCCGGAATAAATTTCTTCGCCCTCCGCAACAACCTTGGGGTTGTGTTACATTACGTCACAACAACCCCGACGTTGTTATCAAGATTCAAAGAAACATGCCCATCCCAACCTCAGACACCCGCCTCGCAGTCAAAGAACTGTTCAACACCTTCCCTGCCATGCCCTTCACAGCCGTGGAGATTGCAGCCCGCACGGGACTCAACACCACCAAGGCGGTGCAGAACCTGCGCCAAGTTGGCTGGCTGGAGTCCCGCCGTGTACCGGGCCAAGGCACCGTGTATTTCCGCTCACCCAACCTCACGCCGCTCAAAGGTGAGCAGGCGTGTACCGGGCCAAGGCACCGTGTATTTCCGCTCACCCAACCTCACGCCGCTCAAAGGTGAGCAGGCGCTCATCACCCACAGCAAAGCCCATGACAGCGGCGCGTCGATGCTGCACCGCCCGACCTACCGCCCTGCGGAGTGGTACGTGCGCCCCGGTGGCGAGGACCACAAGCAACACCCCAGCCGACATGGCAGTCGGCTCACCTATGCAGACGGACGCACGGAGGCCGCACGATGAACCGCTTTTTCAAACTATTCCAACAACCCGATGCCCGCGAACTCGCGGCCAAGGAACTCGCCCAAGCCGAGCACAGCCTGTTGGAAGCACAGAGTGCCGCTGAGTACGCCCGCTCCATGGTGGTGTACCACCGTGAACGCATTGAGCGGTTGCGCTCTTACCTGGAGGGCCGGGGATGAGGCGCACCTACGCCCTGTCCCCCGTCGAGCGGGCCGTGGCCCGGATGAAGTGGAAGCAGAGCCTGGACACCGCACATCTGCAAGCCCTGATTGGTGGCAAGTGGGAGCGAGTGGTTGAGAAGGTGGCAACCCTGTTCTTCCTCGTTGGCTATGCGGCTGACAAGGACAAGCTGCCAGACAGCACAGACCTGCGCATCCTGCACGGCGCTTGCCGCAGCACGTTGGATGTGACCCGTCTGGAAGAACTGACGGACTTGCAGCGTGGCTCATTGGAAGCTGGGTTGCTTGCCGTGGAGCGCATCAAGCCCCTGCTGACCGAGCGGTCCCTCATGCAAGCCAGCACCGTCTTGCAGGCGCTGCTGAAACAAAACAACGGCGTCTTCTGGCGCGACTTTGAGGAGTTTGTGAAATGAGCGTGGAATCAATTGCCCTGTGGCACAAGCGTGCCAGGCCCGAACCAACCGACAGGGACTTTGACGTCCAGTTGGGTTGTCACTTTGAGGAAATCGCGGAGATGCTGGAGCAACTGGCGTTTACCGTGACAGATGATGGGTTCACGTACCCGACGATGGCTGGCATCGACAGTGCTGCATTCCAAAGCATCAAGCTGCTTTCTCAGCAACTGAAGCAAGGCACTGCCAGAGCAGTCATCGGTGACCGCAAAGAGTTCCTCGACTCACTGGCTGACCAGATCGTGACCTCCACCGGAGTGGGTCACTGCGCCGGGATGAACATCACTGAGGCTTGCATCCGGGTCAACTCCAGCAACTGGAGCAAGTACGACGCCAACGGCCAACCGATCTTCGACGACAACGGGAAGATTGCCAAGGGTCCGAACTACCACAAGCCTGATCTGGAGGGGTTGGTATGACCCAGATCACAGCCAAGAGCGTAGCCGCCAGCATCAGCCCAGACGGACTGGAGATCCACACACTGGAGTTGCAGTACCCACGGTTCATTCACTCTGAGTTCATGACCCATCGGGTGTTCTCGCGCAATGCTGCAAGCTCTCGCGCCATCCCTGTGGCAAAGATGATTGAGCAGGTTCGCAATGACCCAGCCATGCCGATCCACTGGGGCAAGAACCAGCCGGGGATGCAGGCGCATGAGCAACTGGCCGACACGGTGGAAGTTCAGCAGCAATGGCGAAACGCTGCAAGAGATGCGGCAAATCGTGCAGAGCAAATGTCTGCGCTTGGCCTGCACAAGCAAGTCGTCAACCGGATTCTGGAGCCGTTCCAGTTGATGCGGACACTGGTCACATCCACCGAGTGGGACAACTTCTTTGCACTGCGGGATCACCCGGATGCACAGCCAGAGATTCAGGCGCTGGCGACAGCAATGCGCGATGCAATCACTGGGGCAGACACAAAGAGCCTTGAGTACGGCGAGTGGCACCTGCCATACGTCCGACCAGACGAGCGCGAACTGTTCAGAGATGCAACCCTGCTGAAGCTGTCCACAGCGCGATGCGCAAGGGTGTCGTACCTGACACATGACGGTCAGAAACCGGACGTTCAGAAGGACTTGGAGTTGTACGAACGGCTGGTTGGTTCACAACCCATCCACGCATCGCCAGCAGAACACCAAGCACAGGCAACCAAGGAGTTCGATGTGAGCAGCGGCAACTTCATTGGGTGGATTCAGCACAGGCAATTGATTGAGGTAGCGGTATGAAAACCCTACCTTGGGACTGCTTCCGCTGCCACCCAGCAAACCTGTCTGACAAGTGCAAGGAATGCCTGCGCTGGCAACGGATGCCCGGTCAGGACTGGGGGCCACGCACACCACTGGCTTTTGTCGAGAGTCACGGAGCAACAGGCTGTGACTTTGTTCCCCATTATCCGAGTGAGGAGAGAAAGAAATGACCGCTTTGGAATTGGCCGACTACATGGAAAACACTGAGCGTTGGAATTGCTCTGGTGTACGAATGCAAGACTGCGCGGAAATGCTCCGCAAGCAGGCAGAGGCAATTAAGCAGTTGCGGGAGGCTTTGGATGGACTTCTATCTGAACACCAATCTGTCGATGAATATGTCAAGGCATCTTTACGTGCCGTTGCGGTGCTAACAACGACTGAGGAAATATGAATGAGTTGGCTCTTTTCGCAGGCGCTGGCGGTGGATTGCTTGCGTCTTTATTCGCTGGCTGGAAAACAGTCTGCGCTGTCGAATTGGATTGGTATTGCAGATGTGTTCTCGCACAGCGACAAAATGATGGATTACTCCCCATTTTCCCGATATGGGATGACGTTCGTACCTTTGACGGTAGACCGTGGCGTGGCCGAATTGATGTTGTATCTGGAGGCTTCCCTTGCCAAGCATTTAGCACCGCTGCGGCAGGACGGAACAACGCCGACGATCTTTGGCCTGAAATGTTCCGAATCGTGGCAGATGTTGCTCCCCGGTATGTCTTTGCCGAAAACGTCAGCGCCAAAGCCATTGACAAAGCGTGTGATGACCTTGAGTCGCTGGGTTACAAAACCAACGCAATTTCCTTGTCAGCGCAAGACTTGGGTGCTGACCACTCACGGGAGCGGCATTGGTTGCTTGCATACACCCACGACAAAAGCGAATTACTGCGCGGACTCTATGCAAAAGTGGCCGAGTTGCCGAGCATGGCGCGAGGTGTTTGGGTATCCGACCCCGGAATCCCACGAATATCTGATGGGGTGGCCCATCGGATGGACAGACTTAAAGCCACTGGCAATGGACAAGTTCCAGTTGTGGCATTTGCGGCACTTGCGGCTCTAGCCGAATCGGAGGAATTCAAATGACTGAATTTATGGGATGGACATTGCTGGTTTTTGCAGCATGTGTGTTCGCAATGATCGCCGCTCTTGTGTATGGGAAATACGCAAAACTGCGGCGTGAAATCGATTACATGAAAAGCCAGTTGTCAACGTTGCAAGACAAAAACCACAACAACTGGCTAGACATTCGCCGTGTGGCTGAAGCTGCTGACCTGAAATGGATTCCCAAAGAGGAAGGAAAGTGGGTAAAAGAATGATCGACCCGAACGAATTAGAACGCTCATTGAAACGCATGGCATGGGCAGGAGCAGCAATCATGGCTGCCCTGCTGGTTGGTGCTTTTCTCATTGGATGGGGGTTGGCATGACCGACTTAGTACAACGACTGCGTGTATGGGCGGGCGGTTCAGCGCTTAGTAAATCCGTGACGCTGAATGAAGCAGCTGACCGCATTGAGCAGCTTGAGCATGAGAACGCAGAGCTTAAAACCCTGCTGCAAACCAGCATGGAGCAGCACGAACTTGCTGGCAGGTTGCATCAAGGGGTTGTGGCTGAGAACGCAGGGCTTCGCAGGGATGCCACACCCCCAGCACAAACACCGCCACGGTTGACGGATGAGCAGATTGAGGACGTGACAAGTGAATGGTGGCGTGAAGACTTGTCAATGAAGTATTCAGACCTCGCCCGCGCCGTCGAGGCAGCAGTGCGTAAACAGTTTCTCGGAAGGGATTAATGATGAGTAAGGATCCACAACGCGCAAACCGAAGCAGCGGCACCGCCACAGAGTATGGGCAACTGATTCTCCGTGGCTACACGCAGCAGCAGATTGCCGACCAGTTTGGCGTTACCGCTGGGGCAGTCCGCAAAGCTCTCATCAGGCATGGCATGCCAACCAACCCGCACAAAATCATGAAGCTGATGCCTACTGGCTGCACACCAACAGACGCCGAAGTGTTGCGCAGAGCAAACCACGCTCTGGCCGAAGAAAACAGCAGACTCCGGGAGGCTCTGAACAGAGTTTCGGGCGCTCTCAAATCAGTTGAATTGGAGTGAATGATGAGTGATCTACGTAAAGCCGCTGAGCAGGCTATCGCCACACTGATTGCCTCGACAAAGTACGTTGAAGGATGTGCCAATGCTCGAATGGTGGAAGGCTGGGGTGAGCACTTTGACGATATGGATAAGGCAATTTCCGCATTGAAAGCAGCACTGGCAGAGCCTGAGCAGTCTGAGCCTGTGTGCAACCCGCACCCAAAGGCACCGCATGGGGTTGACCGCAACGGCAGCCACTCAGCAGGCCGTTATGTCTGCGACTGCGAAAGCTGGGAGCCTTATGACGCCGGGTATCAGAAAGGTTTGCAAGATGGTCTTAAACGTGCGTATGCGCTTCAGGAGGTCAGCGACATTGGACAGCTTCAGGAAGCCCCACCACGCCGGGAGCCGTTGCCCAATCACAGGGAGGTGATGCAGCAGGCGTTGGATGCGCTGAAGAACCCATACATAGTTGATTCAATCAATAGCTGCCTTGCTGATGACGCAATCAAAGCTCTGGATGAGGCGTTGAAGTGACTGAAGCCGCCCTACTCTCACGGATAGACATGCTGACCCAGGCTGTCATCACACTGGCCCAGACGCAGGGCGCGAGGCTGACCCGCAAGGAGTTGGCCCAGCGTCTTGGCATCCACCCCAACAGCGTTACCCGCAAGCTGGCAGAGGATCGGAATTTCCCCCGGCCTGACCCGCTTGGGCGTTGGCTCCTGGCTGACGTTATTGCTTGGGAATCAGCTTCTGCGCCAGATCGGTAACGTCTGGATTGAAATAGACCATGGCCATCTTTGGATCACTCCACCCAAAGACTTTGCAAAGCTCAAGAACATGCAGCTGCTTCGCCAATCGCGTTGCGGCTGTGTGTCTTGCGTCATGGAACACAAACCCGGACAGCCCAGACCTGTCCCGGTACTTTCTGAACATCGCGTCCAGCGTCTGAGGAGTCAAGCCAAAGACAGACACATCATCCCAGCCTCGCATCCTGCGCACGATGCGCTGCGCCACCGGAGTCAGCGGAACATCCCGCGACTTTCCGTTTTTGGTCATCGTCAGGTGAACATGCGTTTGAAACACATCGCTCCACCCCAGACCGCACAACTCCCCCGCCCGCATCCCAGTTGACAGAGCCAGAAGGAAGCACTGAGCAACCGACTGCCTGACCGTTGTCACCCGCTCCCGCTCATAGCCAAGCGCCCGCAACATCCCGCAAATTTCCCCCAATGAAATGATCCGCTCCCGGTGACCCGGCTGTGCTGGTTTGCGAACATCCCGCATCGGGTTGGCTTGGATCAGACCCCAATCGCGCCTTGCCGTCTCCAGCACACTGGACAGCAGGGAAATGTCACGCAGCACAGACCCTCTGGATACTTCCTGCATCCTGGCATCGCGCCATGCTGACAGGTGAACGGGGGTCAACTCAGAAATTGGCTTATCCAGTGGCAGCGGGTGAGACTCGAACGCTTGCAGGCGCACCAACTCCCAATGCTTACCCCGCTTGCCGGGTGAAACCTCGGTGGCGTATCGGCGCATGACCTCGCGCAAGGTGGTTTTCTGTCCTGCTGGACGGGAGTCACGCAGTTCCAGGGTGCGCCGCTGCCCCCAATCCACAGCCTCACGCTTGGTGGTAAATGTCGCGCTGTCGCGCACACCTTTGATCTCAATCTGGATGCGCCACGTTCCCTGCGCTGTCTTGGTTGGCGTGGCCATCGGGGGAAAATCCGTGAGAAATTCGGGGGGTGTTTTGGTGCTGTGCGTTTACGCTTTGCAAACTTTACACCAACCGAACCTCTGTTTTCCCTATGAACGTTTACTTCCGTTTGCGTCAGGTAAACGCAAGAAACAAGCAACTGGTGCCTCGGGCCGGAATCGACCTTCATAGGAGAAGGTGTTAAATCCGGGGGAAAACCGAGGGAACCACAAAAGAAAACAGACCCGAAGGTCTGCGCGTTGTGTTGGATTTTACCCGGTGACAACCCACCACCAAACCAACGGCATCCAGCAGTAGTAAATCACTGACTCACGCCCTTGACCTTTTCAGCCGTTCGCAACGCTCCGAGGCCCAAGATGCCAAACAGAACCTGCATGGTCAAGTCTGTGTCAATCGCTGGAAACGTCCCGGAGTACCCAAACCACACTTGAGCAGCGAAGCGCAACATAGGCTCAAAGACCGCAGCGTAAGCAAAGGCGAGCCCGCATGTCCAGCCAATGGCAGGCCGCCACCCGGCCACAAACACGCTCTGGCTTTTGGCTTCCTCTTTGTTGACATCGATTTGCGCCATGTCGATGGCTTGATCGAGCTTCTTCATCTCAATCTCAGCGGCCAGGCGCTCTTTGTCGGTGGTGATCAGGTCAGACGCCACGCCACCAACGGCTTCGATGATGCCCGCGATAGGGTTCAAGTTCATGCTGTGGCCTCTTTCAATGTGCGACGCAGCCACCCAAGCAAAAATTTTCCTTGCTCTTTGTTTCTGCTGACGATCTGCTCATACCGAGCCAGCTTTGCCAGTGCATACCGAGCACAGAAAAGCTCGCCACTCATGGCATTGATGCTGGCCGTGGTGATCTGTCCGATCTTGCCGTCTGGCGTGGTGCCTGCAACGATTTGAGCCAGCTTTGCAGCAGTGCCCGCGCCTGCATTCACCGCAAAGTCATAGATAGTTTGGGCTACCTGCTGGCTACTGATTGCTGTCAGTCCCAACGGCTCCCAGAAGTTTTGGCGGTAGAACACACGCACCATTTCAGCAGGCGGTGTATCGCCATGGTCGATGTAAGACCATCCAGCCCATTGCGGGTTTGGGTTGCGTGCAATGCCAGCATACGTCTGACCTCCCCGGTCTGACTTGATGTTGGTGAGATGGTAGCCACCTTCGTTGACAAGGGTCTTTTCGAAAGCCGGAAGGAAATCAGCCATGTGTCACCTCACTTGATGTGCCCGCCGCCCTTTAGCGCGGAAAACATGGATGCAATGGCCACACACAGCATGACGATGGCACCAAGAGGCTTGGCGAGCTTACCGATCATGTCCAAAACTTTGAATGCGCCTTGGACGGAGTGCATAAGGCTGACCAGCTCGGCGGTGTCGGTTTTCACGCCGTCAATGTCCATCCGAAGGCCATGCAGGGAGTGGTCTACCTTTTCACGCCACAAGCGAAATTCGCTGCGGCGTTCTGGCCCGGTGTAGCCGTTAACTGAGATCATGAGTGGTGGCTGAGTTGGCGGTGGTGAATCCATCGCGGTAGCTCCCTGGAAGTTGCAGTTTTCTAAATTCGGATAGGTACGCTTGGTGGCAGTGGTCCCGCTCAAATGGCCTGAACAAACCATCCACCGCCGGGCGAAACCACCGCCCTGCCCTCTTGCCTTGCTGCTCCATGCGCCAAAGGGCTGCACTGATGGTTTCATCTGGGCTGCCATTGCCCAGCGTGAGTAGCACCCATGCCAATTGGTCGATGCTAATGGCCACATTCAGCAGGCGGCGCTTCAGTTCGTTCATGCGGGCCACACCATCACGGGCAGAGCGTCGATCAGCTCTTGTGTCGTTGCAGGCAGTGGTCGTGTGCCCGCTTGAACCTCAGCCATGAGCGTGTACGCAAACGCGTTGCAGGAGTCCATCCACGTTCCAAAGGAAATGGCTTCTTGTTGCCACGGGTTAGGGTACCCGGCCCGCACCGCCAGTGTGATACGACTATCCCAGCGTCGAGCCTGCGCTGTGGCGTCTAGGTGGTCTTTCAGGGCTTTGTCAAACCGAGCGATGTAAATAGCGTTGATTTGATCTTGCGTTAGAGGCTTGGCCTGTACGTCGTAGGTGGCTTGCCACTGACCATCAACCTGTGTAGCCCCTGTGACGGTTAGGGTTTGCAGGTCTGGATCAAATGCCGGAGCATTTCCAACCATTGGGTAGACCCCGATACTTTCTAACACAGCATCTGTTAATTCAGATGGAAAAGATGTTTGCGGAAAGTCCGCACGAATCTCCCAGTGTGTACCAAAAACTTTTTGAGTTGACGGTTTAAACCACATCACATATCCCCTGTATTGGTTGATGGGAATGCCCTTCCGGCTCCCCAAATAATTCGCACTGCTCCGTTTCCACCGTAAGCTATACCGACCAGCGGCGCTCCGGCACCTCCTCCATAATTCACACCGGAACCCCCTGAGCCTGCCCCACCGGGGGTTGTTCCTCCGTTGTACCCAGATGCTCCACCAGTACCGTTGGACCCTTGACCAAGAATTCCAACTCCGCCTCCGTTAGTCGCAGATCGTGACCCCCAGTCATTACCGCCGCCTCCGCCAGACCCGCCAATTCCACCGTTCCCTGAGACACCGTATCCAGACCCGCCAATTCCACCGTTCCCTGAGTACCCCCCAGCACCGCTGCCACCGGAGGCATTAAAATAGCCGTCGCCACGGTCAACGGGGGCCTGCGCAGCTCCCCCGTTGCCACCGCCGTTGCGAGCCGCACCGCCAACATCTGTGCCAATTCCGGCGAATAAGACTGACGTGCTATTGAAGTAGCTTCGGTTTCCAGATGCACTCGATCCGACCACTATTGAAATAGATGATCCCGGAGTCACCGTGATGTTGTTTCCGTATGAAAGTCCTCCGCCTCGCCCTGAGTAGCCGGGGTCAGTGCCTGAGCCGTAGGCGGGTTCACCCGGCCCTACGCACACAACACAAACGCTGGTCACTCCGGCAGGAACAGTCCATGAATAGGTGCCGGAAGATACGTAAGCAACTTGTCCTGGAGCCACCGATACAGATGCTGCGGATGAGGCATTTGCTGCAAACATTCCCACCCCTTATGCGTAAGCCTGACCGCCAACTGAGCCTTCCCAGTACGCGCCGTCAAGGCAGTGGAAAAAAAACTTGTCCCCCTTTGATGCCGTGGCAGTGATGGTGGGGGCCGTTCCTCCAGGCCACTTCACCGTTGCGGGCCAAGTGGCGGTGCGACTACCTGTTGCATCTTGCATTTGCTTGAGCAAAAAGCTCTTTCCCGCCACAGGGGTGGGAAATGTGTAGGTGCAGTTGGCAGTGAGAGTCAATTTCTGCACCGTCCCATTGCTCAGACTAATGGTGTAGGCGCTACCTGTGTTGGCTGAATACGTTGTTTCGGTGTAGTCAGTCACCACAGGCGCCGAAAGGGTTTTGTTACTGAGCGTCTGAGTACCTGCCAGGGTTACATCCCCATTGCCGTTGCCAGTTCCCGCGCCGATGGCTGTGCGGGCTGCTGCTGCGTCTGCTGCGGTGAGCACGCTGCGCCCGGTGGCGGTGCTGTCGGAAATTTGGCTGGCCGTTACGCTTGTGGCTGTGGCCGCTGTGTTTTGCCATGCGCTGCCGTTGTATACGCGCATGAGGTTGCTGGTGGTGTTCCAGTACAGGGCACCGGCGGCCAATGCGCCGCCTGTGTTGTTGGTGGATGGGTCTGCCGTTTTTGCGCCCAGGTAGCGAATATCCATGGCCGTGAAGCTGTTGGACGCTGATGTGGCACTGCCCGATGCACCGGTAGCACTCCCCGCTGCGGCGGTGGCCGATGCTGATGCTTCGCTGGCTTTTGTTGTGGCTGTGCTGGCTGATGTACCTGCGGTGGATGCAGATGCGGCAGCAGCAGACTCGCTGGCCGAAACGGCGGTGGCCAGGGAATTGGCCTGGGTGCTCCAGGTGTTCAGGTCGCCCAGCGTGGCAAAAGCCTTGGTATTGAACACCTCCGGCGTGTCGGACGGCGAAGGCGGGTTGAATGTGACAGCAATGGCCATTTATGTGAGCCCTTCAATGGTGAGGCTGCAGTCCGCATAGGCTGCGTACTGGATGTTGATTTCGAAGTCTTGGTAAAAGCCAAAAACGGTGAGCGATGCGTATCGGGTGGAAGCAATCCACAGGCAGGGGCTGGCCCGCATTTCGGCCAGGGTGCGGTACACGTTGTCCAGCTCATCGCTGGGAACCAGGGTGTTGAGTTGCAGGCGCTTGGCGTAGGCGCGTTGCACAAGCACGGTGTCGCCCCAGTCGTTGCGCTCTTTGCGCGAATAGTCTTGAATGCCCAGGCGGGCGCCTTGCTGAATACCAAGGCCCATGCTGCGCACCTGGCCAATGATGAGTGCACCCACCAGCCCGCCACTTCCGCTGCCCAGGTCGATGCGCAGCACGGCGTTGGGGTAGCTGGGCAGGTCGGTAGCCACAAAGGCGGTTTGCTGCACCCGTGTATCAAAAAACCAGGCGTACCAATTGGCCTGCGTGGGTACACCGCCGAGCGAGGTGGTTTGGTCGTACACCACGCCAAAGTCCGGGTCTGTGAGGCGCACGCGCACGGTGCCAATGTTGGCAACATTCACCAGGGCCACGCCGTTGATGGCTTGGCCGGGTGTGAATTCGTAGTAACTGTTGGCACTCAGCGCCGTTTGGGTGGTGCTGGACAGGTCCAGGCACTTCCACCGGTTGGTGGGGCCGACTTCCACCCACCATGTAGGCTGCAGCAATGGGTCTTGCCCCACATTGCCCGCTTGCAGGCTTTGCCACACTTTGTGTGATTTGATGACGCGCGCGTCCAGCGCATAGGTGGTGCCAGCAGCCCATACGGCGTAGTCGGCCTCGGTGACGTTGGTGGCAGTTAGGATGGAATCTGTAACTGCCAGGCTTTTGATGACTTTGAGGCTTTGGCTCATGCAACCACCCGTGTTTCTGGCAGGCCGGTGGATTCCCACCGCTTGTGCAGGCGCAGCAGCTCTTGCTGCATTTGCACCATGGCTTGGGCTTGTGCTTGGTTGTCGCTGCGCAGGGCTTCGTTGCTGGCCCGCATTGCCCGCATTTCGGCCACCACAGCGCCCATGCCTTCAGCACGGCCATACTGGCCCCAGTTGGGCATTTGTGCCATGACGCCAAGCGAACCATCGGCACCCCGGCGCAGGGGCATGATGGCCTCGGGCCCGGCTTCTCCCATGAGGCCCATGTTGAATGGTGTGGCGCTGCTGACCACGCTGTTGGTGAACACACCGCCCTTTGCAAATGCCGTGGTGGCGCCGCGAATTTGCAGGCTTCCGCTACCCCGGAAGGATTCGCCAAGGTAATACTGAATGGCGTTGAGCTTGTTGCCTGCGTCTTCCAGGTAGAAAGCCGAGGTGGCGGTTTGCACACGAATAGCCTCCCACACGCTGCGCATGGGGTCGTTGGAGTCAAACGAGGCGGTGATGCCGTTTTGCAGGGCATCGGTGTTGGATGCAATGGTGGTGAGCACCCCGGTGTTGAGCACCACATTGCCCACCGATGTGGCCGTGGCTGCCGTGTTGGTGCCCGTGGCTGCGGTGTTGGTGGCAATAGCACCCAGTGCGGCCTGGCTGGCGGCCAAGTCGGCCTGGCTGGCCGTGAGCTTGCCCATGGCTTCTTGGTACTGAGCAACCAGGCTGGTAACTGTTTGTGTGAGAGGTGCCCCAATGGCATTGGCCACGGCCAATGAACTGGCCAGGGTGGATTGTGACTTGGCCAAGTCTGCCTGGGCTTTGGCTAAGTCGTCCAGCGCGGCTGGGATGTTGGGGGCGGATGGGTCTGGCGTGGAAGAGGCCATGGCGGCCACCCGCAGCACATCGGCCATGATTTTGGCTTGAGCCAAGCGGGCATCCGCTGCCGTGGCTGCGGTGGATTGCTGCAGTGTGTTGGCACTGGTGGCCGCTTGCGGCAGGTTGCGCATGGCTTCTTGGTCGCCAGCCAATGCGCGGGACAGCACTTGCTGGAAGGCTTGCTGGGCGCTGCCGGTTTCACCAGCCACGAAGTCGCGCAGGCTTTGGCCCATGTCTCGCAGGGCTTTGGCGTTGTCCAGCGCTGTTTGGTATTGCTGGCGCAACACATCATTCACGCGCTCTTGTGCGCTGGCCACATCATCCAGGGCTGACAAGTAGTTGCTGGTGGCCTGCCCTTGGACGGACAGGACGGACTGATAGGCTGAATCAACCGCCTGCTGGGCGGATGCCAGCTTGCTTTGTGCATCCCGCAGAGCGGAGTTGTAGGCCTCTTGCGCAGCGGCGGCGGCTTTTGCTGCAGCGGCAGCATCTTCCTGCGCTTTGGCAGCGGCCGATGTAGCACTGGCCAGCTGGTATGTGGGCTTATAGGTGTAGGCGGCACCGGCTGAGCCGAGCGCACTGGCCGTGGCGGTTTTGATGGTAGCCAGCGCTGCGGTGAATGCCGGGCTGGCCATGACTTGGCTTAGCGCACTGGCAGCAGCCACGGCACGGTCTACCGTTTGTTGCAGCAGCTCATCGGTGGCGGCTTGAGTGAGGGCCTGGCCGGTCAGCATGGCATCGAGCATGGGGGTGACGATGCCGGTGTTCACAATGTCGAAAATCTGCCCGGCGGCATTGCCCACCATGGCCTGCTCGATGCTGGCCACCAGGGTGTCGGCCACAGTTTGGCCTGCGGCCTGGGCATCGCCACTCATGAGTCCGGTGGTGAATTGCTGCACCAGGGCATCCCGGCTGGTGCCGAACTGCTGCAGCAGCTGGCCTGGGTAGGCCGAAATTTGCGCCATGGCGGCGGTGAGTTCATCCAGCGTGGCGGTAGCTGGAATGGCGTTGGCAAAGCGCATGGCCCATTCAGGTAAGCCCATGCCTTTGATGACACCGGCCACGTCTTGCGCCACGGCAGCCGCGTATTGGGCAGCGCCTGCCTGGCCGTCTGCAAACTCTTTAGGTGCCCACTTGCTGGTGCGTGTGTCGTTCCAGTTCAGCACCGATTGGCCAGCAGCGTTTTTAATGAGCAGGCCGCCCCAGGCGCCGTCTTTTGACGTGTCGTCAGCAAAGGCTGTGGCCACGTTGTAGCCTGCTTTTTTGCCGAATGTGACGGCCACGCTGTCGAGCATGGTGGCAATGCCTTTGGCAAAGCCTGCGGCCACATCGGTGCCTGCTTTGCCGTAGTCAACCCCACCAAAGCCCATGCCGAATGCGCCGTGGGTGGTGCTGGTTTGCAGGCCACCGGCTGCACTGTATTGGGCGAGGCCGCCGGTGTGCATGGTGCCGCTGGTGTCTGACCCGGCCAGCATTTTGATGGCGGCAAGTCCTGCAATGATGGGTCCCGCTGCACCGGCAATGAGGCCCAGGCCGTTGGCCGTTCCGCCTGCAAACAGACTGCTGCCGCCTTCGAGCAAGCCCATGACGGAGCCGCCTTCACCCCAGGCCGTGAGGCCAGAGGCCAAGCCACTGCCAAACGAGCTGGCACCGCTGAGCGCACTGGCACCAGACATGAGGCCAGAAAGGCCGCTCCCGCCCGCTGCGCTTGCCGCGTTGGCTGTGCCAGCCAGGCCCAAAGCGCCAGTGATGGCGCCTGCCACTGGGTTGATCACCGCCTGGATAACGGGCTTGAGCACCAGGGTTTTGAACATGTTGACCACGGTATCGCGCAGGTTTTGCGCGAAGCCTTTGCCGGATTCAAAGCCGCGCATGAGGGCGTCGGTGAGGCTTTGTTCAATCTGATTGGCCACACGTTCGTACTCGGCCTGTATGACTTTGCCGGTAGCCGCCGAGGACTCGACCCGTTTAGCTTCTTCAATCTTTTGGCGCTGTACGGCCTTTTCTTCAGCCGATAGGCTGGACTTATCGAGGTCAGCCAATTCCTTGGCGTACTTAATTTCCACTTGGCGCAAAGCCACCAACTTGTTGCGCTCCAGTGTCGTTAGCCCGGTCAGTTGAAGCTCGTCTTGGTATATCTTTTGCTGTTCTTTAGCGGACCGCAGAAGCTCGTCAGTACGAGCATTCATATTCTTATAGTCGGCGTCTTTCAGCGCATCGACAAACCGCTTTTGAGCAGCTATCTCCTCCTCAAGCGCAGCGGTGTAATCGCCCGTAAGTCCAAGCCGCTTCAGCAACTCAAGACGCTCCTCTTTACGCTGTAGCGTCATTTCAGCCACGGCCACAGTACCTTTGCCCTGTACGGCATTGGAGGCTTCCTGCGCCATGGCCTGCTTGGTGATGGCGTCGGCGGATTGGTACGCAGCGTCAACCGTCTTGGCTTGCTCGACGGCAATCTGCTTATCCATCTCCATTCGGGCTTTTTCACGGGTGATGGCCCTCTCGACGGCCACCTGATCCTCCAGAGCCGCCAGCGCCCGCATCTTTTGGGCTTTGGCCGTAGATGTCATGGATACCGTTGCGATCTGCTCTCGGACGGTGTTGGCCTTTTTCTCTGCCTCGGTGATCGTTTCGATGCCAACACCGTATTGCTGCATCAAAGCGAGGTCTTGCTTGAGCGACTCGGTTCTTGCCTTGATTTGGGCCACTTCATCTTGGCCTGTGCTTTCGACGAACTTGTTGCGAATGTTCTGGATGCGATCCCGGAGTTCTTTTTCCGTCATAAGGCCCGCATTGACCAATACTTGACCCTCAGTTTCGGCCCGCAAGACCTCTTTCCGCATCTGCTCTTGCTTGGTCTGAAAAGCCTCGCCTTGCTTGTCCCATTCAGCTTTCTTCTTGGTCAACTGGACTTGTTCGGCTTGTGTCTCCGCTGCCGATTTCATCAAGCGGGCGTCGGATTGCAGGATGGACTGCCGCTCTTTCAGCTTGGCCAGTTCTGCGTCGAGAAGCTGTGTGTCGTATCCTCCCGCTTTTCTAGCGGCGATATTCTTTTCCAACTTGGCAATGGTGTCACCGATGGCGGCATTCTGTGTCTCCACAGATTCAGTACGCCCAATGGACTTCATCTTGTCCCAGGTCTTGCTGACTGCATCACCGACACCGCGCCAAGCTAGCTCCAAGTATCCAAGCTGCTTCTCCATCTCAGGTGCTTTGCCAAGGAATCCGTCAGAGAACGCATTTTGCGCCAGTGTGACGGCTTCAGTTACCTTACCCTGTTCTACCAGCGCCTTAATCTGCGTGTACGTGGCCGCCGTGAGGTAGCCGTACTGCTCGTTCAGCTTCAGGCTGGCCTGCAATGGGTCTTTGCCCAGTTCGGCAAAGGCTTTGACCATCTCTTTGGCAGCAGGACCACCGGCGCGCTCCATTTGGATGATGGCGGAGGCCACGCCTTGCAGTGATGACCCGGTTACTTTGCCAGTTGCAGCCAGTTGGTTCAGCACATCGGCTGCGTTGCCCTGAGTGCCTGCAACGCTGTCGATGGATTGAGCCATCAGCATCAACTGTCCTGCGGTCACCCCTGCTTGGTTGCCGGTGAGGATGAGAGTCTTGTTGAACTCGGAGGACTCTTGAGCGCCTTTGTAGATGGCGGAGCCGAACGCTGCGGCGGCAACGGCCAATACGCTGAACGGATTGACCAGTCCAGCAATGTAGCTGCCCATGGCCTTTGCGGCTTCGCCAGCAGAGCCGAATACATCCTTCAACTGGCCGCCCTGCTGGAGCAGCACAGTAAGAGGGTTTTGCCCGCCCTGCAAGCTAACCACAATGTCGGTGAACTGAGCTGGAACCTGTCGCATGGCGGCTGACGTTGCCTTGGCTGACGTGCCAAGGTTTGTCATGCCTGCTTCAGCGGCTTTCAGGCCATCAAGAGCTTTCTTGATTTCGGGGCCGTTGGTATCCAGCCCACGCAGCCCGGCGAGGATTTCAATGCGCTTGCTGGATTGCCCAGCAGATTGGATTTCAGCAGTGAGGCGCTGAATCTGGGAGATTATGGAGCCGGTCTGACGGGCTACTTTTTCCGCAGTGCGATCCGGTATCGGATTGGTGACAGTTGGGGTGTCGCTGGACTGCTGCGGAAGCGGCTCGGACAGCTTCTTTTTCAGCTTGTCGGCCTCTTGGCCCAACCCCTGCATCCCCGCTTTCGCTCCAGATACATCGACGCCAACTTCAAGTTGGACATGTGGGTTGGTCAAGTCGCTCATTTGCGCATCTGCTCCAGGGCTTCAATCTCCATCGTTCTGATGGAGTCGAGGGTTTCGCGCCAATCGGCACCAGTGAGTCCTGCTTCGTCCAACAGACGGAACAGGACGTTGTAGTCAAGCCCAGTAGCACCAGCCATGCCGGTACGCCACTGGGTATTCATGTCGCAGAACAACGTGACAGGGAGCCAGTTTTCAGGCCAGACTTCAACGGGGTCGGTCAGGAAGTCCTCCAACGTGAACCCGGAGGCTTCAAGCTCCTCCGGTGTTGGCAGTTTTTCGTAGAGCGCCGCTGCTGCGGCTCTCAGTTTCCCAAGCGTCCTTCGGTGATGGCGGCTCGGTAGACGTTCATGATTTCCATGGCAACGCCAGGGAGTTCGTCGCAGAGTTGGGCCACGGTGTCGCGGCTGAACTCAGATTCCAAGTTCCAGCCGTCAGCCACTTTCATGATGTAGTCGGCATTGGCTTCGCGGGTCTTGACCAGAGCCTGCTCCAGCGAGAACTTCTGTTCTTCATCTGTCTGCCCGGTCTGCTTGACGCCTGCGTCGTCCATCATCGCGTCGATGAACTGGCCGAACTCTGTGCGGGTGCGGTAGATGAAGGACACCTCCACCTCACCAGTGCCGCCTTCTGGCAGGTCAACTTTGATGGAACGCTTGAAATTCTTTGGGCGCTTGCCCAGGACGATCTTGGCCATGGTTTGCTTTCTTTTGGGGAAAAAGGCCCGTGCTCAGGAGCGACCTGCGGGCTGAAAACCTGCCGAAGTGGGGTGCACCCCGGCAGGGGTGGAGAACCAAAAATTACGATGCGTAGCGAACGGCGCGGTTGTTGCCGTTGAAGCTGGCGTTGACACGGTTGATCTGGCCGTCTTGCATACGTACCACTTCGTTCAGGGCCACCGTGCAAGGCACCAAGTTGATGGAGCCAGAGCGGGTAACGATCTTCAGAACGGTGTCAGTCTGGACTTCAGTCAAAGTCTTCAGGGCTGTGTAGCCAGCGGAGCCGATGGAGTCAGCGTCCAGTTCCAGCGTGTAGCTGGTGGCTGTGAAGCCATCGTTGATGCTGTACTCAACGTCCGACTCGATGAACTTGTAGTTCACGGTCTTTGGTTCACCGCCAGAGCTTGAGGGGTTCATCACAGTGGTGATCTGCGTGAAGGCGCTGATCTTCTGCACGGTGCCAACGCCTGTGCCGCTGGGGTAGAACGTGGTGTTGGTGGTGTCTGCACCTTCCAGGGTGAAGGCGTCAGTCGTCACCGACTTGATGCGGAATGCGCGTTTGTTCAACCGGCCCCAGCCAGAGAACATGATGACCACATCTCCGTTTGAGTAGCCGTGGGCGGTGGAAGAAACCACTGCCTCGGAGGCGTTGGTGACGGCGGTGACAGTCTTAGCTGCCGCGATGGTGGAGGCAACATAGAAGGTTGCCCCGGTTGGTACCTGTGCCATTTGAGTTCCTTTCGGGAATGAAAAAGCCCCTTAGTCGGGGCGGTTGTCTTGCCCGAAACGGGCATGAAAAAAGCCCCTGTTACGGGGCTTTACTGGTCGGGTGTCAGGTGCTTACCTGAGCGCCCAAATGCTGAAGTCCTGCATACATCCACGCAGGTCTGTGTCGTCGTCAAACGTGGCCAGGTGGGCGCTGTCAACACGGCCCTGAAACTGGGTTGCAGCACAGATGGCTTGCTCGACTTGGAGCATGAGCGTGGTGGAGGCGATGCGGGATTTGTCCCAGACGTTGATCTGGATACGGGCATTGCGCCGATCTGGCAGCGAACCCTCCACATAGGTGAAGGCGTCACCACCGATTTGCTGCCAGGTGATATATGGCGTTGCGGTGCTGGCGGGTGCTGCGTCTGGGTAGACGCGAGGGCACAAGCCGCTCAGTACGGTGTAGAGGTCGGTTTCAAGGCTCATAGCTGCCCCAGTTTCTTGGCCAGTTCAGCTTCCATCGCGGCAACAGCGCGAGGGAATGCAGATTGAGCGCGGCGAAGGAAGGCAAAGCCAGGACGGAACTTTGGGCCACCGGCCAGCGGGACGTAGTAGGCGTCTTTGACGGCCTGCGATGCTCTGCGGCTGGGCTTTTTCTTACCCTTCATACCGGGCCTGACTGCGGTGTACCACTGGCCGTTCTTTCCGGTCAGCGTCTGGTAGCGTTGCCACCATCCCCACTCCAGCAGCCGCCCGTGCGGTGCTTTGCGGTAGTTCCAACTGACGTGGTACATCACCTTGCCTGCCGCCCGGTTGCTTTTGCTCTCGGACAGGACTCGGTAGATGGAGCGGTCCAGATTGCCCGACTTGCGTCCAATCTGACCTACGTTTTTCTTCACTTCGTCGTAGACGACCTTTGCACCGGCAGCGGCAACTGCTGCTGCGTGTTCGGTGAGTGCGTTGCCAAGACCGGAGATGAAGCGGTCAATTCCAGAGGTGTCGGCCTTGATGGTGACTGTGGCAATGCCGGTGTCGCGGGCCATTACTTGACGACCTCGCACACCAAGTCAACATGGTCGCGGCCTGCTTCGTCAGGCTGGAGCGACTCAATGCCGTAGGTGACGCCACCGGACACCACGCGCATTCCAACGTCTGCCATTGCGGCAAGGGCGTAACGCGCCCGGATGCTGGCTTTGCGGGTTTCGGTGACCTTCTCGGATTTGATGGACTCAACGCCGCTGGTGAACTTGATGTTGGCCCAGAAGCTGGTGACAGCGGTCCATGTCTCGACGGGTTGACCCACGGCGTCCACACCGCTGGAGCGGGCTTGGAGGACGCAACGGCGGTTCAACGTGCCGGGTTTCACAGCAGCTCCACGCGATAGGCAGACAACAAGCCATCCACAAAGCTGTGGGGAACGCTGGCCGTTGGCGCTGCGGTGCCCATGGGGCGGTCAGACGCTGTGCGGTTTTCGTATATATCGCCAATGGCCAGCAGCATCCACTGCTTGAGGGGCATTGGCACTGCCGCTGCGTTGCCGTAACCGGCTGTGTAGACCACCGTGACGCTGTTGATGCGGTCATCGGCAATGGGCCACTCGGTCACGGGCACAACCCGGCAGGGTTCGTTGTGGGTGTCCACCCGGTAGTCGGTGCTGCTGACGGTCTGCGTAGCGCCGTACACATCCACATAGGACACGCTTGTGACGGATACCAGTGGTGGGTACGGCAGCTCCAGGGTTGCAGCGAAATCATCGGCTCGGACAGTCCAGCCGCTGGTGATGAGGGTACGCCCGGTGCGTTGTTCGCACATGACCCGAGCAGCCGTGATGAGGCCCGTGATGTAGGCGTCTTCGTCGGAGTGGTCCACGCGCAGATGCAGCTTTGCTTCTGCCAGCGTGATCGGCTCCTCGGCGGGCTGGGTGGTGCGGCGGGCGATGAGCATGGGTTACTCGGGCTTTTTGGCTTTTGGGTCGAACTCGCCAGCTGCTTCCAGGGCGGCAGCTTGTTCGGCTGGCAGTACCAGCCACTGGCCGCACTTGGCGTCAATGGCGGGAATGTCCACCAGTGCCAAGCCTTCTACTTCGTCGGTTTTCTTGCGGGTTGCCATGTGTCTCTCCGGGTGATCTAAAAAGCCCCCGCTTTGGGCAGGGGCTTGAACATCATCAGGTTGCGCTGTGTGCGTATGACTTGATGCACTGACCGGCATCTGTCAGCTGACCACCGGTACGCATCCATGCCAGGAAGCCGACTTGGCCCAGCTTGGCATAGGCGCTGTCCTCAAAGCGGAACAGGGTCATGCCCATCACATCTCGGATGGTGTAGCGGCCAAAGTCACCAAACAGGATGGACTTGGCGTTGGCGGCAGGCGTAGCCATGTCTTGGTTGATGGTGATGCCGTAGCCCAGCAACTGGTCACCCATTGCACCGCCCATGCCGTCATAGCCAGGCATGAAGATGGGGCGGCCTGCGGTGTCCTTCAGCTTGCGCACCACTTTCAGGGTGGCGTCGTTCATCATGAAGCGGACAGCGCCAGCGCGGTAGGCTGGGTCCAGGCTGTGAACCAAGTCAACCAGGTCGTCAAAGATGACGGTGGTTGTCTGGCCAGTAGCGCCGACCTTGCCTGCCACAGAGGCGGTGACCACGCCGTTAGGCTGTGTGGAGCCGTTGCCGGTGGTGAACATCTGGTTCTCGATACGAGCCAGACGCTCACCCAGGCGGCGGGCGATGAAGCCTTCAATGTCAGCGTTGGAGTCTTGCAGCAGTTCGTAAGGAACGGCAACAATCTTGGAGCTGAACTTGTAGGTTTTCAGTGTGACCACGCCGAACGATGGGTCAGCAGCGGTGGCGGTGGTGTTCTGGCCGATCAGTTCACCAACTTCAGATGTGCCATCGGAAGTGGGGAAGTTGATGTCATTGCCTTGGCTGGAGCTGATGACGTTGGCAACAGAGCGGACACCGCCGTAGGCTTTCAGAACATCGTTGATGCTGGAAGCAACGTCCACAGGAACGGTGTAGCCGCCTTCTGTGGTGGTTGTGGTGGACATGGTGGCGCGAACGTCAGCCCAATCCTGAGCGGACAGAGCTTTGTCACCGCCACGCAGGTACTTGGCAAACAGTTCGCGGCCAACGTCACGCACTTTGCGCTCTTTGCCTTCAGCAGCTTGGTTCTCAACAGCGCGGTCAGCAGCCAGTTCCAGAGCCTTTTCGGCGCGTTCGATCTGGGCTTTCACCTTGTCGAGGTCGGCCAGAGAGGCTTCGTATTTGGCTTGGTTGTCACCGGTCCAATCGCCGTTGTGCTTTTCGACGAGTTCACGGGTTTGGGAAGCGAGGGAGGCGTGTTGCTCCCGCAATGCTTGGATGCTTTGCATTTGGGTTTCCTTCAAAGGATGGGTACAAACAAAAACGCCCGCATGAAGCGGGCGCTATCCGTCGCGGGAGCGATCAGATTCGGGTGCGGACTTCCAGCCGACGAAGGGCCGCGTCCTTGTCAAATGAGGGCTTGGCCGGTGTGGGTTCCGGTTCAGGCTGCTTGGGGGCGTTGGCGTAGGCGCTCAAATCCCACTTGGTTTCGGCTTTTGCGCCGGTTTCCGACTTGCGATCAGCTAAACCGGCAGCGACTGCCTCGTCTGCGGTAAACCATGTCTCCGCAGCCATCCACTGAGCAATTTCTGCTGGGTCTTTGGAGGTACGGGCAGCATATGTATCAACCAGTGTTCCATCGATCTTCTCCAGCAGGTCTGCCTGTGAGCGCAAGTCGTCTGCGTTGCCATAGGCCACTGTCCAGGCTTTGTGGATCATCACCATTGCTCCGGGAGCCATGACGATTTCGTCAGCGGCCATCATCAGGAACGATGCTGCGCTGGCGCTGTACCCGTCCACATGAGCCACGATCTTGGCTTTGTGTTCGCGCATGGCTTGCTCCATGGCGCGGGCGGCAAACACCGATCCACCGGGGCTGTTGATGCGCAGGTTGATGATGGGTGCGTCAATGGCTTTCAGTTCAGCGATGAACGCCTTTGGAGCCACGCCACCGTAATACTCGGCTTCCATGTCGCTGCTGACGATGGCGTCATACAGGTAGATAGTCGCGGATTCCGGGGTTTTTTCGGCCTTGAACTGGCCTACACCTTTGTTCTTGGCTAAGAGGGTCAGATAGGGGTGCATCACTGCCCTCCACTGTTGAGTTGATCTGCCGGTTGCTGTGGTGCAGCACCGGAGATGATGATTTGGTCGCCTTCGGCCAAGGGCGGCAGGTTTTTCAACTTGCGGACCTCGTTGATGGTCATCCAGCCTTGTGAGCCAGGACCTCCAAGGGCGTTGGTGAAATACTCTGCTTGCGACTTGGAGTCGCCTTCCAACAGGGCGTCGGTGTTGAACTCCGCAAAGAACAGGCGGCTACGGGGCCACAGCTTGCGGTTGACTTCCTGCTGGATCATGTCCAGATGGCGGCGCAGGGTGTAGCGCACAAAGCCGATGGACATTTGTTCAATGCCGCTGCCCCAGCTTGTGGAGGCATCGGTTTTGCCGATCATGTGGGGCGGTACCCCAAAGATGCGGGCGATTTCTTCTGTGCCGTACTGGCGGGACTCCAGCAACTGGGCGTCCTCCAGGTTCATGGACAGAGGCACAACCTTCATGCCGCCAGTCAGCACAGGTGTTGTGCCTTGGTCGGCGTAGGCGTTGCGCTGACGGCCCCAGGTGGTCTTGAGCAATTCTTTCTGCTCGGCGGTCAGCTTGACCTCTGCTGGCACCTCAATGGCGTGGTCTGGCCGTGCGCCACCTTTGAAGAAGGTGTTGGCGTACTGCTCTGCGGCCATGGCGGTGCCAGCAGCGTAGCCAAGTGCAGCCTGGACGGGTGTCAGGGAGCGTTTGCCGTCATACCCAATGCCGGTGAAGTGCAGCACATCGTCTGGATATTTGGCGTATATGTCGCCACCATCGTTGAAGACGTAGGTACGGGTTTTGTTGGCCAGCAGGTCGTCGCGGACCTGCACCATGTCAGGGTGGAACGGCTTGAACCCGATGGGTTTGCCGCCTTGGCCACGCTGAATGAGCCAGAAGGAGTCGCCTTTGAGCAGGATGCTCTGCATGGTGTATTGCCACGCAGATGCTGCCGTCCATGAGGACGATGGCGACTCGTTGAACAGCCACCACACGTCGTTGTCGTACCGCTCCCGGCCCTCAGATGTGCGTTTGTAGAGGTGCAGCGGCAGCGAGGCAACTGCCCCTCCGATGAGGCCCACGCAGGCGTAGACCGCAGAGGCTTGCATGGCGGTCTGCTCAGACACACTGACGCCACCGCCCGAGCCACTGATGAGCGTATGCAGCTCAGTGGCGGTTAGGTTGCGGGGTTCTCCAGACGCACTTGTCCCACCGATGCCGCCAAACAATTTCGCGGCGAGGTCGGTGATTAGGCTCATACGAAGAACAGATCAGCTTCTGCGGTTTCGGCCATCTGGGGTGTGACGCCCATGGCCATGGCCAGAGCGACTGCCGCATCAATGCGGCCTGTGGCTTTGGCTTTGTTGAGTTTTCGGTTACCGGCTGCGTCTTTTTCAACGCGACTGTTGGCCATGCACATGGTCAGCACCGGGTTGGCTCCATGGGCCATCTGCTCGTTGAGCAAAACGGTCTCCAGCGAGTCCAAGGCCGGGGCCATATCCTTGAAGCCTTGGCCAAATGGCACCAGCGGCAGGTCAAGCCCGAGCTTGTCAAATTCTTTCTTGAGCAGGTCAAAGCGCCAGCGGTCAAAAGCGACGGCTTGCACGTTGCACTCTGCCAAGGTCTCGGCAATGTCTTTGGCCACCAGCTCATAGTCGATGGCGGCACCGGGTACGGCTCGGATCAGTCCTTGCTTGTGCCATACGTCATACGGTGCCCGGTCACGCTTTGCGCGGTCTCGCAAACCCTTCTCGGGGGTCCAGACGGTGGTCCTGACATGCCAGCGGCCTTCTTTGAAGGCGACCAGCATCATGGCGGTCAAGTCGGTTTTGGCCGACAAGTCGAGGCCGACATACACCGGGCATTCGTAGAACGCCGATTCGTCAGGCTCCTGGCTGTTGAGCAGCCAGATTCCGCGAGAGATGAACGGGCTGATGACCTCCACGCGCTGGTTCAGAACCAGGTTGCGGAAGGTTGCCTCTGCTGACGGCATCCTGACAGCCTGCTTGGCCTGCTCCTCTACGTCCTTCAGGGACCGGAACTTGCCAATGGCGGGGTTGGCCGCTGCCCAGGCTACTGGGTCCAGCAGGTCGCAGTCTTTGTCGGCTGCGTACACATGGCAGACGATGTGCGGGTCGTTGGACTCTTTGGCGTCATCAATCCAGATGGACAGCAGGTCTGCATCGTTGGGCGACTGCGTACTGATGACCATTTGCAGGGGGTTTTTGTGCGCCCCTTGCGCGGTGATGATGGCGTCAATGAAGTCCGACTGAGGCCCCCTCACCTGTCCCAGTTCGTCCAAGATGGCGAGAACGGGGGAGAGACCGTGTGCGGTTCGGCCATCGGCTGACAGGGCGCGGAACTCGACGTTGCGGGTCAGTCCCATGATGCGTTTGCTCGACGGGACGATGCGCGTGATGCGCGTCATCTCAGGAGACAACTGGATCATTTTGCAAGCGAGGTTGAACACCACCGCAGCCTGATCCCTTGACATGGCACCAGAAACGATTTGGGTGTTCAGCACAGCCTCTGGCCCGCAGATGTGGGCCAGCAGGATGCCTGCGATCAGCGCGGTTTTGCCGTTCTTCCGTCCGATGGACAGGATGGCGCGGCGGGTGCCTTGCGGATTGTCGTAGACAGCTTTGATGAAATCACGTTGGAAAGCCTCCAGTTGGATAGGCTTACCGACATGCTCTCCCTCAGGAGCTTTGCAATACCGTTCGATGAAGGCGATTACCCGTTCACCACGGGTCATAGCCCCATATCCCTGACTTGGGTTTTGCAATAGCAGTACTGGCCGTGCCCTGTCTCAACAGGTGCGCCGCAGTTTGGGCAGTTCAACTCGCCCTCAATCAGCAATACCGTTGGGGCTGGATCACAAATGCGGTGTACGGACAAAGTGCGCACAGCGGGCGGCATCGGCGGGGCCGAGGGCTTTGCATACACAGGGCGCGGGTTGATAGGCATGTCAAACAGCCAGCAAATCCTCGTCTGCCAAAGCCTCGCGCACCTTCTCGGCCTGCTGTTGGAGCTTGCGGGCCTGCTCCACATCGCGCTTGTCGCCCTTGGATGAGCCGATCATTTGCAGGGAGCGCATCAGGGCCAGCTCTCGGCGGGCCAGTTGCTCCAGCACTGAATGGCGCGGGTTTTGAATCGGCGTACCACGTTGGTTCTCCAAAACGGAGCCTTCTTGGTCAAGCAGAGCCGATTCACGCTCAATATCAGCTTGGCAACGCGCCAGTTGAGCGGCCACCACCAGATCGGCAGCGGTCCATTCGTCCCTGGTTCGCGCGCGCACAATTCCGTCCCAAAAATCTGCATCCCCTGGCCGCAGCTTGACATGCCGTGGCACATCAGGTAGCGGCGTGGCTGCTCCCAGCATGGCTTTCACAGCACTGGAGGCAGTTGTAGAGGGGGCTTTTTTGGCTCGGGTCGCCATTTGGGTCGGAAAAATCCGGGTTGGCAATGAAATGAGGGGGACTGAGCGGTTTACAGGAGCAAGGGCCTGCACTTTCGGCTACCCCCTCCATGTCAGATCACCGGCCAACCGTCCGCACCTATAGCGGTCTTTGGTCTGTGGCCACAGTCAGCGCGGGTCTTATCCGCATGACAGTCACGGCAAAGCGCCTGGAGGTTTGACCTCGCATCGGTCCCGCCATTGTGTAGCGGGTTGATGTGGTCCACCTCAAGAGCTGGCGTCACCATTCCAACTGACAAGCAAACAACACAGAGGGGCTGTTCGGACAGAACCGCAGTTCTTATCCTCTGCCATGTTCTGCCAGTTGTCCGCTTTTGCAGACGGGTTGCCCCTGAAGTGTTGACCATGTGTGTGCACTGGGTCTGATAGGGGCGGCACTTTACCTAGTTTTCCAACAACCTGCAAATATTTTTTCGGGTTGTTTGCCATAACAACCAAAAGGTTGTTATAATACAGCCATGCGCTAGATAGCTGGCGCGGCAGGTAACCCGCTGAATCAGGGTTAATTCGGAGAGCTGAAATGCCCACTTTTGAAACCGGAGCCACAACAGCAGCAGCTAACAACTTGGTGTTGTCTGTACTGAATGATGGCGCGATTTACATGTGCCGCCTGCACATCGGTTTTGCAGAGCTGCAAAACACCTCGCACCAAGATATTACATGGCGCGACTTGTGCGCAGCAGAAGCAACTAAGCAACGAACAATAGGCGGCAAGTTCAAAGCCGCTGAAATATCCGAAGCCGCAAAGCTAGTGCGTGCCGCCACCCTAGAAAGTTGCAAAGAAATTTTCGCGTGTGAATATGACAGCACAAAACAGGTTATTGCCACTTGCCGCCGATGGTTCGATTCAGTCAATGGCAATAGCTATTTCTCCGTGTGGGTGGGCATTCCTACTGCCGCCGGGTTTAGGAGCTTCGTCGTGCCGTTTCAATATGGATATGGTTCGCAGTGGCAATATGAAACCGTTAACGCATTGGTCAATTATGGCGTGTTGCAACCATTCCCGAAATACGATAACGGAAACACTAAGTACGGGTATCTTTCAGAACTGCCGATTATCTGGCGTGATGTGGGTTATGGTCTCAAAAAGCATCTGTTTTGAGGCGGAGTGAATAAATGTATTCAATCCGCGAAATTCTCGAATGCGCCATTCTGGCTTTGCTTATCTCGACACCTTTTATTTTCTGGGGGTTTGTAGCATGAAAACAGTTTTCACTTTTGGCGGGGCAAACCCCTACAACAAAAAAGCAACCGCTCTCATAGAGATTAAGCAATCCGACTCTAAAACCGCTCTTTTTACCGTTATTTATGGGGCTGAGTGCGTTACTGATCTGACATATGGGAGAGCTGCAAAACTGTTCGGGGAATTTATGTTCCATCATCTTGCATGTGAATCAAAGCTGAATAATGAGGGGGTGTGAATCATGACAAAACAATTCAAGGCTTTTGGTGTCGGAAATTCAAGTGGCGTCGCCTGCAACACTCCAAAAGAAGCGGCGATATCGTTTTTTGAGCGTAACCCGTCAAAACGTAAATGCAACATATATGAAGGGATGGATGACGGCCATTTCTTTTCGGTTAGTTTCGGCAGAAAATCGACCGGAGAATGGCCATGGACTAAAAAGGACGTTACTAAAAAAGACGTTCCCGCTCTTTGAAAGGGTGAATCATGACAAAACAATTCGAAAACGAATCGTCACGCTATGGCTCCCGAATGGGTCGTTGGGAATCCCCGAACCCAGAACCGGTAGCCCGTTCGGTTCGTTGCTTCCAGGTCCGGTTGGATTCTGGCGGATATGACGACGGCGGGGCATATTGGGGGCTCGGGAAACCGCTTTATTGTCTGGACCAGTCCGAACATGAAACGGTTAACGCTTACGGCAACCGGGTTTATTTTCGAGCATTTATTCGCGCCAGCTCTCGCAAAGAAGCTATTGCGGCAAGCGGTTTAGCTGATTTTCTTTTTATAAGGGGTGAGAAATGAATAGCGTCGAAAGAAAAATATACGCCGAAAAGCGCTTCCGCGTATTTCAAGGAACTACGCAAGAGCAGATAGACGGGGTTTTGTCCGTATCCGACACTTTAAAGCGCTACGGGCTGCAACTATCCGTAAATGAGTTTGGACAGCTAATGGTTTTGACGCGGTATGGCCGAAAGCCGATAGCCTGCACCGGGTTGGGTTTATCTTAATTAGGGAGCGAATAATGAAATTCGAAACCTATCTGTTGCCTGAATTCTGGGCACCTGCACTTATAAACGCCGACTTTTCAGGCATGGAAGATTCAGACATTTCTGAATTAGCGCAGTGGTTGGCAGACGTTAAACCCGGTACGTGCGTTCAATGCGACGATTCCCGCGAATTTTCGAAATGGCATGACGCCATCGGATATGTTCTCGCATGTGACTGTATCAACTTCACTTTTCAGGTGGCAGAATGAAAATCCAATATCAATCAAGTGTGAAAGTGCCCGCCGGTTGGAGGTCCGTTAATGTAGTGGCCACATGCACTAGGGTGTCACCGGGTATGGCCATTGTCGAATCGGTGGATTTAATCGACGGGGAAAAACCAAGCTACGGGCAAACCCGAACCGGCGCGAAACGTCAGGAATTTAACGGCCGATTCTGGGCAAGCTGCGAAGTAGGTAAGAAAAAACGCTTGTCGGCATGCACCATATTGGAGTAGCGGCAAACCACAATTCGCGCCAGCTTGAGAGCTGAAACCCTAGGGGGCTAGTCGAAAGGCTAGCCCCCTTTCCTATTTTGTCGCGCCACAGCGCAGACTGTGAAAACCCGTAGGCGGGCGCATTGGAGACAGTGCGCCCGCCTATTTGTTTTCATACACTCCACGCCCACTATGGACCACCAAAACCCAACCCGCCGAAACCCCGCACAAAAGAAAAACCGCGCCCGATGGTCTGTTGACCTCCTACCGGTTCCGGAATCCGTAGGCGGACTGACCGTGCTAGGGACCATCAACCGAAATACGCTGATTGACCCGCTGTTGACCGACGGCGTGTCGTTCTTTGCGCAGACCCCTAGGGGGTTGGAGGAACTGCGGACCGATAAGGTCCGGGCAACCCTGTCGGGCCACAAAAAAGACCCGATTTAAGCCGCTTTCGACCCGGACCCTATGCAACCCCTAGACGGACCAAAAACGATGCGCTGCAGGGCCAATTCCGAGCCTTCTCGGGGCATGTTTCAGGGTCTACGAGCTGGCGTGTCGAGGGGTCGGCGCTATGGTTTCTGTAGCGATTTCCCGAAGGTTGACCCCCTCCGTAGGATTTTTTGGGCAAAAATGACCCCCTGTAGTGGGATTTTTGGGAGGAAAAGAGATGATTAAGAAACTGCTTCTGGGCGTACTCGGCGTGGCCGTTGTTTTCTTGGGCTTTGGTTTTTACGCATCCAGTACGCCAGAAGGACAGGCAAAAGCCCGCGAACGCCGGGTGATCGAGGAATGCTGGAAGCGACAGGGCGGAAAACAGCACAGTGCGGGCACTGCGCAGTTCATAGCCGGTGCCTGTGCGAACCTTGAGGCCGAGTTTGAGCGGAAGTGGCGGACTACGCCGTAACAAGCTCCAACCGCGCCTGTACGTGGTCCCTGAAACTGCGAACGTGGTCCTGTAGGTCTTTGTGCGTCACCCCCAGGTGTTGGCAAACACGCCCTGGAGGGATGTAGGGGTACACGTAACTCCAAACGCCTGCCACGCGCACCTTATCGTGTAGGTGACGCATTTGCCGCTCCACATGCTCGGCGTCGAGCAGGTCCACGGTTTCACGGTGCTGAGGCGTGTGCCACTGCCACCATGGGGCGCGGTACTGGCGGAACATGGGGCTGACTTGCGAGGGCGTACTTGGCGTCACCCAACGCGCCCAGTTGATAAGCCTGTCGTGGACGGCCCGGTGTTCCGGGCTGACGTAGTGGTAGTCCTTGTCGTACTGCCTCATGCGCGTCCTTTCAGCCATTCAGGTTTGTTTGGCAACGGTGCCCATGCCAGCAGACCTTGCGACTTCGACGTAACCGCCTCATAACGCGCAACGCCTTCTTTTGGCAGAACCTGCACCTTGACGCCTTTCGGGCAAGATTCCATCGGTTGCCAGAAGTAGGTCTGGTCAACGGCCACTTTGGCCATTTGGCTGATTTTGATGTTCATAGCTGTGGTTTGAATTTTAACAACGTCTGGTTGTTAAAACGAGAAAAGCCGTAAAAACCCATTTCGGCTTCCAACAAGCCCTACACCCGTTGGGCTGTTGATTTAACGTTTCGCGGGAAATCTGGTTTTCGGGCAAATCGCCCTTTTAGCCCTACACCCCCCAGGCTGTCACCAGAATTCTGGGGGATTTTCCCAAAAAACATTTTTGCTCCAACTT
>Ga0228700_1000415_pt1 | contig 39807 bp, 40 predicted proteins | sample McNCre317_Aug_MG_FD_178019 | JGI IMG/M metagenome (GOLD analysis project Ga0228700, IMG submission 178019) | Freshwater microbial communities from McNutts Creek, Athens, Georgia, United States - 3-17_Aug_MG | ecosystem: Environmental > Aquatic > Freshwater > Creek | place: USA: Georgia...
GCCCCCAACATCCAGCAGCAGGACTCTACTCCGGGCGGTGTACGCTCCACCTGCATACCACACAATCGCAACGCTATTGTGGTATCGCTGGACGAGTCTGCACAGGAAGTTAGACAGCTTGCTGACTACTGCCAAGACGCTAACTTGCTTACGTGTTACCTTGGCACCAAAGAGCAACTACGTGACGTTCACTCTATCGTAGCGTGTAAGATTGCAGGCTGCACATACGAAGAATTCCGTGCCCGGTTAAAGTCTGGCGATGAACTGTCTGCTAAGCAGCGTCAGGCTGCTAAGATTACCCTGTTCGCTACTATCTACGGAGCTGCTGCACCTAAGATTGCAGAGGGACTTGGTATTACAGAAGCAGAGGCTCAGGAGTACATCGACGCTATCTATGCACAGTTCCCAGATGTTAAGGCATGGAAAGAGGCATCGGAAGAGCAAGCTCGTAGGCTTGGCTTTGTAAGCATCCACGGTGGTACTATCCGCCACCTTGCCTCGCTTGTTCTGTCAGATGACAAGTACACAGCAGCCAAGGCTATGCGTCAAGCAGGTAATGCGCGTATTCAGGGCGCTGGTGGTAACCAGATCAAGCGTATCATGTCCCGTATCTGGGACAGCCGCCTAATTGAAGACTACGACTATCGCTGGTACTTCTCAGTACATGACGAGACTGTTCACAGCGTAGCCCGTGAGCATGCAGTACCTGTTATCAAGGTACTTCACGGCTTTATGACCGAGCAGTTCTTGAAGACTGTGCCAAGTGCATCATCCATTGGTGTAGGCCGCAGCTTTGGGGAACTGAATGAACTTGGCGAAGTATTTGATGAAGAAGCTATAACCAAGGCTGTAGAAGCCATCTTTGCGTAAGGACCACAATGCAAAACTACCACGAACTACTGCAGACCGTACTTGATACGGGCGTTACGCAAGTCAATCGCACTGGCGTGTCAGCCCGGTTCATTCCGGGCGCTATGCTGCGCTACGACTTGCAGAAGGGCTTCCCGGCCATAACCACCAAGCGGCTGGCTTTCGGGGCCGTCAAGGGCGAACTGATCGGCTTCCTGCACGGTTGCCAATCCGCCGCCGACTTCCGGGCGCTGAACTGCAACATCTGGACGCAGAACGCCAATGAGAACCAAGCATGGCTGAATAACCCTAACCGCAAGGGTACAGACGATCTTGGTCGTATCTATGGGGCTATTTGGCGTGACTTTAACGGTATCGACCAACTCAAGGAGGTAGTGAGTAAGATTATCAATACCCCCACAGACCGGCGTATCATCATGTCAGCATGGAAGCCTGACGAGTTTGATAAGATGGCTTTGCCGCCGTGCCATGTACTGTATCAGTTCCTTGTAGATACTGTTAATAAAAAACTACATTTGTGTATGTATCAGAGGTCGTGTGACCTGTTCCTAGGCGTTCCCTTTAATATCGCTAGTTGTGCGTTGCTGCTTTCACTCGTTGCAGAGGCAACTGGTTATACAGCAGGCTCATTTACGCACTTCCTTGCAGATGCCCACATCTACGAGAACCACATTGAGCAAGTCAAGCTACAGCTTTCAAGGCAGCACCTTGAGCTGCCAAAGTTGCGGCTTGCAATGACTAAAGGTGATGGACTTAAGGGCGCTATGGACGCTATTCTTGGTATGTCACCAGAGGACATTGTTCTGGTAGACTATAACTCACACGCTGCCATACCGGCACCAATGGCCGTATGAGCCACGCCAATAGGGGCAAAGAGGCGGAAAAACAGTTCCGCAACGCCTGCGAAACCCTTGCCGTACAGCAGGGGTTTACCTATTGGCGAGTCCCTGATGCAAGGACTGCTATGGGCAACTCTGGCGGGGAAGGTCCGGGAGACTTCCTTGCTTGGAGTCGTATTACTACTCCAGCTGGACTAGCAGACAGGTCCTACTCTATTGAAGTTAAAGAAGTCGAACATGAGTACAGGCTTCCAAAGTCTAACTTCAAGACGGACCAAAGGGCGCGTATGCGTATGCTTGAGTTGGCAGGAGTAGTATGCTACGTAGCCGTGCTATTCAAACCGCTTAAGAAGTGGAGAGTGACAAGGCTCTCCTACTTTGACTCCGGTACAACCGGGTCATGGGACATGACAAACCTTGAATTAGTAGAAATAACAGACTGGGTTAAAGTACTACATGCTAACTATTCTAAATGACGTACATGCTGGCGCTATACGTAGCGCCGGTACTACACCGTTCTCGCAGTTCGCGCTAAGAACGCACATCCTCAACAAATTCGAGGAACTGTTGCCGGAGTCCGGCGACTTGATGATTCTTGGAGACCTATTTGACACTAATAACGTACCGCTGTGGGACGTTAGCAAGGTGCTATTTATGTTGTCAAAGTGGGTGACAAACAGGCCGGGCAACACGCTGTACCTAGTATGCGGCAACCATGACAAATCAAAATCTTCTAACGTAATGTCTAGCTTTGACTTCCTAGGCACCATGCTTAAGGTTAACGATAACGTGACGGTTATCACAGAGCCAACAGCCATCAAGTACGGCTACGTTATCCCCCACCTGATAAATCAGGACCTGTTCGATCAGGCGCTGGCCTCGGTGCCTAAGTGCGATAACTTATTCTTGCACTGCAACTACGATAACAACTTTGCTGCTCAGAGCGACCAGTCCCTGAATCTTAGCGCTGAGCAAGCCAAAGCCTGCCTAGCAAGTCGAATCGTCATTGCACACGAACACCACGCAAGGTCACTCGGTAAGGTGGTTATACCCGGAAACCAGATAGCAAGTTCTGTATCTGACTGGCTATCTCCGGGTGACAAGCAGTACGCTACCATAAATGCAAGCAACGAGTTTGAGCTTGTTAAGTGTGCAGATAGGAGCGCGGAGTATGCCGAGCTTGACTACACAGCAGACTTTACATCGTGTGATGCTAAGTTTATTCGCATTACTGGTACGGTAGCAGCAGACACGGCAAGCAAGCTTATCACTGCCATATCTAAGTTTAGGCAAAGAAGTAGCGCGCTAGTCATCACCTCGGCAGTAAAAACGCTATCGGAAGATGGTAGCGAAACATTTGAAGCTGCCTTGGAAGAAGCTAAGAACTTCTCTGTTATGGAAGCCCTTAAAGACTTTCTTACTCAAGACGAATACACAAAACTGGAGAAGCTTCATGCTAAACGAGCTAACACTAACTAAATTTAGGCAGCATGAGTCTAAGGTAGTAAACTTTACATCGGGCCTTAACGTCATTCGTGGCGCTAACGAAGCAGGCAAGAGTACTATCTTTGAGGCTATCATGTACGCCTTCTATGGGGCGCGGGGCCTGCGTGAGTCGCTGGATGACGCCGTGACGTGGGGCAACCCGGCGTCGCAACTCAAGGTTAAGTTAGTGTTCACTCACTTAGGCGTCAAGTTCACCGTCACTCGGTCAAAATCGGGCGCAGAGCTTGTCGGACCCGGAGTGACGGCCTCGGGCCAGTCCGAGGTCACCAACTTCGTCACGGCCTTGTTTGGTGCTCCGCTTGACGTTGCCAAGGCCATCCTGATGGCGAAACAAGGCGGCTTGCAGGAATCCCTCGATGGCTCCAGTGTACGGATGATTGAGCAGCTTGCTAATGTGCAACTGATAGACAAACTCATTGAGTGGGTGCAGCTTGACTTGTCTACTGGAAACACTAGCTCGCTGGTCAAGCAATTGCAAGACTACCGTGATATGGTAGCCCCCGTGCTAGATACTGCAGAAGCTGACGCTAGGGTATCTATGCTAACTTCTCAAGTTGAAGCAGTTAAAGCAAACCTTGAGTTGGTAGAAACTAAGATTGCTAACCTGCAGTGGGCACCACCTGTGATAGCAGCTAGGTCAGACTACAACGCTAAGCGGGAAGCTTTGGATAGTACGCTTACTCGGTTGCAGACTACACTGCCATCAGTGCCAGAGCCAGTAGAAGATAACTCCAAGGAGTTGGAAGCAGCTGCTACTGAACAGACTCGCAATAAAGAGCTTCAAGGCAACTACATGAAGTATGCGGCCTTCGTGCAGCCTAAGGTCGATAGTAAATACACATCGAGAAGTGAGGCAGACGCTCACCGCGAGAAACTTCAAGAAGAAATTCGCGCCATTACGAAGGGGTTATCAGATACTAGCACTAAGATAGCGGTGGAGCTTTCAAAGAAAATTACAGAAACAGCTTGCGGGCTATGTGGTAAAGACCTATCGCAAGTGCCAGAAGTTGTAGAGAAGAATAGAGTAATAGATAGCACCATCGTGGCCCTTAAAGTTAGTAAAGCTAGCTTAGAGGCAAATCTTAGCACCTGCAACCTGCAACTGAGTAGTTTGATAGAGCTACTGAAAGCAGACTCTGTGGCTAGAAATACAGCAGCAGGTATTCCGTTCCTTGAGGAATACCCAACCTTTCCTGCTACCTACGGGTGGGCTGGTGGTATTCCAGTAGTAACTTACGTTGACTATGCAAAACAGTTAAAGGAGCTTACTACAAAGCTTGCACAAAGAGAGGCTGCTCTGCACCAGTATAACAAGGTTCAATCGGCCATAGAAGTTACTAAGGTCAACATATCAAAGTTGTACAACCCTGTGCAGTCAGAAGTTGATATGGCTAATGAAGCATTCGCTGAGTTGACGTTTGCAGCTACACGTAAGAACGAATTTATTGACGAGCGTAGGCGGCTGGAATCCCAGCTTTCTGAGGCTAGGCACACCCTAGCGATTTTGGAGACGCGCCACACAGAGCAGATGAAGGCTTTTACACAGGCTCAATCTCAGGCCTCGGTAGTAGAGTCTAGTATTAAGGAGATGACAGATAATAATCTCCTTATTAAGAAGCTACGTGAAGCAAGGCCGTCAGTAACTAACCGCTTATGGAATACTGTACTTGGTACAGTAACCAATTACTTCTCACAACTTCGTGGTGTTCATACAGTAGTAGGTCGTAAAGATGACTGCTTCACGCTTGATGGCAAGAAGCATACATCCTATAGCGGTTCTACCCAAGACTGCCTCGGCCTTGCCATTCGTGCTACCTTGCAAAAGACCTTCATGGCCGGTTGCGACTTCACCACGTATGACGAGCCTGCAAGTGGGTGTGACCTAGCGCGGGAAAGTGATATGCTGGCGATGCTATCAACTTGCGGGTTCGAGCAGGTACTGCTTGTTACTCATAGCGACTTAGCAGATGCTTACGCCACTAACTTCATCCAGATATGATAAAGGGAGCCTAGGCTCCCTTTATTACTTAGGTTCAGCAGACTTTGGAGGTCGGGTCCCGAACCAGAAAAGTGATACCGTAGTCCAAACATACAAAATAGTAGAGACAATCTGCACAACTATACCAGTTATCTGTTCAGGTGTAAATGAAATACCATGAACGTCCATCAGGTTCCGCGCCCACATAAACATGTAGGTTACGAGTACGCAGAGATACGCAGTCATTCCGGGACGGATAAAGCCGCGCAGGAAGTCAACAAAACCCATCATCAAGGTCACAGCGCCACCCACAAAGCCGGGTCGGCTCTGTGCGCCTTTATCAAGGTACGTAGCCCCGTCATTCTCAAGCGCGGCTATCAAAGACTTACTAGCAGCTTCATCGCCTCGCGCCTCTGCATCAACCTCTGCCATCTCTACTTCTGCAGCGTTGCGAGAATCCGCTCTAGCGGACTCAAGCTTTGACAACTCAAGTGTATTCTGGTGGTTCAGCTTGATGATTTCAATATCTTGCTTCTTATGCTGCAAGTCAAAGTAGCGCTGCAGCAATACCCCGATAAGACCCGTAGCCCCACCAGAAAGAACGCTTGTAAACAGTCCACCAATAATTTCTAGCATAGTATTAACGCCTTTGTGTATAGAGCTTGCCTGTGTGCAATGCCGTTTGTGCCGCCGTTTATACGTTTAGTCAGTGTAACAAAATCTCCACTATCTGCAAACGTATTTAGTTTCTTTAAGTTCCAAAATATAGCTGCCGATAATGCTGCATACTGCACAAGCGCTAGCTTCTCTGGTTCTGCGTGAAAGTCTGGGCAGTCTGGTACTAACTTTCTCATTTCCCTAGTGGTAATGATATAGTTAGACTCGCCTGTAGTTTGTATCCAGCCACGGCCCATATATCTTTTACCTGAGCCAGGTGCTATATTGCCAAGTTGCTTAGCAAGTTTGCTTGGTGGCTCATACTTTAGCTGCTGCTGCGTAGGACCCCAAATTTCCTTAGTGTACACTAGCATACCACTCTCATGCCCTACCTGTGCAAGAAAGCAGGCTTTACGCTGCTGCGTAGTACACTTCGCAAGTAGCAAAGCCGCCTCCATAAATGGGGCGGCTTCCTTAGCTTTAGATAACCTCAGGTTATATAGCTGGACCAGAACTTGTGTGAGGTTCATTGGCTTGGTAGTCTTTTAACATAGTCTCAAGCTCGTCTATCTTCTTGTTTGCCTTACGCAACTCACCCATAAGACCTACATTCTGCTCATGGAGTTCAGCTACCTGCTTTGACAGACTCTGAACAAGTTCAGACTGGGCTTTGAGTTGTGCTGATAAAGTAGCGCCAATGGAGGTTACGTCCGCTATGTCTACCTTACGTGAGTGGAGATAGAGCGCAAACACTGCAAACACAAACCCAACGGTAAGGGTGAACGCTGCGGGTTGACCCTTTAGGGCCTGAATCAGTAGCGTTATAGCTTCCATGTAAACCTCAACATGCTTACGTTTACGACAAAGGCGTACAAGTTAGTAAGCCCTAGAGTTAGTAAACCTATAGCTACATGGTCCGTAGAGAGACTACTAATGCCGACCCACACCCAAAAGCTACCGTTTACCCAGCACATTATAGTGCGAAGTAGCTCCTGTTTCGGGTACGCCAGTAGGCCAATTAACTGCAAAATCAGCAGAGAGGTAATGGCCCACTCCCAATATATGCAGGGTTTAGATGACTCCATCAGGATAGGAGAACCAGACACCAGTATAGTAAGCAGAAGCAGGGCTAGAGCCATACAACTTGCAAGCTCTGCTACTCTGGTATCTTGTGGGAATAGGTTAAAAGATTTCACGATGCCTCCAAGCCTTCACTATATATCGCCAACATTAACGCTGACTTAAGTGCCAACTGACTTGTCGCAGTGGTCCTTATCGAATACGTCTAGCAGTTTGCATAGTACGCATCCCCACTTTTTATTTTCTCTCTTAGCTCTGCCTGCCCTTGAAGATACTGTTTCGTCCTCGCTACCATTACTAGCTGCATTAAATAGCTGGTCGAAACTGATTGCTATCTTCCAACTCTTGTCTGGCGCTACCAGTACTGTGTACAGATAGCGAACAAAAGCTATTACTGCTGCAAGAGCAAGCAGTGGAAGAAAACAAATCAGTATCAACCTAGCTTTCATGCAGCGTCCCTAGCAAGGGCCTCACTTATATACAAGCTGTAGAGTACAGCATAAACTTGCTGGTGTGTCATAGTATCCCCCGTAGGCTCCCCAGTACCTGGGTTGATTAGTGGAAATACACCATCAGCCCTGAAACTAGCCTGTATAGACCCCGTAGGCCGTGCTACAGAGTCTGCACCAAGCTCAATAAACCGCTCCTCAAGAAAGGCCATTGATGGCACCCCACCCTTGGGGTTGTTAATGACTACCTGATTACATCTGGTATAAGCTGTACCAGAAATAGAACTTTCATTGTAGTTTGGCACAGTAGCTCCTTAAGCGGACTTGGGTGTAGGCGAATAACCCTGAGCAGAGGCTGACTGCAGGGCTTCCTCAAGGGACTTGACCTGTTGTTGTAGAACAACAATAGTCCCGGCGTCCATGACGTTTTGGGCTTGAGCAACGTCGCGCTGTCGCGTAAGACAGGCGAAGCGGGCGTTGAGTTCGATTTCAGAAACGATGTTTTCGGGCATTTTATTTCCTTACCAGTAGGGGATGTATCGGGTGGTTCCCGCCACGGCAATGGCAAGCCACCCTTGGACTGTGGTGTTAGCGCCAGTCGGGCCAACGCTGCCAAGTGTAGTCGCAACTGCACCATTTGCGACGTTTGAGTTCACAAAATTTATGCGACCGTTAGTGGTGCCAGTGCCGGTAGTGAGGTTAATGTCACCACCTACGCCAGAACTACCATTAGAAGCTGTTATAGATATATTAGCACCAGCACCAGTAGAGCCCCTAGCCCCGGCTGTTATAGTAACAGCACCACCGTTACCAGTTGCTCCACCAGTACCCCCAGCTATATTTACAGCACCACCAGCAGCAGCAAGTCCACCTGCACCAGCAGTTATGTTTATAGCACCACCAATACCACCAGTAGTCGTAGTAGAACCCTGACCAGCTAGTATGTCTACTTTTCCGCCTACAATGCCAGTAGCTGTGGCACTAGAATTACCAGCAGTAATAACAACATTACCTGCCCTTACATTACTACTAGTTAAGTTACCTGCAGTAATAGTAACGTCACCACCTTGATTACCGCCATTACCTGCAGTTACACTAATAGAGCCACCAAAAGAGCCAGTAGTAGTACCACCAGTAATAGATACATTTCCGCCATCACCAAGGGGACTCGCTGGAGTACCGCCAGTAATAGCAACATTTCCACCAGTACCATTAGTGGAACCCCCGTTCCCACCTATTACCGATGCTGTTCCTCCAGTACCACTACTGCCACCACCAGTACCACCTTTTATAGTGGCAGCACCACCTGCAGCGGTAAGACCGCCAGTACCAGCAGTAATAGTAACTGCGCCACCTACACCCCCAGTAGTAGTAGTAGAGCCTACCCCTCCAGTAATAGCTACCGGGCCACCTGCAATAGATGCTGCAGGTCCAGCAGCACCGCCAGTTATAACAACGCCGCCTGAATTGCCAGACTGTGCAGCACCCGATGTACCGCCCTGCAGAGTAAGTATTCCAGCAGTAGATGCAGAACCACCGCCTACTGTAATTGTTATATTACCAGATGTATTTGCATTACCTGTAGTAATACTAATTGCACCGCTAGAGGTGGAGGATGCAGCAGTATTTATTGAACACGCTCCTGAGCCCCCGGTAGACGAAGAGCCACTAGCTATAGTTACATTACCGCCAGTAGCTGCAAGTCCACCAGTGCCAGCGGTAATAGAAATAGCGCCTCCAGTGCCGCCAGTAGTAGTCGTGGAGCCTGCTCCAGCGGTGAGCACTATTGGGCCCCCTGCTACAGAAGCTACTGCACCAGTAGAACCCCCGTTAATAACTACTCCACCAGAGTTACCGGACTGCGCTGTATTAGATGTTCCACCTTGTAAGGTTAAAATGCCAGCAAATCCGGTAGCTCCACCAGTTCCAGAGGATATAGTTACATTACCGCCGGAGTTTGAAAGACCGCCAGTACCGCCAGTAATTGTAATAGGCCCACCAAAACCCCCTGTAGTAGTGGTAGAACCAACACCACCAGTTAACACGACTGGACCACCAGATATACCTATTACTGCACCAGCAGCACCACCAGCTATTACAACTCCGCCTGAGTTACCAGACTGGGTTGTGTTAGATATACCACCAGTTATATTTAAAATACCGGCCCGCCCTGTAGCACCACCACTAGCTACAGATAAATTAAGGTTACCGCTTGCAGCAGCAAGTCCACCAGTACCTGAAGTAATAGTAACTGCACCACCAACGCCGCCAGACGTTGTAGTAGAGCCTGCACCAGCAGTAAGCACTATTGGGCCACCAGCTACAGAAGCTACAGCGCCCGCGTTACCTGCGTTAACCACAACTCCACCGGAGTTACCGGATTGAGCGGCATTAGAGGACCCACCTTGAATAGTTAGAGTACCTGCACGAGCAGTGCTTCCACCGGCTGCGACAGTTATATTAACGTCGCCAGAAAAGCAGCTGGCCTGAGCATTACCGCCAACGCCAGAGGTTATAGATACGTTACCACCAACCCCACCAACAGAAGTAACTCCAGCTCCGCCTGTTATAGATACAGATGAACCAAAGGTTCCGCTACCAGAAGAGCCAATAAGACCGGTAATTGTAACGTCACCTGTACGAGAAACCCGTATGGTATCGGTACCACGAGTAGCCACCCTAAAGGGGTCAGCAGTTGAGCTTGCTAGAGTAGCAACACTAAACAGTATTTGAGAGCCAGAGCCACCAGTAGCCGCAGAAGTTTCACCAATAGCGAACGCCGTTTGAGCGGCTGTAGTCTGTGCCCAATTCCACGTTTGTGGGTTGTTACCGTTGGCAAGCGTATTTGAGCCTGTTGCAGCCGTCAGACCACTCAAGGTCGAGGTCACATTCAACTGGCTGGCTGGGACCTTGCCAGTGCCGTCCAGTGATGCGTAGCCGTTAGCATTACCCTTCTCGCTCAAGTCCTGTTTGAGATTAAGTGCAGTCTGCTGAGCAGTAGAGACTGGCTTATTTACGTCAGAAGTGTTATCTACGTTGGATAATCCGATATCGGCCTTAGCAAGCGTTACTATTCCAGTGTATCCGTTTACAGAGTCTACTGCACCGCTAGTTATATAAATATAGGCACTACCAGACCATCTATAAGTCTTATTTGTGTCAAGTGCTACATAAATCTTTCCGGTTTCACCTGTTCCGGGAAAGGCTGCAAGATTGGCGTACTCAAGAACATCGTCAACAAAAGACGGCAGTTGGCCCGAGGGAACTTTACCACCAGAGTCCAAGGAAGCATAGCCATTAGCTACGCCTTTTGCAGATACGTCCTGCTTCAAGTCAAGTGCTATTTGCTGTGCTGTAGAAACCGGTTTGTTTATGTCAGATGTGTTATCGACGTTGTTAAGCCCAACATCAGCCTTAGTAGGTGCCGACCACGAGAAATCGTAGTCTGTAGTGCTATTTTTTCTAAGGTAGAAGCCAGTAGCACCGCCCGTAGGGGTTCCCACACCGGAAGGACCCTGACCCACTGATAGAGCAAGTGCTATAGTAGGTGGCGCACCAATAGCAAGTTGTATTGGGTCCTGCCCGGCTTCTACTACCTGCAGGTTTAGGGGAGCAGGTGTATTAATGGTAATACTCATGTCTTGGTAACCTCACGGAATACGGATACAGCACCATACATCAATGGTGTAACAACGCCAGCAATCTCCATCTCCATATCCCAGTAGTACTGAGAGTCTGCATCCGTTTCTGTCAACCCCGCAGAAAGTGAGGCGGTATCAGTAGCAGTTATAGAGTAAGAAAACTGTCCAGCAGCCGAATTAGTTATCGTGCATGTAAACGGAGCCGCTACAGTAGCTGAGTTAGGCAGCCGTCTTACCTGCCCACGGATTGTAGCACCGGCAAGGCTTACTGGGGATGTGTCCGGGTTAGTCAGTGTGCAGGCCATAGGGCCGAACGTGGCACCCTGACGCACCAGCAGGTTAAGCTCTGCACCCTTGAAACCAATAGTTACTGCCATTTTATTTAGCTCCTTCAAGTGCCTCAAGGCGGGCTGTAAGTTCCTGTATAGCTTTTACAAGTACTGGTATAAGGCTACTCTCATTATACAAAAGTTTGTCTGGATTTTCGTTATCTATAATAACTGGGTCATCCCCCTCAAGTGCAAGCACCTCCTGAGCCTTAAAGCCATAACGCTTGCCGCCTTGTGTATCCGAAGTGTCCCTAGATACTCTAAATCTATAGCTTACAGGGCTAAGAGCTTTAACGAAGTCAAGTCCATGCAGCACAGGTTGAAAGTCCGTTTTATCTCTTTCATCAGAAACTACGGTCCAAGCTACCTGAATATACGCATTAGTTGCTGCGGTACTACCAAGCACTATACGGTTAGACTCAGTAGTTACGTTAAACACCGAGGTTCCCACACCAGAGGAAATCTCAATGTTGTTAGTACCACTTGTTGCGTTAATCAGAGCTTGACTACCTATAGCCGTATGAATACCAGATACTATGGAGTACAGCGCTTGGTAGCCGATTGCAGTGCAACTATTAGACGAACTAAGGTTTTGACCAGCTTGATAGCCTACAGCAGTATTAAAACTGCTGTTAGTAGCATTAACAAGCGCTCCGTAGCCTATAGCAGTGTTGCTAGCGCCAACTGTGTTTGTCTGTAATGCAGAGTATCCAAGTGCAGTGTTACCGGAGCCTGTAGTAAGAGCAGCTCCTGCCGACTTACCTACTAAAGTACAAGTACTTCCGGAAGTAAGTGCAAGTCCTGAGTTATACCCTACAAGGGTATTATCAGAGCCTGTGTTAGTTGCTGAACTGCCAGCATACGAACCTACGGCAGTGTTTCTAGCTCCCGTAGCGTTATATAGAGAACTTACGCCAACTGCAATAATACTACCGTTGCTATTAGCTATGTTAAGGGCGTTATAACCAACAGCTACGTTATAGCCGCTAGCTAAAGAACTCCCGCTTTGGTAACCAACAGCGGTGTTTCCAAGTGCGCCAGACGTAGTGTACAAGCTACGGTAACCTACAGCTACGTTAGCCTGACCAGAAGAGTTGCTAGCTAGGGTAGAGTTACCAACTGCTACGTTCTCTGTACCAGAAGTGCTAGACTGCATAGACGAGCTTCCAACTGCTACGTTGTTAGAAGCTGTAGTACTGGTGCTAAGAGCGAAAGAGCCAACAGATACGTTATTGCTACCGGTAGTATTAGCAGAGCCAGAGTTGCTACCTGTAAATACGTTACTTCCACCGGAGGTTATGGAGCTACCCGCACTCAAACCTATGGATGTATTGTTGGTGTTACTGTTGTTACCAGAACCTACCGTAATAGTACCCTTAACTTTGATATCACTATCACACACCATAGTGATGCTAGTCGGAGAGATGGTCCAGCTATTAAATGTACCTGACCCGCCAGTAAATGTCACACTTACAATGAGTGTAGTAGACGAGTAAGAAGTTACCGTACCCTTCATGTAATTAGTAGCATCAGCAGCAATAACTACAGCCATACCCATAGCCCACAACTTGCCAGACTGCGTTGTAAAAGTCTTGGAGCCTGTACCTATGGTAGTGCTAGTGGTGCTGGAGCCGCTGTATCCGGGCAAGGCCAATGCAGCAGCCGCACTGGCGGCAACGTCTGCATTGGTCTGCATAGCAACGGCGGTCGCGTTCACCTCCGTCGTGAAGGTGCCAAGCGCAGCTACCCAAGCGTTAGCCTGCGTGGCAAAGTTTATTGGGTCATCTCGCGTAGGTGCTGTTGGGAGTGCTGTAATCGTCATGTCAATCCTTCTATCTCAAGTGTACACATACTAGCAGAGAAATACTGTATGTCCATTGTGAAATCTCTGTAAAATCCAAATACGTTTAGTGACTGGTAGTTACTATCATCAGTACCGACCCACATACAGGGTGTAGCTCTCAGGTCTGCAAGTACACCATAGACTCTATCAAAGTCTGTATTAGATACCCACAGCTTAGTGTTTACTCTACTGCTAAAGCTTCGCTTTACGAACGTAGTAATCCCAAACTCGTCAGTATTCTTTCTTGAGTAATCGGTTATGCCAAGTGTTGTGCCATACTGGGCACCACCTATATTTGCTGCATTACCAAAGCTAACATTACCGATAGCCACTACTGTAAGTGGTGCAGCACTTACCTTAATGTCCATACTCGCGTTAACATACGAAGGAAGGCCACTCAATACAAGTGTGTTAACCTGCGTAAATGGTTCAAAGAAGTATAGATACCAGTCTGTAATGACGGCACGGTCAAGTGTGATATCGCCGCTATCGTAAACCGTAGGTCCTGCTATACCGTCTTTAATTATTACTCTAGCCTTAGTACCTGTAAGATTAACTAAAGCAAGTGAATCACAGTTTCCAGTAGCTACCTTAAACTCTATATCCCCTAGGTCCTCGGAAGCGGTGCTGACCTGCGGGTCAAATGCAGCCCATTTGTTAGATGGACCGAATACTGACCACTGCGCTGGGCTTATATCGGGTTGATTACCGGTAGTAGACGTTGTAGCAGTATATATGTAGTTACCATACACTACCTTAGTCCCAGTAGTGTAGGCAGTCACAGCCGAGTATGTAGCGTACAGTTCCGTGGTGGAACTATACTGAATCATACCTGCAACCATTGTTGTGGGTTTTATGACCTTCATACTGCGTGTGTAGTTATGGGTGTATCTGCATCATTACGTATCAGCAGACCGCGACCATCCCAGTCATTTTGGAGCTTCGCCATTTTAGCCGTGTGCGTAGCTGTTGCGCGGGTTTCATACCGCAGCAAGTCAATTTGGGCTATCAATTCCTTGATAAGTCCTGACACATTGCCGTCATCGGAGCCGCCAAGCATTGACTTGGTTTGCGACGCATTGTAGTACATTGCTGGCCCAGTAGCCTCAATCTCTGGCCCATCTTCGCCAACAAGTCTGTAACCACCCCTATGGTAACCGCCAGATGCAAAAGCTGGTATAGTCAAAGTGGGGTCTACGGCTTTAGCCGCAAACATAGCCTTATTAGCAAGTACAGAGACAGAAGACAGCCACTGCTCACGGGTAGCACTATTTTCTTTAAGTGCGGTGCTTATATCTGGTAGAGCGTCTGCAAGCTTAGTCAGATACTCAGCTTGTGTAGTACCAGACGTAGACAAAGCAAGTGTATAATTCTTATCGAACTGGCCTATTTGCTGCTGCAGCGTCAGAGCCGGGGAAGCATCCTTCATAACTTTTTCAGCTGCCTGCATCAAGCTGTCTGCACTAGATACTGCAGCGCTCGTCATGTCGATGAAAGCAGAGCTAAGCTTTAGCAAACCCCCATACACAGCTTGGCCGCTTTCAGTGGTCAGGTCCTGAGCATCTACAAGCTGGCGGAATGCTTGCCTCGTCATTGGGACTGTGCTGATGCCCAGCTTGGACAGCTCGGACGTAAACACGCTAAGCTTAGAGCTAGACTTATCGGTATTGCTATAGAATGCGTCAAAGTAACCACGTACTGCAGACTCAAACTCAGACTGAGAGCCTACTGCATTGATTATGTTCTGAGCATACTGTGCGCTTTGCATAGATGCAGAGTACGTGACCTTGCCAAGTAGTAGCATAGCTGAATTAACGCCATTCAAGCCGCCAGATAGGCGTGATAACGTAGCAGCAGCAGTTTCTCCTACCTGTGAGTACTCCGTGGTCCCAAGTATAAGTTGGGCCATAGCTTCTCCGGCACCTTCAAACGCAGACTTAATCTGAGCGTTTATCTGGTCACCATTAAGACCATCTGTTGCAAAAGCAAAGCTATGTGTGAAATTAACCAATGCATCTGCTGATGCACCCAGTGTAGTAGCCTGCAAAGCCGCTTGAGTCTTAACCAGTTGAAACTGGTTAGATAATTGCTTTACTATGCGTGGGTCAAGAGCGGAAGTGTCTCTTCCACCTGAGCTAAACCAGCCACCCTCGTAGTCTGTATAGCTATAGCCGGAGAAGCCATTGCCAGCGCCAAAGGTTCCAGCGATACCGCTACCGTCGTATTTTTTACCGAATGCACGGTTAAATAAACCAGAAGCAATACCACCAATGGGGCCAAACCACAAAGATACAGCAGTGCCAATAGCATCAGCAAAGTTACTTACTTTGAAGCCGCCACTTATGGCATTTTTAAGTGATACACCTGCAGCAGCTCCGCCTACAGCGCCAAGCACTTGCCCAAGCTGGGCACCTACCCCCGTTAGTTGGTAAGCGTTACCATCGTAGTAACTAACTCCAAGCTTTTCTCCTGCGGAGTTACTAGCAAGCTTAGCAAAACCGTTAGCAATGCTTGTAGACACGCCATTGTTAAGGGCGTCAAATACGCTCTTACCTGCGGACAGGGCGCTAAACGCGCTACCCTTGCCGGTGCCTGCGCCTTGGGCTGCAGCAGCCGCGCCAGTAGGGTTCAGGGCCGTCGCAATGGTAGCGGCAAGGTCATTGATGATCGGGTCAAGGAAAAGGCGTAGCGGGGCCATCAGCGCCCGTTGAATTTGGTCACGCAGTTTCTTGCCCGACTTATCTCCGACTCCAATGATAGCATCAAACAGTGAGTCAGCTATGTCTTTAGAAGTAGTCTTCCAAGACGTAGCAAGTTTCTGACGCTCAGCCTCAAGCTGGTCAGAGTCAAACTTAGCACCGGCAGTGGTACCTGCCTTAGAGATATACTTAGCCTCGTCTTTAGACAGCTTAGCAATCTCAATCCTAAGCTTCTCAATCTCAAGGCCCTTACGTCTGTACATCTCAATGTACTCCGGGTTTCCACCGCTAGCAGTAGCCAATTCGTCATACTTTGCTTGCTCAGCCGTAAGTTCAGTAATCTTAGTAGTGGTAGAAGCAATTCTCTCAGAGAAGTCCTCTTGTACTTTCATCTGGGCTTCAACTATAGCTACTGCTCTAGGTCCTTGCTTCTCCGCTGCAGCCCTTGCAGCCTCAACAGCAGAAGCTTTATTAACGCGCTTACTGTAACTCTGCGTCCACTCCTCATTAGCCTTAACCATACGGTTAATCTCAGCTGTAGCTTCGTAGGTTTCCTTAGCAAGTCTCTTAGTCTCGTCCGACTTACGGGCTATGCTATCATCAATAATCCTACTAGCAGAGCTGTCGTATGCCTCCCCAAGCGCTGTCAAGCGTTCATTTAGATTGCTCCTCTTCTTTGGGTCTTTCTCTTTATCGTACTGGTCCCCGATAGCTTTATAGACACTGGTATACTCTTTATACAACTTATTAAGGCTGGCAGTTTCTATTTTATCAGCTTCATCATTAAAGCGCTTGATAGTCTCCGTTCTCTTAACATAAAACTCAACATCACTAAGTTCTTTAGCATTGTGAGCGTAGCCTAGCATATCAAGCTCGTCCTGCATGAGCTTTCTCTGCAGGCCTAGGTCTCTGCTGTAAGCAGCATTTATCTTACCGGAGTTATCGTAAATCCGGCCCATGTCCTCATCAGTAGAGAGCATACCAGTACCAGCTTCACGCTTGTTCCTGGCATCCCTTGAGAGCTTAGACTGCTCCTCATCTTTCTTAGCTAACTCTAAAAGCTGTTTAACTTCAGCCTTCTTTATGTCAACCATCTGTTTAGTTCTAGCTCTATAGTCATCTAGCTCTTTTTCATACGGTGCACTAAGCGGTATAGCTCCAGACTCGATGCTAGATCTACCAGTTGCTTTATTCATCCTACTAATTATTTCATTCTCACCAGCTGCTCTCTTTTCTAGCAGATCAGCTACCAGCATACGCTCCTTAGCGTCGGCTGCAGCAGTTATGGCATTCCCGTAAAGAGTCCAGTTATCGGTCTTGTCCTTAAGCCTCTTTATTTCTTCTTGTAGATTCTTAGATGTACTATTAAAGAAATCCTCAGAGTTCTCTTTTGCTTTAGTCAGGGCGTCCTTAGCTTTGTCTCCAAATAAAGCGTAGGCTGTCGCACCTACTGATAGTAATCCACCAACTATGCCTATGATTGGTATTGCCGCCCCAAGTGCCGTCATGCCGAAACTGGCAGTAGCAGCACTTGCACCTAGTGTTTTTAAGCCACCGGATAGTCCCTCTGCTGCTACGGTAGCAATAGACATAGCTACGCCTTTAGACCGCATAGCCCCCGCTAGTAAAGTCGCCTGAGTAGCGAGAGTAACTAACCCGCTAGTAGCTACTAAACCCAACATTACCAGTTTATATGCCAAATAAGCTTTGCCTACACCGATAATTACGTCGATATGGTCAGCCATAACCTGACCAAACCGAGTTACAACATCAATAAGCTCAGTAACAGCGCCAACAAAACGATCAGAAGAGAATATGTTACCAAGAGTATTCATAAGCCTAGTAGCAGCGCCCTCCGAAGCACTAAAGGCCTTAACTAACGAACGCTCTATATCAGCAGCAGTTTGCTTAAATACGTAACCAAAAGCTTGTCGCTTTCCTATATCAGCGAGTACAGTAAACCCTGCTGCGTTGTTGATTGCATCAGCAATCTTAGCAAACTCAGTCTGCACATCCTTACCAGTGGACGCTGCATTCTGAGCAAAAGCTATAAGGTCTGCGCTAAGAGACTTAAGACCCCGCTCATTACCAAGACGCTGCAGCAACTCAATCTGCTGGTCGATTCTAAGCCCAGATAGCTTAGACGTAAGCTGCCCTAAAATATCTGGCAGACCCTTCATCTTATTGTTTTGAAGGTCCCAAACCTCGATACCAAACTCTTTAAGAGTTTTCTTACCCTTGGCAGTGGCTCCTGTCAGTTCTACGTACATCTGCCGCACAGCAGTACCAGCAGCACTACCAGTAATGCCAATGTTTGCAAGCAAGGCCAGAGATGCGGCAACGTCCTTAATGTCAACCCCATAGGTCTGTGCAATGACTGACGAAGCCTTGAATGCCTCTGTCATATTTTCAATACTAGCCATTGAGCTAGCAGCAGCAGCGCCAATAACGTCGGCTACAACTCCAAACTCTTTAGCCTTATATCCGAATGCACTACCAATAGCTACTAAGGATTCTGCGCTCTTCTCTATGTTTACGTTACCAACGTTAGAGAATGCGCGAACAGTGCTAAGGGCATCAAGCTGCTCTTTAGCGTCCAAGCCCGCCAATGCAAGAGAACGCATACCCTTGGCCATCTCAAGTGGGCCAGCAGCGCCGTTGGCAGAGTCTACAGCAGCCGCCTTTAGCTTGGTCATGTCCTCCGCAGCAGTACCCGCCACGTACTGTATGTCAGCGAATACAAGGCTCAATTCCTTAGCCTGCTGGTAGGACTTAGCAATGCCGAAGGATAGGGCGGAACCAGCCAACAGGGGGGCCATCTGACCCCAAGTGAGCCACAGCAAGCCAAAGCCCGACGCAAGGCCACGGGCCGCACTATGGGCCGTATTCATGTCGCCGCCGAGTGACTTGAGGGCGTTGCTCAGGCTAAATAGTTTAGGTGTAGCATCCCCAGTGTTCTTTCCAAGGGTAGCCACAGCGCCAGCAAGTCGCTCTGTAGCTCCTGACTTAACGGCTTCTACCATGTCAGAGCCAAACTTCTTAGTAGCTGCAGACTCACCACCAGCAACTCCTAGCATACCCTGAGCAGATACCATTCTACTAAGTAGAGCCTTAGCTCCAGTAGACTTGCCAGCTTCTATAGCCTGATTTACAAGTGCTTGCTGGTGTCTAAAATTAGCGTTAAGCTCCCCCTGACGGTAAGACTCATTGGCTACTCTCTGGGAGTTTCTAAACTTAGACTTAGCAATAGTCAGGGAATCATCTAAAGCTTTCTCATACCCTTGTATCTGTAAAGCAGCGGAAGCATCCAGTGCCGCTCTTATTCTATTATCTTCTTCACGACCAGCTTTAGCTATAGCCCTAAGACCCGCCTCTTTTTCTCTAGTCTGTTGAGCCTCTCTAACAGCAAAGGCTTTAGACACCTCTAAGGCTTTTTGCTTATCTATTAAATCCCAAGCAGCATCCCTACTAGCAGCAGCCTTAGAAAGTTCAGAACGCTCTGCTGCTTTGTTCTTCTCCCACTGGGATTCTTGTTGGAGTCTTTCTTTAGCCTTATCCGCCTTATACTGCTCAAGGCGAGCATAGAGCGCCTTCTGTGCATCATGTTCTACATTTAGGGCGTTAAGAGCTGCATTACCTTCAACTTTTTCAATTCTATAAGACTCACGTATGCTATCTCTTCTAGCTTTTTCCTTACTATCAAAAGAATCCCAGTAAGTAGATTTACTTGCTCTATTAGCAGCATCGAGTCGTGCAAGTTCTTCCATACCGGCAGAACCTGGCTTAGATACTCTAATAGCTTTAGCGGCTTGCTCTAGCTCACGACCTCTAGTTGCTATATTTTCAGAGATGCCAGAAGCTAGTACTTTAGACTCTCTATTAGCTTCTCTCAAAGCGTCTCTATAATCTCTAGCAGCCTTCACAGTAGCCTCTGCAACCAGCTTACGATCTACACTAAGCTCAGTGCTAGCTCCAGCAACTGTCTCAGAAAGGTTCCCTTGCTTATCCCTAGGGAAGCTTACTCGGCTGAATACGCCACCAGACCGTAGTGACTCACCATAGGATGCAAGTGCCTGTGATTTTATACTTTTGTAAGAAGCTTCCTTTGCTTTGTCATACTCATGTTGTAGAGTTAACTTAGCAGTACCTAGTGATTCTCTAAGAGTAGCTGTTATCTTCGCTATAGAGTTACTTAGGGCTTTATTGGTAGAAATACCTGCATCAGTTACTATCTTGTCAACACTACTTAATGCCTTAGCTACCTCCTGCATTGCAGAAGTACTATCCTTAGCTAAGCTACGTAGCATAGTCTTAGCATCCCCAGTTCTATTCTGGGAGGAACTCATGAAAGCATCTATCTGAGCTTTAGCGTCAGCTAGTTTTGCGCGATTTAACGAGTTTAAGCTAGCTGTCAACTGGTCTAAAGCTTTTATAGCCTTATTAGTCTCGTTGACAGTCTGCGTAAAGTTTAATTGTAGATCGTCGCTCATGGGTACTCCGGTAAAATCGCGTAGCGATTTTATCCCGGCCCATAAGAAAAAGACCTCACGCGGAGGTCTTTTTCTTGCTGTCTTCTTGGAGTTTCCTATTCTTGGAGTACTCAGATAGCCATATCATGTCTATTCTGTGTAACTCTTCCCATAAGTCTCCAATATCTTCTTTAGTGAAACCTTGCGCTAAACACCAAAGAAATATCTCACTAAATGGTATCTCAGCAGGACCACCCATTGTGTAGTTCCTACTGCCACTAAGCTCCTGCCAGATTTTGTGAGTATACCTAAGATACTTTGGTATCTCAGGTATATTTCTTAAACCATCTGGCGTATGCCCAAGTTGCTCCTGTATTTCAAGTAGGTCATTAAGTCTTTCCCCGTACTTAAATTGCCACTCGAAATACAGACTTAGTTTTTTTCGTCTTCTTCGTCTTTAACAGCTTTGAAGGTGTTCATGTCATCTGCGACGGATGACACAGCAGCACGGAACTCTTCGTGAGCAAGCAGTTCTTTAACAAGGTCCTCGCTGTAGGTAAATTGCTTACCCTTGTAGGTAATCTCGCCTTCAAATCCCAGCAAAATAGTCTTTGCCATAACATTGATGACAATCTCTTTAGCCTTAGCGTCTGCAGCATCGCCCTTGCTGTCCAGCACGGCGCGGTTTTGCTTTGCCAGCTTGTTCATCAGCTTGGCGTAGTTCTTGTTGCCTGCACGAGCGATCAGCCACTTCGTATCGCCTGCGCCGGGAATCTGCGTCAGCGTACCTTTTTCTTGAGCTTCGGTATCGACTGCAAAAGCGTTAAACAAGTCCATTTGGTGTTCCTTAAAGTTGGTTGGTTGGAGGTCGTAATATAAACGAAAAAAGCCCGGTGGAGCTAACCACCGGGCAAATTTCACTTTCCCCAACCAACTGGTTGAGTAGTAGGGCTATACCCTACTACTGTTATACGACAGCCAACCCAATCCGATCAATGAAGAGCAGCTTACGGAGAGCTGCTACTGCATTGCCTGTATCAGACAATGCAGTGATTTCAACATCGACCATCTGGTCTTTATCCTTAGCGTCGCTGTTGGACTTGTACGTAGCAAGGTTTCCAACAGGCACCGTGAAGATGTAGCCGTTACCAGCAGCATCCGTGGAGCTAAAAATAACGCTGGTGTTGGCGTTAGTACGGAACTTGGTAAACAGGCTCTTGTCCGCGAAATACAGACTCATGTTGAGCTTGCAGTCGATGGTGCCAGAACCGATACCAACGCTACCCAGAGTACCAATGCCGTCTTGATTACGAAGACCGTTATCAAAGGACAGGTCCACAGACTTGACAAACGTGCCAGTCAAAGGAACGCCATCAAGCCAGATAGCGTTAGTAGCGCCACCAACACCAGAGTGAATGTCATAGGTAGGTGCAGCAATGGGCGTACCCGGCATCACGGTGGTATTGGACTCAATACCGGCTTTGCCCATGAAGTCAAAGGTGACTTCCGTAAGAGAGCCGGAAGCGACCTTCAAGCCCATCTTACTGGGGGTTTGGCCGGTATAGGCCACAAACACACCAATGTCTGGATTCTCACGCTCAATGGTCCAGCTAGTCTGGGTCGTGCCATGCGTCAGTCGTGCAGTCTGCACCTGAATGGATTCACCAGCCGACACTACAGCAGGGGTATTGGTGTCAAGAGTGATAACCGTAGTCGTAGGAGCCGTCACGGTGCTGACACGAAGAATCTTGCCGTTGTTAGCACCAGCACTGGTAATACGGAACCACTGACCTTTTTGCAGGTTAGTGAAAATGCTGCTACCGGAAGTAGCAGACGTAGCCGTAATAGCAGTCGTAGAGATGCTGGTAGTAGGAGTAGCTACACCAACGCCATCAGTGCCAAACTCGGTAAAGGTAGACTGCAGGGCAGACTCCATGAAAGGCTCTACACCAGCGTAGTGCATTTCTTGAGTAACGCCACCGTTAGCAGTAGCACCAACAGGCACCTTGCTAGAGATAGTACGAGTGCCGTTAATCTCTTTGGACGCTTCCTTGGAGATGGCGTAATCAAGGCTTTCACCCGTGATACGCAGGGCGCTGGAGTTACCTGCTACTGGGGTAACGCCAAACGTGGATTCTTTGATTGCGCGTACAACGGCAAGGCTGGATGATGCAAAAGGCATAAGTTGCTCCGGTTAGATTGACTTTGCTGGAGTCTATAGGCGTAGGTGCCAAATAGACCTTACACTACTATTTTCTGGATAACAAACCTTACCATTAGTAGGTCTTGTCGCACCAGAAAGGCACTATCACTTGGTATTCAACCCTATTCTTGTCAGGATGGGCACCACCCATCATGGCCATATAGGTTCTAACAGAGCCAAGTGTCTTTCTCTGTAGGCGCTCGTAGAAATGACTCAGTAGGACATTAGCCTTAGCAGAGCCCTCTCCTTCACGGACAGAAGCCCCAAGCAGTATCTGCCCCATAATTCGGTGTACCGGATTATCGGATATATCAGCTTGGTAGCCGTCAGTAAGGTTTACTTTGACACACAGGAAGGGGTCAACTATCTCATACCTAGACTCAAGTACTCGGTTGTCATACTCGATGCTAAGCGCCCACGCCGTGAAGCTTGGGGTAGCGGCTACTACGGCAGTAGTAATGTCTTGTCTGATTGAATCAAGGCTCATTTTGCATACCCAAATTTAGTTTTAATAGCAGCCATTACCGCAGGTACTCCACCAGCTTTTCTATTAGCTTCTCTTACCTTAACAAGGCCAGCTTCCATTGCCTCTGCTATGGGCTTAGTATTAACAAGCAACACCTTGCTATTCCACTTTATATTAGCAATAACTTCTTTATTATAGTCTACCCGTGGCTGATATATAGGGTCCCCAGCTTTCTTTGGTTCCGTTTGTTCGCCAACGTAACCGTATGAGCCTTCTTTACCAAAGTTAGCCTCATGCCTTGTTCTATCCGGTATTTTATGGTAAGTAGGATTCTTATACCCAGTTATCTCTACATACCAGTTAGCAGCAAGGTCACCTGTATATTGAGGAGTAACCCTCCAAGCGTACTCAAGTACCTTAAGGGTATGCATTTGAACGTACTTAGTCGCAGACCTAGTTATTTTATTTTTAGCAGCCTGCGTCTTATCTTTCCATCTATTTACATTACCAGTTACTATCATAGCCGTGTAAGGTTATGCGACCAAGCATCAAGGTCTGGGTTTACTGAGCTTACCCTGTAAACCTTGCCACTGACTATAATAGTTCTTCCTGTTGGAACTTCTACAGGCAGAATCAGCGTAATATCTGCAGCATTAACTTTTGGTTCAGCTTGGTTGTTATAGTTATACAACTTGTACGCATCAAGCTTTATACCGTTATAGTTACCTGACGTAGTGGTATAAGTATCCGTTACTGGGTTGTAAGTTTTCACAGTATCTACTGAAACTGCTACTATGCTTTCATTGGGACTATCATCAAGTTCATCACAGCCTGCAAGCATTAAGCCTTCAAGTTCCAGATGTAGCCCTCTTACTCTAGTCAGTTTATTCTCAAAGCTTATGAAGTAGCCACGACTTGCTAATTCGTTACCAGAGTAGAAGATATTCCAGAATGGGTCGTACTGAGAGTTCGTGATACCATTTACAGTATCCTTAAGGTACTGCTTATGTGTATGTACTGTAGTGCCGAAGTCACCGTTACATACCTGCAGTGGTGTCCTAAACTGCGCTACGTCAGTTACCTTTTTAATCCAGTAGTTCTTACGGATAGGTTCACCAAAGATAGAATCTGTAAGTCCATCGCCTACAAGCCAGTTCTCACCTTCTATCTTAATTGACCTACGAAGCGGTATAGAGAAACTTGGGTCTAGTGACAAGATACGGCGCTTAGATGTGGTCCCGTCTGGTGAACCCTCATCATAAGTACTGTACTGACCGTTAAACAAAAAGGCGTTAGTGTACCCATCGTATATAGGTACATCATCAAACCACCTTGCTGCTTGAAATAGATCAGCCATTTGTAACAGGGTCCGTTCCAAGAGTGGCTGCAAGGGCTGTGACCAGCGTGACGCGGGTTACCCCCGCTGCAGCGGGTTCTGCGCTTGCGTAAGCCGCCAAAAGCCTGTAGCGCAGCGACGTAAGGGCAGCATCCACGCCGTCCCTTACGTCTGCGAAAATATCGGTTTGTCGCTGAAATTCTGCCCTGCCGTCAGTAATACGCTGTACGGAAAACATGGGCAAAGAAGTGAGAAGCTCTTTGGCTATTGCATATGCAGCATACAGCTTAGTCACTTTTAAGAACCTAGTTTGCACATCTGTAGGAGACGGCAAAGCAGTAATCTCAGCGAACTTAGCTGGTATATTAACGTCTACATCCTCAAGCTTTAGATCAACCAGTGTGTCATACATGGGTTGAGTAAGCGCTGCGTCTGAAAGCTCCTTAGAGGATACCCCAAGTATAGCTCTCAGTTCGTCATATGTGGTGTAGGTCGTAAGCATCCAGCGATGATAGACCTATCGGGTTTTACCCGATATAGAACTTACTTCTTTTTGGAGTCTTTGGCAGGCTCAGTAGGCGCTTCGGCCTTGATGGTGGGCTGTCCTTCAATCCATGCGTTCGATTTAACCTTCACAGGCTCTCCCGGATTGAATACGTGACCGCTGATAGGGTCAGCAAACGCAAAGTTGCCGGTATTGGTATGAACAATGCCGTCTTCATCAATGATTTTCATAGATTCCTCAGTTTGTGGAGCCACGGATTTTACCCAAGGCAAGGCGGTGTGCGTGACCACAAAACAAAAAAGCCCTCCGTAGAGGGCTTTCTTATATTTAAGCAGCTAGGTCTTAGCTGATAGTCAAAACGTCAAAGGGCTTAAGGTCACTATCTCCGAACGACCTGTAGCATTCCTCACTCCACTGCATCGTCATGGCTTCGCTACGACGGAGGACAAAGGCCTCAGAAGCAGTGTAGTTAGCAGACACGTTTTGCACCCGGGTGATAGCGTGACGGCTATCAACAGCGTACACGGTATTTGCAGGCACTGGGCCCCCATCGGTAGCTGCGTCCGTAATGAACCACACCACATCGTTACCGAAGCCAACATTTGCAGCACGGGCTTGTGGGTCAATACGAGCCAAGGTTGGGTCATAGTTGGTAGTACCGGGGCGACCAGTACGGCCTTCAACCTTCAAGTACGTGTCAATGTCGCCCATTACGTGAGTAATGGTACGGAACTTGCGGTTACGGGCAAGGAACTTGACCCAAGCTTTGTGGGTAAGCACACCACCAGTAGCAGCAGCATCCAAGCTGGTAGAAGTCACAGCAGACACAGCACCTACGATCAAGTCACCGTTACCAGTGAACAGATCAGCAATGTACTGGTACACGCGACCATCTTTTTCCACCTCCAGATAGCGGCCCATCGTCAGGGCAACCATGTCCAGAGTAGAAGCGCGAAGAGCCTGCTGAGAGAACTCAAGCTGGATACCGTAGGTAGGCAGCTTGCGGATACGGTCAGAGGTGCCGAAGCGCATGATAGTCGGAGCTTCTGCAAACTGAGCGATACGCTGAGCACGGGCTTGCTCAGGACCGTTCAGGGTGCCGTAGCTGATAACGGGCTGCTCGAAGTTTTCGTTAGCGATGGACAGCTCTTGGCCAACCATACCGTTGAAAACATTGCCGTCCGTAGTGCGGTCTTTCATCATCTTGTCTTCGACAAGCTGAATCAGAGCAGCAGGGAACAGGGTACGAGAAGCGCTACCGAAAGGCGTACCGGAATCACGAGCGTTACCAGCAGCTTCAAAGCCGCTAGAACCGTCCAAGATTTCAGCCACTGTCTTGTCACGCAGACCGAAAGCGTTGTCACCGGCGACCGACAGGCCTTCCGAAGCAAACAACTGCTGTGCGGCAGTACCGAGCTTGGCGTCAAAGTCAGAGAACTCGCGGTTGATATAGGCTGCAACGCTCAGATTGGCGCGTTGAGCGTTCTGGTACATCTCAGCGCCAAGGCGCTCAGGTGCTACGTGCTGGATAACGCCAGCGGTGTCTTGGTAGAATGCCATTTTGTGAACTCCTTATTTGTGTGTAGTGGATTAGCAGACTTCCATGATAACACCGGAAGTACCAACGGCACCAGTACCGGCAGTACCAAGCGAAACCACGCGCCACTTGTAGACGATGCCCGTAGCTGCAGCCGTAGCCTTGCAAACCTTGGGGTACACAGTCTGTGCGGTGTTACGGGCAACTGGAGTACCAGTAACCACATAATCACCCACAGCGATGGTGCCAGTGCCGGGCGTAGCTTGCAGACCATCAAAGGTCACATCAAGGATGCCTTCACAGATAACGCCACCGATGGAGAAGCCGTTTTGCGTAGCCGGTTCCACGGAAGTGATAACGGCTTCGATTTCATTGCCTACTGCACAGAGGTCATACTGACTCTCAGCAGCCAGCTTGACAAACTTGCCAGCATCATTTTCGCTGTAGTTGACACCTTGAGCGCCAAGACGAACGGTGATAGCCGTGTCCTGTACACCCTGAGGGCGGATATAGTGTTGACGTGCCATGTTAGTGACTCCTTAGAAATGGCGGGTTATTTAGAGACAAGTGCTGCAAACATGGGACTCACCCGAGCCGTAGGCTTAGGTGCGTCCTCACTAGCGGCGGTTGCAGCGACCCCGCCCACTTTCATTTTCTTACGGTACTCAACAGACAGCCGTGCATGCTCTGCAAGCACTTCTGACGCAGACATGGTAGCCGTGTCAACAGTCTGGTTAAGTGGAACGCTCATGTTCTTCACAGACACCCGAACAATGTCAAGGGCAGCGTTAAGTTGCACCTTGTTAGCATCCAGCTCTGCCTTAGCGGCTACGGCTTCTGCAGTAGCTGCAGCAGCAGCCACATTGGCATCAGACACCATCTTCTGCAAAACAGTCAGTGTATCAGTGCTGTTTTCAGTAGCCGCAGGTACAGCAGGAGTAGTAGTTTCGGTAGTACTGGCAGTAGTACCTGTAGTTTCTTTATCTTCTGCATCAAGGTCAACACCAGCAGCAAGTGCTTCAAGGTGTTCCTGTGAGAGTGGTTTTGGCATTGGTGTTCCTTGCGAATTGGGCGAATTATCTGCCAAAACACCAGCACCGGGAAGCGTAGATGCTTGAACTGTGCCACTATTGGAAGATTCAGCTTTGAAATTAGACGCTTGCGCCCTCGCTTTAGCCTTGTCTGCCAAGGAAGCAGCCTTGGCAAAGGCATCTTCAAAGGTGCCCACCTTGTCCACAAGGCCCACATCTACGGCTTGCTGCCCGATAAATTCCCGGCCTTGACCAAACTTGCCATCGGCTACAGACTTAGTAACTCCACGAGCATCGGCCATGTAGCCCAAGAAAATATTGCTAAGCGTATCAGCTTGAGCCTGCAACTGGTCCTTAGCTTTCTGGCTAAGTGGCTCAACTGCTGTTGCAAGTGCCTTGCTATCCCCTGAGCGAATAACTGTAGGTGTAATGCCGTCAGCAGCAAGCTGCTTAGAGCGTTCTACGTGAGTAATCATCGTACCAATGCTACCAACCAGTGAGGTTTCACCGACTACAGAGTAGCGTGCAGATGCACCAATCCACAGCGCAGCACTAGCCATGCGCGAACCTGAGTAGGTAACAACAGGCTTTACCTTGTCAACGCGACGAATAAGAGCGGCAGTTTCTGACACACCATCGACTTGGCCACCACCGGACTTTACGTTAAGGAGAATGGAGCCAACTGAGGGGTCAGTAACGGCCATTGCAAGCGCGTCACGAATGTCACCATACCCAGTAACGCCAAAGTACAGCCCGTAGCCGACATTACCGTCAACTAAAGAGCCGCTGACCGTGATAATAGCAACCCCGTTTTGCTTGTCATACACCATTCTTGCAAGGTCAGGATTATCTGACAAAGCAGCAACGATCTGGTTTTTCTCCATACCAAGGATTTCACCTTTGTTAAGAGCTACAACGGAAGCGTCATAGGAATCCTGAGAACCTAACCAAAGAATTGACTTATACATTACAAAAGCTCCATGAGTATAATGGCAAGTTCTTCGTCGGAGATTCCGACCTTACCCTCTGCCACCATTGTACCAATGCTTGACTTGGAAGATACACGCAAAACAGCCAATCTAGCGCCTGATTTAACTGTGACATTTCCGATTTTGGTAGTGGTATCTACCGTTACCAGCTCCAAAGCTACACCAGCTTTAGCTTCTAGCTTACTTATAGTAGCTTGAGTAAGTACACCCTCTAGGCGCACATGCTTTGCTACTCTATTGTATTTTTTGGCTTGGTATGGGTTAGCGTAAGCACCGCCAAACGTCTGGTTTGGTGCTTCTGGTAACTCTACAGCTATGTAAGTAAAACCCTGCAAGGCAAGTGCCATTACTCCGTAACCTATGCCCTGTAGTGCTATACTAAGACTCATACTCTAGTTACCGTAGTTACATTACCAACTGTATTTATGGTCTGTGTAATGGGGCCTGCTGATCTTGTATTATTGCTTACTGTAAGATCAGCACCTATACCATGCAGCATAGCAAGTTCACTGAGCATGGTAGATACGTTAGCATCCGTAAAACTTGGCTCTTCAAGTGTGCTTACAGTAACTATGTCTGTTCCGGTAACAGCCTGTACTACTGAACCTGACTGCCTTACCGTAGGGCTTACTATTAATGGGTCACTACTCAAGCCATGGAGCTTATATATCTTAAACAGCTTAAGTATATCCTCTGTACTAATCAAGTACAGTATCGAGCCGCTACCGGCTACTGGCGTTACCGTGATTGGCCGTAGTGAAGATAAAGCGCCTGCGCCAGCACTCGCCAAACCCTGAGCAGGTGTAAAGCTGACCTGCGGGCAGGCGGCTACTCCAGTAGCATTTACTGTAGCGTAGCCGTTAGGAGTAACTATATTTACGCTTGAGCAAGCTGTAGTAGCAGTGGCATCTACCTCTGCTATAGCATTTGGTGCAGCTATTTGTACAGACTGGTTACTGGTAGATACAGTAGCGCTTCCATTAGCACTTGCTAGCGATGCCTGTAAACTTACCGGAGCTACTGCACCAGAACCTGTAGCTTCATTAGTAAAGTAACCACTCCCCTGTACTGGGGTTGTAGTTACTATAGGCATTGAACCGCTAGCTACTGCACTACCTGAACTATTAGCTGCTGGGGAAGCTATAACTACTACAGGGTTAGTGGTACTAGCTACTGCACTACCTGAGCCGGTAACAGTAGAAGTAGTTATAGATACTGACGCTAAACCTGTGCTACCTACTGCACTACCATTAGCTGATACTGTTTCTGCCGTAACAGATACTGGGGCTACAGCTACAGAGCCAAGTCCTGAGCCGTTGGCATTCGCTGTTGGTACAGCAAGGGTTGCCGTTGGCAAGGGTGCATTGACAAGTCCTGAGCCGTTTGCGCTAGCTGCCGGAGCGGTAACAACCACTACTGCGGGTGCAGTACTTGCTGATGCAGTGCCAGTAGCTGAACCAGCCACAGGCGTAAGGTTTATTACAGTGCTTGCAGCAGACGCAGTAACAGATACATTGCCAGTAGCGGTAGGAGCTACTATAGATACACTGGTAAGTGTAGCGCTTGCTGTATTGGAAACTGTAGCAGCGCCCGATATTGCTGAAACAGATACAGCAGATACGAAACCGCTGCCAGTAGCGTCGGAATTAGCTACTCCAGTACCATTTGGTGCTGCTACTGTTACAACACTATTAGCAGCAGAACTTACTGCAGAACCACTACCAGTACCGGTAGCAGAAGTAGCAGATAGTGGATTAACGGTAGCAGAGGCAACCCCTGAACCATTTGCAGTAGCAGTAGGAACTACTACAGTCGCGGGTGAAACTGCAGAACTACCAACTGCTGTACCCGAAGCAGCACCAGCAAGTGCTACAACAGATAAACCGCTGACTACACTGCTAGCAGACGCACTGCCACTACCACCACCAGTAGCAAATACTAAGCTGATAGCGGAAAGTGAGCCACTACCCGTGGCATCTACTCCACCGCCACCGCCTACGGCTGTAAGGGCTAGTAGCAGTGACATTTACTCTCCGTGTTTAGCTTACTGTTCCGGGTTCAATTAGGCCATTTTGCACAAGGTAGGCATAAACAGAGTATGATAAATCATCCCTGCGACTTAACCCGTGGATGGGTTGTGAATCCAGTATAGCAGAAACTCCAGCCTCGTCTATCTGGAATGCCTGCTCACTAATAGCGTTAAATACTTCGTCCTCGCCAACATACCCAAATCTAACAGATACACTAGCCCTTCCATCAGGGTATAGCGTAAGAGGAAGCAGCTTTAACTGCTTTTTGTACACCCCGTAGGAAACAGGCATAGCTTACTCCCAGCCGTATATGAACGTAATATTGTGTGCCACAGTACCCGCCGTTGGTGCTGCACCAACCTTCTTCTTGACGCACTGCACAAACTCACCGGGATTGACAAACACTGGTGCATCGCCAAGGTCAAGCCAAATATCCTGTAGCATAGTAAGCGCAGCAGCACCTGATGCCACTGACTGGACACCCATAGGGATACGCCTAGGTGCTTTAGTAGCAGTACCCTCGGCGGTAGCAAGAGATACTGCAGTGTGACCGAAAGCAAGTGACCATACAGCGTTATAACCGCCACCAGTCAGTGCAGTCTGTATGAAGCTTTGAATCTTCACACCGCGTACTACAAGTCTTGCGCCACGGGCGTTAACAGTGGCAGTTGGCACTTGGAAAGACTGAATGATACCATCAGTAGTTACTGCCAGCGTATCAGTTTCCCAGAACTGACCGCCAAGGCCAGTACCCAGAGCCGCGGTCGTGTTAGTTGGTGCTGCAGCCGTTGGGTTAGCACTGTTAGCAAAGTTAGCCAAGCTACCTTGAGTAGCGCCATCAAGTGCTTGGTAGCTGCCGTAAATACGGTTGCCCATAGTGGACATTACCGTAGCAATGTTGCTACCGCCGAGCCGGACACTATAGCCACTTTCTGATGCCTGTAATGCACCGCCAGAAGCTCCGCCAGTAACCCGGTGTTGGAAGAACTTACGCAAAGACTGCGACATGCACATCCGGCCTTGACCTGCTGGCAGCGGAATGGTGCCCATCAGCACAGCACCAGTACCGTCATTCATCCAGAAGGCCGCGTAGACTCCACCGATATAGACGATGTACTGATACCGCTTATTCAGCGTATATTGCCAGGGAGAGGCATTAGAGGAGGAGATTGGAAAGATACCCGTAGAGGTTTCCGCTCCGTTGTAGCTAGCAATACCTTGCAAGCCTGAGCTATTAAGGCGGAAAAACACACCATCCGTAGGTGCCGCCGCTGAAATGGTAGCGGTCTGGCCCCCAAACTCAACAAAATTATTTGTAGGGCAGTTAGCAGAAAAAGCTACTTCTTGGTCAAAAGACAGGGTATGCGTTCCAATAGCAGGGAACGAAGCATAGGTCTGGATACCTGAGAAAGAACCAGCAGCAGAACCTGATGCATTAGCACTGTTACTGGTAAAGTTACCAGCAACAAAGCCGTTAGTAAATGTAGTAGCAAGCGAGGTATGCTTACCCGTGTACTGGGCAGCAGCAGAATAAGAGTACTCGTCAAGTTGAATATCTTGGCTAACCCGGCCACGGTAATCAATATCGACTTCCATAGAGGCAAGCCGTGCTACACCTGTAATGACACCTTGGTCATTTTCAGAGAATGCTCTAATAGCGCCTACGTTAGCAGCATTAGTCCATGCGTCTGTTTCGGTAACTACTTCAAGTGACCTATAGGTATTAACGTCTGCACCAGTTCCAGTAACTGCACCTACGATTGTATTGTCCATTGACATAGTAGTTCCTTATTAGTCTGCCCAAACCCAGCGCACCTTATAGGTGCCTTGCAGTTTCTGTTGTGATGTTGCGTATATGGTAAAGCCAGTAGCTGCTGTCGGTGTACCGCAAGTCAAGCCGCAGAATACGTCAAAGTACCTGTGGTCCCTTGCAGTATGGTCCGCCGTGCTATCATCACCCATCACCCAAGCCTCTGCCTTACTCGTCGCGCTTATTGTGCCCTGACCAGAAACGACGACCGTTGCTTCGTTAGAGCCGGGAAAGGCTCCGAAGTTAATAGTCGCTGTTCCGGTTCCAGTAGCCATTATGCGTTAATGTAGAGAGGTGTGGTATACGTGATGCCGTAGTTACCATTCGTGCTGGTAATGGTGCCACCAAAGTCCACAAAGCTAATAAGCTTGTCGGTAGCTGCTGTACCAGTTGAAAGATAAATGATAGCGCCTACTGCCGAAATACTAGCAGCAGTCCAGCCAGCCACAATATTCGATGGGGTCACTGGAACCCGATTATTGGTGGTATCGACTGCACCCACCGTCATTGTCTGTGCAATACCACCAGTAGCATAACCACCACCAGCGGCAACTTCGTTCGTCACATCAGAGCGGTTAACCCATGCGTCGATATTACCAGCGCTTGGAATGGACGTTACAAGCAGTACTTTAAAAGTACCCGAAGCAAAGTTAACTGCAGCCCTAGCAAGGTGGTCTGCCAAGTTGGTAAAGTTCGATGATGCCATGCTAAAGCTCCGTTATGCTTGTGGGAATTCCCACGTAATGAGTGCGGCATTATCGCCTACACCCGCTGAAAACGTATCATTCACGGACTTTACTACTTCTCCAAAATCCTGAACGTACAACACAATGCCTGATTCTACGTGGTAAACGACAGCACTACGCGCCGCTATGTTTGAATTTTTCCACTGCGCGTTAATGTTTCCACCAAGGTCTATAGCGCCGTCTCTTTGCACCACTTCCATAACGCCTACTGACTTACCACCTGTAGCATAGCCAGTTGCAGCACCGGATGCTACTTCTCCGCTAGAGCTATAAACCTCTCCAGTGAACATATCAGAATACAGAGCAATCTTTAACTCTGTATTATGGTAATCTCCGCTAATATACCCAGCAAGCAGCTTAATCATTGCATAGCCTCTGCCGTAGTAGTACCATCGGCGTTCTTTGTAAGAATCACTTTCCTATTCACCGGCTGCTTACCCTGCTCAAGCACAAGGTTAAGCTCTATTGGCTGCATATCCACAGTGACTTGCACTGGCTTATTTGCAGAGCTTTGCATAGCAAATGCCATATCCTGCACCGCTCTCATAGCACCTTCCGTCGCTTCCACCGCCCGGTCTGCGCTGGCGTGGGCGCTGGACAGCATCTGTGCGGCAAGCTGCACATCGGATTCAGCCTTCACGGGGCCTTTAGGAGCCGCTGGAGCCTTTGGCTTCAAGGTCTGGCCCATTGCACTTGTGTTGGAGTCTGGATTGCCTCCAGCCTGCCCAGCCGCGCCCTGACCCCTGAACATGGTGCCGGATTTTGGCGTGTAGCCGTCTGGTGGCAAGTTACCAGTCAGCGCTATACAAGCTTCTTCATCAGTCAGAAAGCCAAGGCTTAGTAGGTCAAGGATGCGTGACTGCTCCATCGACTTATAAGCTTCAAGTTCCCTCGTTGGGCGCAGGTCAATCGGTTCGTACTCAAACTCTACATAAGCATCTTGCCCCATGATGCGTACAGCAATAGTCATTGCACGGGAGTATATCTCATTGAGCTTAACTCGCAGCATATTCGCTTGCTTAACATACAGCATAGCCTCTGTAGAGCTAGCGTTCGATGTAGAAGCTTGGCCAAGGATAACTGGTAATGTCTTTGCACCGCTGCTCAGTTTCCCGTTCAGCACTTTCTGTATGCGCTCAATAATAGCGCTTGGGTCTTGCCCACCATCAATGTATTTATAGTCTACTTGGTCATAGCTAACAAAAGCATCTTCTGGTGCAGCGCCATTCACTACGGCTTGCACTTCCTGAATCAGTGCATTCTTATATGCAGCGTACTTTTCAGGGTCGCCGAGGATATCAGGTGGCGTAAACTTCTTCACCGCTTCGCTGTCAAGAATAGCAGTCAAGCGCGGCAGCACAGCCCGCTTCAAGGCCCTACGTGTATCATTGTTAAAGTCAATGTCTGCAAGGATGGGCTGTATAGCCGACTCCACGTATGAAGACGGGTACACCTCTGTTTGCAGCTGATCTACCGTAACGTAAATAATGGTAGGCAAGTCCAGATCAATATCCTCGCCGCCGATACGCTGTTTAAGCTTAAAGCTATTATCTTCTTCAAACATTACAAGCGTAGTAACGCTGATTGGGTTAAGGCTAGCAGGAATCCTTGCCTTATCCAGCGCTACTTCCAAGCAGCTAGCACCATCGAGAATCAACTCAAGGCCAAGCGCTTCACTCAAGCTTTGCAAGCCCATCTGTGCGCCAAAGGTTCCGTCTACGTTTCCAAGGTAGGTCATGCGGCGCAGCAACTCGTGTGCAAGTTTCGTAGCTTCTACGCTTACCTTGCCGTCCATATCCCTTGCAGTCAACTTGAACTTCTCAGGAATGCCAGTACGCATCAAGAATGACACTGCGCTGCTAAGGTCTGGGCTACTCTTGCTCAGCTCTCGCAACACTTTCTGCGTATTAGACTGTGACCTTGCCGATACCAGTCTATCGGTATTAGCAAGGTTTCTATCAGTCTTTGGTGACGCACTTGTACGTACCGCAGTCTGTGTTCTATAGCCGGGCAGACCTTGAGGACCCTTAGGAGCCTTAGGTATAGGCATCGGAGGCAGCAATGCCGCCTCAAACTTATTCATCAGGGTGTCTAAGAGTTTCATATTAGCCTTTCAGTCCGTACTGCAATACGTAATAAGCGTCTACGCAATCGCATATAGGGTTTATAACTTTTGCAGACTTATCTGTAGTACTAAACCAGCTGTATATATTTCCTACGCTACTATTAAAAGCATTAAGCATCGCTCTTTTATCTGCTTTGCCGCTTCCAGTCGCATTTTTCTTTATTGAAGCTATATTGTAAGGTACCACTTGATACCCTAGTTTGTACAACTTGTACTTAAGTATTCCGCAACTTTCTGCGGACTGGCTAGCTCTATAACCGCTATAAGCGTAATCTTCTATAGCTACTTTACAAGGTTCTGGCAGTATATTTTGGATTCCTCTGATTAAACCCTCGGCTACCTGATCGTATTTTTCTAAAATGTTAGAGCATACTGGATACTCTAGCATCTGCACATTACTATTTGTAACTACGTGCTTAGCAGCCTGTCTGTAGCATACATAGTGATACTCTCCGTTAAGTAATATACAGGCAGCTGGGGAGTTAACGGAAAAGTCAATGCCGACCATAGAGTTTCCAAAAATGTACCGGATGATAACTTCCTTACGAGTATTCCTTGGGCCTAAACGCTACCAAAAGTGGAGTTCTCCCCGGTTCCGTCCACCCACTTACAGTGCCTAGCAGGGTAGTGGCAAGGAACATGTACATCAGTGAAAAGAAGTAGTGATCTTGCCCATCCGTCTTTTGCCAACTGAAAACAAGCTCGTCATTCTGGAATATCTTAGTACGCTTTAAGCTCAAGTAGTGTTCTTGCAGTACACCATCATCTGCTCCCTTTGAGATGAATATCTTATTTTCCTTGAATATCTCAAGTAGCTTATCAAATGCAGCAGTACGGTTAATCTTTAGCAAGCGCAAGTTTAGCTTACCCTCTTCTGCATCTTCGTCTTTATCAGCTACAGTGTACATCTGTGGATTCTTAGATGTTGTAAACACTGCACCATAAGCATTAGTGTCTACTTCACAGACTGACATAATCTCAGAAACATAGGGCTGCACGTCATGTACTGATATAACTACTCGGTATTGGCGTATAAGCTCAAGCCTGCGCTCTCTAAACTTAGATAGCGGCACCATTTCCCTATGCACTACAAGCAGCAAGCCCTCATTAGACAGTCTGCCGATAGTCACAGCGCACAGTAGGCCCATGTCAAAGCCCATGAAATGTATAGCACTACTAGATAAATCAGCTTGTACAAGCGCCTTGCTTATATCCGCTGCAGTCAACTGCTCATTCGTATCTTCGCTTGTTTCGCCTAGTACCTGATTTTGCCATTCTGCTCTTGTATTGAACTCCGTACTTGTTCGTACCAAATACGCTGGCACAAGCAAGCGGCAAGCAGTGACCGGTGTAACGTAATGTGTATGTGCTTCATAATTATCATCTGGGTTTTCTACCACCCACTCAAGTCTGGTAGGGTCAAATTGTGGGTCGCGTCTACAAGCTGGGCACATCCAGTGGGCTTTTTGCCACTGGTAGTCTTTGATGTTATACTTCGTTAATCCTTTGAGGTCGTCATAGTAGCCCGGAATCACTATATCCGTGTGGTAGCTTGGCAACCACTTATGTCCGCAGCAGTTGCATATACCCATATGGCGTATGCGCTTTGAAGTCTCTGCTTCCTTAGAGATTCCCACACCTTCCTGTGTGGGTGTGCTAAACTGCCTGATAATCTGGTGCTTAGAGGCTTGCAAGCGGCTTCTAAACTGCTTCAGGGTGTCCGGGTCACACCGGTCTATCTCGTCAGCTACAAGGCAGTCTGCACTGATAGACAAGGCTGCAGTTTCTGATCTAGTTCCGCGAATAAACAAGAAATTGCCGTTGATTTCCTTTAACTCTGTCGAGTCTACATTGACATTTAACAAGCGCTTAAGGTCAGGACTGCCGTAAAGTATGGGGTTTACTTTGGTAATTGTCAGCTTTGTCGCATCATTGGTCGATGGCAAGGCGTAAATAACGTTAAACTGCTTTTGTGTAGCAAGGGCAGACAGAAAGTAGCAGATTGTGCTGACAGTCAAGCCGATCTGCGCTGGTTTAACTGTGTTCGTTACACGCGAATCATCATTAAGAATAGCTCGTTGGAACTCATAACCACCCGTAAAAGACAGCTTTTTGCTCTCTAAAATGATATGTTTTTCTGCATAACTTGCTAGATTATGCAGGTGAAATACATTATTTAGGCCATCTTCTATGCGTTTATAGTGGTCATTTAGCACTTCCTGCCCTTTCAAGTGCTGCTTTATACGCTATCAGGAACTCTTCATGTATAGCTGCATGTGGCTTCAAGGTTTCTAGTAGTACATCTTCAATGATTCTCAAGCGCCCAGCGTTATATATATCCGTTTGCTGCTTAGTGATGCTAGCAAGGATAGAAGTAATGGTGTTTAGGGTCTGCGCTTTTTGGTTTAGCGGTGTTTCTGGGTCGTGCATAACCTCGGATATCAAGGTTTCTGCACGGTTGTATTGCTTTAGTAGCTCAGTTTCAAGGTTTAGCTCGTTAAAGCTGGTAACCAAGTGTACTTTGGGGATTACTTTTGGGGTTTCTGGTACATCACCCTCAAAGTCAATTAGACTCATTATCTATCTCCCTTACTTTGTTTACTGCGCGCATCATTGTGTTGTAGCTTACAAAGGCTATCTTTGCAGCTTGGGATATGCTGTACTTTCCTTTTAGTACCTCACGTCCAAGCTCTAATTTCAGGGCTTTACGCGCTTCAATCAGGGGCTTTTTATTGAATATGGGTTGCTTGCCGGGAAAGACTGAGGATACGTATTTTTCATGTACTCCAAGCTGCTTGGCAAGTTCCCTAGTCGTTATCCTGCGCTCCCAAAGGTCTTGTCTTTGCTGTTCCGTCGTGCGCGAGGCTACGGTGTCAGGTCGCTTTGGGTTGGCTTTGGGCCATGTCACAGGATATGTCATTTTCGGATTGTGCCATAGAATTTTTGGTTTGTGTCATGTAGGTGTGCATATCTATGTGTTTATAAAAGTTTTAGAATATATTTTGCATGTCGAGGTGGGCTGGTATGGGCCGCCAATTATAGCACACATAAACCCTATACGTCAACAGGGTAAACCCCTATATACAAACCCGGTCCCTTATGTTAGTCGCGCACCTAGGTGGTAACCCCTATCACATAATTTGCACCTTGTCTATTAGGGTTTGTCCTAGTGCTTTTCTTGTGTAGGCGTGAGACTATATAAGCCCCAATTACTTACTTTGAAAGGTTTATCATGAGCGCTTCTAAATTCTCCCTCTCCGCCTTTGTGGCCGCCCTTCCCTCTGATGTGACGGCCGCACAGGCAAAGGCCGCCAAGTTTGGGGGCGTACAAGCCGCCGCCGCCGCTTACTTGAAAGGCGGCCAGAAGGAGGCCGCCTCGATCGGTGCTATGGGCCATGTATGGAAAGGCATCGTACAGGCCGCCGCATACGGCAATAGGACTATCCTGTCAGGCTTTGCCGTTGCCTCTAAAAAGCAAAGCCATGTTTTCCGCTCACTGGTGGCCGCCGGCATTGTGTCCGATAGTGGCACAGTGACTGTGCCACTGTGCGATGACGTGGCCGCATTGGTGCGGGATAACGATGCACGGGCCTCCCTTGAAAACGCCCTTCCCTTCATTCAATGGTGCATGAATCAGGAAACCACAGGCAAAGCCGCCGCCGATACCGCCAAGGCAGAGGCCGCCAAGGCAGAGGCCGCCAAGGCCGCACAGGCACAGGCAGAGGCCGCCGCCGCCGTGGGGTTGACAGTGGCGGAGGCACAGGCACAGGCCGCCGCCAAGGCAGAGGCGGAGGCCGCCGCCGCCCGCCTTGGCGCGGCTTTCACTGTCATTCTTGAGGCCGCCGACAAAGCCGCCGCCAAGGCCGCCGCCGCACAGGCAGAGGCCGCCGCCGCACAGGCCGCCGCCGCCTCTGCCCGCGTTGATTTTGTCCGGGCGTGGCTTGAAAAGACGCCCGCCGCCGTTGGCGTATTCGCAGAGGCCGCCGCACAGGCCGCCGCCGCACAGGCAGAGGCCGCCGCACAGGCCGCCGCGTTGGCAGAGGCACAGGCCGCCGCCAAGGCAGAGGCAGAGGCACAGGCCGCCGCCGCCGTTGACGCGGAAAATGATGCTGTGAGTGCGGCCATGAAGGCCGCCGCACAGGCAGAGGCCGCCGCACAGGCAGAGGCAGAGGCCGCCGCACAGGCAGAGGCAGAGGCCGCACTGATGTAACTGCCAAGGGCACAGGCCGCCGCCTGTGCTTTTCAATGGCCGCCGCCTGTGCGGCCATTGAAAAGCCCGCCGCTATCATGCGGCGCCCGCTGGATCATTAAAAAGTCGCCCAGAGGGCAGCGGGATGTTACCCGCCGCCGCATAGTGTCATCAAAGGCCGCCGCACATACCCGCCGCCCTTTGATGTAACTGCCCTGCCTCTATCCCTTGTTTAATCCGGGTTGTTTGCCCTGTATTCATTGGCATTGTTTGCCCTTGTTACAGGATAAAAACAAAACACTTTCAACCCGCCCCGATAGTAGCCGCCGCCTCTGGGTTTATATCCCTCTCCAGTCCCTCTGGCCGTGCCTCTGGCCGTGCCTCTGGCCGTGCCTCTGGCCGTGCCTCTGGCCGTGCCTCTGGCCGTGCCTCTGGCCGTGCCTCTGGCCGTGCCTCTGGCCGTGCCTCCGGCCGTGCCTC
>Ga0228700_1000416_pt1 | contig 39799 bp, 60 predicted proteins | sample McNCre317_Aug_MG_FD_178019 | JGI IMG/M metagenome (GOLD analysis project Ga0228700, IMG submission 178019) | Freshwater microbial communities from McNutts Creek, Athens, Georgia, United States - 3-17_Aug_MG | ecosystem: Environmental > Aquatic > Freshwater > Creek | place: USA: Georgia...
GTTACCATTTGATTTCATTCAGACTTTTAACCTCCCCCTCCTTGCCTCTTCTGCCGTCTTCATTCGATGACATGATCTGCACAGTCCTTGGGTATTGTCTTCGGTGTCTGTTCCACCACTTGCTAGGTTGATGATGTGATCCCGCTCGGTAGCCAGTGTTATCCTTCCTTCTGCTTCACACATGGCACACAATGGCTTGGCGTAAAACAGTGCCGCTCTCATTTCAGTAAGCCGCCTTCCTCTTACTCGCTGTTCTTGCGTTTCTTTCTTCTTACGCTTCCAGCCTGCTGATGTGTCATGTCTCTTGTGTTCCTCACACCAGCCGGGTTTGGCTATCAAGGCTTTGCAAGAAGGGAATTTACAGATTGACTTGGCACGAGCAGGCATAAAAAAAGCCAGCGCTTGGCTGGCCCGGTAATCTGGTATTGCAGTGCGTACTTCGGCTACTACTACAGTTGACAAGTATATGGTATAGATATACTGATCCTAAAGCGTTTTTTCCTGTTTTTTATTCTGCGCTAACTCTTGCTGCTTCCCTGTATCGGTTAGCCTGATCGTGCATTCTTGCCAGTTCACTAACCAGCAACTGATGACCATGCATCACATTGATAGTGTACGTCTGTCTTGTTGTTCCGGTTCTCTTTCCAAACCATTCCAGCGATCTTCCCTCATACTGCCAGAACAATTCTACTGCTTGCCTGTATCGTATCTGCAACTTACCCAATGCTTTACTTGTATCTTCTGCTTCACCTAACGTAATCGGCGCTCTAGACGTGTATCCATCTGATGATCCGCCACCTATATCCTGATAGATACCACTAATAACGCTGTCATATCCTACACCTGAATTGCTCCTTGCCCAGTTCCTCATGCGTATGATGAAACCTTCAGATAGTTCAGAATAGACTTTATTAGTCATTACAGTACCTTATTAAATAGATGTGGATACATCAGCCTGACCTGATAGATAGCGTCACGAACAATGCATTCACGTACTGGATGATCCTCCGGCTTACCGGTCATAGCCGCCCGTCTTGCTGCCACTCTCAGTATTTCTACCGCATCATCTGGCAATTGCCTGCTTACAAGTTTTGATATCACCAGTTCTCCATATATTGGTTTACTAACTCCATAAGGTGATACTCTGTAGCTAATCCATTCGCAGCAAGAAACCGCTTTGTTCCTCCATGAAATCCTGTTGCGCCTCTATGATGTTCTGGACACAATGGCGCGATCATGTAGTCGCTACGCTTTCCCGATCCTTCGGCAATGTGATGTATTTCTGCAGGTGTGTGGTATCCGTGCTTCCGGCAGATGACACAGCCAATATCTGCTACCTTGGACATGTAGCGCTTTTTGTGCGTCATAAGATTACCCTTTCACACACAGAACCTGCTTCAGTCTGTGCAACACATCCACAAGATCAGACTGATGTTCCATTACCACATCAATATCTTTATAAGCACTGGGTATTTCATCCACAACGCCCTTGTCTTTTCGGCAGATAACGCCATCTGTCTGCTTCACAAGATCCTCTGCCGTAAATCTCTTTTCTGCTTCCGTCCTACTCATCTTCCTGCCAGCACCATGCGAACATGATGTAAAGCTTTCCGTATTGCCCTTACCTTTAACAATGTAGCTTCTTGCCCCCATGCTTCCGGGAATAATACCCACATCACCATCACGCGCCCTGATTGCTCCCTTCCGTGTTACCCATACGTTTTCATTGAAATGATTCTCTCTTGCCACATAGTTGTGATGGCAATTAACCGCTTCCGTTGTGACAGTAAATGACGGCAAATGCGTTCTTAATACCTTTAATACCAGATCAAGCATTGCCTTCCGGTTAGCTTCTGCAAAATCCTGCGCCCATGAAACAGCCTTTATGTAGTCCTCAAAGTGTTCGGTACCTTCCGGGAAGTAAGCCAGATCATTGTCTGGAAGGTGAATCATCCAGCGCTCCATGTCCTTTTTTGCTAACTCAATGAAGTAACTAGCCAGAGCATTTCCGATTCCCCTACTTCCAGAGTGCAGCATCACCCATACCTGATCAGATTCATCCAGGCACACCTCGATAAAGTGATTACCACCGCCAAGCGTACCCATCTGATTCATCCACTTGTTACACCTTTTCAATGCCTTTAGTAATTCTGGATGACGGTCAGTCATTTCCTTCAATCCTGCATAAAACGGACTAACAGCATCAATCAGCATACGATCATCAGGATGCTGGTATCTTCCAACCGGAACTGCTCTGGTTATTTCATGAAAAACATTCTTCAATGATTCCTCATCCAAATCATTCGCAGTCAGAGACAACCGGCAAGCAACCATACCGCATCCGATATCTACTCCAACAGCAGCAGGTATGATTGCCTTGTGAGTAGCGATCACCGATCCGATAGTTGCTCCTATCCCGTAATGCACATCCGGCATGGCAGAAACGTGATGATGGATGAATGGCAGACTGGCTATATTCTCCAACTGCTTCTTCGATTTCTCGTCAGCATCGTCAGTCCAGATCTTTACCGGCACTCTCTGCGATAAAATCACCTCTTTGACTGGCATCATATATCTCCTTTTTTGTCTGTTTCGAGATCGGAAACAGTCACATACGCACCATCTGCATTGTTTGAATACAGTTTCTTGGCATAAACGATAGACACCTGCGAATCGTCTTCCCACGCCACGCCATTCATGCCATCCTTGATTGCTTTAACAAGATTATCCAGATCAGGCGTAGCCGTATGCGCTAACGGAACCATTTCCTTCTGTTTCTTCGTCCAGCTTTTCGGTACAGCAAACCTGAAGATAATCTCAAGAGATACCGGGCCAGTTAGCTGCTTAACTTTCGCTCTAGCCATAGCCTGCTTGCATATCAACCCAACACATGCCTCGTAAGTGCTGGTTGTTGCATCAGAATAAATAAATGGCTTTCCTTTCTTCTTACCTATAGCAGCCCTGCCCCTTGCCTTTGCTACAGGTTTTCCCGGAACGAAAAAGGTAATCATCTATTCCTCAGCGTTGCGTTATTCTTCAAATCTTCCGCGATCATTGCTATAGCCCGGTTATTCGTTCCGATCAGTTCACAGTGCGCCTGACAGACTTCTCCATGAATGTACTGGAGCGCGTCCCGCCGAAAATTCTTGTTAAGCAATACATCCATCACTGCCTGTACGTTAATTTCCACCAGAAGCCTTCTGATCGGATCTGGTGTGCCTTCCCTGATATACTCAGATGTGTTGCATATAGCCTGAAAAATCACCCGCCTCAGAACGTGCCTGTTTAATACTGGTTTCACTTCAGATCAGGCATCACGCCTGCCATTTTTTCTATCGTTTCCGCATCCAGATCAGGCCAGTACTTCTGCGCTATGTGATCGCAGAACCTGCCCACAAGCTTCCTGAATTTTTCTTCTTCCATGTTTTTGAAACTGATACTCTCTGGCATCCGTATCGGAATTTCCGGCATTCCCGGAATCAGCCTTGCCATGATTACCTTGCAGCAGATATCACCCTCGATCTGTACACGCTTTATCACGTCATGAGCATCCATGCCTTCCAAGTCGCTGATATTGTCCGCACATATCTTGGCAATGGCGTGCAGATACCGATGCATGGCCACGCTGCGCTTATCACGTACCACGATGTGTATGGTCTGCCCCAATCCAAGCCCGAGCGCGCGCAATTTTTGCCCAGCATCAGCGTCCAGTGGTGTTAACGTACCCTTCCCGACTTTCATTGCCACCAATTCAGACATTTCTACTCTCTCCCGGTCGCGCCGTTTTTTTCTTCGCTTCAACCATAGTCTCTCTAAACCTTTTATGCCATTGTCATCCTGTATCCTGGACGAAATATGGTCTTTTGAGAATATAAACCAACTTCAAAGTCAAAATCTAAACCTTCGTATCATCAACCAGAATCGCTTTTGGTGAGCATGATGCAGCCATCCTCACAAGGAAGGATGCACCTTTACAATTTCGCTCTCGGAGCCGCAATTGACGCGTCAGTCTTTCGATTCATCGGCACTAACTTCGCCACCGATCCGGGTTTCTCAAATCTTTCCCACAGTACCCGGTTATCCCGTCACCCCTGCCGTTGAGACCCCGACAAGTGACGCGGCTGATTACTCAGCTAACTTCACCATCTGACGTACAGCCTGAACCACGTTAAAGATTCCGCCTGACAAGTGAACATCGTTCCAGTCCTGACCAACGATCTCCGGCATTAAGTAGGGAAGTCCTGTAGACTGCGCGGCGCGCTCTCCCGTACCGGATTTATCGTTATCTGCCGCAACAACATCACCAATCAGCTTGGCAACCTTCACCATGTTTCCTGCTGAAAAACACACGACGATGGACACATCCATACAACCCATCTTTACTGCTTTAGCGAGTGACAAGCCAGTGGCATACCCCTCGCACAAAATATTTACCTTGCCACGACCAATGCGATGCACTGCGTACTCAGCCCTCATGCATGGTGCAAAACGCTTGTGGAACATGCCTTCTTCTTCGGATATGTACTGACACCCTGTCAGTTCATCGGCGGCTACGGAGTACATTGGAATAACAAGGAAAGAACGGTTCTCTGTAGTGATAACCAGCCCCTTTTCATCTTTGAAACCTTTTTCTTCCAGATAGGAATGTTCTAGCAACTCACACGAATTAAGAACCTTTGCCGCATTGATGGCAGCTTCTCTGCGAGCCTTTGCAATAAGCTTGTCCTGCTCACGCTTCTTCGCTGCCCATGCTGCTTTTTCTGCTGGAGTGAATTCTTTATCACTCTCGAACCATACTGGCTCTTCTGCAAATTCCCAGTTCTGAACCCATCCACCTTTACCATCAAAGCAATACGAACCATTCTTTGTGTTCGGATGCGATTCAGTGCCGCACCGCTTGATGCTCCCAGATGTATCCAGATGACGGATGACTAAGCCGTGACTTTGGGCGAATTGCAGGAAACTCACTTGCGCCCCCTTGCAACACTTCTTGCATATGCAATCTGTTTCTGTTTGATCTTGCCGTATACAAGAGTACTGACAGGCACATGTTCTGCTGTGATAAAATTAAGTGATGACGGTGGCTTTGATCCTGTAATGTCCTGATAGATGTACCAAGCTCGTTTGCTTGCCGTATCTGGATTCCCGTTCAGTCTGGTATAGGTACATACCTGATTCCATATTTCAGATTCATCGAACCCAGTGCGCTTTTTAACTGGAGAAACCTCAATCAGAGTTCCTTCCTCATGATCAATAAGGTTGCGTTTCTTTCTCTCATACCCGCATGACACACAACGCTGGCCGCATGGGCTGTATCCACATTCAGGACACTTCGGCGGATCTTTCTCGTCCATATCCTTTCGGACTTCCTTGTCCATGCGTTCGCCAGCATCAAGTTCACTTATCCCATTGAAATAAATGTCTGCATAATCGTTAGCGAATCTGACAATGTTTCCGCTAAAATCAAGCAGCAAACAATCTTCTTTATTTGAAGCAGAACGCATTCCCCTGCCCCACATCTGAATCGCAGTAGAAAGTGATTTGCGAAGCGGACGGCAATCCATGACGCATGACACGTCAGGCACATCAAAGCCCTTTGCAAGCGCTTCTACGCTTACCAGTACGCGAATTGCACTGTCAGGCTTTCTGAATTCCTTGAGCAGAACATCGCGTTCCGCATCAGTAGTATTCGATGAAAACACAGCGGCCATAACACCGGCCTCGTTGAACTGCTTGCACATGGCTTCGCAGTGACCAATGGTCGCTCCGAATAATATGGACTTTCTTGATTGAGCTACTTTCAACCACTCTTTAACAACGTCACCGATGATCTCCATACCGCGCTTTGCAGCCGCGCCATCAGTCCATTCACCGCCAATAGTCTTGGCCCCTTCCATATTTATCTTCACGCCAGAAAAGACACGCATAGGAACCAACACGCCAGCTTGCGTTAATTCATGCATGGATGACGCGTTCACTACTCTGGAGAATATCTTTCCGAGACCTTTTGAGAATGGCGTTGCACTCAGTCCAATAACAACAGCGCTACACGATTGCACGTGCTCAGTCCATGCTGAATACATCGTATGCGCTTCATCAATGATTATTAAGTCTGCTTCAGGCCATCCACGCCTGGCCAATGTTTGAACACTGCCGATCTGGAATGGAGCGTAAAGATTAGTTCGCCAGTGATTGGCTTGAATGATTCCGTGATTTGTTAATCCATACTTATCAGAAGTATCTGATGTCTGACCGATCAGGGTTGTGCGGTCACAAGCAAAGATGACGCGCTTGTATTTCTTTGTTGCTTCCGCAGCCAGCATCAGTCCTATATATGTCTTGCCTGATCCAGTCGGAGACATAAGCAACTGACAGCGATGGCCATCACGCAAACCATGACGTAGCTTTTCCAGCGCAGCAGCCTGAAACTCACGCGGCGGCGGGAACGATCCATCAATCTGCTGTGTCATGACGGACTCTTGCATGTCTATGCAGCCGCCCTTTTGGTTTCACGCTCCAGCTTTTCAAAACGCGCCTTGTAAGTCTTGGCAGTTCTGATTGCTTCGTTGCGCGCATTAATCAAACCAGTGACTTGCTCGCGCAACATCCTGATTTGCTCTTTCAGGTCTTTATTTTCTTTAACCAGCGCTTCTTCACCTTGCAGACTTGCAATCTGGTACGACTCGTTTTCATCCATCAATTCCTGATAGATACGCATCGTTTCTTCATACTGATATTTATCAATCTCAATCATTTCAGGCTCTGGCCCTTCTGGAGGTTCTTCAGCCCTTTCCACAACATCAATACCGCAAAGCTTTTCCAGAGCCTCTCTATCGTCTTTAGCCTTCTTTTTCTTCGGCTCTTTCTCTTTCACAATCTCCAGAGCCTTCGGAAGACTGATTTCACCCTTGGTTACCTTGGCCGCAAGTTCAGGATCAGCCTTCGCGATTTTGTCGGCATTGCGTTGTGTCTTATCGCTAACTCCAGATAGTGCCGCCCTGTCCGCTACCGTTGATAAACCGGTAACGTTACCGATTTCTTTACTCTTTGATTCATAAGCTTCTTTTGCTAACGCCCCGATCGGATGTGCGTCTCTCCAGTCCTGAACAGTAGCCACAGCAGCAGCCCGTTGACCGGGTTCCATATGCCGCCTATTTAAATTCTGCGATAGCACATAACTGGCAACATCAACCCGGTCGTACTCAGTGAATCTAGGCTGAACATTTGTTTTAATGCAGGCTGCATACCGATTCTGTCCGTCAAGAATCTTTCCCTGATACAGAACAATCGGATTACGCAGACCGTTCAAACTGATGTCGTTGCACAGATCTTCAAACTCTTTTCCCTTCATCAGGGGGAACATTGCACAAAGTTCGTGAAGTTCGTATTCCATGTTCATATCCTTATCTGGCACAGCACTTGCTGCATGTTTATTCATGAAGTCGTAAAACATGGTTATTTGTAATATTTGCCGACAAATGAAAATCCATACCAAGGAATGGCCTGTAAACCATCATGGATTGCTTGGTTATTCATTGTTTACAAGTTCCGGCCAGATGCTCTGCCAGTCGTTAGGGCGTAAATCTTGCCTGGACACAACACCTGCCGTTAATTTTTCAATTTGTACTGCTCTGGCTGGAGAAATAGATGACTTGCCGTTCGCAAGCTGCCAAAGATGAGGAAGAGAAATACCCATTAACTTGCACAGATCGGTTGATGTTCCGCGCTGACCTGACTGTATATAATCTTTGAGGTGCATTAGTGTTTACTCCACTGAATGCCGATAAGTTTACCGTCCACTTAACAAAAAGTAAAGTGTTTGCTTGTTTAGTGAATAATTATCAAAATCCAGTTATGGATAAAGAAAAACTAAAAGCTCTGCGGAGAAAGAATCTATTGAGATGGCTTGAAGGAAGAACTATGCCTCCAGCAGAAAAAAGTTATTTTTCTCAATTAAAAAAAGGTGTTGGATCGTTCGGAGAGACAGCGGCCAGGAGGCTTGAGAAAGACTACAATATGGGCGATTTCTATCTTGATCAAGATCATTCAGATCCCAATACTTCAGATGAAATAACTACTAAATCAGAAGATTACATAACTCTTGATCTATTAGATGTGGCAGCTTCATGCGGTCATGGATATATCCCTGACGAATTTCCAGAGGTTGTGCAGAAAGTAGAAGTTTTACGAGAATGGGCAGAAATAAACCTGCGGACTGTACGACTTTCTAATGTCAGGGTGATCACTGCAAAAGGAACATCCATGAAGGGAACAATAGAGAATGGAGACCTTTTATTTATTGATGTTTCAGTTAAGTATTACTCTGGAGATGGGGTATATGTAATCTACCGTGACGGGCATGTGCTGGCAAAGAGGTTAGAAAAAATGCACGGTAACAAGCTGGCAGTAATAGCAGATAATCCACTCAGCAGATCAGAAGAATTAAACGCCAATGATGCTAATGACGTTGTGATATGTGGTAAAGTCGTGGCCGCTTGGACTTTGAAAACCTTCTGGTGATGCCATGAAATACATATTAGCAATAGCCACCATACTTTCCATATATGGATGTGCTGCTACCAAAGTGAACTGGATACACCCGCACAAGCCAGACTCAGCGTTTACTGGTGATAACTATGACTGCGAACAGGAATCAGGAGTATATGCCGCTTCGATAGGTCTAGCCGGTAATCCGTTCACAATGGGAAGGCGCTGGAACGAATGTATGCGCCTTAAGAAAGGCTGGCAGACATATGAATAAATAATGTCTGCATATGCTAGCTTTCCTGCTATATAGCCACAAATCAAATGACGCCAGATCAGAATCCAAAACCATCAAACCCGATACCTCAGCCTGGGCAGACTGAAAAGAATCAGAAACCAAAAAAATAGATCGACAGAGCAATGGACGGAGTAAGGCATAAAGCTATCAAACATCGGTTATATAACTTGCTTCTCTGGAGATTGAGACGTGTACCATCTTCAATGCGCTCTTGAATGTTCTGGATCTCGTAACAACGCAACTCTTCTAATTTATATCCAGGCTGATCCAGATTTTTTGGATAATTCCATATTCCCGGATATCCACGCATTCTTTTCCCCAAAACCGCAATAATCATTGCAATGCCAAACAACCACACGGCCACGCATAAGCTGGCAATAGTGTAGGCGTCTTGCTTTGTTGAAAGAACAAGAGCAGCACCACCCCCTGACAAACACAAAGTCAGCAACACATTCAGTTCACTTCTTATCAAATCTCCTGTACCAGCAACTTCTGTCATACATTCAATCGCAGCCCTTTCCAGCCAGTCTGTCTTTTCCATAATTCATCCTAAAAAGTAAGAATCGTATCAAATTACGAACATTTCCGTGAAATTACTTAATTTGCTTGACTTTCTGTTAAGTGTTTGCTAAACTTCTTCCATGCTCAATTGAGCAACGAACAAACGAAGTACCGGCCATAAGTCGTAAGCGCAGGCCGGGAAGTAACAAAGGTTTGGTAGCGGTAGTGGCACTCCTTAGGAAAACAGGGCTAGGTTTGCCGCCAGCATGGATGCCCGGAATGGTCTGGTTATCGGCTCCGCAATGTGCTTATCACCGATGACTGAGAACGCAACGGCTTGCCACGTAATGATTGAAAGCTGGAATTCCGGGAAAGGCAATTTTTACAGGAGATTCGTAATGCATGTGTACTGGATTAAGTACCCCGATCCCGAATCGGTAACAAGATGGATGATTTTGACGGCAGATTTTTCGAAACAGGAGGAATCATGGAATGTAGCGCATCAGCAGCAGAACTCAAGTATGACGGAGGCGGTGAAGTCGAATATAACCAAGAAGAAATCACGGAGTGGATTCGCGAAAATATGGCAGAAGGTGGAGAGTTTTATCCTTGGTCAAAGGATCAATTGAATGAAGCAATGGAAAACTTCTGTTTCGGCGACATTGCAAAAGTGCTTGAGCTTGGAGACTACTTGGAAGCTGGCAAATGTATAGCAAACCATGTGCTGGTCTACTTCAATCAGCAAGCGGTTTTGGCAGCAATGGACAGAGACATAGGCCGCCACAACGTGGACTGAATATGAAAACAATAAACGAGATTCGGGAAGCGGAAAAAGATATGGAACGCGATCCTTTGTATGCACTGGTGCTGGCTCTTGCAGTGTTGGTCGGTGCGATAACCGGATTTGCTTGTCGCGGATTGATTGAATGCTGTGGGTGGATGTGATGGAAAGAATATTGCACAACTTCGATACCGCCATGATTCGCGGTCTGGTCAAAGCATCAAAACGATACTTTAAAACCAAGCGTGACCGGCATCAATGGATACGCAACACGTATCAGCTAAAAATTCGGGGGAAGCATATTACTTCGCAGGAGAGGATTGGGACATGGAAGCCAAGCTGATTTTTGGGGGAAAGCAATGAAAATCACATCAAAAAAACTAAAAGAGTGGAAAGCCTGCGCAGATGGTTATAACTGGTTCATGGAGCATTTCCAGGCAGGAGAAGCAGAGTATCAAGATGTGCTCAATGCTCTGGCTGATGATGACAGGCCAGATTACGCATACTGGTTGATGAGTCGCGCTGGTGTGGATAAAGAAGCTGTATTAGAGGTAGACGAAGTAACAGATAGAAAGCATTTGTTTGTTGCTGGAAGTTTGATCGTGAAATTAGGCATCAGAGTGTCTGGCTGTCTGTGTGCTGGTAGTGGCATTAAGGCTGGTAGTGGCATTGAGGCTGGTGATGGCATTAAGGCTGGTTGGGGCATTGAGGCTGGTAGTGATTTTGCAATCTTTGCCGGTCTGAGAGTAAAGATAACACTCTGGAAATCTCATGCGCTTGTCATAGCAAAAACAAAACCCAAAAATCTTATGAGCGGTCACTGGGAGCAAGGATGAATAATCAACTGAAAACCATACGACTGATTTATCTGACAGCAAAACTCAAACGCGTTGAACTGCTGACTATGTTTGAGTCCACAACGCAAGCAATTAAGTACGTAATGGGTCTGGGCGCAATTGAAGCTACGGCATACGAGGTGATGCAATGAATAGAAGTGAACAGATAAATGAACTGGCAACCGCGCTGGCAAAGGCACAGTCGGTAATCAAAGGCGCGATGAAGGATTCGGATAATCCTTTCTTCAAGAGCACCTATGCTGATCTGACAAGTGTATGGGAAGCCTGCAGGAAGCCACTCACAGATAACGGATTGTCAGTTACGCAATTACTTGGTGAATCAGATAGCGGAGTTGTAATCGAAACAGTGCTGCTGCATTCGTCCGGGCAATGGATATCAAGCAGCTACAGCATGCCGGTAGTCAAGCAGACACCGCAAGATTACGGCAGCGCCATCACCTATGCAAGACGATACGCCCTTGCGGCGATTGTAGGGGTAGCACCGGAAGATGATGACGGCAACCGAGCCTCTGGGCGTGAGATAGCAGCAAAGCAAGCAGACCCGGCAAAGCCAAAGACCAAGGCGGCATACAGTGAAGAAAAATTTAACGAGAATTTCGAGAATTGGAGAAAGCTGATTTTGTCAGGATCAACGGCATCAGACATTATCAACAAGATTAAAACCATGTACACGCTGACGCCAGAACAGATAAACGCCATACAGGTTTTGGAGAAAACACATGATCACGCATGACATAGAGCAAGGCACGCCAGAATGGCATGAGTTCCGGCAGAAACATTTTAATGCATCAGAAGCAGCCGCAATGCTTGGTATATCTCCCTACATGACACGGGACGAACTGCTGAAGAAAAAGGTTTATGGCATTGAAAAAGAGCATAGCGAATATACGCAGAAGCTTTTTGCAGAAGGTCACAGGCTGGAACAAATGGCAAGGCTGGAAGCAGAGAAAGAATTAGAAATGGAGTTATTTCCTGCCGTTGGATCAAATGGGGTATGTGCCGCCAGTTTTGATGGGACCAGCATGGACGGAAAGGCTATATGGGAACACAAGATCATCAATTCTGACTTGAGAAAAATTGTTTACGGTCAACCTGAAACCTTGCCGGATTATTACATGGCACAGGTTCAGCATCAGTTATATGTGTCTGGCGCAATGTATTGTTTATTTACTGCTTCAAATGAAAAAGAAAATAAAGCTGTTTATATCGGGCCAGATGAAGGGTGGTTTGAAAGGATTACAACCGGATGGGCGCGATTTGCAAAAGACATGGGAACTTACATTCTGGAAGAAACCAAGCCACAAGTAACCGGAACAGCACCAGAGCAACTCCCTGCCCTGTTTATTGAGTTAACCGGCAAGGTCACTGCAAGCAACCTGCAGGAATTCAGGGAGCGCGCTATGGATGTGATCGGTGCAATCAATACAGACTTGCAGACCGATGAAGATTTTGCTGATGCGGACAAGACGGCAAAGTGGTGTAAGGACGTTGAAGCAAGGCTGGATGCTGCAAAGCAACATGCGCTGGCGCAAACACAGTCAATAGACGATCTATTCAAGACACTGGATGCTGTTCGGGAAGAAGCCAGGCAGAAACGGTTATCTCTGGAAAAACTGGTGAAGGAACGCAAGGATTATCTGAAGGCGCAGATTATCCGCGATGGTCAGGACAAATTCAGAAGCATGATTAGAGTGCATATGCTCGATTTGCTGATGTCCCTGAATGAGCAATGCAGGGATTCTCTTTTGCGCAAGATAGAGGAAAAGTTTATCGGCGAATTCGTTGCGGCAACAAAAGGATTGAAGACGATAGATAGCATTAAGAGTGCTGTTGATGCCACACTATCCAAAGCATTCTCTGATGCGCCTGTGTTGATTTGTGATTACAAAAGCATGGTTGAATGGCTTGCATCTTCCGGGCATGCAGAATATGAAAACACATTGTTACGTGATTTGCCAGAACTGCTGTTCAAATATTCTAAAGACATAGAAGCATTCTATCTGGTTGTGCAATCCAGAATCTCAGAGCATCAGAAACTGATTGCAGCACAGGAAGAAAAAGCGCGTATCGCTAAAGAGCAGGCAGAGAATGTCCCGGAAGTAAAGCCAGAGCCAGAAAAGAAGCAAGAGCATATTTTGATACAGGCAACATCATCAACAAGATTTGGCAATCCGGTGGATGCGTTCCTTGCCACATATGGCCCTGATTCCAAGAAAAGATACAACGTAATACTGAATAATTTTTACAACTATCTGAAGGATAACGGCCATGTTAAATAAAGTCATGCTCATTGGAAACGTTGGTAAAGACCCGCAGATGCACTACTCGCAGGGCGGCAATGCAGTAGCCAGTTTCAGCATAGCAACGGTTGAAAAATGGAAAGACAAGTCCGGTGCAAAGCAGGAAAAGACTGAATGGCACAACGTTGTAATCTTTGGAAAGCTGGCAGAGGTAGTTAGCCAGTATGTCCACAAAGGATCGAAGCTGTATGTTGAAGGAAAGTTACAGACTGACAAATACACCGATAAAGAAGGTGTAGAACGCTACACAACCAAGGTTATAGCTAACAGCATGGTGATGCTGGACGGCAAGAAAGATGACGTAGAACAGGAATCAGGTGGTGGAATTGATCCTGCTGATCCGATGGCAGGTATGGAAGACGATATTCCTTTTTAATGGAGTTTGAAAAATGACAGATGAATACATAACAGTGAAAATATCAGAACATATATTAGTTGCGTTGACTGTGTTTACTGCAAGCGATGACGAAGTTAGAGAGCATATCCGTCACATGATGATAGAAATAGGCAAGGAAGAGGTCAGAATTGTTGCAAGCGATGGTTGTATTCTGGCCTGTTACAGGCAGAAAATGCAAGAAACGATTCCAGATAATACTGAATTGCCGATATCTGCATGGATTCCAATCAGTGCGTTTTTCTTGATGAAAGAATGGTCAGAGACAGACGTTGAAATTAGAGTGTCACTGTTATCAGATGGTCATGTCAGAAAACTTATGGTTGATGGTGAAAAAAGAAAGTGGTACGGATTGTCTTTTGACCATGATCCACTTAATTATAGAAAATGTATTCCTGAATCATCATCTGGTGAAGGAGCCAATTACAGCTTTCCATTAGTCAAAAGACTACGGAAAGCTTTTCGTATTTTCCACAAAGAAGAAAAAAGTGAATATTTTTTTGGCCCGGCAATTTTATGCAATGGAGAAAAAGCCGCCTTTGTGGATTTTAGATCAGATGATTTTGCCGCAATCATAATGCCTTTCATGGATCAGTATCGCACGCAGGCAGAAACAATGTCTTGGGCAAAACAACCAATTAATTGATTATGGAAGGCAAATGAGAAAAAAACTGGTATCCGTTGAATCTCGCATGGTCTGGATGTTCGCATGGATTGTTGCAGCAGCGTGGCAGCTAGATGGTTATTCGTTTGCAGCGTTTGCTGTTGGTGTAGCCATACAGGCGATATCAGATTGTCTGGGATGGCAGTCAGTGTACTCGGAATTGGCTGCTCATTATGCGATCAAGAAAGACGGAACATGCAACAGCTAAGCCCATCAAAAACAAAACTGGCAAGAACAATGGTGCGACCATATACGCCTGTGCTGGATAGATTTGAGGAAGTATACGGAAGGAGTTTTAGTAAATTGAAACAATTGAAAATCAATGATGATGGAACTCATGATGATCTTTTGCTATTTGATTTATATAAAAGGCACACGTTATTTGCTTGGTGTTCTGGATTTGTGCAGGCCGTAGAGGAAAAAACTGCTAGCTCTTATATGACTTATGTAAATGCAGAATTGAAGGTTCTTGACATGTATTTCCGTTCCTTGCTATCGGTAATTGACCCAGTAGAAATGAAGTATGTTTTCAGAGACAAGAAAATGAAATGGATGTACAAATCTCAGAGAGGTAAAAGATGAGTGTTATCAAACTCACAAGTGCAGATGGATCGATGTTTAACATATCTTATAAAGACATCCTGAATGTATCGCAATATATTTTAGATGGAAAAGAAATGCATGGGTCTCATGTCACTTACCTTGACCGCTCCGTTTCTGGTATGACGATAGAACGTAGCAGGTTTCCTCTTGAATCACCAGATGAAGTGAAAGCATTAATCAGGAATGCTTATGCAGAAGAAAAGACTGCATCAGATGACCCATTCAAAAAACAAGTTGGCGGTGATCACTATAAAAAGCTGGCGATCCAGCCAGTCGTATATATACATAAAAACAATATTGGATTTTGTGCTGGGTCAGCGATCACGTACCTGACCCGTTGGCAAGACAAAGGTGGAGTAGAAGATTTGAAGAAGGCAAAACATTTTATTGAATTGCTGATAGAGATGGAAGAAAAGAAATGACACCGGTCAAGCAGGTTAGATACTGGACTGAAGAAGAAATATCAAAGCTAAAAGAGTATGTGACGTCAATGACGTTGCTAGAATCTGTTGCTAAATATGCTCAAGACTATGGCTTTGATAAGATGGCAGTACGATCAAAGATTGCCAGAATGTCCAGAATAGAATCAGGATGGACAGATAGAAAGGTACGTAATCCAGACAGACAATATTCATCTACCGAAATAGCGTTACTGCGAAAACTATCTGTCAATTCAGACACAGAAAAAACAATCAAAGAATTTGTTGCCAGAACTGGCAGGAGTGCTGAATCTGCAAGAATTCAGTTGCGAAAAATCCAACCTATCAAGAGAAAGAAGAACTGTAGTAATGGTGATAGGGCAATAAAAGAAAAAATAGATATGGAAAATGTCATTGAAAAAAAAGACACGCAAAACGGCACGCTATATACGTGTCAGAAAGATGGGCGTGTTGTTCATATACATGTTGGGAGGTGACATGAATATACAAGAAGCAATACGGGAAATGCAGATTGGGAAGAAGGTTATTAGGGCCGCATGGAAGCAATACGACACAATCCTACCTGTGGTTATAGCACGTAAAGATTCGCCAGAAGATGTGCAGGTAATCACGCTGAAAAATATATGGGGGTATGCTTGGTCAGCATCAGTAGCCGATCTACTAGCAGACGACTGGGAGGTGGTGGAATGACGATAGAAACAGCATTAACGCTTTTAACTTTTCTCACTTTACTACTTTTGTGTTTGCTGATTATTCAACTGGTACAGCTTCAAGTGGAATATGAAAAAGCTCTGATATTGATGCAGAGAACTCTTTATGCTGCCAACAAAATTCTAGACGACAGAAATGAATCTTCAACTTAACAAAGCCCAGCTCGAACAGATCATCACTGACACTGCTGTACGTGCTGCTCAGGAGACGGTGTCGCGATTCGTTGTGGCACATCCTAGACCGCAGTTTGTTAGCGCAAAACAAGCCGCAGAAATGATTGGAGTATCACGTTCTACGATCAGTACTTTCATTAAGACTGGCAGGCTCAAGTACAACAAAGCCGGGTTGATTTCTATTGGTGATGTGGACGAATTACTGAAATAAGGCACATAAAAGGCACATGTCTTTTACAAGTATTTGATACTGAACGACTTAGAGTGCCCGGAGCCGGAATCTGCTAATCATACATATTTGTCACGTGGCGAACAGATATGCTTTGTTTCAACAGCTTAGTCACTCATAGCCAAGCATAATTTGACATTAAAAGCGTAGAATTGTACTGTGCTCGGGCACACATCGGGCACAGTACAGGACGCGCAATGGCAACAATAAAAAAGACACCTGCCGGGTATCGTGCATTTGTCAAAGTCGGATCGGCCAGACCATCACAGTGCTTCCGGACAAAACGTGAAGCAGAAGCGTGGGCGGCGGCAACGGAGACAAAGCTGCGGTCACAGATCGGGAAACCTGCATCAGTATATACCCTTGCTGATGCTCTTAACAGATACCGGGACAGTGTCAGCCCTACGCACAAAGGCTTCAAATGGGAGTCGGCAAGAATCAATCACATGCTCACACTGCCAATTTCCACGCGCAGACTGGACAAGCTAACCCCTGATATCTTGGGTATCTGGAGAGATACTAGACTTACTGAAGTATCAGCAGGATCGGTCATCAGGGAAGCTGGCTTGCTTTCTGCCGTGCTCGAAGAAGCCAGGCGGGAATGGCGGTGGCTAGCCGAGAACCCTATGCGTGATGTTCGTAAACCACCGGAACCAAACCATAGAGAAATCACCATTACGCCAAGGCAGGTATTGTTGATCCTTAGAACTATGAAACACTCCCCCGGATCACAGACAGAAACGATCACACAATCTTGCGCCAGAATATTTTTAATTGCTATCCGTACCGGAATGCGGGCTGGTGAAATATGCGGACTAAAGTGGTCAGATATACATGCGGACTACTGCCATCTGCCAGAAACAAAGAGTGGATACAGCAGGAGCGTTCCTTTATCAAAGCGCGCATTACGAATATTGAACAGGCAGAAAGGATTCCATTCATCTCTTGTATTCAATGTGAAACCACCTGTTCTGGACGCGCTGTTCAGAAAAGCAAAGAAGCAGGCAGGATTACAAGACCAGTTCACCTTCCACGATACCAGGCATACGGCAGCGACAATGCTGTCTGGAAAACTGGACGTACTGGACTTGTGCAAGATGTTCGGTTGGCGCAATACCAAGCAGGCTTTGACGTACTACAATCCAGCGGCTTCTGATATAGCGAAGAAGCTATGAAAAACGAAAGGCTACCGGCATTACCCGACAGCCTTTCACCCGACCGGGTTCCCCCAATCCGTACTACTCGCCCGGGTACCCCCAGACTACGAGACGATTATATTACTTGCTGCCGGTATCACCAACTTGCAACGCCCAGTCTCTGACCGCACTTAGTTCGCCTGCGGCCTGATCGCACTCTCTAGCGATTGTTGAAACCTCGTCATCGAGTCGTTGTAGCGCTGCTGATAGTTCGGCTGCCTTGCAGGTTGCTTCAGGCTTTCCGGCAAAGGCGGTTTGGATGGACACGGCACGGCTACGGGAACGGTCGTCGCGCAACCGCTTAGCAAGATCGTCGTTAGCAAGAGTAAGAGTAGTGATTGCATTGTCGGTATCCTTTTTCAAAGTGTTGTACTGCTTCTCGGTTTCAGCATTCTTGGCTATAGCTGCTTCGCCCAAAGCCTTCTGCGTTGCTTTAAATCCGTTGTATTCGGCCGTAACAGCGTCCAGTTGCGATGACGTAATCCACGCATAGGTTGATATCACCAGCAGTAAAATAATCAATCCTGCGAGCACGTAGTGGAGCGGGTTTAAGCTAAATGGCATTGTCGCCTCCGAATCGGTGTTGATACTCTGCCGGGTTGTAGATCATCCGTCTGACTGTCTGATCTTTTCTAACCCTGTCAAAAATGAATTGCGTGTAACCCTGCGTATGCAGGTACTTCAGAATCGTTTTGAATTCCTCGCGGCTTGGCCCCGGATCGCCAGCAAGCGCTTTCGCTTCGCACACGTCAGGACTAATGTGCTTGACTATCATTGACCAGTGGTAATGCGGAAGGCCGTCTGTAAAGTCTCCATCATGACCGCGCATGATGTGCATCTTTCCTGTGACTGTTTCTGCTGATACACAACCCTCTACCCAGTCAAATGTGATCATGCGAACAGAACCTTAAGAGCCTTGTCATACCCTGCCATGCGTTCAGCCATGCCAACATTTCCCCCGTTGATTGCTTTTGATACAGCGCCGATACCGTGGCGTCTTAATACACTGCCGAGATAGTTGGCTTGCCAGAACCAGATAGCAGACTTAATAGCCATGCCGATCTCAAGCAGACGATCTGGATCAGATATCAGGTCTACGCCGATCCAGTCACCACATGCCCTATAGTTATCCTTGCCGGTAAGCTGGAATATTCCACGGCCTCTATACCTCCACCCGTCACCAGATTCTTCCGGGCCATTACCCATGCGGTCTGCATATACTCGATTCGCCAGCTTGGCAGGGTTTCTGGTATACGGCAATGCGCTGGCTTCATCGTGAAAACGTGACGGCCATACTTCCACCAATCTACTTGCTTGTGAGTAATAAAGGTTTTCAGACAACCTGGTGAACCCATTGCTCTCGTGTGCTGCTTGAGATACGAATGCGGCTATCTCTTTCGTGTCGATGATCCCGGCTTTATAGATTTCATCAGAGATCAGCTTGGCATATTCCGAGAGCCTTGGCTCGGTCAGAAAAGGCGCAATAGCGTGAAGTTCACTTGCCTTCATTCGCTGCGTCCTCAGCGTCTGCCTTTTCGATTTCCTTACGCATTGCCGACATTTTCAGGCACCTGATGGTACTTTCAGAATGCTTTGACTTGCACAATACTTCTGCGGCCGTATCACGATCACCGACATTCATCCACATTCTTGCTGTCTCGGCGATCAGACATTCATCCAGTGTCATAGAGCCGTTCACGCCAGCGCCACCAAATATAAACAATGACAGGAACCCACCCATCGGAGCCTGACAAGGAGCAGTCGGCATGGCAGCAGACATAAATACGGAAGGCGCCTGATGCGGATTGCTGAACGAGACATTGCCACCAACCGCATTCCCGCCATTGCCACCGGTAGCATTGCCGGAACTGGATAGCTGCGTGCTCATGTTGCTGGTTAGTGCATTGTGAGTTTGCAGCAGGTTGCTGTTCGATTGCAGCGGCTGGTATACGTTGTTAATACCTTTTGCCAGATCAACAGTTGATACAAAACCATCGGCCAATGCGTTCCCGAAAACAGAAAAAAGAAACATGACACCGGCAATACGTACTTTCTTGAGACTCATAACGTACCTCTATTTGGAAAGATTAAAGTAATCAGATCAGTGAATGTTTCGCACTTGAGTTTTTTCTTGTACATGATGTAGATATGCCGGATTTGCAACGCGGCAACTGCCGGGTAAATGCTCTGGCTGATCGTGTTGAACTTCAGGTCACCAGCTATAGCCTCAAGGAACCCGACAAGTCCTGATACAGCCAGAACAAAGAAGATCACAGAACCACCTACCCCGTGCTTGTAGTCTTTGGTGATAACGAGATAGGTAGAGATAATGCTGATAACCAATAATGACACGGTAATCATTTTCCACCTCCTCCAAAGAATCCGCGCACGGTATCCCAATCGGTAGACTTTATCAGCCCGATAACCGCTGATACCATGCTCAGGCCGAACAACCCAAGGCACCACGCGATTGCTTCCTGATGGTCAAGAGCACGACCACCGAACCAGTGCGCCACCGGAAGTGTTCCATAGTTCGCTATTGCCATACTCGATGCCAGAACAGCACACTTTCCTTTCATAGTCAGATCGGTATAGTGTCTTAAGGACACCGCACCGCCTATGGCTCCGGCTATCAGTGCGGAAAGGTTCTTTATTCCAAATGCGGCAAGCACGGCATCCACATCAGAAAACCTTTCCAAAGCCATACCCGATCAGCAGAAGTGACACGCCGAATCCAATGCAGATCGGCATCGACCATTTTGACATAGCAAGCTTGACCAGCCATTTGTCCATTGCTTCATCAGCAGTATTCATAGCAGACTCTACCTTGCCACGTACATCATATGAATCCGTCATGTTTGCAATAGACTCCAATTCTTCTTTGATCTTGTCGATAAAATTTGACATGGTTTTTTGCTCCAGATAGTTAAAGAAAAACAAGCAGCAACGCACCTACAATCGCCCCGGCATAAGCAAACGAAAGATCAAGGTTCCACAACGTGACGCGATCATGCTGGTAGTATTCCCGTGCTAGCGCGAACATCACAGCAGGTATTGCTGACATAGCCGGGTGTATCAGGCACAGAATTACCGGAATAAATACCATCAGGAAGTGCAGTGGCTGGTCGATGAATTCTTTGTATTGTTTATAAAAATCTTTCATTACCATGACCTCTTTACAATAAACCTGCATTTCCAGCTTGTCAGAACAGGATTAAAAGCAACACCAGTTGTTTTATTCCCCAAACCCCATGCAGCAGCAGCAGTTGCCCCAACCGTATTGTTAGACCGTCTGATAAACGTTGGAAAGATATAAGTAGCATTTGCCTGTGCTGTAATACATATGGAATCACCAACAGAGAACCCACCATCGGCGACTACGCATTCTTGCTCAGTATTGCAATCAACTCCGTAGGTAAATCCAATATTCGACGAAGCCTGAAACGCAGTGCCAGCAGCAGGAAGCGGGTTAATCCATTGCCCCGTGTATTTCGCCTGATAAGCATATGCAACTGTACTTGTTACAGTGGTTGCGTTCGTTACCGCTTCACCAACATACACTCTGTATGTCTGGACAGCAGACGAACCATTCCCTACAGACAGATACATTTCTGATACATTGAAAGTAGCCTGACCATTAGTGACACTTCTTGTTCCTCCGAACTGATACACTGGAGCAAGCGTAGTAGACCCGGTAGTTAACACACCATCTGTGCTGATATTGACATACAAATAATTCGTGGTATTGGCAGTCAGACCTGACCATGTAAGATTTGATGTTGCGCTTCCAATCAGAGTAGTCAATGCATTCGCTGAATTGACAATCAGCGGTATAGTGCCGGTAATGTTTTGAGAAGTCAGTGACAGACTGGCTGATGTTGCCGGAAGAAAAGAAGGATATCCATTGCTGTCTACCGGGCCATAAGATACTGTCTGTCTGACACTGATATCAGCAGTAACCAGATTCGGCAAAGGATCAAGAATCACAAATTCAGTGCCGTCATATTCAATATCGGCCAACTGGTTCAGTGTCACTACAGCAGGAACCTTGGTTCCTTTGTAGTCATATTGCTTGATACTTAGAGCACCTAATCCGTCTCTGTTTAGCGTATTACTTCCTGTAGTTCCTGCTGCATGAAACTTTACGCGCATTCTCTGACCGGCAACATGAGCACCATATGATGCCGCTGTAGAAACAGTGAATGCAGGAGCAGTACCAGCAGAAGTGAACCCTGTTTTAGCTTGCTTCTGTAGATCAGAAAGTGTAAAACCAACGCCAGCATTTGATACTGCAAGCGATACAGTCCATGCAGCAAAAGTGCCAGATCCCTGTATAACGTTTACCGATACAACCAGCGCTCCGGTTCCTGATGTATATGCTGTTACATCACCAAGCATCCAGTTTGTCGGGCTGGCCGTGCTGGCAATCTTTACCGTCTGACCGACAACATATCCCTTGGCAGTCTGCACTGTCAGTGATATTGATCCAGTAGCAATAAGAATAGATGTTGTGCTTGTCGAGTTGGTAGAGTTGTTATTCATTGCAATAGATGCAAGATCAATCTCACTAGCAAGCTGCGGCAATGCGCTCAAGAAAGTATCAGCAGTAGTTGCGAATAATTCAGCCGCCATGCTTCTGTTTGGCGGTGTTGGTAGTGGTGTAATTGCCATTAGATAAGCCCCTCAATTTCTAGTGTGCATACTGATAACTTCGCATATTGAATAGTCATAGCAAAGTCCTTAAAGAATCCGTAGATGTATGTAGATCCGTAGGAAGAATCTGCAACATACAATGCAGGCCTTGCCCGGTATTGAGATAGAATAGAGTAAACTTCATCAACATTTGCAGACTCTACCCATGTAGTGAATCTTCCTGCTTTGTTATATGCCCTCTCCAGTATTCGATAGTTACCGAAGTCATCGCGCTTCTTAACGCTATAATCCTGAATTCCTACAGATGCGCCCAGTTCTGTTCTTCCGATCCCCATTCCCTGACCGCATATCAGAGCACCACAAGCAACCGTTTCACCAGTGCCATTTACCTGCACATCTATACGTGTTCCTGCATATTCCGGCATGTCTTCAAATACAATGTCTTTACGTCTATATACTGGAGCAAAGAAGTATTTATACCAGTCCGTAATGCCAGCGAATGATTTTGCAGATATCGTCTTGTCATAGACAATACCGTTCGCACCATCAGTCATTGCCACTCGTATTGACTGACAGGAAACATTTAATGCAGCTGCCATATTTACGCGACCAGGTATAAGAAGTGACACGCTTATCTGATCTGCATTGGTTGTTTGAGTAGTTACTGAATCATCAAACATTTTCCAGCGATTTGTGGCGCTTACATCAATCCACCATGTAGTAGATGTAGCAGGGTCATGGTTAAGATTGGTATTTTGCAAAGACTCATAGATACGATGTACATTAGATCCAACAACTATCACCCTTGCGCCAAGTGCATACGTTGTCGTAACCGAGTAAAGCGGGTAATCATCTTCTGCAATATTGCTATCCAGCAGAACAGAATCGGTAACAGCGTTAGGGATGACTATCTTCATATAACCCTTGTTGCCGGCAGTCCGTCACCATCCCATCTACGTTGTATCCTTGCCGATTCACCTGTATTTTGTGCAATGGCAATATTTGCTGCCTGCATTTCAGCGCGTAGCTGTCTGACTTCTTCGATAAGCACGACATTGCTGTCTGTTGCTGTAGATGCAGACTGACCTATACCTGGGATACTTACCGTTGCAGTATTTGATAACGATCCTTGATCCGGCATAAATATCGGAGCCTCTGCACCGATACCTTGATTCGCAGCCAGTCTGATATATCTTGTGTAATCCACAACATTCTGGAAGGAATCAGTTCCAAGTAGCTGGAACTCTTTCCGCAAACGTTCTGCCGAATCAGCAATCTGCGAGAATGCAGGAGACAATTGCAGAAGTGATGCGAACATTTCCTGCCCGGACTGCGTACTCAAGTCCTGCGACTCGACCAGCTTGCGGTATGCTTCTTTTGTTTGCGGAAGCGTGTCTATGCCAAGCTTCTGTAACTCTTTAGATAGCAGTCTTACACCGCTATCCATACGTTCAGAATCAGAGTAGAACGACTGGTAAAATGCGCCCAGCGATTGCGATGCAGTATCTACACCGCCAAGCAACTGAATCAGGCTATCCCGCAATCCAAGAGACTGTGATCCGATCTTGCCGAATGTCTGTCCGGTCATGTCCAGAAGCTGGTTTGTTACTGCCACCTCCTTCTGCATGCGGATAGCAGTGTCAGTCAGCTTTTCATTTTCCTGCTGTACCGCAACCAGTTGCGGAATCATGAAAACGCCCATCGACTGACCAACATCAGCAAACAGTTGCTTCTGTTCTTCTGCCGTTGTGTAAGTGCGATGTACTGCGAATGACCAGCCAGCCAATGATTTCTTTGATTCATCAAGAGAAGAAATCAGCGAATCAAATATCTTTCTGGTAGGCGCTACTACACCATCCAATGCCGCCTCTACAGATGCCTCTAACGCACTGATCTGATATCCTTTTTTCTTTGCTCCAGAAAAGAACCCGACTTTTCTAGACCAAGGCGTTTGCATGACTCCATCAAACCCGCTTTCGCTAAAACTGCCTTTTAATTCTGGAGTGCCAAATTTCTTTGGGCCTTTCCCGAACAGAGCAGCAGCAATACCAAAGATTGGCATGACAGTTGTCAGAAGACTATTGCCCTTTATACCAAATAGCTTTTTGTCCCCAGCCAGAGAACGCGCAATCGATCCAGCAGCAATGATAGCTCCAGCAACCGGTACAGCCGCACTAAGACCAGCCATCATGCCACCACCACCGCCAGTCATAGATGCAAACAGCGAACCGCCACCAGCACTGGAACCAGCACCGAACATACTTGCAAGCATTCCGCCACCAGACGGAGCGGCTGCGGCAGAACCTGAACCAAACATGGAGAAGATAGAACCAAGTCCGCCGAGCAATGACTTTCCGCCAGCACCGCCAGATATTCCGCTCAATGCTTCTGTAATTGGACGAACTATGCTTTCTTCAATCACTGGCCGAAGCAATAGCGTCTTGAACATATTCTTGATCGTGTCGATCAGGTTCTGTCCGAGTGACTTACCAGACTCAAATCCTCTCAGAAGTGCATCTGTCAGAGACCTGCTGATATCCCGTGCTGTATTTTCCCAGTACCGCGCTGTTTCTTCAGCAGCGCGTCTGGCAGCCTCCGCAATGGATTCCTGTTCCTTCTGTAGCGCCTTGGCAGCTTCTTCATTTCTCTTGAATTCTTCTGTTGCATCAGCCCATGCCTTTGCATTCTCCATGATCAACATGCGCTGTGATTCCAATGGAGCATTACCAGCTTCTCTGGCTGCATTCAGCATCCGAACCTGTACAGTTGTCAGTCCTATTTCTTCCGTGTCTTGTCGTATAGACTCGGCATACCTAATTGCGCTTTCAGACAGACGAATGAATATCTTTTCCTGTTCCTGTAATTTCTTGGCTTGTTCATCTAAAGCAGCATTAGTTTTTTTCTTCTCGAATCCGGTAACGTAATCGGCTTGCGGTTTGTTATTCAGAGCAGTAACAGATTTCATTGCTTCATCATTTGACATGACAATCTGTTTGACAAATGCTTCATAGTCTTTCTGTGCCTGACCTATGTTGACCGTCATGGAACGTCCAATCAGACCAATATCAGAAAAGTTGCCTTTCAGGATTGCTTGCAAAGACTGTCCGGCAGCACCAATAACATTTCCAAGCGTCTTGAATACCATAGATACAACACCGCCACCTATCGCCAGCCCTTCCAGAGCTTTCGATAGAACAACAGCAACATTGGTAAAAAATGATGAGGAACTGGACGAACCAGTCATTGCGCTGGTAATCTTGATGAGTGTTGGTAGCAACCCCTGAATCATTTCAGACCATGCGCCAGTTACTTGCAGCTTGAGCAACCCCATGTTGTCGGAAAAGGCCGTTGCACGTAACGCTGACTCTTTGGATGTTGCCGAAACCCGATCAAAGTTATCTGCCATGTCATTCAGTACGGGCAGCAACTCTGCACCACTCTTTCCAAAAAGGTCTGTAGCCAAAGCAGTCTTGCCAGCGCCATCGGAATAACCTTGCAGATTCTTGGCAATGTCTTTTAATACTTCTGAAGGGTCACGCAATGCGCCAGTCAAATCATCTCTTGCAGATACCTTCAGAAAATCCAGCGCCTTATTGGTTTTGTTTGTTTCGCTATCTACCGAAGCCATTCCCTTGGCCAGCTTATCCAGACCAGTTGAAACGGAATCAAAATCACCGCCGAATGCCGATGTGATCTTGCGTATCTTGGATAGATTCTCAATAGATGATCCCGTCTTTTGCGATGCATCATCCAGCTTGGTGAGGCCGTCGATAACGGTATTAAATGAATTCATGATGCCGTTAATACTAAACCCGATACCTAACAAACCAAGGGCATTGGTTGCCAGCCTCGCTGACTTCTCGATGCTGGCAGTATGGCGCGTGACAATGCTTCCAGCCTGCTTCATATCGCGCTCTAGTCGCGCAACATTAGCAATCATGTCAATGGTCAGTGTGCCAATATTCATTTCTTTTTTCTTGCGTTATAAGAATCTTGCAGAAGCTCTATGCCCATCTTGAAATGCTTGGAAATATCTTCATCCGTTATTTCATTTAGATAGTACGGAGCATCAATATCTTTCTCGGCTTCGCGTGACATGGTTGCGTATTCACTCGACAACCTTCTGATCACACCCACTTCCCAAGGTGTCAGCACTACCTGTTTCAATCGTTGCCATGCTTCTATTTCACAGAACGATATGACCGTTGCGGCCATACCGCCCATACCAACCACACCCATATCGAGAAGGTGATTGATCAAATCAAAACGATAATCAACAGAAGGAAGTGGCGGCTCTTCTTCTTCCGTTTGATATTTCACTATCCTTGGAAGATTCTGAACGCCACTCTCTGTACTCCATGAAGCATTTAGCCAGGCCAATTGCTTCACATACAGAACTAATCTATTGATTATTTCGTCGTAAAATTTGCCCAGTCACCCGCTTCCTTCATTACCTGACCAGCGATAAAACCAATGGATGCATCAAGATAACAAGCCAGAAACAGTTCCTTTCCTTCTTTCGAGTTGTCATACTCAAAGTTATTGAATGACTTGGTAATCGAAGCAAGAAATTCAGCATCGTCAAAGAATAATGTAGAATCTTTCTTGTTAGCCTTGCGCTTGAAAGACTCCATAATCTTTGCATTCCGTTCTGCCTGTGCAGCAGCAAACTTTTTGGTTCCAGGACCGTATACAGTAATGGTCATTGGCTTACCATCATCGGTATACATCGGTTCCCCTTCGCTGTTTTCGATGTGAATGTCAGCGGTGTCTGCCACTGCAAGCTGCTTGATGTTGAACATGTGGTTTTATCCTCAATAAGAATTAGATATAGACGAACAGGTTTGTTCCGGATGCTGGAGCAGTTACAAGTAACTTTGTTTTCAGCATCACAAAGTTATTGGCATTAGAGCGATCAATCCGGTAGTCAGAAACCTGCGCCACAAAATGGGTCTTGGTTCCGTCCTGATCGGTAACCTTGAACGAATAATTGTTATCTGATGTGGATGCAGTTTTCAAAAGAGCCTGACCTGCATCAGCACTATCAAATGCGAACTCTGCGCCGATATCACCACCATCCCATGCACCTTTTCGCTTGATACGCATACGGGAATCCATCAAATCCAGCGTCACAACTTCATTAGTGATACCGAATTCAGGGAGACTGGATAGCTTTCCCACATTGGTATAAGTAAGCGCTGTGTATCCTGCTGCGTCATACGTTGCTGGTAGCGATGCAGACATACTGATTGTTGCACCGGCTGCTGTTTGAATTGCCATTTTGCTGCCCTCCAAATGAAAAAACCCGCCGAAGCGGGTTCTGATTGCACAAATGAAAAAACCCGCCGAAGCGGGTCTCATTCATTACGTTTTAAATAGTTTTACTCTGATCCTGCGATAATCAACGTGTAGTTGCTGGTTGATGCTCCTGCATTGGCTATTTTCAAAATATCAGCAGTTCCTGCTACAACGTCATATCCTGCTTCTGAAGATGCCCGGAAGAATCCTCCAGGCTTAACTTTTACAATGTCATTACTATTTCCGAACAATGAAGACACTGCATTTGCAGCTGCGCCACCTACATTCAGATCATTCGTTGTTTCAGACACTACGATCAACTCATATATCTTTGACAGATAAATGACTTCTCCAAATGCATTTGTCAGAGATCCATTCAGAGCAATATCCTCTGATGCCGACGCAGAAAGACTTCTCTTAGATGCGAATATATGTGTTGCCTGACCAGTTCTCTTTCCTACCGTGTAACTGTCCATATTCTGGTAGTACACAGGGTAATTTACTGGCATTGAATTAACCGTATCCGTCAGCACTCCAGATATTTCAGATTTAACAGTTGCTGTCAGCTTGGTTGCATAGTCATCAACAGCACCGATATTCGGATTAGTGAACAGCTTCTTTCCGTAGTAGTCTAATCCTGAATACGTTGCACCAGTTCTACGGTACTGCGCTGATCTTGGTCTATACAACGAATCCAGATCAGGATCAACATAGATTGCACCCTGCTCTACTGCACAACCGCCACCAATACATCCTTGGTTAGTTGAACATCCGAAATACCCATTATTTGATCTGATTGCGGCAGAAGTGACAGACGCAGCAGTCAGGCAATTGATAAAGATGTTATTTTGAATCTTGGTTGTCGCATCAACAGCAGAGATAAACAAACCAGCACCGGTACAGTTCAGAAATGTGTTGTTGCAAACATTCGTTCCGGTTCTGGTTGTGTTATCAGTAGAGATTCCAACATATGCACTATCTATAATGTTCCCGTAGATCAGAACATTATTAGTAGCAGACGTGATGCAATTCGGAGCACCAAACAATTTATTTCGCCTGATGATTGTGCCTGGTTGATCAATAAAGATACATGCTGTTCCTCCGGTAGAGATCACTTGATAGATAACTGTATTACCTTCAATAATCCCGCCACTACCAGAGCCTGCGCTGGAGACAATAATTCCCTGCTTCTCATTGGTATTGGCATGATCTATATAATTGTTGGCAATGTAGAATGCTCCTGCTGTAGCGCCAACGCCATTAATCTGTATACCGTCACCCGTTAATCTGGCTACGTTAGTGCCAATTCTAGTGAAACGACAGTTTGTTATTCTGGCATTAACGCCTTCTACCCATATCCCGTCATCAGGAACATTATCTACAATACAATTATCTATTTCTGCATCAGAACTCTGCGCCCATATCCCGTCGCAATCACCTGTAGCATTGTCTCCGATGTCATGTATATAGCAGTTTGTGATCCTGACATTAGCAACAGTTCCGCCTGCATAGATACCAAAGTTGGTAACTCCGGGTTGAGATGCCCCATAACATTCAAAGTTATCAATCGTTACATAATTGATATTTGTAAAAACACGAATAGACCATCTTTGCCCAACTGCATTAATCTTTGGCTTGTCACCTGTACCGTATGATCCTAGCTTTACCCGCACCGCACTGGATGTGCCACCAACATTAACTGTGATTGATCCGTTAAATGTCGTGCCACACTTTTGCAGATAATCATTGCCAGCAGCAAATACTACAGAAGCCCATGTGTTATATGGTGTAGCGAGTGATCCATCACCATTCGTTACCTGTGACGGATCAATATATATGGTCGCCATCTTATTCCACGCCGATCACAACAATCGTATATGTGACAGCAGTACCAGCACCACTATTAGCAACCTTAAGCAAATCTGCTGTAGTAGCTGTGATTGCATATCCAGCATCTGGTGCAGTAAGAGTAATACTACCTCCCGGCTTTACTCTCAATACATCAGATACATCACCGAAGAATGATCCAGCTTGAGCAGATGCAGCGCCACCAACCAGAACATCGTTAGTATTGCTCGCAGCAGCAGATACCATCAGTACCTTAACTTTTGTAAAAGCGGTCGTAGTATTGAATGCATTCCCCATGCTGCCACTCAAATCAAGATTCTCTGATGCCGATGCAGTCAGTGTTCTGGTAGCAGTAATGCCCTGATTCGCCTGATACGATCCGGTTCCAGAAGTAAGAACACTTTGATTTATATATGATATTGGATAACTTGCCTGACCGATACTTTGCGTACTTGTCAGTTCGCCCTGAATGGATACAGCTACTGACCCGGTGAAATTCGCCATGTCCTACCTCTACTCAATATAGGTGATTCGATAATCCTGATTACTGCTCCATAGCCCTGTGTCAGCATCGCGTACCGCTACCGGAGAAGATGGTTCACGGGTGATGATCACTACAAACTTTCCTGCTATGGTTTGCTGATGCACAAACTCAAATACACTTTTAATCGCATCGTGTATCTGGTCTACTTCGCCAAGCGTCTTTGCTACCGGGTTGAACTGAACCCGGATATCTATAGGTTCTGTACTTGTATAGTTCATGAACGGTATAGGAACTGAACTAATGAAGTCATATACCAGTGCAGGCATTGCACAACCTTGTGGCAACTGTGCTTGCGCCTTGCGAGTTCCGATCAATGCTGTAATTGCCGGATACTCAAGCAGAGTCTTTACAATCAGGTTGTGTGCGCTCATTTCTTCAGCAATTCTTTATTGACTCTCTTTCTGGCATAAGCAGCCATTTCTCTCAATGCAAGATGCCTTCCAGCATCCAATGCTGGACGCATGAATGGCTTCATTCTTGCTCCCGGATGCATAACTGTTTTTGCAAATATTCCTTGCAGAAATTCCAGCACACTCTCTGGCTTTGCGTTAATTACATGCGGCTGTGTTCCGAACTCAACAAGATGAGCGTGCTTGGCCCCCTTTCCACCAGCCTTGAGTGTTACCTTTAACTCTGACCCTCTCTTGCGTGAGGATATGCGTATGCTCTTTAGCAGCTTTCCTGTTTTAACAGGAACACGCGTCTTGGCTTCTGTTTCAATCACTTTCACACCAGCCCGCAATGCACCACGCATCACATTGGCTTCTATGTTTGCAGGTAGCCTATTGAGTAGCTTCTGGATTTCATCTAATCCAGTTATTGTTACTTCGTTATTGCCCATCTTGCGTACCTTCATTCGCAAGCATTTCAATCATGATGTTTCGCTCATCAATATTCATGACGCTGACAATATTCATGATCCTGCTTCCAGTCGTGATACGCCATCCTGCCATAACTTGAGTATTCAAGAATTCATTCCTGTATCGCATGGTGACTTTATGAGTGACGATCATGCTTTGAGCATTCGATCTCACGAACTCTGAAGCGCTCATTGGTTGTACTTGTGCAGGTTCGTCTGCCAGAACAGTTACCCATCCTGCAGACTCTTGGCCGTAATCATCAAGCGTTACAACCTTCTTCTGGATGGTTACTCTCTGCCGTAGATTACCTGCCCTTACTGGTTTCATATTTCATAGACTTTGAAATGATCCAGCAAACCATTAGCAGCAAATTCACCAACAATCGTTCCAATAACAAGCGATTCTCTATTTGCAAACATGTTTCCAATCTGCAGCATCATCCATTGCTTAACCACTCTAGGTACATTTGCCGCATTGATATATCCAGACTGATACCTAACCACTACAGAGTTCGCTCTGCCATCTTGTGTAGACGGGAAAGACTTTCCCGGCATTGGCAAACACCAGTGAGCGCTTGTACCTGCTGCGTTATCCAGCATATAGTCTTGCGGATCGAGTGTTTTCTGTACGCCTGCAGTGTCGTAGTACGTCACGCTGATGATTGACGTTACATTCGGCCGAAGAATGATCGTGTCCGGGAAGTAATCTCTTGTTGCTTCGCGTGTCTGACTTATCATGCAGCGCTTGGTTAATCCTTCTGCCGCTTCCCTTGCAAACGTAATCAGCCCTGTTATGTAGTTGTCCTGATCAGCAGCGGTGTACTGCAAATGCTCTTTCGCTTCTGCAAGAGTAATCGGTTCAATTGTCGGAGCTGCAACCAGTTTATCTATCATCAGTGTGTATACCGTTTCTGTATCTGCGTTCTGATTCGAGAACCATAATGTTTTCTGGCAACTGTTCCAATTCCATCTGGCGCTCTGGTATATGTAGTTACTGCCAGAAGGTCTGCATATCCTGTCGTGGTACATGCACCATTCGCAGCAAGTCGTATCCCTGTTGTCAGGAAAGCTGTGCCAGTAGTTACCGAGAATCCCGCTGCAGATAATCCTGCTGAACCTGTATTCAGATTAGCCGTTCCGGTTGATACTGCATTGCCGGAAGCCAGCAGCGTGATCTGTGTTGTAAGACTGGCGAATCCTGTTGTAACTGACTGCCCAGTTGCAGATAGTCCAGCAGATCCAGTTGTCAGACTTGCAGATCCTGTTGCTACTGAACTTCCTGATGCTGAAAGCGATATTGCTGTTAGCAGGCCACCTGTTCCGGTAGTGATAGCATTACCAGAACCAGACAGGGATATACCTGTTAGCAGGCTCGCCGTACCAGTAGCTACCGAACTACCACTTGCAGATAATCCAGCGCCAGCAGAAAGGTTAGCCGTGCCTGTAGTAACAGCATTACCTGATGCAGCTAGCTTTATGCTTGTCGCAAGTGCTGCCATTCCGGTAGCTACTGCAATCCCAGAAGCGGCAAGATTTATGCTGGTAGATAAGTTAGCGATACCAGTTGCTACCGATGATCCGCTTGCGCCAAGTAAAGCACCACCAGCCGCAACACCCTCTATATATAGATGGGCAAGATAAGTCTGGTTTGTTCCATTGCCAAGCTTGAAACGGGCAATCTGTGATGCAAACGTCTTGGTTACTTTGGTGTTGCCAGCAGGCCATGCCGCCGCTGTTAGTTCTGCATCGGTCGCATCCCGAAACTTTCCGCCTGCCGTTGTACCGTTTGCAACCAGAATTCCGAGTGACGTAGTATCGTCAAACAGTTCAATCTTGAGACCGGAACGTGCATATGAATTATCACCAGCAGCAATGCGTATATCGTGTGAACCAGAATTTGGCAGGTCTACCCGATACGTCAGAACATCTGATGCGGTTGTGTTAAAGCAAGTTCCCGCCAGGCGAGTATCTATACTTGTACTGCGGTTTCGTGTCTGCGGGCCGCTAGTTCCGACCACTTCCCAGCCAACAGTAAATCCCTGCGGTGTTGTCCTCGGGTAATTTGCTGGAGTACCAAATAAAATCTCATACGTATGATCTGTGCCATCTGTGACGTATCCAGCAGTATTTCGGAAATTAATACCCTGCTTGATCGGCATGATGATTACTCAATAGGCCAGAGAGACACCGGTTTGTCTATATAAGCCAGAATCTGGTCACAAGCGGTTATAATGGCCGCATAGCTTGATTTGTCTATAGTTACAAGCTGATTGGCTACCGTATTAAATGGTGTCATCAGGCTGGTAAACTCGGCAGCAGTTCCACCCCATACCGTCCACAGCGCAACCACTGCATTCCATGCAGAAGTATTCGCCTGTAATGTCGGAAGCCATCCTAGCCGTGTCTGATACGCTGTTGCTGCGGAACTCATATCACCAGCAATACTGGCAACCGTTGCAGATTGAGCTTGTGCCAAAGCCTTCCATGCCAGCGCATTCAACCTGAAGTCAGACTGCAATCCGTTCAGGTTTACAGATACCTGCGTCATGATATTTAATGCCTGCAAGCGAGTGAAAGGAACGGCCATTACTCGCCCCTCTCTATCCAGCCATCACCCCACATGCACAGCACTTCTCCGATTTCATCATCACGTGCATGGATCAGTGTGAACTTGTGCTTGTAGTACTTTGGAATAGTGATGCGGTTCCCGATTGATCTGGTTGATCCAAGATCAGGTGCACCCATAACAAATCGCTCACGGGCCCCATCAGGGGATTCTGTCTCTACTTCAAAAATCCCCTGCGTTACCAGAGCAACATGGTCATAACTATGCTCATGCAGCGGGATAACAGAATCAATCCCTGTTACCACATTAGAACGAAACTGTATCCCGCACTCTGCATACATATTTATGACGCGGCTTCCGTCACGCTCAATGCAATCAATGCAGGACATTAATTATCTTCTTGCATCGTGAATGATCCTGCTGGGAAACTTGGAGCAGAATCACCGTTGTTGATTGTCTTGCTAGCGGTCAACGCACCGTAATAGGTCATATTTCCACCGGATGCCGCATCGAACACAGCCCAGTGCGTCACCACTCCCCAGTTAGCTGTAGGGGCAGGGAATGTAATTGCAACATTGTTGCTGGTAGTGCCAGATGTTCCTGTGCTTGCCGTAGTTGTTCCTGCTCCTTGCGTACCTGCAAAGTTAGCCAATGAGCATGTAACTGCTACCCGTGCATAACTACCACCAGTTACTTCAGTTCCGGTTCCTGTTTCAGTAGATGCCGCAGTAAACAATGCAAAATAAGCGGTAGTAGGCGTATATGCCTGACCACGCCAGAGACTGTCGATGCACTTGTTTTCCATAAAGTCTGTTTTCGATGCCATTGCTAACCCTCCATATTTTCGGCATACGCAACTGCATCCGGGTCGGCATCAACTACGCCTATCTCTTGCAGCTTCGTCATCAATTCCTGTTCAAGCTCAATCACCTCTCCGGGCTGGTATGTTTTTCCTTCAAACACCCAAGCAGAGAGCACACGCGCCCTTCCGGGCCGTTCCGTTTTTTTCTTCATGATTTTTTGGCAATAAAAAAGGGAGCCGAAGCTCCCTTGTTTTGAAGTGACTTAAGTATTAAGTAGCGCTGTGCTGATACAGTTTTACTGCTGCGGTATCCAGCAAGTTTCCACCGGTACGCGCCCATGCCAGAAAGCCAACCTGCCCCTTTGATGCGAACGGCGAATCATCGAATCGGAACAGAGTAAACTGCATCGCGTCACGGATTTGATACTTGCTGAAGTCGCCGAATGCAATCGACTTGGCATTGGCAGCAGGCACAGGCATATCGTTGTTGATTTGAACAGCGTATCCAAGTACGTTATCTACCAGAGCACCAGCGATACCAGCGTCATAGCTTGGTGTCCAGATCGGACGACCACTGGTGTCCTTGATCTTGCGAATAACCTTGCGTACAGATTGCGAGAACATGAACTTAAAGTTAGCTTCATGGTACGCAATATCCACTGAATCAATCAGATCAACCAAATCGTCGTAAATGACTGTCAGTGTCTGACCAGTTGTACCTGTCTTGCCAACGGTTGCAGCGGTAACCAATCCACGCGGCTGTGCAGCACCAGTACCAGTCGTGAAACCGACATTGCTGATGCGACCAATACGATCCGTCAGGCGCTGGCGAACCAGTCCTTCAATGTCAATATTGGCGTCTTGCAGCAGTTCAATAGGAATCGTGATGATCTTGGACGATGCTTTGAACACGTTCAATGCAACGGTTCCGAAAGTAGGATCAGCAGAATTGGCGGCCACGTTTTCAGCAACCCACTCACCAGTCTCTGATGTTCCGTCAGTCGTCGGGAAGTTCATCGGATTTCCTTGAGCGGTCGTAATCTGGCTGGCTACATTCCGCATACCTGCGTAGCTTTTCAGCGCATCAACATAAGCCGAAGCAATCTCGGTCTGAACGGTAAAGCCACCTTCAGAACCAGTCGTTGTGCTCGTAGTGTTGACGATCTTCCATTCTTCTGGGGTGATAGCCTTGAATCCATCGCGCAGAAACTTCTTGTAAATGGCACGATGTGGGGTATCTTTCTTCTCATCCTTGACTTCGCGCTCGATCACAACGTCAGCAGCATTTTCCATGTTGACCTTATGCGCCTGAATTTGCGAATCCAGCAATTCGATTTTGTCAGCGATAGAATCAAAAGATTCTTTTTCCTCTTTAGTCCAAATCTTTCCGCCAGCTTTTTCCAGCATAGCGTTAGCCTGACGTGCGTATTCCTGACGATGACCAGTCAATTCTTTCATTGCGGTAATATCCATTTTCAACAATCTCCTATATAAAATTAATTAGCGTATGCCAAGCAACTGCAATCGCTTCTCTGCGTTCGCCTGTACTTCCTGCCACTCATTGACGTTAAAGTCTGCTGCTGGCTTTGGCGCATTGTCATAAACAGATAAATCGAATCTGTTGCTGGCAATATTTCCTTCCACAACGGAATCGGCGAATCCCATTGCTACTGCTTCCTCTGCATTCATCCACGTCTCAGCATTCATCAGCGCTGCGATCTCTTCAGCAGGCTTACCTGTCTTGCTGACGTAGTCATTGATAATTGTCTGGTCAATCTTGTCCAGCAGGCTTGCCATCTTGGTCATGTCTGCTTTATTCCCGACAGCAATACCCCAAGCGTTGTGCACCATGAACATTGATCCGGTAGCGATATTCAGCTTGTTGGCTGATGTGGCAACATACGTTGCAGCACTGGCCGCAAGACCGTCAACGTAGGAAGTGACATTGCCATGCGCCTTGATAGCCGTGGCCATCGCCCTTGCTTCGAATACATCACCGCCTGGACTATTGATTCGCAGATTGACTGTTTTGCCTTTTGCTGACTCCAGTGCCTGAATCAGGGTCATGGCGCTGATGCCGTAGTACCCGGACGAATCAATCGCGTCATACAGGTAAATGGTTGTTGCCGTGTCCGTAGACTCAGCGCGTAGTTCAGGCTTGCTGGTTGTCTGGCCCCGCATTAGTGCCAGTATCTTTTGGTTCATTAGCCCCTCCAATCGGGTCATAAATTTCATCACCGCCGGCAATTGACGGCAGGTTGTTAATCTTTCTGATCTCGTTAAGCGTCATCCATCCCGGCCCTTGTGATCCGCCTCTAGCCTGACGCAATGATTCTCCCTCTGCCTTGGCATCGCCTTTCAGCAAACCTTTCAGATTGAATTCGACAAACATATCGCTCTGTGTATCGAACAGTTTTCTATTCAGTTCGTCCTGAATGCGCTTCAAGTATCGCGAGAGAGTGAACCGGACAAAGCCGATGGTCATCTGCTCGATACCGGTACCCCATGAAGTGGTTGTTTCCTGTGCGCCGATCATGAACGGCGGCACACCGAACGCTCTGGCAATGTCGATAACCTGATACTTGCGACTGGCAAGAAGCTCTGCATCTACTGAAGACATGCTCAATTCCTGCACATCCATTCCTTCAGTAAGCACCATTGGTGATCCGTAATTCGATATTCCGGTGTACTTCTCTTTCCAGCGATTACGCAATGCCTGAACCTGTTCCTCAGTGAGTACCCCGGGAGCCTTCAGCGCGTGCTTGGTTGTCACACCATTACTGAAGAAATTCTCGCTGTGATTGTCTGAAGCGATAGCGATACGAATAGATGAAGCGGCATCACTGATTACCGATCTGCTTGTGCCAGTAGTTCCGTCATATCCTGCACCCGGTATATGCAACATACGGAAGTCAGGTATTACCCGTTCCTTCTTGCTTCCGACAACCTTATAAATAATGTGCCCGTCTTCCAGAACCACCGGAGTTACCGTAGCCGGGTGCAATGGAACAAGTCTTGATACATTACCGAAGCCATCACGGATGATCTCTGTATAAGCATCGCCACGTAACGCTACGCATCTGATCCACCACTCAACCATTGCCGATGCTGTCCATGCAGGGCATGGCTCTACATTCAGTAATGTGGATAGCGGTGTCTTTACCCTCTCCCGATCTTCTTCACCAATATTCCGGTATATATGTATCGGAAGGCTTGCAATAGTTCCGCCCAGTATCTGGATACATGCCGATACTGCGGATACCTGCATGGCGGTCTGTTCGTTTACTGCTATGCTCCCAGCATTTACACCGAACAGTTCCAATACCTTCGGATCTCCGGAAATGACCAGCGTAGAATCATTGCGGAAAGCAGACTTCACGCGCCCGACAAGACGCTGAAAGAATCCTTGCTTTTCCATTACAGAACGACAAACCCTTGCTTCATGATGCGAGTATCTTCTTCCTTCAATGCCACAGCCCTTGCCATAGCCATGAACGCAGCAATACCGCCGTCAATTTTCTGATGTGCTTTCTGCTTCACTGGAATCATCAATCCTTTCTTGCTAGGCTTGCCAACCATATTGGAAAAGCACCAGTTAGTTATCTCATTCCCATCATGATGAAACCGGCCATCTTTCAAGGCGGCTGTCAGTTCATCAACAGGTACGGCAAAGTTGGTAGAATTCTGAATAAACTCAACGCATTCAATACCTTCCTCCATATACTGCTGTACCATATGGGTAGCATTGAACGGGTCGTATACGATCTCTGTAGGCTTGTACTCAGCAGCAAGCAACAGGGTTTCTGCTATGATCTGGTCGAAGTCGACAGTCGCACCATCAGTCTGTGTGAGCAGGCCCATCTTCACCCACTTCACATAACTTGACCGGTTCGTTCCGTATTCCTCAATCGCGTCTTCCGGTAGCCAGTACTTTCCGAACAGGTAGTAATGTGGCTGTCCATTCACCTGCTTCCTGAACAGGATCTGCAGCGTAGAAAGGTCAACCTTGCTGGCCAGATCAAATGCAAACCAGCAATCTTCACCCTTCAATTCATCCATGCTCAGCATCGGATCTGCTGCTAATGTCCACAGCTGCATGTTCACCAGCCCGGACATAACATTCGTCCAGACATTCAGATGCTTCGTCTTAAACTTGTTTTGCTGTACCGGATTGAGTAGCGCCTGACGCTGTTGCGCTTGCAGCCATTCTTCTTCTACCGATACACCATAGTTCGGGTTTGCCTTGATTAACGACTTAGGATCAGACCAGTCGTCATCGTCATCTATCCCGTAAATACAACCATATAGCTGATTATTCTCAAGTGTTTTATCAAGTACTTTCCGTACTTCATCATGCTTGTCATGGCATGGCCCGGCTATGTTCGCCCCGGCCGTTGTAATGATTACGATCATGGGCTGCTCACGCGCACCCATACCCGTCTCCATCGTGTCGTACAGGATAGGCGTGTTGTGCTCGTGGTATTCGTCAATGATCGCGCAGGACGGACTTGCACCGTCACCCGGATTGCCAATCACCGGCTCGAACTTGCTTGCGTCTCGAAACCGAACCAGTGTCTTGGCGTTAACAGACACGCCCAACACATCTGCGAATTCTTTATTCAGCAGCATCATCTGTCTGGCCGGCTTGAATACTTCCCATGCCTGCCGCTCTGACGTTGCACCTGAATACACTTCACCACCATGCTCTCCGTCAGCGGTCAGCATGTACAGCCCGATACCTGCAGCTATCGTAGACTTGGCATTCTTTCTAGGCACTTCCAGATAGATGACGTTGAACCGTCTCTTGCCATTAGCCTTCTTCTTCCAGCCAAACGGAACAATGATCTGGAAGCATTGCCATGGCTCCAGCTTGATGTCCTCATTCTTGGCAGCCCACTTACCTTTGATGTGCGGCAGGTTCTCAATGAACCTGCATACCCTAGCTCCAGCGTCAGCATCAAACGTATACGGGTATTGCTTCTGTTTTGTTGCCTGCAGGTCATCAATATGACGCTGCACTGCCAGCTTTACATACTTGCTTGCCGGCACCTTCCCGGACAAAACATCAGCACAGTACTGTTCGGCCAGATTTGCATGATCACGCGAATTCTTGATATGGGCTTTGCTCATCTTTCTTCTTGGCTTGTACCCGCGAACGGTCAGATGGTGTCATACCGAGCTTCCCGAGCAATGACTCGATACGGGCAAATACCTTGATATCTATCTCTGTTGTGGATCTCGATAACGCCAGCGTCCTTGCCAGCGCTTCCACTACAATCCTATCTGCGTAACACAGCACTCCCGGATACGATATTTCTATGATGTAGTTCCAGCATTCCAATTCTTCAGGAGTAAGTGACTCTGGAGCATTCCCGATTTCACCGTTATGTGCAGGCTCATTCTTTCTATCAGCCAGCCTGCCAGCGTTATGCTTCAAAGAACCATTTAATTTCAATACATTAGTTGGCTTTCTTATGTTAGGCATAAATATCGTTTAGAATCAATGATATATAATTTCTTATGTCTGGAATATGACCGCATGAAAACAATAATATTGTTTAAAATAAATAATTTAAAGTGAGTATATGAAAATGTGGT
>Ga0228700_1000417_pt1 | contig 39782 bp, 33 predicted proteins | sample McNCre317_Aug_MG_FD_178019 | JGI IMG/M metagenome (GOLD analysis project Ga0228700, IMG submission 178019) | Freshwater microbial communities from McNutts Creek, Athens, Georgia, United States - 3-17_Aug_MG | ecosystem: Environmental > Aquatic > Freshwater > Creek | place: USA: Georgia...
AGGTGGCTTCGGCGGCCGTGAAGGCGGTGGCGGCTACGGTGGTGGCGGTCGCGAAGGTGGCGGCGGTGGTTTCCGTAGCCCCTACGGCGGCGGCGGTGCTGGCGGCGGTCGTCGTGAAGGCGGCGGCGGCGGTCGTGGCGGTTTCGGTGGTGGCAACAGCTACTGATCGATCTGCTTCACTGCAAATCAAAAGGCTCCCGAGGGAGCCTTTTTTCATTGCGACATGAAATAACCCGTTATTGATTTTGCTTATCTTTGCGCGGCAACAATGTGCCATGCACACGACCATTGAGCTGCATGACACGATCCAAGTTGTCGTAATCCATGCCATCGCCGGAGAAGCGATCCCCAGCGCCACGGACCAACACAACCGGTAAATGTGAGCGAACCTCTTCGGTGTTGGCAAACAGGTGCAAAAAATCGCTCTGTAACTCTGTTCGCGGCACCGCCACCCCTTGTGCATTGGTCGTCGCTTCGCGCACCACCACCGCCTTGTCAAACAGTTGTGCCTCCGAACCATCTGCATTGATCAGGCCCCGCTTTGCAACAGCGGTCGTGAGTCGACCTTCAGGGCTGAGGATTCGAATGTGGGGGTGATCAATCTCTAAGGTGTCGGTGTCTGGATAATGACGGCCCTCGGTGCCAACCATTTCGCTCTTGAGCTTGCCGTCCGCCGCAAACACCTTCACGGTGAAATCTCGCATGAAGTAGTCAGGCACATGGCGTGGATCGGCCTCAAGCTCGACATCTCCCGCCACTGGCGCATTGCGCACCAACCAGTACGTTGTCATGGCCATGAAGCCCATGATGACAATCGGCAGGTAAATCGCAAGGCGATCCCACACGCGCCGCACACGAATCGTCAAGGGAACGAGCGCCACACGGCTCATGCCACATAGCCTCGCAAAAGTTCTGCATAGCGACCGCTGGCAACCAGCAACAAATCGCAAAACTCGCGCGCGGCACCGTGACCCCCTTCCAGTTGGGTCACGTAATGCGCCATGGCTTTGACTTCAATGTGTGCATTGCTGGGTGCGCAAGCAAATGCAGCGCGAGTCATCACTGCCAAGTCGGGCCAGTCGTCCCCCATGTGTGCGGCTTGCGACCACTCAAGGCCGAGTTCATGGAGGATTTCTTGTGCAGCGGGGGCTTTGTCTTCTGTGCCGTAACGCACGTGGGTGATGCCCAGCGCTGTGAGGCGCGCACGCAGTGGCGCACTGTCACGCCCCGTGATCACGGCAGGTGTGATGCCTGCTTTTTGCAGCATCTTCATGCCATGGCCATCGAGCGTGCAAAAGCGTTTGATGGTTTCACCGCTTTCAGTGAACAGCAAGCCACCATCGGTCAGCACCCCATCCACATCAAAGAAAACGACGCGCACGTTTTGCGCACGCAACAACAAAGCGGGGTCAAAGTTCAACGCAGGCGTGTGTGTGTTCATCAGATGACTTTCGCACGCATGAGGTCGTTGGTATTGATCGCGCCGCACAAGGTGTCTTGCTCGTTGACCACCAACACACTGGTGATGCGGTGCAACTCCATCAACTCAGCCGCCTCTGCGGCCAATGCACTTGATCGCACAGTGCGTGGCTTGGTGTGCATGACCTGTTGTGCGGTGAGTTGGCGCATGTCGGTGCCAGTTTCAATGAGGCGTCGCAAGTCGCCATCGGTGAAAATGCCCACGACTTTTTGATCGACATCGACAATGGCCGATGCGCCCAAACCTTTCGCGCTCATCTCGCGCATCAACTCGCTGAAGCTGGCGGTCGGCAACACACTCGGCACGGCATCGCCGCTGCGCATGACATCGCTCACATGGGTGAGCAATCGGCGACCCAAAGCACCGCCAGGGTGTGACCGCGCAAAATCCTCGGCTTTGAAACCACGGGCATCCAACAACGCGACGGCCAACGCATCGCCCATCGCCATTTGTGCCGTGGTGCTGGCGGTTGGGGCCAAGTTGAGTGGACAGGCTTCTTTCAACACGCCCGTGTTGAGGACGATGTCGGCGTGACTCGCCAATGTAGATTGTGTGCCGCCCGTGAGTGCCACCAAGGGCACGCCTTGGCGTTTGAGCACCGGCAAAATAGCCGCCAACTCATCGCTTTCGCCACTGTTAGAAATGGCAATCACCAAGTCCGTGTCTTTGACCATGCCCAAGTCACCGTGGCTGGCCTCGGCAGGGTGCACAAACATGGCGGGCGTTCCGGTGGAGGCGAGGGTGGCGGTGATCTTGCGACCCACGTGGCCACTTTTACCCATGCCCATCACGACCACGCGGCCTCTGACATTGAGAATCGCATGCACGGCCTGCACAAAGCTGGGTGATAAACCATGACGCAAGTGACGCACGGCATCAGCCTCAATGTCTAAGGTGTCATGCGCCAGCTGCAAAATGCGTTGGTTATCCACCTGGGCGTGAGCGCGCGTGGCGTGTACGGGGTTTTGAGTCATGGCGTGATTTTATCGGTGGGGCACGTTTATTTGCCAATGCAAAAACTCGAGAAGATCACGCCCAGCAAATCGTCTGGCGTGAACTCACCTGTGATGGTGTTGAGTGCGTTTTGGCTCAAGCGCAGTTCTTCAGCCAACAAGTCAAGCGCAGGGAGTGGGGCTTGCAAACTCGCGTTGGCCAGCATCAGATGTTCGTCCACGTCACGCAAGGCTTGCACATGGCGCTCGCGGGCCATGAACAGGCCTTCAGCGCTGCCGCCCTGCCAACCCACCACGTTCAGCAACTGTTGACGTAGCGCTGGCAAACCATCGCCTGTTTTGGCCGACAAGGTGATGTGTGTGGTGTTTGTGACGCCATCTTGACTGGGCCGTGAGACGGCGGTGCTGTGCGCATCGGCTTTGTTCCACAGGTGCAGCACGGGCACATGCGAGTCTAATTTTTCTTGCAAGGTTTGTTCAATGTGCGCATCAGCGGCCACATAAGCGGCATCATCTTGGCGCGTGAGGTCATGCAAAAACAGCACGGCATCGGCTTGGCCAATTTGGTCCCATGCGCGGGCAATGCCAATGCGCTCGACCTCGTCCACATCGGGGTGTTCGCGCAAACCAGCGGTGTCGACCACATGCAGCGGCACGCCTTCGATCTGGATGGTTTGTTGCACCACATCGCGCGTGGTGCCTGCAATGGGTGTGACGATGGCCAGCTCTGCACCGGCCAAGGCATTGAGCAACGAGCTTTTGCCGGCGTTGGGTTGACCAGCAATCACCACCCGGATGCCTTCGCGCAACAACGCACCCTGCTTGGTTTGAGCCATCACGCGGGTTAGGTTTTGTTGCAAACGTGTGAGCTGCCCCTGGGCATCGGCTTGCTTCAAAAAATCGATGTCTTCTTCTGGAAAATCCAGCGTCGCTTCGACCAACATGCGCAGATGGATGAGTGCATCACGCAACTGGTGAATTTCGTTGGAAAACGCGCCTGCTAGCGAGCGGCTCGCCCCGCGTGCGGCAGCTTCGGTGCTGGCGTCAATCAAATCGGCCACCGCTTCTGCTTGAGCCAAATCGAGTTTGTGGTTTAAGAACGCACGTTGCGTGAACTCTCCCGGTTGGGCCAAACGCAGCCCTCCCAACAGGGGTTTGTTGTGTTCATTCAGTGCTGCAGCCGCGCGCAAGCAACGCGCCAAGATGAGTTGCAACACCACAGGGCCGCCGTGGGCTTGTAACTCCAACACATCTTCGCCGGTGTAGCTGTTTGGGCCGGGGAAGTGCAGCGCCAACACATGGTCAATGGGCGCCCCCGTTTCATCGGGTAACGGCACATACGTCGCTTCACGTGGCTTCAATCCGCGGCCACACAAAGCCAAGACCAAGGCGCCCAAGTTTTTGCCACTCACACGCACAATGCCCACAGCCCCTCGACCGGGTGCGGTGGCAATGGCAATGATGGGGGCATCGTGAAGAGCTAGCATGCTTAGATTGTCCAGAAAAAAACCCACCAACCATCGAAGGAGGCGGGCTTTTAATTGACCACAGTTCTAAATTAAAACTTCGGCAGGTTGAATTGAGGTGGCACACCCATACGCGTGTTGATGATCCATTGCTGCGCAATCGACAACACGTTGTTGGTGATCCAGTACAACACCAAGCCCGCGGGGAAGAAGAAGAACATCACGCTGAACGCCAGCGGCATGATCCACATCATCTTGGCTTGCATGGGGTCTGGTGGCGCGGGGTTCAATGCCGTTTGCAACAGCGTCGTGAGCGTCATGAACAATGGCAAGATGAAAAAAGGATCGGGTGCTGACAAGTCGTGAATCCACCCCACCCAAGGTGCATTGCGAATTTCAACGGTAGACAGCAACACCCAGTACAAAGCAATGAACACGGGGATTTGCAACGCGATAGGAACGCAACCGCCCATGGGGTTGACCTTCTCTTCCCGATAAATTTTCATCATCTCCATTTGCATTTGCTGTGGGTTGTCTTTGAGACGCTCACGCATTTCCATGATTTTTGGATTGATGGCTTTCATCTTGGCCATGCTTTGGTAAGCATGGGCGTTCAACCAATAGAAGGCCGCCTTGAGTAAGACCACCAAGCTGACGATCGACCAGCCCCAGTTACCCAAGATGTTGTTGAGTTGGTGCAGCAACCAAAACAGGGGCTTGGCCAAAATGGTCAACCAACCATAGTCTTTGACCAGCTCAAGGCCAGGGTAGAGGGCTTCGAGTTTTTTCTCTTCTTGCGGACCAGCGTAGAAGGTCGCAGCAACACTCTTGGTTTGACCCGGCTTGATCACCTCCAAAGGAGAAATCGCTGTCACGCGATAGCAGCAATCAGGCATCGTCGAACCAATGTCCACGGCATCGATCGAGATGTCACGATTCATGCCGTCAGGCAAGATCCAAGCGCTGGCAAAGTAATGCTGCACCATCGCGATATAGCCTGTGTTGGATTGCTTTTCAACATCGACTTTTTTCTTTTTGATGTCAGCAAATTCCACCTTTTGGTACTTTTTGGCTTCTGTGTAAATTGCAGGGCCAGTGAAGGTGGAATAAAACGATGACTCGCCAGCAGGTTTGTTACCGTCACGCACCAATTGGAAATACAACTGAGGGGCCACGTCTTGTGTGCCAATGTTCACGATGTCGTGCTTCACCACCATGTCATATGTGCCACGTTTGACGGTGTAGGTTTTCACCAATTTCACACCATTCTGTGCAGCCGACTCAAACGTGATGGACAACTCGTTGTCACCCTCTTTGAGTTTGCGTGCGCCTGGGCGCACTGTCATGACCGATTTGTGGGTGGGCAGAGCGAGGCCAGGAATGCTGGAGATCAACCCTGTTTGTGCGGTGTAGATGCGCTCTTTGCTGTCATCCAACAACACAATTTTGTGCCCTGGCTTTTGCTCATCTTCATGCTTTAACAGCTCCACGCGCGCCAATGTGCCGCCTTCGGTGTCAAAGCTGAGTTTGAACACATCTGTTTCGACTTGAATCAGTTCTTTGCTAGCCGCTCGTGTTTCCACTGCGGGCACAGCCACAGCAGCTTGGGGTGCGACGGCCATTGGCACGCCTGCAACTTGAGGAGCAGCGGAAGCAGCATCAGCCGCAACTTTCGCTTGTTGTGCAGGCGTTGGGAAGAAGGTGGCTTTGTGTCCGTTATGGACTTGCCATTGGTCCCACAGGAGAACCATGGAAAAACCAAAGATCACCCACAAAATAGTACGGCGAATGTCGTTCATGAAGTTTTCTTTCCGGCGTTGGAAGAGGTCAAAGAGGTAAACAAAGCAGGAGGCACAGGATCATGCCCACCAGCGCACCAAGGTTGGCAACGTGCCAACCGACGCAAAGTCAAATAAGTGCCACGCGCAGCGCCATGCAGCTCTAAGGCTTGCAGCGAATACACGGAACACGTGGGCTCAAACCGACACGATGACCCAAGCCAAGGGCTCAAGAACAAACGATAGCCACGCACAACCATCATTAAAAATGACTGCATCATGCGGCGCTCACATGTTCAAACAATTGTTTGAGCTCTTTGCGCACCGTTTGTTTCAACACATCCGAGGATGCGCTCACAAACTTTTGAGGACTGAACGTTGCTCGCAATCGAACCACATAGGCGGTAGGCTTCAAGCTCTTTTCAAACTCATGCGAAACCGCGTGAATTTGACGTCGAATCAGGTTGCGTGTGACAGCGCGTTTGGCCCAACGCTTGGGTGTGAGCGCGCCCATCATCAAGACACCATCGACAAACAGGGTCGGGGTTTCTTCAAACCCAGACCCTGTAGAGGCTTTGGCAGGGTGTTGCCACTGGTGCAACACAAAATGCGGCGTACGTGCCACAGTTCCTGCCGACATGACGGCCTGAAATTCTGACCACTGTTTCAGACGTTCCACGGCGCTTGGGTCGCGGGCCTGTGCAGTGGTCAAAAATTAGACTGCCAGACGCTTGCGACCTTTGGCGCGACGTGCGTTGATCACAGCGCGGCCACCGCGTGTTTTCATACGGACCAAAAAGCCATGGGTACGGGCGCGACGGGTTTTAGAAGGCTGGTAAGTGCGTTTCATGATTTTTCCAAAAAGCTAAGCCCTGAGAGATCAGGGAAACCAATGATTATCTCAAACTTTTAGCCCACTTGCAGACTTTTATCCACACTCTTTAAGCGCCCCCTTTGAAAAAAGTCTTCCCGATTTACTCGCCCTGTGGATAATTTTTTGATAAAGTGCTCTATTGCCTGTCTTTTAAAGACAGCTATCCACAGAAAAATATCTCATGACTCAGGGTCTTCCTTCCTCTGCCGCTAACGGCTTATCTCCAACGTCGGGGGATGGGTTGTGGCAGGCTTGCGTCGATCAATTGGCGCAAGAACTACCCGAACAACAGTTCAATACATGGATCAAACCATTGGTTGCCAACGTCGCTGAAGACCTGAGCAAAGTGGTTATTTTGGTAGGCAATCGCTTCAAATTAGATTGGATTCGTGCCCAATATGCCAACCGAATTGCCGGTTTGCTGCAACAAATGCATGGTCAATCCATTCAAGTTGAGTTAGCGATCACTCCCAAAGAAACACCCGTCAGAATTAAACCCGTCTCATTTTCTCAAGAACTTGAATCCCTACCTGAAAGCTTTGTGGGCTTGGAAGAAGGCATTCCAAGTGGGCCTCGTACACGTTTAAACACAGCGTTGACCTTTGACACCTTGGTAGAAGGCACGGCCAACCGCATGGCTCGCGCAGCAGCCATGCATGTGGCAACCATGCCCGGTCAGCTGTACAACCCCTTGTTCATTTATGGTGGTGTGGGTTTGGGTAAGACCCATTTGATGCATGCCGTTGGTAACAAATTGCTGGCTGAACGCCCAGACGCCAAAGTTCTCTACATCCACGCAGAACAGTTTGTTTCGGATGTGGTTAAAGCCTACCAACGCAAAACTTTTGATGAATTCAAAGAACGCTACCACTCACTTGATCTACTTTTAATTGACGATGTGCAGTTCTTTGCCAACAAAGAACGTACCCAAGAAGAGTTTTTCAACGCCTTTGAAGCCTTGTTGGCCAAAAAGTCTCACATCGTCATGACGAGTGATACCTATCCCAAAGGGTTGACAGACATTCATGAGCGCTTGGTCTCTCGCTTTGATGCGGGCCTGACTGTAGCGATTGAACCGCCTGAGCTAGAAATGCGTGTGGCCATCTTGATCAGCAAATCACGCGCTGAAGGTTCTGAAATGCCTGAAGAAGTGGCCTTCTTCGTTGCCAAAAACGTACGCTCCAACGTGCGTGAGCTCGAAGGTGCATTGCGCAAAATTTTGGCCTACTCTCGGTTCAATCAAAAAGACATTTCAATTCAACTCGCTCGCGATGCGCTGCGCGATTTGCTGTCTATTCAAAATCGCCAGATTTCTGTAGAGAACATTCAAAAAACGGTCGCCGACTACTACAAGATCAAAGTGGCCGACATGTACTCTAAGAAGCGGCCTGCATCGATTGCCAGGCCGCGCCAAATCGCGATGTACCTTGCGAAGGAACTCACACAGAAGAGCTTGCCTGAAATTGGTGAACTGTTTGGTGGGCGAGATCACACCACGGTATTACATGCGGTGCGCAAAATTACAGCAGAACGCCAACAAATGGCTGACTTGAACCAGCAACTGCATGTTTTAGAGCAAACACTCAAGGGCTAAACAGTGAAAAGAACAACCTTGTGGGTAGTTCCTGGATAACACCAGAGTTATCCACAGAAAAGTAGGAATTGAAAAGTTATCCAGTTTTGAACGACAGTCAAAAAGCAAGCTTGCCAACACCTTCACGGTGAACTCAAGTGCTTGAAAAAAAAGAGGAAAATGCTGTTGTCCACAGAAAGATGCTTTGCTTATCTACTACTACTAATTTAAATAAAGAAAACAAGAGGAAGAGATGATCGTACTGAAAGCAACACAAGACAAGGTTTTGTCGGTTCTGCAATCTGTTGCAGGCATCGTTGAACGTCGTCACACATTGCCCATCTTGGCAAATGTGTTGATTCGCAAGACAGGAAGTGCATTGCAACTGACCACCAGCGATTTAGAAATTCAAATTCGCACCACCGCTGAACTCGATGGTGATGCAGGCAACTTCACTACTACCGTGGGTGCACGCAAGTTGATTGACATTTTGCGCACCATGCCTTCAGACCAAACCGTGAGTTTGGAATCGAATCAAAACAAATTGATTTTGAAGGGTGGCAAGAGCCGCTTCACTTTGCAAAGCTTGCCTGCCGAAGATTTTCCATTGGTGCAAGAAGCCGCCAGCTTTGGTCCTTCTTTCAGCGTGCCACAAAAGACACTGAAAGAGTTGTTGCATCAAGTGTCATTCGCCATGGCGGTGCATGACATCCGTTATTACTTGAACGGTATTTTGTTTGTGGCTGAAGGCAAACAGTTGAGCTTGGTGGCTACAGACGGTCACCGTTTGGCTTTTGCTTCTGCCATATTGGATGTGGAAGTGCCTCGTCAAGAAGTCATCTTGCCTCGCAAAACGGTGCTGGAAATGCAGCGTTTGTTGAGTGACAAAGAAGGCGCAATTGAAATGCAATTTGCTGGCAACCAAGCCAAGTTCACATTCGATGGGATGGAGTTTGTGACCAAGTTGGTGGAAGGCAAGTTCCCAGACTACAACCGTGTGATCCCAAAGAACCACAAGAACACCATCACCATGGGTCGTACAGCGTTGTTGGCCACGTTGCAACGCACCGCAATTTTGACCAGCGAAAAATTCAAAGGTGTGCGTCTGAATTTAGAGCCAGGTGTGTTGCGTGTGGCATCAAGCAATGCTGAGCAAGAAGAAGCTGTAGACGAACTCGAAATTGACTACAACGGGGATGCCATTGAAATTGGTTTCAATGTGACTTATTTGATCGATGCCTTGACCAATATGGACCAAGACATGGTGCAAGTGGACTTGGCTGATTCCAACAGCTCAGCCCTCATCACCATTCCTGAAAACACCACTTTCAAATATGTAGTGATGCCAATGCGTATTTAACGCGCGGCTGTTTCTCTTTTTTACGATTGAACCCGTGAGGCGCTTGTGCCTCACGCACGAAGACTTGCTATGACAGAACCCACTCAAATTCCTGAAACTCCAGTCACACCATCAGCCGGTGAAGGCTATGGTGAAGGCTCTATCCAAATTTTGGAAGGCCTTGAGGCGGTTCGTAAGCGTCCAGGCATGTACATCGGTGATACCTCTGATGGCACAGGTTTGCATCACTTGGTGTTTGAGGTGGTTGACAACTCGATTGACGAAGCCTTGGCAGGTCATTGCGATGACATCGTGGTCACCATCCATAGCGACAACTCCATCAGTGTCACCGACAACGGCCGTGGCATTCCTACCGGCGTGAAGATGGATGACAAGCATGAGCCCAAGCGCTCTGCTGCTGAAATTGCGTTGACTGAATTGCACGCGGGTGGCAAATTCAACCAAAACAGCTACAAGGTGTCAGGTGGTTTGCACGGTGTGGGTGTGTCTTGTGTGAACGCGCTGTCTAAATCATTGCGTTTGGTGGTTCGCCGCGAAGGCAAAGTGCACACCTTGGAATTCTCTAAAGGTTTTGTACAAAACCGTTTGATTGAAGTCGTCAATGGTGTCGAAGTTTCTCCCATGCGCATCACGGGTGACACAGAGAAGCGCGGGACAGAAGTTCACTTCTTACCCGACACAGAAATCTTCACGCAAAACAACGATTTCCATTACGAAATTTTGAGCAAGCGTTTGCGCGAACTCAGCTTTTTGAACAACGGGGTGCGCATCCGTTTGAAAGACGAGCGCACTGGCAAGGAAGATGACTTCTCTGGTGCCGGTGGCGTGAAGGGCTTTGTGGACTTCATCAACTCTGGCAAGAAGGTGTTGCACCCCAATGCGTTCTATGCAGAGGGTGAACGTCCTGCAGACACGTACGGTGGTATTCCTGGCACCAGCATTGGTGTGGAGGTGTCCATGCAGTGGAACGATGGTTACAACGAGAGCGTGCTCTGTTTCACCAACAACATTCCACAGCGTGATGGGGGTACCCATTTGACGGGTTTGCGTGCGGCGATGACGCGTGTCATCAACAAGTACATCGAAGAAAACGAATTTGCCAAAAAAGCCAAGGTCGAAGTGTCGGGTGACGACATGCGCGAAGGCTTGTGCTGTGTGTTGTCGGTCAAAGTGCCTGAGCCCAAGTTCAGCAGTCAGACCAAAGACAAACTGGTGTCCAGCGAGGTACGTGCGCCCGTAGAAGATATCGTGGCGAAAACACTCACCGATTACCTGCAAGAACGTCCCAACGACGCCAAGATCATTTGCGGCAAGATTGTGGAAGCCGCCCGTGCTCGTGAAGCTGCACGCAAGGCCCGCGAAATGACACGTCGCAAAGGGGTGTTGGATGGCATGGGCTTGCCAGGCAAGCTGGCAGATTGCCAAGAAAAAGACCCCTCGCTATGCGAAATCTACATCGTGGAGGGTGACTCTGCGGGTGGTTCAGCCAAGCAAGGCCGTGACCGTAAATTCCAAGCCATCTTGCCCCTGCGCGGCAAGATTTTGAACGTCGAAAAAGCGCGTTACGAAAAGTTGTTGACCAGCAACGAAATCTTGACGCTCATCACGGCGTTGGGCACCGGCATTGGCAAAGCCAGTGCGGAGTCTGGCAAATCAGCCACCGATGACTTCAACGTCGACAAGCTGCGTTACCACCGCATCATCATCATGACCGACGCTGACGTGGACGGTGCACACATTCGCACGCTGTTGCTGACTTTCTTTTACCGTCAAATGCCAGAGTTGGTCGAGCGTGGTCATATCTACATTGCGCAGCCACCTTTGTACAAGGTCAAGGCAGGCAAAGAAGAGCTCTACCTCAAAGACGCCTCGGCTTTGGATAATTTCTTGTTGCGCATTGCGTTGAAAGACGCCAGCATCACCACAGGCGGTACGAACCCACAAACACTGAGTGGCGACACTTTGGGTGAGTTGGCGCGCAAGCACCAAGTGGCGGAATCGGTCATTGCCCGCTTGAGCGGTTTCATGGACGCAGAGGCTTTGCGTGCCATGGCGGACGGTGTGTCTGTCAACCTCGACACGGTGGCTGATGCAGAAAAATCTGCCGTGGCGATGCAAGCCAAACTGCGCGAGCTCGGCAGCGGTTCAGAAGCCTCGGGCGAGTTCGATGTGCGTACCGACAAGCCCATCTTGCGCATCAGCCGTCGTCACCACGGCAACGTCAAGAGCAGTGTGATCACCCAAGACTTCGTGCACGGAGCCGATTACGCGGCTTTGGCTGAAGCTGCGCAGACCTTCCGTGATTTGGTGGGCGAGGGCTCGAAGGTGCACCGTGGTGAAGGCGAAAAAGCCAAAGAAGAAAAAGTGTCTGATTTCCGCCAGGCCATGAAGTGGTTGATTGGCCAAGCCGAAAATGCCACAGCCCGTCAGCGCTACAAAGGTTTGGGCGAGATGAACCCAGAGCAACTCTGGGAAACCACGATGGACCCCAATGTGCGCCGCTTGTTGCGTGTGCAGATTGACGATGCCATCGAAGCTGACCGTGTGTTCACCATGTTGATGGGCGACGAGGTTGAGCCCCGTCGCAACTTCATCGAACACAACGCCTTGCGCGCTGCGAACATCGACGTTTAATTGCGCTTGCCCTTCCAGCGCGAAGGCTCTGGCAGGGTTTCAGCATCAAACACTTTTTGTTGTTCGACGCTGAGTTGGTTGTAGAACGTGCGTGTTGCTTCTGTGCGTTGTTTGATGTGGGCTTGCATCGCGGCTAAATTGGCTTCGTGGGCGGCATTCATTTTTTCCATGCGCTCAGGCGTGCTCAGTTTGGCCAATGCCTCACGGTCAACGGATTGAGCCAATGGCTTTGCGGGGATTTTCATCCCTTGCACAAACGCATTCCACGCTGGTTCTTGTGCGGGTGCTAAATGCAATTTGGTTTTCAATTCCGCTTGGCGTTGTTCCCAATGCTTGGCCATGCGTTCATGCATACGGCCTTCGTCGTGGGGCACACCCATTTCACCCATCATGGGTTGGGCTTGTGCAGGCACCACAGCCGCGAGCGCTGAGCCAGCCAACAAAACAGAGAGTGCAAAACGGGTGGTATTCAAACGGGTCATAAAAGCTCCTTGAAGTCAGAGGCGAGATGCCTCTGTCAAGTTCGTACTGTGAACCGTCTGTGTGTCGCGTCTGTGCGTTCCAGCACAAGTTTCGTAAAGTTTTGTAGCGCGGGCCTTAGCCCATCAAGCCTGCACGGAAGTCGTCCACGGCCTGTACCAACTCTTCACGGGTGTTCATCACAAACGGTCCGTATTGCGCGATCGGTTCGTTCAACGGCTTACCCGCAATCACAATGGCACGGGTGTTGGCTTGGGCACGCAAGACCAAACCATCACCTCCGTCGGTCAGCACGGCCATGCGTTTGACCGGCACAGCCGTGGCGTTGTCAGTTTGCACCACATCCAGCGCCCCCCGATACACATACACAAACGCGTGGTGTGTGGCGGGCAAGGGTTGTTCAAACACCACGTGGTCTATGGCAGGGAAGTGCAGGTCCAAATACAAGGGTTCGGTGTGTTCGCGTTGCATGGCACCCTGAGTGCCATGTGATTGCCCAGCAATCACGCGCACCAACACACTGTTGGCGGTGGTGACTTCAGGAATGTCTTCACTCTGGATGTCGCGGTACCAAGGCTCGCAGAGTTTGTTTTTGGCGGGCAAGTTCAGCCACAGCTGAAAGCCTTCCATCACGCCTTCTTCTTGTTCAGGCATTTCGCTGTGGGTCAGGCCGCGTCCAGCGGTCATCCACTGCACGCCACCGTTTTGTAGCAAACCTTCGTGTCCGCCGCTGTCTTTGTGACGCATGCGACCCGCAATCATGTAGGTCACCGTCTCGAAGCCCCGGTGCGAGTGGTTGGGAAAACCTGCGATGTAGTCGCCGGGGTTGTCGCTGCCAAACGCGTCGAGCATCAAAAACGGATCGAGGCGTTCTTGCAAGTCATGGCTGAGCACGCGCGTCAGGCGCACCCCCGCGCCGTCTTGGGTGTCTTGGCCTTGCACCAAACGCTCAACACCGCGCGCTTCTTTGATGGTGCTCATGCGACTTGGTAGCCTTCGTCCGCAACTGCGTGTGCAATGTCTTCGCGTGCTTTGTCGCTGTGCACATCGACTTTGCCAGTGTTGCGGTCAATCTCGACCTTGGCTTGTGGGTCTAAACGCGCTATCGCTTTTTTAACAGCCATTTCGCAATGACCACAGGTCATGCCTTGGACTTGAAACGTGTGATCCATCACGAGCTCCTTATAAAGATGTAACCTTAACCTATGTCTGAATTGTCCTGCGATATTGGTATTGGTGGAATGACCTGTGCATCGTGCGTGGCCCGTGTGGAGCGTGCGATTGCCAAACTACCGGGCGTGGAATCGGTCAGCGTCAACTTGGCCACCGAATCGGCAAGGGTCAAATGGGCCGCTTCACAAACCTCAGAAGACGAATCGACCCAACAAGCACGCCTGCGCCGTGCGGTGCGCGATGCGGGTTACGAGCCCTTGGCGGCTGAACATTTGGAACAAGCCCCAGAGGGGGCTTGGACAGGCTTCATGCCCGTGGCCATGGGCTTGTTGTTCAGCACGCCTTTGGTGTTGCCGATGGTGGGTGATGCCTTGGGTCAGCATTGGATGTTGTCGGCGTTGTGGCAGTTTTTGCTGGCGACGCCTGTGCAGTTTGTGTTGGGCGCGCGGTTTTACAAAGCGGGTTGGCATGCCTTGCTGGCGGGCAGCGGCAACATGGATTTGTTGGTGGCCTTGGGTACCACGGCGGGTTGGGCTTTGTCGGTGTGGCTATGGCTCACAGCGCCTGCGGGTGCGATGGTGCATTTGTATTTCGAAGGCTCCGCGGTGGTCATCACTTTGGTGCTGTTGGGCAAGTGGCTAGAGGCCCGTGCCAAGCGACAAACCACCGACGCCATTCGTGCCCTGCATGCCTTGCGCCCTGCGCGTGCACGCGTCATCACGCTGGATGGTGAGGTCGAAATTCCTATCGAAGAACTGCTGGTGGGCGACCGCTTGGTGGTCCTGCCCGGCGAACGTTTTGCGGCTGACGGTGTGGTGCTTGAAGGTCAAACCCAAGTGGATGAAGCCATGCTCACGGGGGAACCGTTGCCGGTGCACAAAGCCACCGACGCACGCGTGACGGGTGGCAGCATCAATGGCGAAGGCCGTGTGGTAGTGCGTGTCAGCGCGACAGGCACCGCCACTGTGCTGGCCAACATCATTCGTTTGGTGGAAGACGCGCAAGCGGCCAAAGCGCCGATTCAACGCATGGTGGACCAAGTGTCGGCGGTCTTTGTGCCTGTGGTTTTGGTGTTGGCTTTGCTGACGCTGTTGGCTTGGTGGTTCACCGGCCACAGCCTTGAGGTGTCGCTCATCCATTGCGTGGCGGTGTTGGTCATTGCTTGTCCATGTGCGTTGGGCTTAGCCACGCCTGCGGCCATCATGGCGGGCACGGGTGTGGCCGCTAAATTCGGCATCCTCATCAAAGACGCGCAGGCGCTAGAGCTTGCGCACAAAGTGGAGACGGTGGCGTTTGATAAAACCGGCACACTCACGATTGGCCAACCAAGGCTGCTGTCTTTGTGGGCGGCGCAAGACCTCGAGGCCGTTGGTGCGCCAGACACCTCCGCACAAATGACAGCCCACGCGCAAACCTTGCTCGCGCTGGCCGCTGGGTTGCAAAGCGGCAGCGAGCATCCTTTGGCCCATGCGGTGGTGCAAGCGGCCAAAGCGCACCATCTGAGCTATGCCACCCCTGATGGGGTGAAGGCCATTGCGGGTTTTGGCAGCGAAGGTGTGGTGCAAGGCCGCCACCTGTTGTTGGGCAGTGTGCGTTGGATGGATGCTTTGTCTGTGCCGGCTGGTGAATGGCAGGCCCGTGCCGCCGCGTTGCAAGCGCAGGGTGCCACGGTGTCGGTGCTGGCCGAACGCACGCCGCAAGGGGTGATTGCGCTCGCTGTATTGGCTTTTGGGGATGAGCCTAAGCTGGGTGTGCAAGAGGCGTTGACCACGTTGCGTGCCCGTGGCTTGCGTTTGGTCATGATTTCGGGTGACAACGTCGGGGCCGCCCAGGCCATGGCCGCGCGTTTGGGTTTGCGCGCCGACGAAGTGTACGCCGAGGTCATGCCCGGCGACAAAGCCGCCTTGGTGAAGCGCTTGCAACACAACCCCAACGGTGCAGCCCATGTGGTGGCCTTTGTTGGCGATGGGATCAACGACGCGCCGGCCTTGGCCGCCGCCGATGTGGGCCTTGCCATGGCGAACCTCAATGCCGATGGTCAGCGTGGCGGCACCGATGTGGCGATGCAAGCCGCGGGCATCACGCTCATGCGTGGTGACGTGGCGTTGGTGGCGGGCGCGTTAGACATCTCGGCCCGCACCGTGGCCAAGATTCGCCAAAACTTGTTTTGGGCCTTTGCCTACAACGCGGCGGGTATTCCGCTGGCTGCCATGGGTTACTTAAGCCCCGTGGTGGCGGGGGCCGCCATGGCACTGAGTTCGGTCAGTGTGATGACCAACGCGTTGTTGCTCAAACGTTGGAAACCTTGATTTGCACAGCCACGGGGTGCGCCTAGTAAAATCGCGCGCTTGCTAAGCAGGGCGGCAAACAGCCCCTGCTCTTACGTGCTGAGGCACATCCAAAGGTTGATGTTATGTTGTACCCCCAAGAGTTTGATGTCATCGTTGTCGGTGGTGGTCACGCTGGCACCGAGGCCGCGTTGGCGGCGGCACGCATGGGGTCTAAAACTTTACTCTTAAGCCACAACATTGAAACCTTGGGTCAGATGAGTTGCAACCCGTCCATCGGTGGTATTGGCAAGGGGCACCTCGTCAAAGAGGTGGATGCTTTGGGTGGGGCCATGGCCTTGGCCACGGACGAATCGGGCATTCAGTTCCGCATTCTCAACAGCTCCAAAGGCCCCGCCGTGCGCGCCACGCGTGCACAAGCGGATCGCATCTTGTACAAAGCCGCCATCCGCCGCATGCTCGAAAACCAGCCCAATTTGTGGCTGTTCCAACAAGCGGTGGACGATCTGATGGTGGAGGGCGACCGCGTGGTCGGCGCCTGCACCCAGGCCGGCATTCGGTTTCGCAGCCGCACCGTGGTGTTGACCGCCGGGACGTTCTTGGACGGCAAGATTCATGTGGGCCTGAACAACTACGCCGGTGGCCGCGCGGGTGACCCGCCCGCCGTGAGTTTGTCCGCCCGCCTCAAAGAACTCAAGCTGCCACAAGGCCGACTCAAAACTGGCACGCCCCCGCGCATCGATGGCCGCACGATTGACTTCAGCCAATGCATCGAGCAGCCGGGCGATGGCGTGGCCAACCAAACAGAAACCGGCGCACGCTCGGCCGGTGTGTTGGGCGAGGTGCCCGTGTTCAGCTTCATGGGCCGCGCGTCGATGCACCCGCCACACATGCCGTGCTGGATCACCCATACCAACCAGCGCACCCATGACATTATTCGCTCCGGCTTTGACCGCAGCCCCATGTTCACCGGCAAGATTGAGGGCGTCGGCCCACGCTACTGCCCGAGCGTGGAAGACAAAATCAACCGCTTCGCCGACAAAGACAGCCACCAAATTTTCCTAGAGCCCGAAGGCCTGACCACCCACGAGTACTACCCCAACGGCATCAGTACCAGCTTGCCGTTTGACATCCAGTACGACTTGGTTCGTTCCATGAAGGGTTTGGAAAACGCCCACATCATTCGCCCCGGCTACGCCATCGAGTACGACTACTTCGACCCGCGCGAACTCAAACGCAGTTTTGAAACGCGTGCCATCGGCGGTTTGTTCTTTGCCGGACAAATCAACGGCACCACAGGTTACGAAGAAGCCGCGGCGCAAGGTTTGTTTGCTGGCATCAACGCCGCCTTGCAATGCCGCAGTTTGGCCGGAGCCGCCAACGACTTGGGTGGCGCCTGGACACCCGGGCGTGACCAAGCCTACTTAGGGGTGTTGGTGGACGACCTCACCACCAAGGGGGTGACCGAGCCTTACCGCATGTTCACCAGCCGAGCCGAGTTCCGTTTGCAGCTGCGCGAAGACAACGCCGACATGCGCTTGACAGAGCTGGGCCGCCAAATGGGCCTGGTGGATGATGCCCGTTGGGATGCGTTCAACCGTAAGCGTGATGCTGTTTCACGTGAAACAGAGCGCCTCAAATCCATCTGGGTCAACCCCCGCAACTTGCCAACCGCCGAGGCGGAGCGTGTGTTGGGCAAGGCCATCGACCGCGAATACAACCTGGCTGATTTGCTTCGTCGACCCGATGTGAGCTACCAAGGTTTGATGTCTTTGGATGGTGCCAAGCACCAAAACCAAGACTTGCTGAGCGGGCTGAATGGCGACGATGTTTCACGTGAAACCACCCGTGCCATCATCGAGCAAATTGAAATCGCTGCCAAATACTCCGGCTACATCGACCGCCAGCGCGACGAGGTGGAGCGCGCGGCACACTATGAAAACCTCAAGTTGCCCGAAGACTTGGATTACAACCAAGTCACCGCCTTGTCGTTCGAAGTGCGTCAGCGCTTGAGTCGCCAGCGTCCCGAGACGTTGGGCCAGGCCTCCCGTTTGTCGGGCATCACGCCTGCGGCCATCTCTTTGTTGCTGATTCACCTCAAGCGTTCGCGCGTCAGGGGCTTTGCCCAAGAGGCGGCGGCCAGCAATTCGACCGAGGCGGTCTGATGCATCCCTTGTTGCCCGCCCTGCAAAAAGGGCTTGATGGTTTGGGTTTGGTGTTGTCTGCGGACCAGCAAGCCCAGCTCTTGGCCTACATGGATTTGATTGCCAAATGGACCAAGGTCTACAACTTGACGGCGGTGCGCGATGCCAACGAAATGCTCACCCACCACTTGCTGGATAGTTTGGCTGTCGTTGCGCCGTTGCGCCGCGAGTTGGCCAAATTGGTTTTGCCAGAGGGTCAAGCTCAGCTCAGGGTGTTAGATGTGGGGGCGGGCGCCGGTTTGCCGGGCATCGTCATTGCCATCACTTGTCCCGAGGTTTCGGTCACGTGCGTGGACACGGTGGCTAAGAAAGCAGCCTTTATCCAGCAAGTGGCTGCGACGTTGAAGTTGCCCAACCTCAAGGGCTTGCATGCACGGGTCGAAAGCTTGACGCAGCCTTATGACCTGGTGTGCTCGCGCGCTTTTGCGTCTTTGGTGGACTTCACCACGTGGTCCCAATCCGCCTTGGCCGGTCATGGGGTGTGGATGGCGATGAAAGGCAAACACCCTGACCAAGAGCTGGCCGTGTTGCCAGAAAGCGTCAAAGTGTTTCACGTGGAACAGCTCCACGTGCCGGGTTTGGATGCCGAGCGCTGCATCATCTGGATGCGCGGTTAAACTTCCCTCAGTTTTAAATCTGAGTCTCCTATGTTTGGTATCGCTGACTACGGCGCTTTCGTCGTGGCCATCCTTGTCTTTTTGGCCATTCCCGGCCCCGGTAATTTGGCCTTGCTCACCGCAACAGGCAAGGGCGGGGTGCGTGCGGGGTTGGCGGCCACGTTGGGCGTCATCGCGGGTGACCAGGTGTTGCTGTGGTTGGCGGTGGCGGGTTTGTCGGCGCTGCTCATTCACTATCCCAGTTTGTACAGTTCGGTCCAGTGGGCGGGTGCGGCATACCTGATGGGGTTGGGTTATTCCTTGTTCAACACCAAGCCGGGCGATGCGCCTGTCTTGAACATGAAGCCCGACCACTACTTTCGCCAAGGCCTGTTCATCACCGTGCTCAACCCCAAGGCGATTGTGTTTTACATGGCCTTTTTCCCGCTGTTTGTCGACCCAGCCATTCACTTGGGGCTGCTCACGTTTGCGGTCATGGCCCTCACCATTGCGGCGCTGACGTTCGCGTATGGTTTGGTGGTGGTTGTGTTGGCGCATCACTTGGCCGAACGTGTGCGTGCCAACCCTTTGGTCGGTGTGATGCTCAACAAAACGGCAGGTGTTTTGCTGATGGCTTTTGGCCTGAAGTTGGCCTTGTTCAAATAATTTTCTCGTCTCTTTCGAAAGCTCTGTATGGCCAAAATTTTCTGCGTTGCGAACCAAAAAGGTGGGGTTGGTAAAACCACCACCACCGTCAACTTGGCGGCAGGCTTGGCGTTTGTTGGCCAACGTGTGTTGATGGTGGACTTGGATCCCCAAGGCAATGCCACCATGAGTTCAGGGGTGGACAAACGCGAAATGGAGCTCTCGGTCTATGACGTGTTGTTGGAAGAGGCCAGCGTGGCCGAAGCCCGCATCCGCAGCAGCTGGGGGACCGATGGGGTGCGTGGAAAAATCCCCACCTACGATGTGCTGGGCGCCAACCGCGACTTGGCCGGTGCTGAAGTGGAACTCGTTGCTTTAGAACGTCGTGAAAACCGCCTCAAGCAAGCCTTGGCCGCAGTGGATGCGGAGTACGACTTTGTGCTTATCGATTGTCCGCCGTCCTTGTCCATGCTCACGCTCAATGGCTTGTGTGCGGCACACGGCGTCATCGTTCCGATGCAGTGCGAATACTTTGCGCTCGAAGGCCTGACGGACCTGGTCAACACCATCAAACAAGTGCATGCCAACCTCAACCGTGAACTCAAAATCATTGGCTTGCTGCGCGTCATGTTTGACCCGCGCATCACCTTGCAACAGCAAGTGAGTGATCAGCTGCGCGAGCATTTTGGTGACAAAGTGTTCAGCGCTGTCATTCCACGCAATGTGCGTTTGGCCGAAGCGCCCAGCTATGGTTTGCCCGGCGTGGTGTTTGACCCTTCGGCCAAAGGCAGCCACGCTTTTGTGGACTTCGCCCACGAAATGGTTGAGCGCGTCAAAACGCTGTAAACCTCACGCATTGCACATCTGTGTCTACACCTGTTCTCCTCCTGCCGGGCTGGCACAACAGCGGCCCTGACCATTGGCAAAGCCTGTGGGAAAGCGCGCATGGCTACACCCGTGTCGCGCAACACAACTGGGATTTCCCACTGCGAGGTGATTGGATGATGCAACTCGAAGAGGCCGTGCTGACACATCCCGATGCCGTCCTCGTGGCGCACAGCTTGGGCTGTGTGTTGGTGGCGGCATGGGCTGCGCACTCGATGAACGCGCATCAAGTCAAAGGGGCATTGCTGGTTGCGCCTGCCGATGTAGAGCGCCCCGAAATGCAACACATGCTGCACAGCTGGAGTCCCATCGTGCGCGATCGCTTGCCGTTTCCGAGCATCGTCGCCGCCAGTCGCAACGACGCGTATTGCAGCCTGTTGCGTGCCAGTGGTTTGGCTCAGGCTTGGGGTTCGCGTTTGGTTGATTGCGGCATGAGTGGCCACATCAACACCGATTCACGCCTACACGATTGGCCCGAAGGCTTTGCCTTGCTACAAGATTTACTGAAAGAAGAAGTACCCCATGGTCACTAAAAAAACCAAAGGCCTCGGCCGCGGCCTCGAAGCCTTGCTCGGTCCCAAAGTCGATGACAGCATGGCCGCCAAAAACGCCGCCGCTGAAGGCTTGCCCAGCACCTTGCCCCTCAGTCAAATGGTGGCGGGTATGTACCAGCCTCGCACACGCATGGACGAGGGCGCTTTGTATGAGCTCGCTGAAAGCATCAAGGCCCAAGGCATCATGCAGCCCATCCTCGTGCGTCAATTGCACGACGGACCCAACGCGGGCAAATACGAAATCATCGCCGGCGAACGCCGCAGCCGCGCCGCCAAGTTGGCTGGCCTCGACACGGTGCCCGTGCTCGTGCGTGACGTGCCCAACGAAGCCGCTGCCGCGATGGCGCTGATTGAAAACATCCAGCGCGAAGACCTCAACCCGCTTGAAGAAGCACAAGGCCTGCAACGCCTCATCAAAGAGTTTGGCCTCACGCACGAACTTGCGGCACAAGCCGTGGGTCGTTCACGCAGCGCGGCGAGCAACTTGCTGCGCTTGCTCAATTTGGCAGAGCCGGTGCAGTCCATGCTGATGGCTGGCGACATTGACATGGGCCACGCCCGTGCGTTGTTGGCTTTGGACCGCGCCACACAAATTACGGCGGCCAATCAAATCAGCGCCAAAAAAATGTCGGTGCGCGAAGCCGAAAGTTTGGTCAAAAAGTTGAGCGCCGAATTCAACCTCGTGCCGCAAAAACCCAAAAGCGAAAAATCGCGCGACATCAAACGCATCGAAGAAGAGCTCTCAGATGTGTTGACGGCACAAGTGGAAGTGCGTGTGAAAAAACGTGTCAAACGTCACGGTCGCGTGGAAGAAATGGGGGAGCTCTCCATTCAATTTGGTTCGATCGATGAGCTCAATGGACTGATTGATAAGTTGCGCAAGTCTTAAGCACGCGATGCTGCACCTGCTGCAAAACGTTTTCTTGCCCAAGAGCTTTTTTGTTGGCTCTCAGCAAGAACGTCGTCGCAGTTTGTTGACCTACATGCTCTTTTTGATTGGTGCATGTTCGCTGCCGTTTTATTACATCCCGCACCCAGACTACAACCACGTTGCAAACCTGATTGGCACGGCGGGCTATTGGTGTTTATTTGTGCTGTTGTTGTCAGGTGCGTCGTATTGGCCGATCGCACATGCCACCTTGTTGTGGTCGATGGGTTACGTGGCGTACTTGGCGGCCATGACGGGGGGCATTAATTCACCTGTCATGGTGTGGATGACCGCGGTGGTTTTGCCAGCGATTTTGTTGCTGGATCGGGCGGCTGCAATTTTTTGGATTGCCGCTGTGTTTGTTGCCAATGTATGTTTGCTACTGATTAGCCAATACGGCGTTGTCAACAGCGACATCAACATGGCGAACGACGTCATGGCGTGGGCCGTGGCCAATAAACTGTTCGTCATTTGTTTGGTCATGTATGTGGTCTTTGTGACCGAGCGGATGCACCGCAGCCAAGTGGCGGCCATGGACCAAAGCAATGCCGAGTTAGAACTCACGCATCAAGCCCTGCTGCGTGCACAAGCACACAAGGATGAGTTCATTGCCTCGGTGGGGCACGAGTTGCGCACCCCGATGAATGCGATCTTGGGCCTCAACGGTATCTTGCGCCATGAGTTGGCCGCCCAACCCGAAGATGTGGTGGTGGTAGACCACATCCGACGCTCCACAGAACAGCTCTTGCAAGTCGTGAATGACATCTTGGATTTTTCACAACTCCAAGCCAACAAACTGGTGTTGCATGACGATGAATTTGCCTTGAAAGAAGCCATCGCGCATGTGCTGGCCAATTACCAAGACCGAGCGCAGGCCAAACAGATCGCCTTACGTTCAGAGGCCAGTGCTGTGCACAACGTGTGGGTCAAAGGCGACCGTCAACGCTTGATCCACGTGCTCGACAACCTCCTAGACAACGCTTTCAAATTTACAGCCAAGGGTCAAATTGATGTTCGCGTGCACAGTGTTGACGGAGGCATTTTGTTTGAAGTGCAAGACACGGGCATTGGCATTGCACCTGATCGTCAAAAACAAATCTTTCACGGCTTCGAACATGCCGACATACAAACCAATCGCCAATATGGTGGGACGGGTTTGGGGCTGTCTATTTGCGAGCGGCTGGTTGCCCTACAAGGCGGCACCATTGGCGTGAGCAGCGTGCAAGGGCAAGGCGCACGGTTTTGGTTTCAATTGCCCTTACCTCGTGTGGCGAGGCAAGAAGCCAAAGCTGCCGCCGAGATGGCGCGCGCACTTGTGGATCAGCCCCTGCAAATTTTGCTGGTCGATGACAACGCCGTGAATCTTTTGGTCGCGCGCATGATGCTTCAAAAATGTTTTCCCAAAGCCAACATCATCGAAGCCAGCAGTGGTCCGATCGCGTTAGACAAACTGCGCACACAGCACGTGGATCTCACACTCATGGACATGGTGATGCCCGAGATGGATGGCATGCAAACGACCCAAGCTTTGCGTCAAACGTTGCCATCTCCCGCGTGTGACATGCCAGTTCTTGCGCTGACCGCCAGCACCAACCCAGTGGACAACGACCGTTGTTTGGCGGCGGGCATGAGCGACGTGCTGCACAAGCCACTGGATGAACAACAGCTCATCAGCAAAATCTCTCATGCGCTGGCCTTGCATGCAGCAAAGGGCAGACCATGAACCGCGGAATGTTTGACACGGTCACCGCTTGGGCTATCTCACGTTGGCGTGATCACTTTTTCGTGGTGGTGAATTTAGGCCTGGCTGGTGGCGTGCTGCAACTTTGCTATGCCGCGTGGATGTCGGATGGCATCTTCTCCCCACGCATGGCTTGGTTTGTGGTGGTGCCACTCATTCCGTTTTACGCGCTCAGTCGATGGGCTGGTTTGGTGTGGTTGGGCGTGGTCTTGTCGCTTGAGGTTGCCATGGCCTATGTCACGTGGCACGCGTGGTTGCCGGTTCCCCCGACCTTGGGGGCCGCGCAAGTCATGTCCTCCTTTGTCACGTATTCGGTGGTCACACTCATCGTCATCAGCGTTCCACTCTTGTATGACAACCTCTTTCGACAAGCCTACAAGGCCAGCTTGCAACGCAACCAAGAGCTGGAAGAAAAGCGCCAAGAACTGCTGCGTGCGGCAACCTTGCGTGAACAATTCATTGCCACCGTGAGCCATGAACTACGCACGCCCATGAATGCCATTTTGGGCTTCAACAACATGCTGCTCAAACGCGTGGCCGACAACACACAAGCGTTCAAAATTCTCAACCACACCCGCCAATCCGCAGACCATCTGCTGACCGTTATCAACGATGTGCTGGACTACTCGCAGCTACAAGCGGGCAACATCCATGTTCACGACGAAACCTTTGCCTTGCGCGATACCGTGAACTCCGCTTTCAATCTGTTTGCACAACGCATCGAAAGCATGCACCTGCAATACACCTGCGCCATCGACGACAACGTGCCCCAGTGGGTCAGCACAGACCGTCACCGCTTGATGCAAATCTTGGTGAACCTGCTGGGCAATGCCATCAAGTTCACCCACCAAGGCCATGTCACCTTGCGCGTGCGCCGTGAGCCCTTGTGCGTGCGCTTTTCGGTGGCCGACAGTGGCATTGGTATTCCTGAACCACAGCAGCCCAAAATCTTCCAACGCTTTGTGCAAGCCCAAGACGATATCCAGTCCCGCTACGGTGGCAATGGTCTTGGCTTGTCCATCACCCAGCGTTTGGTGGAATTGATGGGCGGTCACATTGGGTTTCAAAGCAAGGCCGGTCACGGCTCGGTGTTTTGGTTCACCTTGCCGCTGGTCGAGGTGACGCCGCCCAAACCTGAACCCACGCGACCTCAAACACACGTCTTACCGCAAGAGGCGCCCGAGCGCTTCTTGGTGGTTGACGACCATCCCATCAACCGCATGCTTGTGCGTCAAATTCTCAAAAACCATTGGAAAGGTTGCGAGATCGTCGAAGCCGACAACGGCGTCAAAGCGCTCGCTGTGTTGCGTCAACAAGAGTTTGATGTGATCCTCATGGACATGGTCATGCCCGAAATGGATGGCATCGAAGCCACCCGAGCTTTGCGACTCACGTTTGATGTGCCCACGCGCAACACGCCTGTGTTGGGCCTCACGGCCAACGTCAACCACTTAGATTTGGAACGCTTTGAAGACGCGGGCGTCAGCGCCGTTGTGCTCAAACCCTTTGACGCGGCAAAGGTCTGCGCGCTTGTTCAAGAAATGGTTATAGAGAAAAGATCTTCCCTGGATTCATGATGTTGTGCGGATCCAGCGCCCGCTTGATCGTGCGCATCATGTCCACCGCACCTTCACCCGTTTCGGCTTGCAAAAACGCCATCTTGTGCAACCCAATCCCGTGTTCACCCGTGCACGTGCCGCCCAAACTCAACGCACGTGCCACCAGTTTTTGGTTCAACTCTTCAGCCAGTGCGTGCTCTTGCGGGTTGTTGGGGTCAATCAAGTACCCCACATGGAAATTGCCGTCGCCCACATGGCCCACCAAGAAGTACGGAATGCCAGATGCATCGGCTTCTGCAATCGAATCCAGCATGGCATCGGCAAGTCGGCTGATCGGTACACAGGTGTCAGTGGTCACTGCGCGGCAGCCGGGGCGGCTTTGTACCGCAGCAAAGTAAGCGTTGTGTCGTGCTGTCCACAAGCGTGTGCGTTCTTCGGGCGTGGTCGCCCATTCAAACGCGACACCACCATGTTCACTGGCAATCTCTTGCACGGTTTCCGCTTGCTCTTTCACGCCTGCGGGTGAGCCGTGAAACTCCATCAGCAACAGCGGGGTTTCGGCCAAGCTGAGCTTGGCGTACTGGTTGACGATCTTCACAGAGCCACCGTCGAGCAACTCCACGCGTGCAATCGGCACCCCCATTTGAATCGTTGCAATTGTGGTGCGCACCGCCGCTTCAATGCTGGGAAACGAGCACACGGCCGCTGACACCGCTTCGGGCAATGGGTAAATGCGCAGCGTGATTTCGGTCATCACGCCCAGTGTCCCTTCGCTGCCCACAAACAAACGCGTCAAATCGTAGCCCGCGGCAGACTTCTTGGCACGTGTGCCAGTGCGAATCACCTCGCCGCTTGCCGTGACCACTTCGAGGGTCAACACATTCTCACGCATCGTGCCGTAACGCACGGCGTTCGTGCCACTGGCACGCGTGGCGCACATGCCGCCAATGGAGGCATCTGCACCGGGGTCGATGGGGAAGAACAAACCCGTGCTCTTAATTTCCTCATTCAATTGCTTGCGCGTCACGCCGGGTTGCACCGTCACCGTCAAGTCTTCGGCGTTGATGCTCAGCACCTTGTTCATGCGGCTCACATCCACGCTGATGCCACCCTGGACGGCCAACAAATGTCCTTCGAGGGATGAACCCACACCAAAGGGAATGACGGGCACTTTGTGCTGCGCGGCCAATGCCACGGCATCGGCCACATCTTGCGTGCTTTCGGCAAACACCACGGCCGCAGGCGGTGGTACTTGCGTGAAAGGTGATTCATCACGCCCGTGCTGCTCGCGAATCACCCATGCGGTCGAGCAATTTGCGCCAAAGCGTGTTTGCAGCGCTGCAATCATCGCGGCGGGCACCTCGCGTTGTGCAACGACAGGGTTCAAATGGTGGTGTGGGGTGGGGGCGTTCATGCGGGGTCTCCTAAGCGATGCGTCATTCTAAGAACAAGCCTCTGTCCGTCCAAAGCCCCTGCGTGACAGGCAAAATAAGCACTCAATCACATTGACGAGGCAACGCACATGGGAAACCGACTTTCACAAATCGCCACACGCACTGGCGACGCAGGCACCACGGGTTTGGGCAACAACCAACGCGTCTCTAAAAACAGTTTGCGCGTGCATGCCATGGGCGAGGTCGATGAACTCAACTCAAATATCGGTGTCCTCTTGTGCGAAGACATGCAGCAAGATGTGCGCGAGGTGTTGGTCGAAATTCAACACCAGCTGTTCAACCTGGGGGGCGAGCTGTCCATCCCCGGCTTTGAACTGTTGAAAGACGAGGCTGTGCAAGCGCTGGACACGGCCCTCGACACCTACAACGCCAAACTCCCCAAACTGGAAGAGTTTATTTTGCCCGCAGGCACCCGCGGTGCCGCGCTTTCACACGTGTGTCGCACGGTGGCACGACGTGCCGAACGTGCGGTGGTCGCACTGGGCAACGAAGAAGCCATTGGCGACGCACCACGCCAATACCTCAACCGCCTGAGTGACCTCATGTTTGTGTTGGCGCGTGTGCTCAACCGTCTGCATGGTGGGGACGATGTGTACTGGAAAAGTGAGCGCATGAAGCGCAACGGTGGTTAAGGTTGTGAGCGCTTAACACGGGGCTTGTTACAAAGAGCCATGCCATGCAACGACGTGCATTCAACAAACACTTGCAATACAGCGCCATCGCTTTGTCGTTGGCGCCTTGGCTGCGCGCCATTGCCGCCCCCACAGACAAAACGCGTGCATGGGTTGAAAATCCATTTGCGTTAGGCGTTGCCAGTGGGCGCCCCCGCGCAGATTCGGTGGTGTTGTGGACGCGTGTGTTGTTTGGCGAACAAGACCGCGCCATGGGCACGGACGCTTTGCGTGTGCAAGTCGAGGTGTTTGCCGATGCCGCGCTGAAACACCGCGTGCAAAAAATCGAAGTCGTGACAGATGCCACCCGCGCGCACAGCGTGCATGTGCATGTGCAACACCTGCAGCCCAGCACCCACTATTGGTATCGCTTCTCGCAAGGGGCAGCATTCAGCGCGGTGGGCCACACACGCACAGCGCCCGCACTGAATGCCGATGTGCGTGAGCTGCGCATGGCGCTGTCATCGTGTCAGCACTTTGAACAAGGCCAATACATTGCACACGCCGAGATTGCCAAGCAGCCATTGGACTTTGTGTTGTTCATGGGTGACTACATTTACGAGAGCAGCAACCCGCAATACGCCATTCGCAAACACAATGGCGAAGAACCCAAAACACTCTCACAGTACCGCGCGCGTTACGAGCAATACAAACGCGACCCGATGTTGCAAGCCGCGCATGCGGCCCATCCGTGGGTGTTGATGTGGGACGACCACGAAGTGGTCAACGATTACGCCAACGACCAAGACCGCAACTACACCGATCCACAGCAAATGTTGCTGCGTCGAGCGGCGGCGTACCAAGCCTACTTTGAGCACCAACCTCTGTTGCTCGGGCCCGACGCCCACAACCCTGCCAACATGCATTTGTATGACCAACTCAGTTGGGGCAAGTTGGCCGATCTGTGGACCCTCGACTGCCGTCAATACCGCAGCGCCCAAGCCTGTCGCGATCCCGTGCGCGGCGGTGGTCGCATGGTGGTGCAGTGCGACGAGTTGTCAGACCCCACACGCAGCATGCTGGGCACAGCGCAAGAGCGTTGGCTCACCGACGGGTTAAGCCAATCCAAACGCCAATGGAAACTGATAGGGCAAGCCACGCAAATCAGCGCCACCAGTGTGCCCACGCCGGTTGGACGTAGCTATTGGAACGATGCGTGGGATGGTTACCCCGAAGCACGCAAGCGTTTGTTGCAAACGGTGGTGGATGCCAAGCTGCGCAATGTCGTGACCCTCGGCGGCGATGTGCATTGCAACGTGGCCGCCAACTTGCGTCTAGAGCCCAACAACCCACAGTCCCCCATCGTGGCCAGTGAGTTTGTCACCACCTCTATCACCTCACGGGGCTTGGGCGACAAGCCTGCTGCATTGATTCGCGAAAGCAACGCAGACTTGTTGCACTACCGCTCAGACGAACGGGGTTACAGCCTCATCACTGTCACTCCCCAAGAAGTGCGGTGCGATTTCAGAACCACCAAGTTTCCGGCCGGCAGCGAGGCTGGGTTGAAAACGCAGGCAAGCTATGTGGTGAAAAACGGTCAGCCAGGCCCGCAAGCGATCTAAGGCTTAGGCCGTCAGCACGCCACGGTCCAGCGTGTAACTGCGGTCACTCACCCACTGCGCGAAGTGCGTGTTTTGCTCTGACAGCAACACGCTCACCCCTTGGCGTTTGAGTGTCAAAACCATCTCACCCATTTGCTCCACGATGACAGGGGCCACACCCTCCGACGGTTCATCCAGCAGCACCATCAACGGATTGCCCATCAGGGTGCGTGCGACGGTGAGCATTTGTTGTTCGCCACCACTCATGTGGCTGGCTGGACGTTGTTGCATGTCGGCCAAGTTAGGAAACAGCGCAAAGATTTGGTCGAGTGACCATGGGGGCACAGCATCGCCCTCTGTGAAACGGCGAGCCGCTTGCACACCCAGTTGTAAGTTCTCAAGCACTGTCAGATCGGTGAAGATGCGACGGTCTTCTGGCACATAACCCAAACCCAAACGTGCGGCCTGATAAGGCTCAGCCGTCGAGATGTCGTGCCCTGCAAACACCACGTGGCCTGTGCGACGCGGCATGAGGCCCATGATGGCTTTGAGCGTGCTCGATTTGCCAGCGCCGTTGCGTCCGATGAGTGCCACGACTTCACCGCGCTGCACGTGCAGCTGTGCGTTGAACAACACATGTGCTGCGCCGTACCAAGCGTTCAAGCCTTGCACCTCAAGCAGTGCGGTGTTGGCGGTGGATGTGAGGTGTGTCATGGCAGGTTCCCTGTGTGTGAACGGCCAAAGGTTTTGCCGCTGCCAAAGTACACCGTTTGCACCTGCGGGTCTGCTTGTACGTCTGCAGGCGTGCCTTGTGCGATGAGTGCGCCGCGCGCCATCACCAGCACACGGTCGGCGTGCTCAAACACCACATCCATGCTGTGCTCGGTGAACAGCACGGCCCCCCCCCGGTGGTGGACCAAGTGGCGTGTCAGCGCCATCAGTGCTTGGCGCTCGTCGGGGGCCATGCCCGCCGTGGGTTCGTCCATCAGCAACAAGCGTGGCTCATTCGCCAGAGCCATCGCCAGCTCAAGGCGTTTCACATCGCCGTAGGCGAGCGCGCTGCAGGGCCGATGGGCCTGCGTGTCGAGTTGCACCTGTTCTAGCAGTTGCAGCGCATCGGTGCGACGGTAGTGGGTGGCACGTCGCCAAGGCGAGAGCGATTGACCATCGCTCGACAGCAAGGCCATCTGCACGTTCTCGGCCACGGTGAGTGAGCCAAAGGTCTGGGCCATTTGAAAGGTGCGGCTCACGCCCATGCGCCACAACTGATGGGGTTTGCGGCCCAGCAGCGAGACACCTTCTAGGGTGATGCTGCCACGGTCAGGCGCAAGCTGGCCGTTGACCAAATTGAAGGTGGTGGATTTGCCTGCGCCATTGGGGCCGATGAGGGCCAGCAGTTCGCCTTTGTGCAAACTGAACGACACATCGTTCACGGCGTGGTTGCCGCCAAACGCTTTGTGCACATGGTGAACGTCCAACAATGCGCGACCACTTGGCGTGTTTGTGTGAGGTGTGCTCATGCCACACCTCGTGGGTGAGATGCGCGCATGCGTCGCCACAGCGTTTGTACCGAGCCCGCAATGCCTTGCGGAAACACCAACACCAACAGCAGCATGCTGGCGCCCAGCACGGCGCGCCAGTAGTCGGTGCTGCGGGCCAAGCTGTCTTGCAGCGCGGTGAAGGTCACAGCCCCCACCAGGGGTCCAACCAAGGTGTGCACACCGCCCAACATGACCATGACCAAGCCATCGACCGATTTGCCCACACCCAACACATCGGGCGAAATGCTGCCTTTGGAGAACGCAAACAACGCACCCGCCAAACCCGCAAAGCCAGCGGCGACCACAAAGCCGCACCACTGCACGCGCGCCACATGCAGACCCATCGCTTCGGCGCGACCCACCGAATCGCGGCTGGCACGCAGTGCGTAGCCCAAAGGCGACATCAACACACGGCGCAGCGCAAACACGCTGAGTGCAACCAGCACCAACGTGAGCCAGTAATACGCCGCCTTGTCTTGCAACCACGCACTGGGCCACACACCGGTGAGGCCGTTGCTGCCACCCGTGAAGTCGTCCCACTGAAAACAAACAGACCACACAATTTGTGCAAATGCCAAGCTGAGCATGGCCAAGTACACCCCTGACAAGCGCACCGCAAACCACGCGATGGGGGCGGCCACCACGGCGCTGATGAAGGGGGCCAACAACAAGGCCACTTCGCTCGACACGCCTGCACGCAACACCAACAGCGCCGCTGCATACGCGCCCACGCCAAAGTAAGCCGCATGCCCAAACGAGTGCATGCCCGCAGGCCCCATGATGAAGTGCAAGCTGGCCGCGAACAAAACGGCGACGAGCAAATCAATCCCCAACACCAAGGTGTAGGGCGCGTCCGTGGTGAACAGTGGCAGCGCCAACAACACCGCACCAAGGCACCCCCACACCCATTGCGAGCGAGCACTGCCCAAGGCCAACGGCGCTTCTGATTCGGTGTCGATACGCGGTGCATTTTGGGGTTGGCCCAACAAGCCCCAAGGCCGCGCCACCAATACCGCCGCCATCACCAAAAACTCGGCGACAAGGGTGAGTTTGGAAAACGCAAACGACACGCCCCACAGCTCCACCGTGCCCACCGCGATGCACAAGGCTTTGATTTCGGCAATCAGCAAAGCCGCCACAAATGCACCAGGAATCGAACCCATGCCGCCCACCACGACCACCACAAACGCATCGCCAATGGTGGCCATGTCCAACCCCAAGTGCGCGGGCTCGCGCGGCAGTTGCAGTGCACCGCCCAAACCCGCCAAGGCGCAGCCCAGTGCAAACACGGCGGTGAACAAGTGACGTGGGTTCACGCCCAAGGCGCCCAACATCTCGCGGTCTTGTGTGGCAGCACGCACCAACACGCCAAAGCGTGTGCGCTGCAAACACCACCACAACACGGCCAGCACCAGCGGGCCAATGACAATCAAAAACAAGTCATAGGTCGGAAAGCGGCTACCCAAAATGTCCACCGCGCCGCTCAAACCCGGGGCACGTGACCCCAGCAAGTCTTCTGCACCCCACAGCCACAACGTGCCGTCTTGGATGACGAGCACCAAGGCAAAAGTGGCAAGCAATTGAAACAGTTCAGGCGCTTTGTAAATGCGGCGCAGCACCAGCACTTCCACCACCGCACCCAAGACGCCTGTGACGAGCGCGGCGCACAGCAAGAGTAAAAAGTAGGCGGTGGTTTGGCTGGTCGCATCTCCCAGCACCCCACGCAAGGCCGACGACACCACAGGGGCCGCGTGCGACACAAAGGCGTAGGCCACATACACCCCCAGCATGAAGAACGAGCCGTGCGCAAAGTTGACGATGCGCGTCACCCCAAAGATGAGCGACAAACCCGCCGCCACCAAAAACAAAGACGAGGCAGCAGCCAACCCGTTGAGGGCTTGTACAAAGAGGCTGGCGACGTCCATGAGGTGTGTGAGGGTTTGAAATTAAAACGCCCGCAAAGCGGGCGTTGTGGATGGCGGTTCGAGTGGCGTTCAGTTGCTCGGTCTGAGTTTTTTCACAACGTCATCGCTGGGTTGCACGCTGGCGCCATCGATGTAACGGTAGTCTACCAACACACCCTTGCCGCCTTCATTTTTGGTGCGACCCAAGAAGGCGCCCATGGTCGACTGGTTGTCTTGCTTGCGGAACATCACGGGGCCATACGGCGTGCTGAATTTCAAACCACTGAACGCAGTGACCAGCTTCTCGCTGTCGGTGCTTTGGGCCTTGCTGATGCCCGCGGCCAAGGCCTGAATCATGCTGTAGCCCACGACCGAGCCCAAGCGTGGGTGGTCGTTGTACTTGCGGTGGTACGCCAAGTAAAAGGCTTTGTGCTCGGGCGTTTGCACGCCGTACCAAGGGTAGCCAGTCACGATCCAGCCATTGGGCGTTTCGTCTTTCAAGGGCTCCAAATACTCGGGCTCGCCGGTCAAGAGGCTCACCACTTCGCGGCCTTGGAACACGCCACGCGTGTTGCCTTCACGCACAAATTTGGCCAGGTCGGTGGCAAACAACACGTTGAAGATGGCGTCGGGTTTGGCGTCGGCAATGGCTTGTGTCACCGAACCCGCGTCGATCTTGCCCAGCGCTGGCGCTTGCTCGGCGACGAATTCCACATCGGGTTGCGCGGCTTTCAGCAGTTGCTTGAAGGTGGCGGCAGCCGACTGACCGTATTCGTAGTTGGGGTACACCACGGCCCAGCGTTTTTTCTTGAGCTTGGCGGCTTCGGGCACGAGCATGGCCACTTGCATGTAGGTGCTCGCGCGCAGGCGGTAGGTGTAGCGGTTGCCGTTTTGCCACACCATTTTGTCGGTCAGCGGTTCACCGGCGAGGAAGAACACTTTGCGCTGTTTGGCAAAGTCACCCAGCGCCAAACCAATGTGCGAGAGGAAAGCGCCTGAGAGCACATCGACTTTTTCGCGACTCAGCAGCTCTTCGGCAGCACGCACCGCGTCACCCGGCGAGGCATTGTCATCACGGGTGATGAGTTGCAGCTGTTTGCCATTCACGCCACCCTTGGCGTTGATTTCTTCGACGGCCAACTCCATGCCTTTTTTGTAGGGATCCAGGAAGGCGGGCTGTGCTTTGTAGCTGTTGATTTCGCCGATCTTGATGACGCTTTGGGCGAAGGCGGGTAGGGCCGCCACGCTCAGGGCGAGGGCAGCGGTGCGCAGGGCGCAGGCAAGTGTGGTGTTCACGAAAGTGGCCTTTGAAAAGCAAGCGCCGAGAGGCAGTTCAGCGCTGAAAAAGTGTGAAGCTGTGATTGTCTTGCAAACCCTGAACCCGTTTGCATACGGTTTGGAATGCCCATAGAAATAGCTGTGCTAGCCTTTGCGCATGCCCATCACGCGTCGTTTATCTGTTCCTAATTTTGAAGCCCGTTGGCCGGCCGTGTTGGTTTGGTTGTGTGCGTGGGGTTTGTTGTGGCGCTTGGATGGGGCATTGAACCTTGGCAACTTGGCGTTGTTGTTGGTGCTGGCCAGTGCCTTGGCGGGGGTGTGGTTGTCGGCGTTGATGTCGGTGGCGTCTAGTGCGCTGTCGGTGCTGATGTTCAACTGGTTCTTTGTCGAGCCGCGCTACACCTTCAACGTGCATTTGCACCAAGACCAACTGCTGTTGCTCACCATGATGAGCGTGAGTGCGGTGGTCAGCTACCTGATGGCGCGGCTGCGTGTTTTGGCCGAGTTAGAAAGCCAGCACGCCCAAGCCTCAGAGCAGCTGCGCGAGTTGGCGGAACAGTTGCGAGAAACATCCGAGGTGGTAGCGCAGGGCGGCTATTTGCAATCGGTGTTGGCGCGCGACAGTGGCTGCACGGTCACGATGCTGTTGCTGGGCGACGATGGCAGCAACGCGCACTGGCTTGGCGAGCCCCAAGCGTTGGAGGTGCAGGGCCTTTGGGCGTGTGTCAAGCAGTGTGGTGCTCTGGGGCCCAGCACGGGGCGTCACGAAAACCAGCCCACGCTGTTCTTGCCTTTGCGCGGTCGCAACCGTGCCTTGGGCGCGGTGGCTTTACGAGCCCACGCCTCGTTTGTCATACAAGCCAATCAACGCGACCACTTGCAACACATGTGCGATGTGTTTGGGCTAGAACTTGAGCGGACCCACACCTTGCGTTTAGCCCAGCAAGCCAAACAAGATGCACAAAGCCAAAGTTTGCGCAACACCTTGCTCACCTCGATTTCACATGACTACCGCACCCCGTTGGCCAACCTCATGGGGGCTGCCTCGGTGATCCATGACCAAGCCGCACGCTTGAGCGCTGACAAAGTGACCGCGTTGGCACAAACGGTGATTGACGAAGCGCAGCACCTCAACCGCATGACGACCAACACCTTGCAGTTGGCACGCTTAGACGCAGCGCCTTTGCAAATCAAAAAAGACTGGGAGTCGTTGCAAGAAATTTTGGGCTCGGTGTTAGCCAAAGCGCGTCAGCGCCATCCGCATCGCCCAATGCGGGTGGCCGTACCCGAGGGGTTGCCGTTGATTTATTGCGATGCAATTTTGTTGGTGCAGTTGTTTGACAACTTGATTGAAAACGCCATCAAGTACAGCCCAGACGACACCACCATTGACATCCAAGCGCAGGCTCACGCCACCGCCTTAGACGTGCGGGTGATCGATCAAGGCGTGGGCATTGCGGATGCGTGGAAAGACAAAGTGTTTCAAGCTTTTGAGCGCGTGCATGCGCAGGCGGCGCAAGCCGACGCCACCGATGCCATGCAACTGCGTCGCGGCATGGGCGTGGGTTTGGCGGTGTGCAAAGCGATTGCCAAAGTGCATGATGCCAAGCTTTGGGTTGAAGACCACCAGCCACAGGGCGCGGTGATGTGTTTGCAACTGCCCGTGCTGCAACAACCCCACATGATGATGGAGGCATAAGCAACGTGGCCTTGAAAGTCTTGTTGATTGAAGATGACCGTGATTTGCGGCAAACCTTACGTGACGCCTTGGTGGTGGAGGGGTATGACGTCATCGCCAGCGGCAGCGCTGCAGATGCGAATGCGGTGCTGCGTCACAGCATGGCCTCGGACCGCCCATTGGATTTGTTGGTCCTGGATTTGGGCTTGCCCGATGGCGATGGCGGTGATTTGCTGCACAGCGTGCGTGCGCAATATGCGTTGCCCATTCTCATCATTTCGGCGCGTCATGACGATGCCAACAAAGTGGCGTTGCTCGATGCCGGTGCCGATGATTATTTGGTCAAACCCTTCAGCATCAGCGAGTTGTTGGCGCGCATGCGCGTGACCTTGCGCCACAGAGGCACGGTGGTGTTGGCGCCACAAACCCACTACAGCAAGGGCGCTCTGGAGGTGGACATTGCCAAACACACGGTGCGCAAAGCGGGCGAGGTGGTGCACCTCACGCCGACCGAGTTCAAGTTGCTGGCGCGGTTGCTGCGCCAAGCGGGGCAGGTGGTGACGCACCGCCAGCTGCTGATGGATGTGTGGGGGGTTGAGCATGTGGACCAAACGCAATACTTGCGCCTCTACATGGGGCAATTGCGGGCCAAGCTGGAGCCCAACCCAACGGAACCGACGGTGTTGTTGACGGAGCCAGGCGTGGGCTACCGCCTCGCCGAATAGCGAGACTTATGCTTTCCTAACGCCATTGCTGGCAACCTTGAGGCACTTGAATAGGAGTGCGCATGTCAGCAGCAGATTTGGACAACCCTTCGGCGCACATCAAGCGCCAATCAACCGCCGCGTTGACGCTGGGCGCCATTGGTGTGGTGTACGGCGACATCGGCACCAGCCCGTTGTACACGGTCAAAGAGGTGTTCTTGCCCGCCACGGGGGTCGCGTTGACGCCTGAAAATTTGGTGGGCGCGGTGTCCGCCATCTTTTGGGCGCTGATGCTCATCGTCACATTGAAGTATGTGATTTTGATTTTGCGTGCCGACAACCGCGGTGAGGGAGGGGCCTTGGCGCTGACCGCCTTGGCTGCGAATGCGGTGAAGCACAAACCCAAGTTGCGTCACTTTTTGTTGTTGCTGGGGCTGTTTGGTGCGACTTTGTTTTACGGTGACAGTGTCATCACGCCCGCTATCTCGGTGCTGGGCGCGGTGGAAGGTTTAGAGGTGATCACGCCCGTCTTGCAACCGTATGTTGTGCCCATCGCTTTGACGGTGCTGGTGCTGTTGTTTGTCATGCAGCGCTGGGGCACCAACTTGGTCGGCAAATTTTTTGGCCCCATCATCGTGGTGTGGTTTGTCATCTTGGGGGCGACGGGGTTGGCGCAAATTGTGCAAACACCCGACATTTTGACGGCCTTGAACCCTTTGCACGGCATCAGCTTTTTGCTGGATCGCGGTCCCTTTGTTTTGGCCGCTGTTGGCGCGATTGTGTTGGCGCTCACAGGCGCTGAAGCGTTGTATGCCGACATGGGGCACTTCGGTCGTCAGCCGATTCAAATTGCGTGGATGGGTTTGGTCATGCCGAGCTTGGCGCTGCACTACATGGGCCAAGGTGCCTTGCTCATGCGCGATGCCAGCGCGATTGAAAACCCCTTCTTTCGGATGTTCCCTGAAGACTGGTTGATTGCCGCTGTGGTGTTGGCAACGGTGGCCGCCATCATTGCGTCGCAAGCCGTGATTTCGGGGGCCTATTCGATGACCAAGCAAGCGATTTTGTTGGGGTTCTTGCCACGCATGGACATCCAATACACCTCTGAACAAGAGGTGGGGCAAATTTATATGCCCAGTGTGAATTGGATTTTGTTAGCAGGCGTTGTGTTGGCCGTCTTGGCGTTCAGAAGTTCCTCGGCCTTGGCGGGCGCCTACGGCATTGCGGTGACGTTGACCATGGTCATCACCACCATCATGACTTTCTTTGTGGTGCATGACGCATGGAAAATGCCCACGCCTTTGGCGATGGGTGCAACGCTGTTCTTCCTCAGCATTGATGCGTTTTTGTTTGCTGGCTGCATCATCAAATTCTTGGATGGTGGTTGGTTGCCACTCGCCATGGGCTTGACTTTGTATTTGGTGATGACCACATGGTCACGCGGTCGAGAGTTGGTGGTTGAAACCATCCGTCGCGATGGCCTGGACTTGAACACCTTCATTCAACACATCGATTCTGGCCATACCCATTTGGCCAAACGCACGGCCATTTACGCGGTGGCCAACCCAGAGACGGTCCCGCAAGCTTTGCTACACAACATGAAGCACAACCAAGTGTTGCACGAGAAAAACATCATCTTGACGGTCGTGTTTGAGAACATCCCATGGGTGTCGGACAAACAACGCATCCGTGTGGAGCGTTTGAGCGAACACTTCTGGCAGGTGTGGATCACATTCGGTTTCATGAACACGCCCGACGTGCCACGTGCCTTGACGCAATGTGCCGCGTTCGGGCTGGAAATTCCTGTGTTTGAAACGTCTTATTTCTTAAGTCGCGAAACGGTGATTTCGACACCGGGTGGCGGCATGGCGCAGTGGCGAGAAAAATTGTTCTCTGCCATGACGCGCAATTCAGGTGGCGTGGTGGAGTTCTTCCGCTTGCCAGATAACGCGGTCGTAGAACTTGGAACACGGGTGCAAATATGATTGAACACACACTCCCCATCACGCTCAAACTCACCGGCCATGAGGGGCTTGATCCGCATGTGGCCGCGAAATTTGCGATGACTGCGTCGCACTTCGACGGCTTGATTACCGTGGCGTGCCATGGCCGCACGGTCAATGCCAAGTCGGTGGCTGAGGTCATGTCCTTGGGCGCGGAGCACAACGACTTGGTGGTGTTGTATGCCGAAGGCGAACACGCGCAACAAGCCGTGAATGCGTTGATTGCGGTGATCCAACAGGACTAAGCTGATCGACCAAACAAAAGCCCCGCCAGCTTTACAGCTGGCGGGGCTTTTGCGTGGGATGCGTCACACGCCCCCAACGCATGTGGCAAGTTTTAGGCCGTTGCCAAACGGTCTTCCAACGCTTTGAGCGTGTCGCTCATCGCTTTGGGCAAGTTGTGTGACAGCTTGCTGAAGTGCTCTTCGTGCAGCTTGAACTCTTCGGTCCACGCGGCTTTGTCGATGTGGGTCACTTTGGCAAAGTCGTCCGCGCTGAACTCGATGCCGGTCCAGTTGATTTCGCTGTAGTTGGGGGCCACACCAAACAGGGTGTCGTGGCCTTGGGCTTTGCCTTCCAAGCGGTCGATGATCCACTTCAACACGCGCATGTTGTCGCCGTAGCCGGGCCACACGAACGAGCCAGACTCGTCTTTGCGGAACCAGTTGACGCAGTACAGCGCAGGCAGCTTGTAGCCCGCAGCTTCTTGCTTGGCGCCCATGTCCAACCAGTGTTGGAAGTAGTCGCTCATGTTGTAGCCGCAGAAGGGCAGCATGGCAAAGGGGTCACGACGCACCACGCCTTGTGCGCCAAAAGCAGCCGCGGTGGTTTCAGAGCCCATGGTGGCTGCCATGTACACGCCTTCGGTCCAGTTGCGTGCTTCGGTGACGAGTGGCACGGTGGTGGAGCGGCGGCCGCCAAACATCATGGCGTCGATGGCCACGCCATTGGCATCGTCCCACTGAGGGTCGAGTGCGGGGTTGTTGGTGGCAGCCACGGTGAAGCGGGCGTTGGGGTGAGCGGCTTTGGCGCCGGTTTCTTTGGCGATGGCAGGCGTCCAGTCTTTGCCTTGCCAGTCGATCAAGTGGTCGGGCAATTTCCCGGTGTCTTTTTCCATGCCTTCCCACCACACGTCGCCGTCATCGGTCAACGCGACGTTGGTGAAGATCACGTCTTTGTGCAGGCTCAACATGCAGTTGGGGTTTGTCTTCATGTTGGTGCCGGGCGCCACGCCAAAGTAGCCCGCTTCGGGGTTGATGGCGTACATCTTGCCGTCGGCGTGGGGCTTGATCCAAGCGATGTCGTCACCGATGGTGGTGACCTTCCAACCATTGAAGGCCGCAGGGGGCACCAACATGGAGAAGTTGGTTTTGCCGCACGCGCTGGGGAACGCCGCCGCCACGTGGTACTTTTTGCCCTCGGGGCTGGTCACGCCCAAGATGAGCATGTGTTCGGCCAACCAACCTTGGTCGCGGCCCATGTTGGACGCGATGCGCAAGGCAAAACACTTCTTGCCCAACAAGGCGTTGCCACCGTAGCCTGAACCGTAAGACCAAATTTCACGCGTCTCTGGGTAGTGCACGATGTACTTGGTGTTGGGGTTGCAAGGCCAAGAGGTTTTGTCTTTTTCGCCCGCGGCCAAAGGCGCGCCCACGGTGTGCACGCAGGGCACGAAGGGGCCATCGGTGCCGATCACGTCGTACACGGCTTGGCCCATGCGGGTCATGAGTTTTTGGTTCACCACCACGTAGGCGCTGTCCGACAGCTCAATGCCGACGTGGGCAATGTGCGAACCCAAGGGGCCCATGCTGAAGGGGATGACGTACATGGTGCGGCC